>Ga0255088_1000079_pt1 | contig 55935 bp, 52 predicted proteins | sample Colum_Miss_RepB__2_FD_188587 | JGI IMG/M metagenome (GOLD analysis project Ga0255088, IMG submission 188587) | Freshwater microbial communities from Columbia River, Oregon, United States - Colum_Miss_RepB_8d | ecosystem: Environmental > Aquatic > Freshwater > River | place: USA: Oregon...
CCTATCGCCGTAAAGGTCCTCCGGAAGGGCTTCTGCCCCAGCCTGTCCGACACGGGGGTCCTGGACTACGAGATCGGCAGTGATGAAGCCAAGGAGACCTACTTTCGCATAGTGGCCAACAATGCCGGAGGGTTCTTCTCTCAGGAGTGGGTGGCGTGGAGCCGGATATTCGCCGCCTGCAACGCCTCGGACCGGTTCACCTCGATCACTCTGCGGGGACTGTTCCGGGGGAAGAACGTGAATACGGCGGGGTTCCTTTTGGCGGCCCTGATGGACCAAGGGCTGGTTCAGAGGATGGAGGGCAAGTCGCGCCACTATGTCCTGACGGAGAAGGCCCGCAAGGCGGCCGCCCCGGGCTGACCGGGAGGGGTTGCTCGGATCTTCTGTCCGTTGCTCCAAGCTTGCGCACTTCCCATAAGGCCTTGCTTTTGTTGGGGCCTCGCCGACGCACTCCCCGCGCTGACCCCTTCGACCGACCCAATACCGACCCAAGTTTCAATACGAAGTAATAGCCTCGAAAGTCCTTGTTTTTCCTCACGTTTTAAACCAGCATCACGCTTGGCGTCGGCAAGGCTGTCCAGGAACACGCTTCAAGAACATTCCCAGGCGTACAAGGTCAAAGTGACTCCTCAATACGTGATCGCTTGAACAACGGGAGGAATGCGTTGGCCGAATAAGCGCCAAAACACTTTTTACAATTGTAATAAAGCCGCTTTCCAGCCCGGCACCATACAGCACCTTCCATCTTGTCGCTGGATGAATCCTGCTTCGTTCAAGAATTGGTCGAGTTTCTGTACCTCTTTTTTTGGTTATAGTAATCACGCTGTCAGGATGGACGGGAGACAACGCTGAATGCCCACCAGCCTTCGGCTCTTGGCTCTTCATTAACCGGCTCCGTACTGAGTAAGCCCAGCTTGTAGAAACGGGATAGCCAAATATTGTCCATTTCAGCAGGATCTTCGATGCGATTGACAGTGACCGGATAAACGCGGCCGGCTACTCGAATGTATCCTTTTTCATTCGGTCCAACCTGATACCCCCAATACTTGTTGTCACAGGACATGCATCCTACGAAAAGTACTCCTTCCGGGGTCGCCCAGCAGTTCAGCGTCAATGAATGAGGACGAATTCCAGCAGCAATTTGCAGCTCACAGTTTTCCACTTCGTTTACATGGCTCCAATCGCTTACTGGCTCATTGATGCGTTCGCCGAACAGAATTCCTCCCGGCGTACGCTCGCAAGGGCAGATCATGGAGTAGATATAGAAGGCAACGGCGGCAGCGATGATGATCCCGAAGAAGGCAATTCCGGAATACAGGTAGATCTTGTTGTTACTGGACTTCCTTGCGGTTTCCATAATTTTATTCTCCTGCGCAACGGGTTTGATATGAAGTGGTTCAATAAATCTGGACACCAACTTAGGCGCTTATCTTGCCACCGTCAACGAGGTGTTCAATGGCCAACAATGCCGGGGGGACGTCGGGAGGTCAATATTACCATTATCACCTAGCCTTGCCCCAATCTTGTCCCTGTACGTTGATGGTCAGGGGGGAGTGTCAAGATTATCGGGGGCTTGCCACTGAGCGGGTTCCGGCGCTGGGATACAGAAATGAAGCGCAGGCAAAAGGGGATCTTGGGATATATCTGATGGACTATTGCAACTAGGTCAGGTCACACGCGTACAACAAAAGCTTGCAACCGGCAAAGGCTGAGAAACTATCTAAAACCATGTCCGGGATTTGTTGACCACTCAAAAGCCGACAAGCCTGCTCAAGTTTAGGCGGGTTTTTATGTGCATTTATTTTTTGATAGGTATTAAGATGGTTAAATCTTTAACTTCTGTCTAAGTTATTGATTTAATTAGTATAGTGGCGGAGGGGGAGAGATTCGAACTCTCGAAGGGCTCACACCCTCGCCGGTTTTCAAGACCGGTGCATTCAACCGCTCTGCCACCCCTCCGCGACGGGGGCCAATCTTACTGAAAAATGAAGTTCAGTCAACCACAGAATAGCTGCAGCGCAGGCTCGGCGCGGAAGGGATTGCTTTTGAAGACTTGCAATGTATCATGGCCCTCGCCGGTCTGATGGTCCAAGGATATTGAAATATCGAGGGTTTGACCTCATATCCCTGACGTGCAGGAGCAGTTTTGGCGAGCCACCTGCAGTCTTGTTTACAGACTTCAACAGCAAAGAGACACAACGGAGATCACTATGAGTCAGTTTGATGTAATGGATGTTGCGCATACCGGTGAATCGGTTCTCGCAGTCAACAAGGTTCTCAAGAATACTTACATGCTGCTGGGCATGACGCTCGCCTTCAGTGCATTGATGGCGTTCGTGAGCACCAATGCGGCCCCCATGAACATCTGGATGTACATCATTGGCGTTTACGGGCTGCTGTTCGCCACTCACGCTCTGGCAAAGAGTGCCTGGGGTCTTCTGACCATGTTTGCCTTTGCCGGTTTCATTGGCTACGGCACTGGCCCATTGATTGGTGGTCTAATGTCCACCAGCGCCGGAAGTCAGGTCGTGACGACTGCCCTTGGTGGTACAGCCTTTATATTCCTGGGTCTGTCTGGCTATGCCCTGGTGTCGCGCAAGGATTTTTCCTTCCTGAACGGCTTTATCACCGCAGGGATGTTTGTACTGCTGGCGGCGATGATTCTGGGTATCTTCGTGAAGGTTCCTGCGCTGCAACTGGCCATATCAGTCGGCTTCATGCTGTTCTCCAGTGCAATCATCCTGCACCAGACTGGCCAGATCGTGAATGGGGGCGAGCGTAACTATATCCTCGCCACAATCACGCTGTTTGTGTCAATCTACAACCTGTTCATGAGCCTGATACACCTGTTGACTGCCTTCTCTGGCGACGAGTAAGCAGGCAAGAACGGCCAGTCATCGAAAGCCCCGGTCCTGATCGGGGCTTTTCATTTCTGAAGCTCGGCAACGGAGCGCACGCCTTGAAATTCACAATCGTCCTCTACGCAGCTCCCTACTCCAGCCAGGCCTCTCTGAGTGCTCTGCGGTTTGCACAGGCCGCACTGGAGCAGGGCCACGAAATTGTGCGTGTATTCTTCTTTTATGATGGCGTCCACAACACAAGTGCATTCAGTGTGCCGGCACAGGATGAGTACGATCTGGTAAGGGCCTGGAACGCTTTGATACTCGAACATGAAATCGATGCAGTTAGCTGCGTTTCCTCGGCACTCAAGCGCGGTGTTCTCGACACCAGAGAAGCCGTGCGCTATGAGCGCACCGGCGGCAATCTCATGGAAAGTGTGGTGCTGTCGGGCCTGGGGCAACTGGTGGATGCCAGCCTGAAGTCCGACCGCGTCATCAGCTTCGGAGCCTGAACACGATGACCAGCAATGCGAGCGGACGCAGGAATCTCACCTTCATCAGTCGCCGGTCACCTTACGGCAGCGGCTACGCAAAGGCATGCCTGGACATGGTGCTGTCCGCGGCGGTTTTCGACCAGAACGTGACACTGGTCTTCATGGATGAAGGCGTACTGCAGCTGCTGCCCAACCAACAGGCTGGCAATATCCATGCAAAAGACCTGAGTGCTGCGCTGGCAGCACTGCCCCTTTATGATGTCGACAAGGTTTATGCGGAACAGGACTCACTAACGCGGCGCGGCTTGTTACCAGATCAGCTGGCTATCGAAGTCATGCTTTGTGATGCAGACAAGATCGCCGAAATCATTCGCCAATCCGATGTGGTATTCACGCTGTGACAACCCTGCATACAGTCAACAAACATTCCCTGAATTCTGATCTGCTGTCTTCGTGCCTGCGCGTTGCGCGCGCGGGCGACTGCATCCTGCTGATCGAGGACGGCATCTACAATGTCCGCACGCTTGAGGATTTGGCCGCGGGGCAAGGCTGCGAACTTTCAGGGTTGCAGTGCTGTGTTCTGCGCGATGACCTGACAGCACGAGGAGTCGCCGAGAATGCTTTGCCTGACTTCATATCGGCGGTCGACCATACCGGATTCGTCGCTCTTGCCTGTGCTCACCGGCAATCCGTTCACTGGTTCTGAACATCTATGGAACCCTGCACATGAACTGCCTGTTGCTGAAGGATCAACGCAGGATCGAGCTGGACGAGGACGGATATCTGCGCTGTCTGGAGGACTGGGACGAAGACGTTGCCGCAGGCCTGGCCAGTGCTGCGTCACTGCAGCTGAGCGCTGCGCACTGGGAGATCATTCTCCTGCTGCGCGAGTTCTACGCAGCACATGGCCTGTCTCCGGCGATGCGCGCACTGGTCAAATTCACGTCTCGAAAGTTGGGGCCGGACAAGGGACGCAGCGTCTATCTGTTGACGCTTTTTCCCGGCAATCCGGCACTGCTTGGCGCGAAAATAGCCGGCCTGCCCCGCCCCGAAAATTGCTTCTGAGAGTGCACATCCGTGGCGCATGAAAGGCTTTCTGCTATGATTCGCGCTCGTCAAATTCACCCCCCGATCACTGCAACAGACCCACAGGATTCTTTCAATGAGCACTGCCAGAAGCCTCGCTGACCGCGTACTTGCCATCAACAACGACTTGCCGATCCGCACTGACAAACCAGTGCACAGTGGCAAGGTCCGCTCCGTTTACTGGCTCACTGAGAAAGACAGCAAACGCCTGATACAAGAGCGCGGCTATGACGTTGCACCTGATGCACCGTTGGCCATCATGGTGATCAGCGATCGTATCTCCGCTTTCGACTGCATCTGGCATGGCGTAGGGGGGCTAAATGGTGTGCCCGGCAAAGGTGCGGCATTGAATGCAATTTCCAATCACTGGTTCGGAATGTTCAAGGAACAAGGGCTTGCTGACAGTCACATTCTCGAGATTCCCCACCCGTTCGTGTGGATTGTGCAGAAAGCCAGACCAGTGATGATCGAAGCCATCTGCCGCCAGTACATCACTGGCTCCATGTGGCGCTCATACAGCAAAGGCGAGCGCGAGTTCTGTGGGATTACTATTCCTGACGGGCTGAAGAAAGATCAACGCCTGCCGGAGCTGCTCATCACTCCATCAACCAAAGGGATCCTGCGCGGCATTCCCGGCGTTCCAGAGTCTGACGATGTGAACATCACGCGACAGGACATCGAGCACAACTTCGCAGCGTTCAACTTTCGCAATCTGCAGGACATCGACCTTTACGAAAAGCTGCTTCGGGAAGGCTTCGGGCTCATCAGCACGGCGTTGGAAAAGCTTGACCAGGTGTTCGTCGATACCAAGTTTGAGTTCGGCTACGTCACGGACAAGCAGGGGCACGAAAAGCTGATATACATGGATGAGGTGGGCACACCGGATTCTTCGCGCATCTGGGATGGTCCATCGTATCGCACTGGCGAAGTCATAGAGAAGTCCAAGGAAGAATTCCGTCAGCAACTGCTGAGCTACTTTCCCGATCCGGATATTCTCCTCAACAAGGATCGCATGCCCGAACGCGCTGCACTGGCGCGCGACAACGCCCTGCCAGAAGAGATTCTGATGCAGGTCTCGCGCACCTATCTCGATATCGCCGCAAAGATCGTTGGCAAAAGCATCGAATTGTCTGACAACCCGCGACAGGAAATTCTCGACATTTTGCGCCGCGACTACGACTTGATAGTTTGACAGCGCAAGCGCTCTCTCAAGAGAACGCGTCCTGCGATTCCGGCCCTGTGATCAGGGCCGATTTTCGAAACCACGCATAGCGAGACTGCAATTCCACCACGCGACCTACGACAATGATGGTAGGCGCCTTTACCTGAGCCGATTTCACAATGGCAGGCATGGTGGCCAGTGTGCCCGTAAGCACTTTCTGATTGGCAGTTGTGCCCTGTTGCACCAATGCAATCGACATGGTGTCCGGCATGCCGTGTGCAATCAGCTGTGCGCAGATCATGTCGAGCCCCACCAATCCCATGTAGAACACCACAGTCTGGTTGTCTTTGGCCAGCTCAGGCCAGTCAAGGTCCAGACTGTCGTTCTTCAGGTGGCCTGCCACGAAGCGCACGGATTGCGAACAATCGCGATGCGTGAGAGGAATCCCCGCATAACAGGCACAGCCAGAAGCGGCTGTGATGCCGGGCACTACTTGAAAAGGGATCCGCGCTTCGGCAAGCGAGTCGATTTCCTCGCCGCCGCGCCCGAAAATGAAGGGATCTCCGCCCTTCAATCGCAGGACCTTCTTGCCCTCCAGGGCAAGACGCACCAGCATCTCATTGATCTGCTCCTGCGGCAGCGTGTGGTTTGCCCGCTCTTTGCCGACATGGATTTTTTCAGCGTCAGGGCGGATTCTTTGCAGAATTTCCTTCGACACCAGACGGTCGTACAACACCACATCGGCTTCCTGCATCAAACGCAGTGCCTTCAAGGTCAGCAGATCGGGATCGCCAGGGCCTGCACCGACAAGAAAAACTTCCCCGCGAATATCCAGATGCTCGGAAAGCGCGAGTTGTTGTTCAATGTGTCTGCGTGCCTCGTCCTCTTTACCCGCCAGGACCATTTCCTGAAACGGACCTGCCAGCAATGCCTCCCAAAAGCGCGTGCGGCGTTTGAAATCAGCAATGACACTCTTGGCACGGCCACGATAACTGCCGAGCAACAGGGCCAGTCGCCCGTAACCGGCAGGGATCATGGTCTCGAGCTTTTCCTTGAGTTTGCGCGTCAGAATCGGCGACGCACCGCCACTGGAAATTGCGATCACCACGGGGGATCTATCGACAATGGCGGGCACGATGAAACTGCAAAGTGAAGGCTTGTCCACCACATTGACCGGCAGACCCCGGGCCTTGGCACCCACGGAAACGGCCGCATTGACCTCTTCGTCATCGGTCGCGGCAACGGCCAGAAATACCCCCTCCAGGTCGCTGTCGTGAAACTCGCGCAAGCACATCTCCCCTGCCCCCGCGATCACCAGCGCTTGCAGCTGGGCTTCAATCTCGGGGGCCACCACGCGCAGTCGAGCTCCCGCGCGATCCAGCAACACGGCCTTGCGGTAGGCGACGTCTCCGCCGCCCACCACCAGGCAGTTTTGTGCGCGAACGTTCAGGAATACAGGCAGGAACTGCATGCAGTGTGTCTCCACAGAATGTGATATTGCAGGCAGCGCCTTGTCTCAGACAAGACGTTCCATTCCACCCATATAACCACGCAGCACTTGCGGGATGGTGATTGAGCCATCCGCATTCTGGAAATTCTCCAGAATAGCCACCAGAGTTCGGCCAATTGCCAGGCCCGAGCCGTTCAAAGTATGCAGTAGTTCGGGTTTTCCCGTTTCAGGATTGCGCCAGCGCGCCTGCATCCTGCGAGCCTGATAGTCCTCGAACGCGCTGCAGGAGGAAATTTCGCGATAGCAGTTCTGCGAGGGCAGCCAGACTTCCAGATCGATGGTGCGAGCTGCGCTGAACCCCATGTCGCCGCCGCAAAGCAGCATGGCGCGATAAGGCAGGCCCAGCAGTTGGAGCACCTTTTCGGCATGTGAAGTCAGCGCTTCCAGTGCAGCGTCGGATTCTTCCGGCCTGACCATTTGCACGAGCTCCACTTTCTCGAACTGGTGCTGGCGGATCATGCCCCTGGTGTCGCGGCCATAGCTGCCCGCCTCACTGCGAAAACACGGGGTGTGGCAGACAAACTTGAGCGGCATTTTCTCAGCCGGTACGATGCTGTCGCGGACCAGATTTGTCACCGGAACTTCGGCGGTTGGAATCAGGTAGTACTCATTGTCTCCTTCCAGCCGGAACAAGTCTTCGGCGAACTTGGGAAGCTGGCCCGTACCCAGCAAAGACTCTCGGTTCACGATGTAGGGCACGTACACTTCCTGATATCCATGCTCGCGCGTGTGCAGGTCAAGCATGAACTGGATCAGTGCCCTGTGAAGACGCGCGGTGCTGCCATGCAGCACGACGAATCGAGCACCGGTCAGTTTGGTGGCAGCCGGGAAATCCAGGGCATCAAGCGCTTCACCAAGGGCAACGTGATCCTTGATCTCGAAATCGAACTGGCGCGCACTGCCCCAGCTGCGCAATTCCACATTGCCATGTTCATCAAGGCCGTCAGGGACACATTCCTGTGGCACGTTCGGGATGCGCATCAGCAAATCGTTGAAAGCATCCTGCACCTCGGCCAGTGCCTTCTTGTTCTCTTCCAGTGACGTCCCCAGCGTGGCTACATCTGCCATCAGCGGAGCGACGTCCTGCCCGGAGGCCTTGGCCTGCCCAATGAGCTTGGAGCGCACATTGCGCTCGTTCTGCAGTTTTTCAGTTTCCTGCTGCAATTCACGACGGCGAACGTCCAGCGCGTTGACTTGCGCGATGTCCAAAGAAAAGTGTTTTTTATTCAGCAAAGCCGCCAGTTTTTCGGGTTCTGTGCGCAACCATTTCGGATCCAGCATGGAGTCTATAGTTCCTGTTTCGTAGTCATCAAAATCGCGTTGTTCAGAGCGCCCGCATCAGCATCATGCCAAGCCAGGCACCGGTCAGACACAGAAGTACACTGCCTCCCACGTAGGCCGCTGCTGGCAGCACCCGCCCTTCCTGAAGCAGCAGCAGGGCATCTATCGAGAACGTGGAAAACGTCGTGAAAGCACCCAGATAACCCACCACCAGCAGTGCCCGCCAGTGTTCAGTGAGTACCAGTTTTTCACTGATCAGCACATAGAGCACGCCGATCGCGCAGGAGCCGAGCACGTTCACCAGCAAGGTACCCCAGGGAAAACGCGTGGCACCCAGCGCAGCCACCCAGAGCATCAGCCAATAGCGTGACAAGGCTCCGAGCGCACCACCTGCGGCAACGGCAAGAGAATACACCATCATTCTGACTTCCTGTGTTGCGTGTCGCCGGCATAGCGCTGGCGTGAGCTCAGACGATCCCTCTCGCGCAAAGTTTCCAGTTTCTCGCGGATCTTCAGTTCCAGGCCATTTTCGGTGGGGAAATAATAACGGGTATCCTGCAGCTGTGGCGGAAAATAATTTTCTCCAGCCGCATACGCTCCCGGCTCGTCATGGCTGTAGCGGTAGTCAGAACCGTAGTTCAGGGACTTCAACAAGTCCGTCGGCGCATTGCGCAAATGCGCGGGAACTTCCAGAGAAGGACCGTTCTGGACATCAGCCCGTGCCTGATTGAACGCCGCGTAAACCGCGTTGCTCTTTGGAGCGCAGGCCAGGTAAAGCGCGGCTTGGGCGATTACAAGTTCACCTTCCGGGCTGCCAAGCCGCGTCTGCGCATCCCAGGCCTGCAGCGCCAGTTGCAATGCCCGCGGGTCGGCATTGCCGATGTCTTCACTGGCCATGCGAACAAGTCGGCGTGCGATATACAAGGGATCACAACCCCCATCGAGCATGCGCACCAGCCAGTACAGTGCTGCATCAGGGCTGGAGCCACGAACCGCTTTGTGCAGGGCCGATATCTGTTCGTAGAAAACGTCCCCGCCTTTGTCGAATCGTCGCGCGCTGCCCTGCAGCACCAACTCCACAACACCCAGATCGATGTTCAGCACACTCTCGTGCTCTGACGCCAGATCAACGGCGATCTCCAGAAGGTTCAACGCGCGACGGGCATCGCCATCCGCGGCTACTGCCAGGCGCAGAGCTGCGGCATCGGCAAGCACGATAGCCCGGTTACCCAGCCCGCGCTGGCGATCATGCAGCGCCTGCTCGATAACGCGCAGCAGATCGGCATCGTCAAGGGAGCGCAGCAGATAGACTCGCGCTCGCGACAGCAACGCATTGTTCAGTTCGAACGACGGATTCTCGGTAGTGGCTCCCACAAAGATCAGCGTGCCATCCTCCACATGGGGCAGGAACGCATCCTGCTGACTCTTGTTGAAACGGTGCACTTCATCCACGAACAGCACCGTGCCCATCCCGTTGGCGCGCTTGCGAGTCTCGGCGCGCTCCACTGCGGCGCGAATGTCCTTGACCCCGGCAAGGACTGCAGAAAGGCTCTCGAAGTGACCACCACTGGACTTGGCAAGCATGCGTGCCAGTGTGGTCTTGCCAACACCTGGCGGCCCCCACAGAATCATGGAGTGCGGCATCCCTCTCCGGATTGCCTCGCCCAGTGGCTTGCCGGGGGCCAGTAGATGTTCCTGTCCGATGAAGTCGGCAAGTTGCTGCGGACGCATGCGCGCGGCCAATGGCTGAGTTGCCATGTTCACGAGATGCTCTGGCGACGCCTCCAGGCCCTCATCATCGGCAAACAGCGATACCGTCACGCCAGTTGTCATGGTCATCCTCAGGGGGCGCTGCGATTGTCCAGCACTTCGATGTCTTCGGGTGCAACGAACAAGAACACATCGTCCGCCAGAGGCTCATCAAGAATGTGTTCGAAGAACTCCCAGAACGTGCGCTGCCCATTGCCATTGTCCACATGGATAGCGTCGAGTCGCCCCTCGCGGAAATACAGCGTCACGCGCTCATAAAGACTCGCGGGATCCACCGGCTCAAGCACGAATTCCCAGGCCGAACCGTTGCCGATGTCGCCACCGGTGATGAAGTAGTCCGCTTCGATCTCATCAATGCGGCCATTGAGCAGTTGCGCTGCGAGCTCTGAGCGCTCGGACTCCCAGTCTTCAATGGTGACCTGCAACAGATCCGGCTGATAATTCCAGAGGGTGGCGCCATCGGTGACGATGAGTTCCGGATAGGGTTCCAGTGTTTCCCAATAGAAGCCGTCAGGGCGCTTGAGTTTGAATTTGATGAAGCTCTCCTCCAGCACACCGCCTGTGGATTCGACAATCAATTGACGCACATCGGCCTGAAAAGTCTGAATATTGCTGAGCAAACCGTTCAGCTGCACGGCGGCCTCGTCCTGGGCATGAACGGTACTGACAGCGGAAACATGCATGACCGTGAGCACGCAAAGGAAACGCAGGAGAAATTTTCGCTTCGGCGACATGGGGGATCCTGGCTAACGTGGTGGGGGTGGGGCGATGACTTCACGACTGCCGTTACTGCTCATGGCGGAGACGACTCCTGCTGATTCCATGGCTTCGATCATGCGTGCCGCGCGGTTGTAGCCGATTCGCAGTTTGCGCTGCACGGCTGATATGGATGCCTTGCGCGACTCGGTCACGAATGCCACCGCCTCGTCATACAGCGCATCATCCTCTTCGCCACCCTCTCCCTCGTCGTCACTGCCGCCACCACCGTAGTCGCGTTCGTCTGCTCCCTGGGTAATCTCGTCGATGTATACAGGTTCGCCGCGGGACTTCCAGTCTGCTACCACACGATGCACTTCCTCGTCGCTGACGAACGCTCCGTGGACACGCGTTGCAACACCGCCACCGGGAGGGAGGAACAGCATGTCACCATGACCGAGCAGCTGCTCAGCACCGCCCTCTCCCAGAATCGTGCGGGAGTCGATCTTGGACTGCACCATGAATGACAGGCGCGTCGGAATATTCGCTTTGATCAGGCCGGTCAGCACATCCACCGATGGTCGCTGCGTTGCGAGGATCAGATGGATTCCGGCCGCACGGGCCTTCTGCGCGATCCGGGCGATCAACTCCTCCACCTTCTTGCCGACGACCATCATCATGTCGGCGAGTTCGTCGACGACCACAACGATGACTGGCAGCGATTCGAGCACCGGCGGCTGCTGTTCCTCGATCAGCTGCATCGGGTCGGGGCGCCAGAGAGGGTCCAGAATTGGCTGTCCGGCCTTGGTCGAATCTGTAACCTTCTTGTTGTAACCGGCCAGGTTGCGAACACCCAGTGCAGACATCAATTTGTAGCGGCGCTCCATTTCGGCCACACACCAGCGCAGGGCATTGGCCGCATCCTTCATGTCGGTGACCACCGGGGTCAGCAGATGAGGAATGCCGTCATATACCGAAAGCTCCAGCATTTTGGGGTCGATCATGATCATGCGCACTTCCTGCGGTGTGGACTTGAAAAGCAGGCTCAGGATCATGGCATTGATACCCACAGACTTGCCCGAACCAGTGGTGCCGGCGACCAGCAGGTGGGGCATCTTTGCCAGGTCCACAATCACGGGTTTGCCAACGATGTCGTGGCCCAGGGCCATGCTTACCGGTGAGCCGGACTTGTCGAAGTCAGGTGAGGCCAGCACCTGGCTAAGCATGATCATTTCGCGGTGCTCATTGGGAATTTCGATGCCGATCACTGTCTTTCCGGGAATGACCTCCACCACACGCACGCTTACCAGTGCCAGCGAGCGGGCCAGATCCTTGCCAAGCCCGGTGATGCGGCTGGCCTTGATGCCAGGGGCAGGCTGCACTTCGAAACGCGTGATCACCGGACCGGGGTTTACGGCAGTTACCTGTATCTCGATACCAAAGTCATTCAGCTTGAGCTCCAACAGCCGGGACATGGCCTCCAGGGACTCTTTCGAGAAACCAGCCTTGGTAATTCCGGTCCACTCATCCAGCAGCGAAATGGCAGGGAGGTCGCCTGGATTGGGAGCCGTAAAAAGACGTCCCTGCCGCTCTTTCTCGACGCGGGCGCTTTTTACGGAAGGCGCTTTCGGCGCAGCCGCAATGGTCGGCGGCACACGGGTCTTTTCCTTTTCGATGTACACATCCAGGGCCCGTTTGCGAGTCTCCAGAATCTGCCGGGTATCACTCTGCTCCTTCTGCTTCTCCAGCCAACCCCCTAGGGAGCGCCGCACCAGACCAAACAGGGAGAGCGTCAGGAAACCCGTCTGATCTACAACGCGCAGCCACGAAATCTCGACGGCTATCGTCAGGCCCAACAGGAAAATAGCGAAATACAACAATGTGCTTCCGATGACGGCGAACACAGGCACTGTCACATCCACCATCATGGAACCAATTACGCCACCAGCCAGCCAGGGCAGGCTCTGGTCAATCTCGAAATGCATGGTGGCCAGTGCACAGGCCCCCACGGCCAGCAGCACGATCCCTGCCAGCTTCAATGCAAACATGGGCCAGGAAAATACTTCCTGAGGCACTTGTGGCTGGCGCAGCAGAGAAACGGCTTTCAGGCCGAGAGCGAGGGGAAACAGATAGGCGAAATAGCCGAACAGCTGATAAAGCAGATCAGCAATCCAGGCACCAATATGACCGACCAGGTTGTTGACCTCATCACCTGAGCCTGTTGTGGTAAAGCCTGGGTCAGTCGACGAGTAGCTGATCAAGGCAATGAACAAAAACAGCCCGGCCAGAAAACTCAGGATCAGGGTGCCTTCGCGCACGATGCGTTGCGTCACAGAACTAAGCTGCTGTTCTTTATCGACTTTCTTGTTTGATTTATTTTTCAAACTTTTCAAATACCTGCAAATTCATATTGCATCAAATTCTAGTTTTTCACCGGCGTCATCATAATCAATTTTTCCACTGCCGCAAACCGCGCATCCACCGCCACAGCATGTCTGCGCGGATTGAAAAATTGCATGAGCAAGGCGTGCTTATCCACTAGAATAGCCGCCAGTTGATCAGGCGGTCTTTCAATTGAAGCCTCACGACCCCATCTGCAACCCAAGTACCCCGAGAGCATACAGGAATCAGCAACTCATGAGCGATGTACAGCACCACCGTTTGATCATTCTCGGCTCCGGGCCTGCCGGCTATACCGCCGCTGTCTATGCAGCCCGCGCCAACCTCCGGCCAGTCGTCATCACCGGGATGATCCAGGGCGGTCAGCTGACCACCACGACAGATGTCGACAACTGGCCCGGCGACGTCGAAGGCCTGCAGGGCCCGGCCCTGATGGAAAGAATGCGCCTTCACGCAGAACGCTTCGACACCAGGATCGTGTTCGACCACATTCAGAAAACCGATCTGAGCAAGACACCCTTCACCCTCTGGGGCGACTCTACGGTGTATACCTGTGATGCGCTGATCATCGCTACCGGAGCCTCCGCACAATACCTTGGCCTGCCTTCGGAGCAGGCGTTCATGGGCAAAGGTGTCAGCGCCTGTGCCACCTGTGACGGCTTCTTCTACCGCAACAAGCCTGTCGCTGTTGTCGGAGGCGGCAATACCGCTGTCGAGGAAGCGCTTTACCTGTCCAACATCGCTTCGCATGTCACCCTGGTCCATCGACGCGATTTCCTGCGGGCCGAAAAGATCATGCAGGACAAGCTGTTCGAGAAAGTCAAATCCGGGTTGATCACGATAGAATGGAACCATACCCTGGAAGAAGTACTTGGAGACGAAATGGGCGTCACCGGCCTGCGAATAGCCAGTACCGGGGACGGCAGTCAGAAAGCCCTGAACGTCGACGGCGTATTCATCGCCATCGGCCACAAACCCAATTCAGATATCTTTGAAGGCCAGCTGGAGCTGCACAACGGCTATGTCGTGATTCACAGCGGCATCAATGGCAATGCAACACAGACAAGCGTGCCGGGGGTATTCGCCGCAGGTGACATCGCCGACCACATTTATCGCCAGGCCATCACTTCGGCGGGCTTCGGCTGCATGGCCGCACTGGATGCCGAGAAGTTCCTCGACAACTGACGCCCAGCCTGCGAGGCGCAAGACCATGTCGAAACTGCCCTGGCTGAGTGCGACCGAGCTGCACTTTCCCCCAGTCAACCGCGCGCTGCGCGACCCCGATGGCCTGCTGGCCGTCGGCGGCGATCTGCGCCCGGAGCGACTCGTAAAAGCGTATGAACAGGGCATTTTCCCATGGTTTCAAGAGCCGCCGATCCTCTGGTGGTCACCCTCCACACGCATGGTGCTGCATCCGGAAGAACTGCATGTTTCCCGCAGCATGCGCAAGCTGCTGCGCAGCGGCCACTACCATGTCACCCTTGATACGGCCTTTGCAAAGGTCATTGCCCATTGCGCACAGATCCGGGAAGTCTACCCGGGCACATGGATAACACCCGAAATGCAGACGTCCTATTGCCAGTTGCATGCGTTGTCTGTCGCGCATTCGGTGGAAGTATGGCAGGAAGGCGAATTGGTGGGAGGTCTTTATGGCATTGCCATGGGGCAACTGTTTTTCGGTGAGTCCATGTTCAGCCTGCGCAGCAATGCGTCAAAAACAGCTCTTGTCTGGCTGACACGGCAATTGCAGGCCTGGCACTTTCAGATCATAGACTGTCAGGTGCCCAGCGAACACTTGTACAGCCTGGGTGCCAGGGAAATGCCGAGGGGCGAGTTCCAGACGTACCTGCAGCACTTTCGCGATGCGCCGGGCAAAAGGGGCCCCTGGCAGATGGAGATCAGTGTCGATGACCTCTGACGACATTCAGTCGCTGCGATTCTTTCAAACCAAGGCCCACGAGTGCAGTTATCTTGCTGACAGGGAAGCCCGTACCGTCTTCATGGACCCGGAGCAGCCCGTCAGTACCCAGCTTTACAGTCGCCTTGTCACCGCGGGCTTTCGACGCAGCGGAACACATCTTTACCGCCCGGGCTGCGATCACTGTGAGGCATGCATTTCCTGTCGCGTGCGAGTTCACGAGTTCACGCACAACAAGCGTTTCGCGCGCCTGTGGAAACGCAATCAGGACTTGCGCAGTATTCAGATCACGACCCCGGATACCCCGGAATTGTTCGAACTGTACTGCCGTTACATCACGCAGCGCCATCCCGATGGCGACATGTTTCCGCCAAACCTCGAGCAATATCGCGCGTTCATAGCGGCGACTACACCGACAACTCGTTTTTTTTGCATTTCATGACGAACAATCCGTAGTGGCGCTGTGTGTACTGGACGAGCTCGACCACGGCCTCTCAGCGATGTACACCTTCTTCGATCCCGCTCAGGCTGCACGCTCATTGGGCACCTATGTGATTCTATGGCAGATAGAGAAGGCCCGGCGACTCAACCTGCCCTGCCTTTATCTGGGTTACTGGATCAAGGACTGCGACAAGATGCGTTACAAGACAGACTTTCGTCCGCTGGAGCTGCTGATAGGGACAAAGTGGCTGTTGCTGACATGAGCACTGCAGATCGAACCGGTTTCGCGGCAGATTTGCGCGAGATTTTGCTTATCCGGCGCGGATGAGGCAAAATGCGCGCACGTTTTTGTCCCGGCACACAGTCAGTGCCCGTTTACCAAATCAGGAATGCTTGTTGATGGCAAAAGAAGATCAGATCGAAATGGATGGTGAGGTTGTGGATACACTGCCCAATACCATGTTTCGTGTGAAGCTTGAGAATGGCCACATCGTGACGGCCCACATCTCCGGCAAGATGAGAAAGAACTACATCCGCATTCTGACCGGCGATCAGGTCAAGGTGGAACTGACACCCTACGACCTCAGCAAGGGCCGTATCACTTACCGCGCCCGCTAAGCCAGCGAGGGGTTCACCCCTCGCTCTTGCTCAACACTCTCTCCTCTGCGCTGCGTCGACCGGTAATGGCGAGCTTGACCTCGTCATTGACGATGGACACCTGCACTTCCCCGCCATCGACAAGTTCGCCAAAGAGAATCTCCTCGGCCAGGGCTTTCTTGAGTTTGTCCTGAATAAGCCGGCCCATGGGTCGCGCCCCCATGGTTTCACTGTAGCCATGCTCCACGAACCAGTCCCTTGCTGATTCATCCACATGAAGGGTCACCTTCTTGTCATCCAGCTGCACCTGCAGCTCCACCAGAAACTTGTCTACCACGGTGCGGATTGTCTCTATCGTGAGTGCGCCGAACTGGACTATGGCATCCAGGCGATTGCGGAACTCAGGCGTGAAAATCTTCTTGATGGCTTCCATCCCATCCGTACTGTGATTCTGTCTGCTGAAACCAATGGAGGCACGGGACATTTCCTGTGCACCCGCGTTGGTGGTCATGATCAGAATGACATTGCGGAAATCCGCCTTGCGACCATTGTTGTCCGTGAGGGTACCGTGGTCCATTACCTGCAGCAGCAGATTGAAGACATCCGGATGCGCCTTTTCAATCTCGTCCAGCAACAGCACGCAATGCGGCGCCTTGGCGATGGCCTCCGTCAGCAATCCTCCCTGATCGAAACCAACGTAGCCGGGTGGCGCGCCGATCAGACGCGAAACGGTGTGCCGTTCCATGTACTCGGACATGTCGAAACGCAGCAGCTCGATGCCAAGAATTTTCGCCAGCTGACGACTGACCTCTGTCTTGCCAACACCCGTTGGGCCGGAGAACAGATAGGACCCAATTGGTTTGTCGGGATGATTGAGCCCGGCCCGCGAGAGCTTGATGGCTGATGCCAGATTGTCGATAGCCTCGTCCTGACCAAACACCACCATGCGCAAGTTCTCTTCCAGATTTTTCAGCGCCCGGGTGTCTGAAGTGGAAACGTGCTTCGGCGGAATGCGCGCGATGGCAGCCACAACTTTTTCCATATCCTGGGCCTGTATCAACTTCTTGCGCTTGCTGGCTGGCTGAAGGCGCTGGTAGGCCCCAGCTTCGTCGATCACATCGATGGCCTTGTCGGGCATGAAGCGATCATTGATGTAGCGACCGGCCAGCTCTGAGGCTGCCCGAAGAGCATTGTCACTGTAGCGCAGGTCATGGTGCTCCTCGAAGCGCGACTTCAGACCCTTGAGAATGCGATAGGTCGTTTCCACGTCTGGTTCGTTGACATCGATCTTCTGGAAGCGTCGCGACAGGGCGCGGTCCTTTTCAAAGATGCCACGGTATTCCTGATACGTGGTGGAACCTACACATCGCAAGTCACCCGATGTCAGTACGGGCTTGAGCAGATTGGAAGCGTCCATGACCCCGCCCGATGCTGCGCCAGCGCCAATGATGGTATGGATCTCGTCTATGAAAAGGATCGCTTTCGGATTTTTCTTCAATTCACCAAGCAAGGCCTTGAAGCGCTTTTCAAAGTCACCGCGGTATTTGGTGCCCGCAAGCAGCGACCCGAGGTCCAGTGAATAGATTACGTTGCCTCTGAGAATGTCCGGCACTTGATCTTCCACGATCATCCGGGCCAGACCTTCAATGACTGCAGTCTTGCCAACACCCGACTCCCCTACCAGCAAGGGATTGTTCTTGCGACGGCGCGACAGAACCTGAATGACTCGCGTGATTTCTTCGTCGCGACCTATCAGGGGGTCAATCTTGCCCAGCAGGGCCTGCTCGTTCAGATTCGTGGCGAAGCTCTCCAACGCACTGGCTGCTCGCTCCGGGGCCTCTTCCTCGCTCTCCCGAGGCTGAGGAGATTCAGGCTGACCGTCATGGCCTGGGACTTTGGAGGTGCCATGGGTGATGTAATTGACAACATCGATTCGCGCGATGTCCTGCTGGCGCAGCAGATAGACGGCATGACTTTCCTGTTCGCTGAAAATAGCAACAAGGACGTTGGCACCTGTCACTTCGCGCTTGCCCGATGACTGCACGTGAAATACTGCGCGCTGCAAAACGCGCTGAAAGCCCAGCGTTGGTTGTGTCTCCCGCCCGGCTTCGGGCTCGGGGATCACTGGTGTGGTGGAATCTACGAACTCGGTGAGCTCTGTGCGCAGTCGGGCAATATCAGCACCGCACGCAAGCAGCACATCTGCGGCAACTTCGTTGTCCAGGAGCGCAAGGAGCAGATGCTCTACCGTCATGTATTCATGACGCTTCTTGCGGGCTCCCGAAAAAGCGCTGTTCAAAGTAAGTTCAAGATCTTTGCTCAACATGATTCAGTCTTCCGGTTATCTGTCTACTTCCACATTGCAAAGCAGCGGTTGCTCGCACTCTCGCGAATAGTCATTGACCTGCTGCGCTTTGGTTTCCGCGACGTCCTTGCTGAACACTCCACAGACGGCCTTGCCCTCAGTATGCACCTTCAGCATTATCTGCGTCGCCTTCTCCACGTTCATGGCAAAGAAGGAGCACAAGACATCCACCACAAAGTCCATTGGTGTGTAGTCATCGTTGAACAACACAACTTTGTACAGTGGTGGTTGTGCAAGCTTGGGGCGGACGGATGAGGTTGCAAGGCCGCTGTCGCGTTCTTCCCCCGAACCTGCATTCCATTCACCCATCGCCTGACTCCTCGGTTCTGGCGGGTATGGTGCGTGTCTGTCTGTCTTCCACATCGTCTGCAATTTCCTGTTTCATTGCGATGAATGCCGGTCTGGCTGGCGGTTTCGACCAGTCAGTCAGCTTGACAATCATACGCTGTATACGTTCGCGAAAGGTAAAGGATTCATTGCCTCGATGCGCTCGAAATAGACCTTCGCGCCTGGCACTTCCGTGCACCAAAATGCACCAGCACTCCATCAAGGCTGTGGCTTCTAAAATTGACAAACCTAAATCATTGCGTTATATGAGATGAGCTAGTGGATTTCCTAAGTAAACAATAACAACAAAACGTTACACGGGAGCATTGCCATGGGTACTGGGCAAGTGAAGTGGTTCAACAACGCAAAAGGCTTTGGATTCATTCTTCCGGACAATGGGGGCGACGATCTTTTCGCTCACTACTCCGCAATCGGGATGGATGGTTACAAGACCCTCAAGGCAGGCCAGACCGTCACCTTCGAGACCATCGAAGGCACCAAGGGTCTGCACGCCACCAATATTCGACCGATTGTTCAGGAGCATGCAGAGTCACACGCCGTCAATGGCAGCTGACTGATCGCATAGCGCAATCGCCCTGATCGAACCTTGCGAAATGTCACCCTCATTGGAATAGCGCCAATGAGGGTGCTTTGCGTGCGTGATTAGAGGCTGGCAATCGCCGCGTTGAACGTCGTGCTCGGACGCAAGGCATGGGCGGCTTTCTGATTATCCGGCTGATAATACCCGCCGATATCCACGGGTTTTCCCTGCACGCCATTGAGCTCTGCAACGATGCGCGCTTCGTTCTCAGTCAACAACTTTGCCACAGGTGCAAAATGCGCCTGCAGAGCTGCATCTGCTGTCTGGGCAGCAAGGGCCTGCGCCCAATACAGCGCCAGGTAGAAGTGACTTCCGCGGTTATCCAGATGCCCTACACGTCGCGTGGGTGACTTGTCATTGTCGAGGAACAGACCAGTCGCCTTGTTCAAAGTGTCTGCAAGCACCTGAGCCTTGTTGTTGCCAGACTTCATGGCGAGATCTTCCAGTGAAACAGCCAATGCCAGAAATTCACCAAGCGAATCCCAGCGCAGGTGACCCTCTTCGAGGAACTGCTGCACATGCTTTGGCGCGGAGCCACCGGCACCGGTCTCGAACAGACCTCCACCCGCAAGCAGAGGTACGATGGACAGCATCTTTGCACTTGTTCCCAACTCAAGAATTGGGAACAGGTCGGTCAAGTAATCCCGCAGCACATTGCCGGTAACAGAGATCGTGTCCTTGCCATCGCGGATGCGATCCAGAGAAAAGCGAATCGCTTCGACAGGCGACATGATGCGGATATCGAGCCCTTCCGTATTGTGATTCTGCAGATATACGTTCACCTTCTTGATCAGCTCGACATCATGCGCACGCTTGTTGTCCAGCCAGAACACAGCGGGTGTTGACGTTGCTCGAGCACGAACTACAGCGAGCTTCACCCAGTCCTGTACGGGGAGATCCCGCGTCTGGCACATGCGCCAGATGTCGCCCTGCTCAACCTTGTGTTCAAACAGTACAGCGCCTGCGGCATTGACCACACGCACCACGCCATTGGCCGGCGCCTTGAAGGTCTTGTCGTGCGAACCGTATTCCTCGGCCTTCTGAGCCATCAGGCCGACATTGGCAACACTGCCCATCGTGCTGACATCAAATGCCCCGTGTTTCTTGCAGAAGTCGATGGTTTCCTGATAGATGCCGGCATAGCAACGATCAGGAATCATGGCCTTGGTGTCGTGGAGTTTGCCGTCAGTGCCCCACATCTGACCGGAAGCACGAATGGCCGCGGGCATGGAAGCATCCACGATCACATCGCTGGGCACATGCAGATTGGTGATGCCCTTGTCGGAGTCCACCATGGCCAACGCAGGACGTGTCTTGTACACGGCCTGGATATCGTCCTCGATCTGCTCGCGTTGGGCCTGCGGCAGCTTCTTGATTTTCTCGTACACATCGCCAAGACCATTGGCCGGATCCACGCCCAGTTCCTTGAAGACAGCGGCATGTTTTGTGAAAACGTCTTCGAAATACACGGTGACGGCGTGACCAAACATGATCGGGTCGGACACCTTCATCATGGTGGCTTTCAGGTGCAGCGACAGCAAGACGCCGGTACGGGCAGCATCGGCGATCTGCTCTGCAAAGAACGAGCGCAGCTGACCGCTACGCATGACGGAAGCGTCGATGATCTCGCCAGCCTGCAATGCTGTCTTCTCCTTCAGCACCTTGACTGCCCCGTCGGCTCCCACAAATTCGATGCGGACATTGTCTGGCGCCGCCATCACAGCCGACTTCTCGCTGGAATAGAAATCACCGTCGCTCATGTGCGCGACGTGTGACTTGGAGTCCGGGCTCCACTTGCCCATGGAGTGCGGATTCTTGCGTGCAAACGCCTTGACTGGTGCCGCCACGCGGCGGTCCGAGTTGCCTTCTCGCAGAACCGGGTTGACGGCACTGCCCAACACTTTCGCGTAACGTGCCTTGATGTCCTTTTCAGCTTCTGTGACGGCGACTTCGGGGTAGTCCGGGATCGCATAGCCGTGGGCCTGCAATTCCTTGATGGCGGCCTGCAATTGCGGAATGGAGGCGCTTATGTTGGGCAGTTTGATGATGTTGGCTTCCGGGGTCTGGGCCAGCTCGCCCAGCTCAGCGAGGGCATCAGACTGGCGCTGCGCTGGTGTCAGAGCATCCGCGAAACTGGCAATGATGCGACCCGCAAGAGAGATGTCCTTGGTCGTGACGTTGATGCCCGCCGGCCTTGCGAATGCCTGAATGATCGGCAGCAGCGAATAAGTGGCAAGCGCAGGCGCTTCGTCAGTAATGGTGTAGATAATCGTTGGAGCATTGGCCATGATTTTTCCTTGATTACGTGGACAGACTTCACCGGAGGTCTTCAGTGACGGGATACGGGACTTGATCTCTGCACTGCGGGGATACGCAAGAGCCTGATGCTCTGGCTGAAACTGGCGGCATTGTAGCAGCAGCTCTTTTGTTAGAATAGCCGCCCGCCCACCCCAGAGCAGACCTATGGCCAGACTGATTCTTCTCAACAAACCCTTCGACATGCTGTCGCAGTTTACCGATGACGAGGGACGCCCCACCCTGGCAAATTGCGTGGACGTGCCGGGGTTCTATCCGGCCGGACGACTGGATCGGGACTCCGAAGGACTGGTGCTGCTCACCGATGACGGGCGCCTGCAGCAAAGAATCAGCGACCCGCAGCACAAGATGGGAAAAGTCTACTGGGCGCAAGTGGAAGGGATCGCCAGCGACGAGGCCCTGGCCAGACTGGCCACCGGGTTGCTGCTCAATGACGGCATGACCCGGCCGGCGAACGCGCGACGGCTTGCAGAACCCGCGCTGTGGCCGCGGACTCCTCCGATAAGAGAGCGGCGCAACATTCCCACGTCATGGCTTGAGATCACGCTGTTTGAGGGGCGCAACCGTCAAGTGCGGCGCATGACGGCGGCGGTCGGACTGCCGACACTGCGCCTGGTGAGGGCTGCGGTCGGGCCCTGGGCTCTGGGCGCTCTCCAGCCAGGAGATTGGACCATGGTGGAGGTTTAGCGCTTGTCCCAGCGCGCGCGGGCTTGCTCATCGGCGCTGCGGCTTTCGATCCACTGCGATTCTGCCTCAGTCCGCTGCTTCTTCCAGAACGGTGCCCGGGTCTTCAGATAGTCCATGATGAACTCGGCTGCTGCAAAGGCATCGCCGCGATGCGTACTCGCAATGCCCACATAGACGATCTGATCGCCCGCGTGCAGCTCGCCGACACGATGTATGACACGCCACGCCAGCACGTCCCAACGGGACCGGGCCTGCTGAACAATCTCCGAAAGCGCCTTTTCGGTCATGCCGGGGTAGTGTTCCAGCACCAGGGCCTGCACTGCCGGCTCTTTGCCGGGCGACGCAGATTCATAAAATTCACGCACCAGTCCAGAAAACGTCACGATCGCGCCGGCATTGGTCGCCTCAGCACGCAACTGCCGGTAAAGTTCGGCGGCATCAAAGTCGCTGTTCTGCACGGAAAGCATGCTCAACCCCCTGTCATTGGCGGGAAAAAGGCAACTTCCTCGTTGCCAGTCAAGGTATGGGCATGGTCAACAATGGTCTGGTTCACCGCCACAAGCACGCGACTGCGGTCTTCAAGGGCCGTCCATGGGTCTCCGCGCAGTGTCGCGAGATGCATGACAAGAGCGCCCACATCATGCACGTCCGCCGGCAATGCCAGCGCTTCACTGCCCTGCCCCAGCGTCTCGCGCAAACTGGCGAAATAGTGAATGTTCAACATACTTCATGGACTCCCGGTTCAGTCGTGGAAATTGCAGATAATTCACATTTATTGACGAACATAATGACCTGATTTACCACCACTTTTCTCCTGAAGGCAGATGTTCTCGATGACCATGCCCTTGTCCACGGCCTTGCACATGTCATAAATGGTCAGCGCGGCCACTGACGCGGCCGTAAGCGCTTCCATCTCGACACCGGTCTTGCCATCCAGGCCACAGGTCGCAGAGATTCGGATACGGCTTTCGGCCTCGTCGATGGTGAAATCCACGGTAACGTGGGTCAGCATGAGCGGGTGACACAGGGGAATGAGATCAGCACACTTCTTCGACGCCTGAATGCCTGCAATGCGGGCCACGGCAAGAACATCCCCCTTTTTGTGTCCTCCCTTTACAATCAGTCGCAAGGTTTCGGGCTGCATGGCGACAGTCGCCACTGCTGTTGCCACGCGTGTCGTCACAGCCTTGCCGCCAACATCGACCATTCGGGCATTGCCCTGCGCATCCAGATGCGTCAATCCACTCATGTTTCAGCCCTGCTCGCCAAGATGATTCGGACGGTCATTATCCACGGATTGTCCAGTGAGCTGAAGCGATTCGACAGAGCATTGCCGTGCTTTTTCGGGTAGCATTGCGCCTTCCCGAAAACCAGCAGACAGCCCCCTTTCATGACTCAGTGGCACCCTCACAGCACCGTGGCAACCGTAGTCGAGCGCGACGGCCTCTTCCTGATAGTAGAAGAAATGATCGAAGGCCGGATCCTTTACAACCAGCCGGCCGGTCATCTGGAAGCGAACGAGACGCTGCAGGAAGGCGCACTGCGCGAGACAATGGAAGAAACCGCCTGGGACGTCCACCTGACCAGTTTGCTTGGCCTGTATCACTACACCACGGCCGATGGGACCTGCTACATCCGCACGTGCTTTGTGGCAGAGCCTTTGCAGCACCACCCCGAGCGCGCCCTTGACACAGGGGTCCTGCGCGCCTTGTGGATGAGCCGGGAAGACCTGGAGCTGCGCAAGGACCAGCTGCGCAGTCAGATCGTCCTGCGCGTGATTGATGATTATCTGGCCGGAATACGCCATCCGCTTGCATTGATCACGAGTCTTGCATGAGCGCAATATCCGTCAAGCCCGTTGCTTCCACGCGAGTAATGGCAGGCATGTCCGGCGGCGTCGACTCCTCTGTGGCGGCACTTTTGCTGCTGGAGCAGGGCTACCAGGTGGAAGGCCTCTTCATGAAGAACTGGGACGAGGACGACGACACAGAATACTGCACCGCCAAGACTGATCTGGCCGACGCGCAGGCAGTGTGCGACCGGCTGGGCATAGTCCTGCACACTGCCAATTTCGCGTCCGAATACTGGGACAACGTGTTTGAACACTTCATTCAGGAGTATCGCGCTGGCCGCACTCCGAATCCTGACATCCTGTGCAATCGCGAAATCAAGTTCAAAGCCTTCCTGGACTACGCAACGGTACTGGGCGCCGACCTTATAGCCACCGGACATTACGCCCGCATCGGCCACCGCATGACGTCCACCGGTCTCCAGACTCTGCTGCTCAAGGGGCTGGATGCCAACAAGGATCAGAGCTATTTCCTGAGTGCCGTGAACGAAACCAGCCTGGCAAGCAGCCTGTTTCCCGTGGGTGAGCTGGAGAAAACCGAAGTCCGGGCAATTGCGGCCAGGCACGGCTTTGTAACCCATGACAAAAAGGACAGTACCGGTATCTGCTTTATCGGCGAACGCAAATTCAAGGACTTTCTGCAACGTTATCTTCCGGCCCAGCCCGGTGTGATTGAAACCGTGGAGGGGGAAGTGGTCGGCAAGCATCAGGGCCTGATGTACCACACCTACGGGCAGCGCCAGGGACTGGGCATTGGCGGGCTGCAAAAGCACGGTGAGGCCCCTTGGTACGTCGTGGGAAAGGACTTGCGCCGCAATGTATTGCTTGTGGCACAGGGCAACAATCATCCCAGCCTGTTTTCATCCGCCTTGCTGGCCACCCAGGTGGCCTGGATCAACCATCAGTCACCTGACTTGCCTCTGGAGTGCACGGCAAAGATCCGGTACCGTCAGGCAGACCAGGCCTGTACTGTGGCGCTGACCAGCGCAGGCACTTCTACTGAGTCCGTACTGGTCACCTTTGCAGCGCCGCAACGTGCCGTGACCCCCGGCCAGACGATCGTGTTTTATCAGGGCGAAGTGTGCCTTGGAGGAGCTGTCATTGCAGAATACTTCAGCTAAGTTCAGTCAGTGGGAGTACCGCAACATCGCTCTTGCAGTGGTGGCGCAGTGCGCTCAACTCGTGCATTCCCTGGCCACCACCGGCCGCGCCGACACGCGTTTGGTGAATGCGTGCATCGCGCCCTTGCTGGTGCTGTCGCCCGATTCCGTCGACGAGGTTTACCCGGATGTCGCGCTGTTCAGCAACGGCCTGAAAGCATTGCAACACTCCCTGAGCAACGACGGCGTGAAGGAATTTGCCGAGCCCATCAAGTATGTGCTGGACATGACTGTCCTGCAGCAACAGCTGATGAGTGTCCCCGCGATGCAGACCCTTATCCGCCAGCGCCTGCAGATACGACATTCCCTGCTGGCCGAACGCCAGGAGCCAGGCAGCGGCGAATCTCCCGCTGACTCTCAGGAAGAATATGATTTTGCCGTGCTGGCAGCGCTCTATCAGGACACCATCAGCCGCCTGACAATGCGTATCCATGTCAAGGGCGTCCCCGAGCATCTGCGCAAACAGGATGTCGCCGACAAGATTCGCGCACTGTTGCTGTCCGGCATCCGTTCAGCTTTGTTGTGGCAGCAGCTGGGCGGCCGCCGCTGGCATCTGTTTGTATATAAAAAACGCATTCGCGACTGCGTGGCCGACGTACGGCGCCGGCTGATCACCGTGCACTGAAGCACTTTGCCGGCGCGCCAGACTCCGAATCAACCATCCGATTGGCAGGACAAGAACATGACAGCACTTCCCCTGAACGGCCTGACTGCGATCTCTCCGATCGACGGCCGCTACCGCAACAAGGCCGACGCCCTGAGCGCCTATTTCAGCGAATTCGCCCTGATCCGCTATCGCGTCATTGTCGAAATTCGCTGGCTGCAACGACTGGCCGCCACGCCGCAAATCACGGAAGCGCCGCCACTGGGCGACGCCGGCACTGCCCTTCTGAACGCCATAGCCGAGAATTTTTCTCTGGCAGACGCCGAGCGCGTCAAGCAGATCGAAGCCACCACCAATCACGACGTGAAGGCTGTGGAGTATTTCCTCAAGGAAAAGGTTCAGAGCCATCCGGAGCTGGCTGCGCAGATGGAGTTCGTCCATTTCGCGTGCACCTCGGAAGACATCAACAATCTGTCCTATGCCCTGATGCTGCGGGATAGTCGCGACAAGGTGGTCCTTCCCCTGATGCGCCAACTGATCGACACCCTGCGCACACTGGCCCATGAACATGCAGCCCAGCCACAGCTGTCCCGCACCCATGGACAGACTGCCTCGCCGACAACAGTCGGCAAGGAGATCGCCAATGTCGTCGCGCGGCTGGAGCGCCAGTACAAGCAATTCGCAGGGAGCGAGATTCTCGGCAAGATCAATGGAGCCGTCGGCAATTACAACGCCCACCTGTCGGCCTATCCCGATGTGGACTGGCAGAGCAATGCCTGCAGTTTCGTGGAGTCACTCGGACTGCGCTGGAACCCGTACACCACGCAGATTGAACCCCACGATTACATCGCGGAACTGTTTGCCGCCGTCTGCCGCTTCAACACCATCCTGATCGATCTGGACCGCGACATCTGGGGCTATATCTCGCTGGGCTACTTCAAGCAGCGCACCATTGCCGGCGAAGTGGGCTCTTCCACGATGCCGCACAAGGTCAATCCCATCGACTTCGAGAACTCCGAGGGCAACCTGGGCATCGCCAATGCCGTCATGCAGCACATGGCGGAAAAACTGCCGATCTCGCGCTGGCAGCGTGACCTCACGGATTCCACAGTGTTGCGCAATATCGGCGTGGGCTTTGCCCACAGCGTCATCGCCTATCACGCCACACTGAAGGGACTGAGCAAGCTCTCGGTGAACCCCCAGGCTCTGCTTGCAGACCTGGATGCCAGCTGGGAAGTGCTGGCGGAACCGATCCAGACCGTCATGCGCCGGTTCAACGTCGACCAGCCCTACGAAAAATTGAAGGCTCTGACACGCGGGCAACGGATGACGCAGGAAGTACTGGCTGACTTTGTAGAGGCGCTGGACATCCCAGAGGAAGGCAAAGCGCTGCTGCGTGCCTTGCGCCCGGAGAACTACATTGGCAATGCCGTGGAGCAGGCACGCAAGGTATGACGCCCTGGTTGCTGCCCAAGACGTTTGACCGCGCACTTTTCCTGCGGGACTACTGGCAGAAGAAACCCCTGCTGATCCGCAGCTCGGGCGGCTTCACCGACCCGATTTCCCCGGACGAACTGGCCGGATTGGCCTGCGAGTCCATTGTTGAATCACGGCTGGTAAAGAGCGATGCTGCCCGTACTGGCTGGAAGGTGCGCAATGGACCGTTTACGGAAAAGGATCTCAGCTCCCTGCCCCCCACTCACTGGAGCCTGCTGGTGCAGGCCGTGGATCAGTGGCATGAAGGCGTACGCGACATGCTTCGGGAATTCGACTTCATTCCGCGCTGGCGAATAGACGACGTCATGATCAGTGTCGCCAGCGATGGTGGCGGCGTGGGCCCGCATTTTGACTATTACGATGTGTTTTTGATCCAGGGGCTGGGGCGCAAGCGCTGGCAGCTTGGCGGGGCGGTGGACAGTCAAAGCCCTCTGTTGCCCGATACCGACCTGAGGCTGCTGAAGAACTTCGAACCGCAGGAAGACTGGATCGTGGAGCCGGGCGACATTCTCTACCTGCCGCCCAATCTCGCCCACTACGGCATCGCCATAGGCGACAGCGTCACGTATTCGATTGGCTTCCGTACGCCCTCCGTCGCCGAGATTCTCGACGATTTCAGCGCCGCGCTGGTGCAGGACCTGCCACCCGACCTGCGCTACATCGACAGCGACCCACAATTGCCGGCGCGCCCCGGTGAGCTGCATACCGACGTGGCGGAGCAGATTCTCGCCCTGGTACGCACGCAGTTGCTGGACAAGCGCCGCGCCGGACGCTGGTTTGGCCGTTACATGACCAGCCCGAAATATCCAGAGCTGAGCAATGCCAGCGCAGAGCCTCTGTCAGTGCAGGCACTGCTGCAATACCTGAACGAGGGCGAAGTGTTGCTGCGCAATCCCGCGGCGCGCCTGGCTTTCACGGATCATGATGACGGGGCGGACCTTTACGCCGACGGGCATTTGCTGCCATGCTCCAAGGCACTGGGCGCGCTTTTGCCACAACTGTGCGACCCGTTCACCGAACCAGTGGACTGGCTGGACGCGTTCCTGGCAAGTACCGAGGGTGCCCGGTTGATGACTGATCTGTACAACCATGGCTGTCTGTACCTGGCCGATGACGAAGAAAGCGACGACTGAGCCGCCGACCTTTCTGCCACGAGACCCGCATGATGACTGATACGCGCCTGTTTCTGCACCGCTCTGCCCTGGCCGCATTGGCGTTCAGCGCACTGCTTGCCTGCCCCTTGAGCCTGGCCCAGGCTCCCGCCAATGGGCAACAGGCCGTTGTCGAGATCGTGCGTCTGCAGCATCGCGAACCCGACGCCATCCGCGCGGCCATCACGCCAGTGCTTGACCAGCGCGGTGCCATCAGTCAGATCGACAACAACCTGATCATCAGCACCTCGCGCGCCAATCTGGAGCAGATCCAGGCGCTGATCGACACGCTGGACGTGCCGCGACGACAGCTGCGACTGAGCGTGGACTTTGCCTATGGCAGCCCGGTGACGCAGAGTCCCGGAGATACCAGCACATTCACCACGGTGCAGACCGCGCCGGGCGCTGACCATCCGCTGCAGAGCATTGTCCTGACCGAGGGCGAACATGCCTACTTCAGCCGCAGCAATGCCACCGCTCAGATCAGCCCGGTCTTCGGCCCCCATGGACTCATGCTGCAGCAGGACAGTCAGCGTGAGGGGCAGAGCCTGAGCGTCAGCGCCGAGGTGCGCGGCGAGCGCATTGCACTAACGATTGCCGCGACACGCGAGACGGTCGCTCTGGATGGCAGCCGCCGCACCGAGGTCGTCAATACGGCACTGGAGATCGGGTTCAATGGCTGGTACGTCATTCTCGATGACGCTGCTCCACAGGTTCCCGTGACAGACGCCCGGCTCACCAGCACGGCACGCTCTGCATCATTGGCCTTGCGGGTTGAATTGCTGCCTTGAGCGACTACTTCGTCCGTACGCTACCCTATTCCGACGACAGCAGCCTGTTGCTGCGACGCCTTGCCGATCTACCCGGGCTCGTCATGCTGGACAGCGGATTGCGTGCCGTGGCACATCCGCCCGGGCTCGGCGCCCGCCATGACATTCTGAGCGCATTGCCACGCCATACCCTCAGCTACTCGATGCCCGACCGCCGACTGGCACCCTCCGTGTTCCGAGAGGAGGCGCTGTTTTCACAGTTGTCTGCAGCTCTGCACAGCCATGCCCCGACGCAAGCTCTGCCGTCCGAACTGCGTGGCCTACCCTTTGTGGGCGGGGCGCTGGGCTATGTGGGCTATGACGGGGATTCGCGCTTCGGCATTCACGACTGGGCCATCGTGGTGGACCACCACAAGCAGACGAGTCTGCTGTTCGCTCTCCCCGACTGTCCGGTCAACACGCTGCAAAGGGTGCTCGCCTGTCTGGAGCAGCCACCGCCTGCGCTGCCTGGCTTTGCACTCGAGACAGGGTTCGCGTCCAACTTCACGCCCGAATCCTATGCCGCAGCGTTTGCGCGGGTGCAGGATTACATTCAAGCCGGCGACTGCTATCAGGTGAACCTGGCGCAGCGTTTCAGTGCGCGTTTCTCCGGGGATTCGCTGGGCGCTTACCTGCAGCTGCGTGGCAGTATCCGCAGTCCCTTCTCCGCCTTCATCCGCGATGGCGCGAGCAGCGTGCTGTGCTTTTCACCAGAGCGCTTCCTGGAGGTGCGCGGCGAGCAGGTCCAGACTCAGCCGATCAAGGGCACACGGCGCCGGTCGCCTGACCCGCTTCTGGACGCCGCGCAGGCCGACGAGCTGCTGAACAGCGACAAGGATCGAGCCGAGAACCTCATGATCGTCGACCTGCTGCGCAATGATCTGGGTTCCTTGTGCGCGACAGGCTCGGTGCAAGTGGAGAAGCTGTTCGAACTGCAAAGCTTCAGCAATGTGCATCACCTGGTCAGCACGATCCGCGGCCGGCTGGAGGCGCCGCAAACGCCGATAGATCTGCTGCGCAGCTGCTTCCCCGGAGGCTCCATCACTGGCGCGCCAAAGCAACGTGCCATGGAAATCATTGCGGAGCTTGAGCCAGATGCCCGGCGGGTGTATTGCGGCAGCGCTGGCTATGTGGGATTCGACGGCCAGATGGATACGAACATCATGATTCGCACCTTGTTGTGCGAGGGGCAGGACATGTACTGCTGGGGCGGAGGCGGCCTGGTGGCCGACTCCGTCTGCAGTCAGGAATATCAGGAATGCTTCGACAAAATAAACAACATAATCAATGTGTTGAAATGATACTCGAAGGTCAATTCTTACATTGAAAGCTGGCGCGGACTACCCTTGAGAAAGGCCTGGCGCAGTTCGTCATATTCAGTGACGGACGCAAACTGGGGAAACTCGGCGATCACATTGGCCGGGGCACGGAACAACACTCCCAGATCAGCTTCAGACAGCATGCTGGTGTCATTGTAGGAATCGCCGGCCGCCATCACGTGGTAGTTCAGCTCGTGGAAGGCCTTGACACACTGGCGTTTCGGGTCGCGCTGACGCAGCTTGTAGTCTACGACCATGCCCTTCTCGTCGGTGATCAGACGGTGACAGAACAGTGTCGGGAAGCCCAGCTGACGCATCAATGGCTGGGAGAACTCGTAGAAAGTGTCCGACAGAATGACCACCTGGAAACGCTCCCGCAGCCAGTCCACGAATTCGCGGGCACCGGGCATTGGGCTCATTTCCGCGATGACGGCCTGGATGTCCGGCAGGCCCAGCTTGTGATCCGCCAGAATCTTCAGGCGCTGTTTCATCAGCACGTCGTAATCGGGGATGTCCCGGGTGGTGGCACGCAATTCTGCGATGCCGGTACGTTCTGCAAAACCAATCCAGATTTCCGGGACCAGCACACCTTCCAGATCAAGACAGACTACTTCCAACGCCATTCCCCTTCGCCAAAGGCTGAAATTCAAAGAGGCGCCAATGTACCCAGATCATGGGGGCGATGCAAGGCGGGACGCCGCGCTGCGACGGCTGTGCCGGTTTACCGGCCCCTGCAAATCGGAGAGAATGACCGCCGTCCGGTTCCCCGCGCCCTCGCCGCCCCAGCCCTCCGGAAAAAGTGAAGCATCTCATGATAAGAAGCGATCAACTTGTTGAACTAAATACACAATTTCAGAGTCTTGAGCCGCGTGAAATTCTGCGTCACATCCTGAGCGAGATTCCTGCCATCGCGGTCTCCTTCAGCGGTGCGGAAGATGTCGCCCTGGTGCACATGGCCTGGAAAGCAAACAAGCAAATCAAGGTGTTCAGCCTGGACACAGGACGCCTGCACCCGGAAACGCTGCGCTTCATCGAGCAGGTGCGCAAACTCTGGAACCTCGACCTCGAGATCATGAGCCCGGATGCGGCACAGCTGCAGACGCTCACCCGTGCCAAGGGGCTGTTCAGCTTTTATGAAGACGGCCATGAAGAGTGCTGCGGCATACGCAAGGTCGAACCGCTGCGTCGCCAGCTGGCAGGGCTGGACGCCTGGATTACCGGGCAGAGGCGCGACCAGAGCCCTACCCGCGCAGAAGTGTCTGTCGCTCAGCTGGACAAGGCCTTCTCTACTGCCGCCCGGCCCCTGCTGAAATTCAATCCACTGGCCAACTGGACCTCGAAGCAAGTCTGGGACTACATACGCCTGCTGGAGCTGCCCTTCAACCCCCTGCACGAGCGCGGCTTCGTCAGCATTGGTTGCGAACCCTGTACCCGTCCGACAGGACCAAATCAGCACGAACGCGAAGGCCGCTGGTGGTGGGAAGAAGCGACTGCCAGGGAATGCGGACTGCACAAGCCCGGCGTGATATCCAGCGACCGCATGCCCGGCTGAACCGGTTCAGCGCAGGATGGGAATAGGCACAGCAGCGAACAATGCATCCAGTTCGTGCTGCGACGTGGTGGCAATGGCCGCCCGAATGAGTGCCGGGTGCAGATGCGGCGCGAACATCTCGATGAAATCCAGCATGTAGCCTCGCAGCACCGCGCCCCGGCGAAAGCCGATGCGAGTGGTGCTGAAATCGAAGAGGTGGCTGATATCCACAGCCACCAGGTCAGCATCCTTCGTGGCATCCCAGGCCATGCTGGCCACAATGCCGATGCCCACCCCCAGCCGCACATAGGTCTTGATGACATCGGCATCCGCCGCCGTCACGACGACATGCGGGACCAGGTCGTGGGCCTTGAATGCGTCATCCAGCTTGGCGCGTCCCGTGAATCCAGACACATAGGTCACGATCGGAAATCGCGCGATGTCGGCGTGGGTCAGCCGCTCCACTGCCAGCAGAGCATGGCCCTGCGGAAGCAGCAGCACCCGGTTCCAGCGGTAACAAGGCATCATGATCAGGTCTCCCGCCAGCTCCATGGACTCTGTCGCGATGGCGAAATCGGCCGCACCGCGAGCGGCCATCTCGGCAATCTGCAGCGGCGTGCCCTGATGCATGTGCAGGGACACTGAAGGATACTGGCTCACAAAGCGGCTGATGATGGCCGGCAGCACGTAGCGGGACTGAGTGTGGGTAGTGGCGATGGAGAGACTGCCTGACTTTTCATCCGTAAATTCCCGGGCGATGGCGCGGATATTGTCCATCCTCAACAGCACGGCACCTGCCTCTTCCAGAATGCGCTGACCGGCCGGTGTCAGCCCGCTCAGATGCTTGCCGTTGCGCACGAAAATCTGGACGCCCAGTTCTTCCTCCAGCTGCAGAATCTGTTTGCTGATGCCAGGCTGCGAAGTGAACAGCGACTGGGCAGCCGCCGACACATTCATGCCATTGCGCGCGACTTCCCAGACGTAACGCAATTGCTGAAGTTTCATTTCTCCCCCTGCTTGTCTGCTGGCGGATTGTTGGCCACACCACTGGGAACATGCCCGGTCGCCACGTGATGGCGGGCAGAATCGCAATGGGCCTGCTGATCGTCAAAGAACACGTCGGCATCGTAAGCCTGCAGAAAGGCGCCTTTTTCCTTGCCTCCAAGAAAAAGTGATTCGTCGATGCGGATGTTCCATGCCCGCAGCGTCTTCACCACCCGCTCGTGGGCAGGCGCTGAACGCGCAGTCACCAGGCAAGTGCGCAGTGGCGCCTCCCCAGGCGGGAATGCCATCTGCAAGCGCTGCAAGGCAGCAAGAAAAGGCTTGAAGGGTCCGCCTGACAGCGGCTGATTGGCCGCCTTTTGTTCACTGGCCGTAAACGCGGCCAGACCGCTCGACTTGTAGATGCGCTCTGCTTCGTCAGAGAACAGCACGGCGTCACCGTCAAACGCAAACTTGAGACGCCCGGAAGGATTGGCGCTGACCTTGGAAGGCAGAATGGTGGCAGCCGCCACGCCTTGCTCAAGCGCATGCCGCACATCACTTCCGTCCGTGGAAAGGAACAGGTGGCAATTGAACGGCACGATATAGCGATACGGGCTCTCACCGCCACTGAATGCCGCGCGGGTGATCTTCAGACCGTAGTGACTGATGGAATTGAAGATGCGCAGCCCTGTGTCGGCACTGTTGCGAGACAGCAGGATGACCTCGACACGGGCCTCTCCCAGCAGTTCGTTCAGCGCCAGAAGCTTGTTCACCATCACGAAGGCATCGCCTGGCTGCAATGGTTCATCCTCGTGGGCTATCTGGTATTGCTGGTAGGCCTCAAGGCCATGCTGCTCGTAAACCTGATGACTCTCATCAAGGTTGAACAAGGCGCGCGACGAGATGGCGATGACCAGCTGGTCGACATTGGGAACTGCGCTTGGCGCTGACATGCTGAGTTTCCGTGGTTGGCACTGAATTGCCGCCGCAGGGCGGTGTGAGCAGGGCTGAGTATAGTCCAAAGCGGCTGGCGGATCGCAAGCCATGCCAACGCTTCCATGACAGACCATCGCGGTTGCGGCTAGAATCGTCGCATTCACCTGCCCCACCAAGAGTGTCTGCCCCGTGGCCATGAGTTGTGCCGGAGCTTCAGAGAAGCGTGCCCTGTTGCTCTCAGGCGGAGGCGCACGCGCCTCGTATCAGGTCGGAGTACTTCGCGCGATCGCCAACATCCTGCCCCGTGAAGCCAGCAATCCCTTTCAGATCATCACCGGCGCCTCGGCAGGCGCGCTCAATGCCGCGTCCATTGCCACCCATGCACAGCGCCTGCGCACCGGCGTGCGCACGCTCGAGTATGTCTGGAACAATATCAGCAGCGACCAGGTGTACCGGCTCGACTCCGGTGGTCTTATCAGCAGCGCCTCGAACTGGGTGTTCTCCTTTCTGGCCAACCGCCGCAGGGATACTCCGGCGTCGCTGCTCGACAATGCCCCACTGGAAGCATTGCTGGGCAAGGTGATCAAGTTCGAGCGGCTGCAGCGCAGCATAGAGGCCGGGTATCTCGAGGCTCTTGCGATCACCGCATCGGGCTATACCAGCGGGGAATCGGTCTCGTTCTACCAGGGCGCAGCGGGTCTGCAGAACTGGCACAAGGCTCATCGAGTGGGAATTCGCAGTACCCTGGGCGTGCAGCATTTGTTGGCGTCTTCCGCCATTCCCACACTGTTTCCGGCGGTGCGGATCAATCGGGAGTTCTTTGGTGACGGCGCCATCCGCCAGCTATCGCCCCTGAGCCCGGCCATCAAGCTGGGAGCCGACCGCATCCTCGCCGTGGGCGTCAGCAGCAACAAGCCAGGCAGCCCACCCCGGGATGCAGCGCCCTCGCATCCGTCACTCACCCAGATTCTTGCCCATATCCTCAACAGCGCTTTCGTGGACACATTGACCAATGACATGGAAGCCCTGCGCCGAGTGAACAAACTGCTGCCGCTGATCCCCCCGGAGCGACTGCAGGACGAAGCCGCATTGGGCCTGAAACCCATCTGCCTGCTGGACATCTCACCCAGCCAGAACCTGAACACCATCGCGGCAGAGTATTTTGATGACCTGCCCCGCGCCCTGCGCCTGTTCGTGAAGGACTCAGGCTCAAGCAGCGTGCTCAGCCTGCTGATGTTCGAGAAGCGCTACTGTCAGCGCCTCATCGCGCTGGGATTCCACGACGCCATGGCCAAGGAAGACCAGATCCGCGATTTTTTCAGTCCAGCACACACTTGAGTCCAAGCCCGCCAATGCCGCAGTAGCCATTGGGGTTCTTGGCGAGGTATTGCTGGTGATAATCCTCTGCATAATAAAACGCATCCAACATTTTGATTTCAGTAGTAATAGAGCCATGCCCTTCAGGACTTAACAACGCCTGAACCTGCTGCTGGCTGGCAAGTGCCGCCGACAAGGCCTCAGCAGTCAGTGCATAGATTGCCGAGCGGTACTGGGTGCCCCGGTCATGCCCCTGACGCATGCCCTGCGTAGGGTCATGGGATTCCCAGAACACTTCCAACAGTCGTTTGAATGAAATCACCTGCGGATCGTAGTTCACACGTACCACTTCCGTATGGCCGGTCCAGCCACCACACACTTCCTCATAGGTAGGATTCGGCGTAATGCCCCCTGCATAACCCACCGCTGTGCTGAACACGCCTTCCAGACGCCAGAACACCCGCTCGGCACCCCAGAAACACCCCAGCGCGAAGACAGCCTGCTGCAGGTGCGCCGGCAGCGGTGCTCGATAGGGCTGACCGTTGACGAAATGACGGTTGCTGATCTGCACTGGCGCAGCGCGCCCCGGCAGCGCCGTGGCCGCCGTGGGAAGGGAATCGGGCTTGCGTGAAAACATGGTATGTATCCTCGTTGAGCTGGGTGGAAAGCAGCCTGTCAGATCAGGCAGAAGGCCCGCCGTCTGTGGGCTGGCGGCTTGAATGCTGACGGGTGATCAGGCATGATCGCGCCTCTGGAAAAACAGGCCCGGCGCCTGCCATTCCGGCCCCGCAACCCCACGCAGTATACGTTACGCCCTGAGCCCCACACTGGACTTGAAAAGGATGGTCGCATGATTTCCGCATTGATGAGCAACTACGGCAACCCGGACCTGGAATTCGAGCGCGGCCAGGGCAGCTGGCTCTATACACCAGCAGGCGAGCGCTACCTCGACTTCACTACCGGGATCGCCGTGAACTGCCTGGGACATTGCCATCCCCATCTCGTGCAGGCACTGCAGGAGCAGGCCACCCGTATCTGGCACAGCTCCAACCTGTTCCGCATTCCCCAGACTGAGCGTCTTGCGCAGCGCCTGGTGGACAATACCTTTGCAGACCGCGTGTTCTTCAGCAATTCCGGTACGGAAGCAGTGGAAGCCGGCTTCAAGATGATGCGGCGTTATCACTACAGTCGCGGCGAAAGTCAGCGGGTGCGCATCATCTCCCTGACCAGTTCGTTCCACGGACGCACCCTGGCGCCCATTGCTGCGTGCAAGAACCCCGTCCACATCGAGGGCTTCCTGACGGGCGACCCCGGGTTTGACCAGGTGCCTTTCGGTGACATCGATGCCCTGCGCGCCGCCATTACGCCGGAGACGGCGGGTGTCATTCTGGAGCCGATCCAGGGTGAAGGCGGCATTCGCCTGACCCCCTTCGACTATCTCAGGCAGGTCCGCGACCTGTGCGATGAGAAGGGCATTCTGCTGATGTATGACGAGGTGCAGTCGGGCGTAGGCCGCTCCGGCTATCTGTATGCCTACATGGCCTCCGGCGTTGTGCCCGATCTGCTGGCCTCCGCGAAAGGCCTCGGCGGTGGCTTCCCGATTGGCGCCTGCCTGTCCAGCGAGCGCGTGGCCGCGCCCATGGTGGCTGGCACGCACGGCAGCACCTTTGGCGGCAACCCGCTGGCGACCGCTGTCGGCAACGCGGTACTGGATGTGATTCTGGCACCGGGCTTTCTCACGGAAGCCATGGCAGGTGCGGCGCAGCTGCGTGCCGGACTGGCTGAACTGATCAATGAATACCCCGGCGTGATCTCCGAACAGACCGGCCTTGGCTACATGATCGGGCTCAAGTGCAGCATCAGCAACGCCGACTTCATTTACGCGCTCAAGGACGAACACATGCTGGTGGTCAAGGCCGGTGGCAACTCCGTGCGTCTGCTGCCGCCGCTGAATGTGACTGCCGACGAAATCGCTCAGGCACTCGCCATTGTGCGGACTGCCTGTTCCCGACTGGCGACAGCTGGCTGATGTCTGGCAATTCGCAGGACAAGGCCTGGGGACTGGTGTCGGAGGAGCGTCTCTGGGCACTGCTGGACCTGTGCGCCGATTACTACTGGCAGGAAGACCCTGCTTACATCTGCACCCATCTGCGTCACAGCCCGAGTTCCGTGGCAGGCTCCAGTCTGCTTGGCCACCTGCCCGGCCAAACGCTGTGGGACGGCGGCTTTCTGGTGACCGGGTCCGGCCAGAGCTGGCGCGCCCATCTTGCGATTCGCGAGGCTCGCCGCGACTTCCGCGAACTGATCTGCCAGGTCGCCGCTTCCAGTGACGAAGACAGAGCGTTATCTGAGCATCAGCGGCAAGGCTCGCGTGGACGACCAGGGAGCGTTCCTGGGCTATCACTGCTTCGCGCGTGACATCACCCGTCAGGTCCGCAGCGAACTCTCCCTGCGACGCTTCCGCGCTGCCGTGGACATGTCCGGCGACATGATCCATCTGGTGGACCGCAATACCATGAAATTCGTGGATATCAACGACACTGTATGCCGCAACACAGGACTCAGTCGCGAGGAATTGCTGCAAAGAGGACCCGACCTCGACGTCTTGAAGGAAAGTCTTGAAGAACTGGCAGAGCGCTACGACCGCCTGATTCTTGATCGCACTACAAGTCGCTGTGCCAGCGTCAGCGTCGACGCCCTGGGGCGCGTGCGAGATCTGGAAACCTACAGCCGGGCCACCTGCATCGACGGGCGCTGGATCATCATCGGCGTAATGCGCGACGTGACTCGGCGCATGGAAATGATCCGCAGCACCGCCAAACTGCAGCGCATGTATTCGGCACTGACGTAAACCAATGCAGCCATGTTGCGGGCTCAGTCCCGGGAAGAACTCTTTGAGACGGTGTGCGAAGCCGTGGTCAAGGGTGGCAGGTTCTCAGTGGCGGCCATTCTGACCCCGGATGGCGACTCCATGCGGCCCGTAGCAGTTGCCGGTCAGTTCAGCGAACGCTTGCTGGCCCTTCGAGTGCCATTGAATCCCAGTATCCCGGAGGGACAGGGGCTCGTTGGCGCAGCGTTCCACACCCTCAAACCCGCTTTCAGCAATGAATTTCTGGACGACCCGCGCAGCCTGCCATGGCGTGACCAGATCGCCGCTGGCGGCATCCTCAGCGCAGCCGCTTTCCCCTTGCATCTGCGCGCACTGCCAGTGGGTGTGCTGCTGTTCTATTCCTTTGAGCGCAACACCTTCGACGAAGAGATAGTCGCTCTGCTCGCCAGCATGGCCGACAACATTTCGTTTGCGCTGAACAACTTTCAGAATTCCCAGGAGCGACGCGACGCGACCCGGGTGCTTCGCGAGAGTGAAGAACGCTTACGCAGCCTGACCCAGCTGTCTTCAGACTTTTACTGGGAGATAGACGCCGGCTTGCGGTTCAGAAACTACGACGGCCATATCGTGAGCCCGGTCAATCGCGACGCCGTTGCCACACTGCTGGGCAAACCCCTGTGGGACATGCCAGGCATAGAGCCCTGCAGCATCAGCTGGGACGAATTCCGCGGGCTGCTAAGGCAACGAGAACGCTTCCGCGAGTGTGAGTTCAGCTTCGTGAACAGCGTGGGCGAGCAGTACTACCTAGCTTTCAGTGGCGAGCCGGTGCTGGACGAAACAGGCACATTCCAGGGCTATCGTGGCATCGCCCGGGATGTCACTCAACGCAAGCGACTTGCCGCCCGCATGGAGTATCTGGCCACCCACGACGCTCTGACCGGCCTGCCCAACCGCACCATGTTCAACGAACTGCTGAGTCACGCTACACGAATGGCCCAGCGTTACCCGCAACACGCGTTCGCTCTGTTCTTTGTCGATATCGACCACTTCAAGCAAGTCAATGACACACACGGGCATCTGCTGGGAGACGCACTTCTGAAAGCAATCGCCGAGCGTCTGCGCAAGCCGCTGCGCTCTACGGATGTGGTCGCACGCCTGGGGGGCGACGAATTCGTGATTCTCGTGCACGAGGTCAGCGCGCAGAAGCAGCTCGCCGTGCTGGCAAACAATGTACTGAAAGGATTTGCGTCAGCGCTGCAGATCAATGGGATTCAGTGCCGCACCACGGTCAGCATCGGCATCAGCATGTTCGGTGTGGATGCCAGTGACGAGCATGCGTTGATGACTCACGCTGACGCAGCGATGTACCAGGCCAAGGAGCTTGGAAGAAATACCTGACAGTTCTACCAGCCGCCGTCCTGAAAATCCTTCCAGGCTTCGTAGCCACCGTCGAGACTGCAGGCCTGCTGGAACCCGTTCTCGGAGAAATAGGCCGCAGCACCCTGGCTGGCATTGCCGTGGTAGCAGCACACGATCAAGGGCGTCGCAGGATTGCTCGCAGCGATGAAGTCATCGACATTGTCTGCCGTGATATGAACTGCCCCCTCGATTGCGCCTGCCGTAAAGGAATGCACATCGCGGATGTCCACCACCAGTGCCCCGTCAGCCAGCATGGCACTGGCCTGCTCTGCATTGATTCTGATCACGCTCATTCAGCTCTCCTGTTTCTGTTGTGCGCCTTGGCGGATTCCGCCGAAAGCCTTACCATTCTGGACTGCCACTCCGGCTCTACGTGTCAACAGGCCTGCCCATGACCGACAGCAATCCCAACGTCCAGTTCTGGAACCATGTCCTGTATGCCGCTGAGGCCATCGAAACTTCGTCGCCAGGGGAGGCACGCAGCATCGCCCTTGCCCAGATGGTCACCCTCATGGAAGCGTTCGCAGAACAGTCTGATCCAGTGGAAAACTTCGAAGCATTTGTGGTGTTGCGCCTGTGCAACGCCCTGCAGCAGTGCCTGCAGCCTGCAGATTCGGGCGACTGAGCACATTAGCTCACAGCAATCTGATCGAAACTGGTTACCACTGGATGCGGTGATTTAAGGCGCACCCGCTCCGGATCGAGTGACGTGTCCTGAGGCCGGATCAGCCACGTCGTATTGAAGCCTGCCGCTGCAGCCGCATCCAGCTCACCCCGATCATCAGACAGATAGAGGATGGCCTTTGGCTTCAGGGCAATGGCCTCTGCGATGCGGACATACGATTGCAGGTCATCCTTCGGGCCGATTGTGGAATCGTAATACCCTGAGAACAGAAGACGCATGTCGCCCTCTGTGGAATAGCGGAAGAACAGCTGCTGGGCCTTGATGGATTCGTGGGAATAGACGTAAAGATTGCGCTCTTCCTGCTGCCAGTGCTGCAGTACTGCAGGCACATCGGGATAGACATGGGACTGAAACAGCCCCTGCTTGTAGGCTTTCTCCCAGAGCATGCCCTGCAAAGTCTTGAGCTCAGTGACGGCATCTTCATCACGAATCCACTGCTGAAGCTGGCGGATGATGCCGTCGAGATTGTGCAGGGGAACACCCGTCTTTTCACTCACCTTGACCAGAGCCCGCAACACATCGCGCTCTTCCTGGTGTTCTCTGACAAATGCGCCGAGGTGTTTCAGCGAATAAGGCATCAGGACATCATGGATGAACCCCGTTCCTCCGGCGGTCCCCTCAATGTCTGTCACTATGGCGGCAATCTTCATCAAATCTCCGAACTCGCACTGCAAGCATCTGGTACGTCTTCACTGGCCTTTCCCGCTGAAGCAAGCAGGAATCGAGCCATCCCCCGCAAAGGGCGCGGGATTATAGCCTCACCTCAATCAATCCTGCACACCAGGCCTTTCAGGTAGAGGCTTTCCGGGAAAGGCAACCCAACAGGATGATCAGAAGCCTGGTGCATGTAGTGCAGAATCTGACCGGTGCGCCCGGCATCGAGCACCGCATCGGCGGTGATTTTCTGGAACAGCGGGAGGTCAATCGCCCCGGAGCAGGAAAAATTCACGAGCAACCCGCCAGGGCTGAGCAAGGCAGCACCCTGCAGGGCGATGTCCTTGTAGGCACGGGCGGCGCGTTTGAACTGTGCCTTGGTTTCGGCGAATTTGGGTGGATCCAGCACCACGATGTCAAACTGCCGGCCGGCCTGCTTCAGTTCACGCAGAATCTCGAAGGCGTTGGCGCACTGGAAGCTGTAGCGCTCGTCCTCGAAACCATTGCGGCGGAAGTTGCCCGCCGCCAGATCCAGCGAGGGAGCGGACGAATCAATATTGAGCACGTGGCTGGCACCGCCCTGGAGGGCTGCTATCCCGAAACCGCCAGTGTAGGCAAAGCAGTTGAGCACTGAGCGGCCCGCTGCGAGTGTGCGCAGCAGTTCCCGATTGTCGTACTGATCCAGATAGAAGCCGGTCTTGTGACCGTGGGCAATGCTGACGCCGTACAGCCGGCCGTTCTCGTTGATCTCCACCAGCTCGGGAGGCATCTCACCCCACAACAGGCCCTGTTCCGGAGGCAGGCCTTCGCGCTGCCGCACTGCTGCTTCGGAACGATCGTAAATGCCTCGGCAAGGCAGCAGGGTGTGCAGCAACGCGACGATTTCGGCCTTCCAGGCATCGACGCCTGCGAACAGGAACTGGCAGACCAGGAAGTCGCCATAGCGGTCCACGATCAGGCCGGGCAGCTCGTCGGATTCGCCATACACCACGCGACAACCGGTCCGCAGCGGGTCACTCAACATGGCCTGCCGGCGACCCATGGCGGCCCGCAGACGACGCTCGAAGAAGGCAGCATCGATGGTTTCCCTTCCATCGAAGCTCCACATGCGCGCTCGGATCTGCGAACTGGGCGAATAGCCAGCCAGGCCCAGAAGTGCACCGCTGGCGTCGCAGACGCGGACGGTTTCGCCCGGAGCAGGGCTGCCACTGACCTTGTCGATGGCGCCGGAGAATATCCAGGGGTGGCGGCGCAAGAGTGACGACTCCCGGCCTTTGTTCAATTGCAGTGTCTTCATGAAAGCCATCGATGTCGTGAATGCGTGTCGCGTGGAAGGGGTGATGCTGGCAAGACAGGGTGGCCGGCAAGCGAGGCGCGATTCTACCCTGTTTGCCTGCCCGGACATAGCCGCTTCGCCAGCACATGCTGATAACGACCCAGCGCGCGATACGGGTCCTGCTGCGACAATTCCAGCTCCAGGGCCACAAGTACGTCGTCCGGCATGGCACACCCTTCTTCGGTCAGCAGCAGGTCATGGAAGACCCGAATGCCACTGTGGCACAGACGCTGCCAATGGGCAGCGTCAAGCCACTGCAACACCAGCACCGGGTCGAGCGGACGGGTGGGGGTCAGGCTGCCGGGGCTGGGCACGAAGTCTGCATCCAGAATCGGCGGTCGTTTTCCTCGCAGCAGATTCTTCATGACCAGACCATGGCGGTTGTAGAAGGTCAGCGACAACACCCCTTCACAGCGCACCAGCACCTGCAGATCCAGCAGCAGCCCCGGCTGATCCGTGACCCACTCCAGCACGGAATGACAGATCACCAGATCGTAGGGCGCGCGCTGCCCGTCGCGCACCTGCGCGGCCAGAGACTGAATGGAACACTGCAGAAACTCGACACCACTCAGTTGCCGGACAGCGGCCTCAGCCCTGGCCAGGCCCAGCATCTCGCCGGAGATGTCGCACAGGGTCAGGTCGTGGCCGCAGTCGGCAAGCTGCAGCCCGAACTGCCCCTGGCCGCCGCCGGCGTCCAGAACCCGCAAAGGCCGTTCTCCGGCCGGCAGAAGGGCCTGCGGGCATTGCGCTTCGAAATCACGGCGCAGCACAGTCAGACGCAAAGCGCCCTTCAAACCCCCATAGACATTGCGGGCGAAGCGCGGGGCGAGATCATCGAAATTCCTGTCCGTATCGAAACTGACGGGCGTGCGGCGGCGGGGCGGCGTCTTCAATTCACCGGGGCCCCGGCGCTGTCGAGCTCGACAATCGGGTAGCCCAGAGCGGTCAGGGATTCCCCGATTGCCGCTTTGTCCCCTACTACCAGCAACACCATCTTCTCAAAGGGCAGTGTTTCGCGCGCGAGGGCATTCAGCTCGTCGCGACTGATGTCGTTGATGATCACGCTCTGCTCATCCACAAAACTCGCTGGCAGATCGTATTCGATGATGCGGCCCAGGAAGCCGGCCTTCTGCGTCGGGGTCTCATAATTGAGTGCGTCCCGCTGTCCCACGGCTGCCCGGGTAAAGGCCAGCTCGGTGTCGGTGATGCCGGTGTCGCGGTAAGCCGCAATCTCGTTGACGAACTGACGCACGGAGTCCGCCGTGCTGTCCATGCGTACACTGGCAGCAGCGGTGAACGGCCCGGGAATGCTGGTGCTGGAGAAGCCACTGCGGGCCCCATAGGTATAGCCCTTGTCTTCCCGCAGATTGAGATTGATGCGACTGCTGAAAGCGCCGCCCAGCACATAGTTCATGAGTGAGGATCGGAAGTAGCGTCCCGTGGCATCCCAGGGCATGTCAGTGACATAGCCGATGCGGATCTCGGACTGCGCGGCACCGGGCTTGTCCACCAGATACAGTGTATTGCCTTCATGTGCAGGCAGTGCCGGTTGCGGCTGCAGAACAGGCGCTTCCCGGGGCAAGGCATCGAGGAATACCAGCGCCGGCACCAGAGTGCCCTGTTCGACATCGCCCACGGCCACAATCTGCAGTGCCCCGGTGCTTAAAGCGGCCTGTCGGAAGGCCTCCACATCCTCCAGCGTCATGGCCTCCAGCGTCTCGATGCTGCCATTGACCGGCACAGCGAAGGCGTGTTCGCGGCCATGCAGCAAGCCGTCGAACACCAGGTCGGCGATGGCACTGGGCTCTTCGCGATTGGCCTGCAGAGATTCAATCTGCTGACGTCGCAGGCGGTCGAGGTCAGCCTGGGTGAACACTGGCTGCAGAAGGCGCTGTTCCAGCAGTGCCAGGGTGGGCTGGAGATTGCGGCTCAGGGCATTGACGTTGACCTGCAGGAGTTCGCGACTGGCGCTGACCGTGATGCGGCTGCCAAGTTTCTGCAATTCGGCTTCGAAAGACTCCGCGCTCAGCTCCTCTGTACCCTCATTGAGCAACGCCGCCGTCAGGCGGGCGAGACCCCAGGTTTGCGCATCATTGAGCAGGTGGCCGCCACGGAAATTCAGGCGCAGGGTAACGCTGGGAATCTCGTCGCTGACGGTGCCGATGATTTCTGCACCATTGGCCAATGTCTGCTGCCAGAACGGAGGCACTTCCACGAGTGGCGTCTGACCGGCGCCAGGGCGCTCTGTACGGTCGAAACTGTCCGCCACAGGGCGTGGTTCGAGTGCATCCAGCTCCGAAGAAGTAACGCGCAGCGCCGGTGTGGGCGCAAAATTGTCCGGCTGCGTCGGCGCATCGGGCACCTCCTTCGTCAGCACACTCAGCAGCACGGCAGGCTTGCCGGCCAGGTACTGATTGAATACACGCAGCACATCCTCCTTGGTCAGGGTGCGCAGCGCTTCCAGCTCCTGCGGCAGGTAATCCGGGTTGTCCAGCAGATAATCGAAGAGTGCCAGCCGCGAGGCCTTGCCCTGCACGCTTTCCAGACCGTTGATCAAGGTCGCTTCCGTCTGGCCCTTGAAGGTTTCCAGATCTTCGTCGCTGATGGACTGCGCGCTGAAGCCGGCAAGAATTGCGCGGATGTCCGTTTCGAACTGGGCAAGATCGGCTCCGGGGAACGGCTGCACCTCGAGGCTGAACATGCCACCCAGCTCCTGGGCACTGTTGGAGGCGCTGGCGTCGATGGCCCGGTTGCTCAACACGAACTGTTGATAGAACAGCGACTTGCGCCCTCCTCCCAGGATACTTGCCAGCGCCTGCAACGGCACGCGATCAGCATGGCTGTAGGGCACCGACGGAAAGGCCATCACCAGCAGCGGGAAGCGCACGTTCTGATCCACATAGGACACATAGCGGTCCTGATCCAGCGTCACGGCCTGCGGCACGGCGCGCTCCACGGCCGGGCCGGTGGGGATGGTGCCGAAATACTTGTCGATCATGGCCAGCGTGGCCGGCTCGTCGAGATTGCCAGCCACGATCAGCGTGGCGTTGTTGGGGCCGTACCAGCGCAGGAAGAAATGCCGCAGATCATCCAGCGTGGCAGCGTCGAGGTCTTCCGGGTAGCCGATCACCGGCCAGGAATACGGATGTCCGCTGGGGTACAGCGCCGCGATGAGGGCTTCATACACGCGTCCGTAGGGACGGTTCTCGACATTCTGACCACGCTCGTTCTTGACGGTGGAGCGCTGGATCTCGAACTTCTCCTGGGTCACCGCTTCCAGCAGGAAGCCCATGCGGTCCGCTTCCAGCCACAGAATGGTCTCCAGCTGGTTCGCAGGCACTGTCTGGAAATAATTGGTGCGGTCGGTACTGGTAGAACCATTGAGGGTGCCGCCTGCCTCTGTGACGATCTGGAAATGCGCGTCGTCGCCCACATTGGCGGAGCCCTGGAACATCATGTGCTCGAAGAAGTGCGCGAAGCCCGAACGCTGAGGCTCCTCGCGCGCGGAGCCCACATGGTAGGTAATGTTGACATGCACCAGCGGGTCGGAATCATCGTCGTGCAGCAGCACGGTCAACCCGTTGGGGTGCTGGTATTTGCGATAGGGGATGACGATCTCGTCGCCGGTTTTAGTCACGGTTTCGACGAGAGTCCACGGGCTGGCGGGCTCCTGTGTGGCCGTCGCCTGCTGTACAGTCGCAGTGTCAGCACCTGTGGGCGCAGGGTCGGAACAGGCAAACAGGCATGCACTGAGAATGGACAGAGCGGCGAAACGAAACATGGTGACCTCGGGTGGCAGACTGTACCGTTTTATAGCCTGTCGGCCGGCAAAAGGCCAGAAACGGGCCGCGAACCAGGGCGCAGCACCAACAGCAGGGCCAGCACCGTCAGTGCCGTCCCCAGGAGGGTCGTCATCGTAATGGGTTCCGCAAACAGCACCCAGGCCATCAAGGCCGTCACCGGGGGTGTCAGATACAGATAGCTCGTCACCTGAGTTGCCGCGCCATCACGGATCATCATGAACAACAGCGAGATCGCGCCGATCGACAGCGCCACGATTGACCACAGCAGCGCCGCCACCATGGGGGGCTGCCAGTCGATCTCCCGAGTCTCGAACAGGAACATGAAAGGCAGACACACCAGCGCGGAGGCGCCAAATTGAATCACCGAGCCGGCCCGCAGGTCGAAACCGGGGCAGAAACGCTTCTGGTACAGAGTGCCCGTGGTGATACTCGCCAGCGCCAGCAGACACAGGAGCAGGCTGGCCGGCGTCAACCCAATCAGGGTGAACTTTGCCATCACTACCATGCCCACGCCTGCCAGCCCGGTCAGCAGTCCCAGCCACTGTCGCGCGGAGACTTTCTCGGCCACCAGCGCACCGAGCCAGGCGGTAATGATGGGCTGCAGGCCGACAATCAGCGCCGACAGACTGGCGGACATGCCCAGCTTGATCGCCGCCCAGACGCCCCCCAGATAGCCCGCCTGCAACAGCATGCCGGCCAGCGCAATGTGCGCGATCTGCCGGGACACGGGCCACTGCACCCGGGCCAGAAGACACAGCGGCAGCATGATCATGAGCACACCGCAAAAGCGCAGAAACAGGAAGGTCATCGGCTCGGCATAGGGCATGCCATAGCGCGCGACGATGAAGCCCGTACTCCAGATGAACACGAAAACGAAGGGAATCAGACGCCTTTGCAGTGCAGTCATGAAAGAAGCTCAGGGCAGCGGCGAATAAAGTTCACTGACATAACGCCGCACGACATCGTCCCATGTGAAGCGTGTGGCGAGAGCGCCCTTGCGCAGCGCAGCCCAGGCAGCCGGTCTGGCCATGGTGGCACAGCCCTGCCGCACAGTGCCCAGCATCGCTTCGGTCTGGGCACGGGGCGTTTCGCCGGTGAACGCGAACGCCAGCGCCCAGAGCGCCAGGTCACGATTGCGCCGACCGGCTAAAAATGCCATACAGCCCGCGAGTGTCATACCCACCAGCATGTTGACGATGTACAGAGACTGGATTTGCGCCACGGGATCCAAGGAGCCACAGGAGTGCGGCGAATAGAGGGCTCGCTTGCGGAGCCTTTGACTCAGCATACAATGAATGTCGGGATAACAGGAAGCCGCGCGGCTGCGTACTCGCTGCCGCCCCTGTGTGAGTGTCGATGTGCCAGAATGAGGCATTCAGTAGCCACTGATTGCCCAGCGACTCGCTGAAGAAAGTGGTGTAATTGACACCCAGGCCGATATACGGACGCACCACGCTGCTGCTGATGCCGAAATAATACAGCGCCGTGACAGTTGTCGGCAGATGCTTTGCCGACCCCAGATTCGTGGTGGTGAACCCATAACCACTGAGGTCGCCTTTTCTCTCCCTTGTTCGAATAAGTTCATCTGAGGTGAACCAAAGGTATGGGGACACGGAGGTAAAAACGTTGATCTGGCGTCAGGGAAGCGGGACCATTGGAAGTAATTGCGCAAAGTTTTATCTGGATCAAGGTCTTGAAAGACCGCCCCCGAAAACAAACGGATTGAAATTCGAAAGTACGAATATCATCCAGCCACTGGTTGCTCCGGTGTGCTGGATGCGTCGGGCCATCCAGCCAAACCCCGTCGGGCCATCCATGCTGGCGTACAAATAAGCGATTGAACTGTCAGGGTTGGTGACTTTCAGCGCCTGGACGCCGAGCAGCATGGAGTCTGCGTCCCTTGTCAGCGCCCGAGCCCAATCGGGATGGCTGCTGCGATAGGTCCTGGCCACTTCCCTTGCCATCAGCACTGCGCCCAGTGTCCATTCGCCCGAAAGCATACTGTCGCCATCGGTATAACCGACCCCCTGCAACACACCGTCCTGCACCACGCCCGCTCGCTCTTTCGTGTTGTTCCAGATTTTGAACGCGGTGCCTGCACCGAATTGCGCATCCACCCAATCCGCTCCCAGTACCGTCAGCCCCCAGGTTTGTACATCCACCGCCAGATTCTCGTAAGCCAAATAGTGAGAGCTGCCATCTGCGCCACGGCTCACAAAGCCTCCTGAACCCAATATTCCCTGGACAGGATTGTAAACACGCTCCTTGAAATACTCTTCAATGCCCGGGCCTTTGGCGTCGCGGGAAACGAGTGCATCAATGAGCCTGGTCGTGTTCAGGTCTCTTTCTCCAATTGCCTCTCGCAACATACGCAGGCCAGCCAGCAGCGAGAGATTGTTCTCAGCGGAAATTCCTCCCTCCTGTATTCCAGACGTGCCAGTGGGCGCATAAAGAACGCCACCGGTGAGGGCATCCTGCATGATCTCGAAGCTCGGCAACTTGCTGACAGCGAGCTGCATCTCCGGTGAATCAATCGGAATTGGCTCGCCATATTTCAGGTAGGCAGTTTGCAGCGGGCCGATCAGTGTCGCCCACGCATTTTCCCCCAGCACCGGTCGAAAATCGGTTTTATGCAAACCATGCTCAGCTTGAGGAAATCCTGCCGGAGCCACGGAGCTGTTGGTCAGTGGATCTGTCATGGGTCCATAACTTTCGGATATGGAACGAAAGAGCCAGGATTCTTCGCCGATGACAATTTGCCCGTTGTAGATGAACGCAGGAGACTGAGCCAGAATACCAAGATTACCGGATACCCCGCTTAACAGGCGCTGTGTCTGCGCGTCCACCAATTGTTGGTAGGCAGAATTTTTTTGCAGGGACAACCCGATCTGCCACACAGCTCCGTCATAGATATTCAAGTCATAACGAATCATCAATCTTTCGATGACCGCTTCGGGTGCATTCTCCCGGCCTTTGAAAATCTCGCGATAGTAGTCATTGGAGGGTTCTGCATAACTCCTGGGCATTCCGGAGGAAGCAACATTCTGCGCCATTGCTTTGGCTATGGCGGGAATATCGGTCACAGCAGCCGCTTGAACCTGTGCCGACGGAGCGATCTCTTGAGAAGTGGCCACGTGATTCACAAGTATCGCGGAGAGGCCTGTCGCGATCGCCAGTGCATGCTTGTGAATGTGAGGGATGAATCTGAACATGGTCATCTGATCTGAATGCAAGACAGGTAGAGCAACAGATTGGCAAGCCTGCAAATCGCCTGCAGGAGATTGCCTCGACGTCGAAAATAATTACAAGAAAAACACAACTATTTGATTTTATTTGGTGCCCGGGACCGGCACCTACAAGCTTTATATATCAATAGGTTATAATATTTATTAATTTTTACCCATCATTATACCCATCATAAAATTTATTCTATCGAGCTACTTCTATCGAATTTCATCAACCAGCATATCTCTGACGATCGATAAATATCGAAAGCCAGTGTAGAACTACCCCCCGGGGGCCCCTTCTTCATCACATTATCGTTATAGTACCCTCCTTCCCTTGCAAAAGGTGAATTTGGAATTCCGAAGAAAAGAAGAACCACCAGCCCGCTGTTTTTAAAGTCCAGAGATTGCTAAAGCTGAATTTAAAAAAAAGGGCTACTGAGCATGCTAAACAGATTCGGTCTGGTTATTCATTGTCTTGGGTTTATTGGCTCTGTTACAGCCTGGACTTGCCCCACTACAGTAGACACTTCCGGGCTATGGTTGTTGTTTTGCTTTCAACAAAGCGAGAAAGCAATATGAGCACCCCGAATGAAGCAACCCCCAATGCAACGTTGAGTGGGGTTGCGCCACAGGTGAGTTTTGGGCAAGCTTTTTGGTTCTGGCTGAAGCTGGGTTTCATCAGCTTTGGCGGCCCTGCTGGCCAGATCGCCATCATGCATGAAGAGCTGGTTGTGCGGCGGCTTTGGATTTCTGAAAAACGCTTTCTGCACGCGCTCAATTACTGCATGGTCTTGCCCGGTCCAGAAGCGCAGCAACTGGCGATTTACATCGGCTGGTTGTTGCATAAAACACGAGGTGGCATCGTGGCTGGTACGCTGTTCGTACTGCCATCTTTGGTTATCTTGATCGCGCTGTCTTGGATCTACATCGCCTTTGGCGACGTGCCGTTGATTGCAGGCATCTTTTACGGTATCAAACCAGCGGTCACCGCGATCGTGGTGCATGCCGCGCATCGAATCGGCTCACGCGCCCTGAAGAACAATGTTTTGTGGGCTATCGCTGCGGCCAGCTTTGTGGCGATCTTTGCGCTCAATGTGCCGTTTCCATTTATAGTGGTGGGTGCTGCTGTCATTGGTTTCTTTGGGGGCCGCATGACACCGGAAATCTTTAAGGTGGGCGGTGGTCACGGTAAAATCAAAGAGTCGTATGGTGTTGCTTTTATTGACGACAACACGCCCACACCAGAGCATGCGGTTTTTAGGTCGTACCGGTTGATTCAAGTGGTGGTGATAGGCGCAGGGCTGTGGGCCGTTCCCATGGGTTTGTTGGTCATGCGTTTTGGTTGGGATCACACCCTGACGCAAATGAGTTGGTTCTTCACCAAGGCAGCCTTGCTCACGTTTGGTGGTGCCTATGCGGTGCTGCCTTATGTTTATCAAGGTGCCGTAGACCAATTTGGATGGGCAACAGCCACTCAGATGATTGATGGCTTGGCGCTTGGCGAAACAACGCCGGGGCCACTCATCATGGTCGTAGCCTTCGTCGGGTTTATTGGCGGTTATGTCAAAGAAGTCTTCGGACCTGAAAGTCTGTTTCTGGCAGGTGCAGTGGCAGCAACACTGGTCACGTGGTTTACCTTCTTGCCCTCATTCTTGTTAATCTTGGCGGGTGGCCCCATGATTGAGAGCACACACAACGATCTCAAATTCACAGCGCCCTTGACCGCCATCACGGCAGCCGTGGTTGGCGTGATCTTGAACTTGGCACTGTTCTTTGGTTACCACGTGCTTTGGCCTCAAGGCTTTAGCGGCGCTTTTGACTGGCCGTCAGCAGTGCTTGCTGTGGCCGCTTTTGTTGCGCTCTTTAAATATAAATCCAATGTGATTCATGTCATCGCTGTCAGCGGTCTGATGGGTGTTGGTATTCAATGGCTCATCGCATAAAAGCGCTAACTGGGTTCCCAGGAATTAACATTCGCGAGTAAATCGGCTCCCGTTACACCCGATGTCGATACCCGATACATTGATAGGTATTACCTCGGCTGAGGAGGCCATACTCTCAAGTTTTAACTGGTCCGAAAATAGCCAGGCAGGTCAAACCCTTCTCATGAAATAGCTTAGTGCTTTTTGGGACGTACCCGGCAGTGCACTGAGGGGAAAAGAGAGAATATCGCGAGGTGGTTTATCATTGAAGTACGAATACGTTCTGGCGGCACCTTTCTGAGCCACGCGTTGGCTCAGAAAGGTGCCGCCAGTTCCGTTTAGAAACGAGCGTCCAGACGCACTGCGTAGGTTCGCCCGATTGCGTCGTAGGGCAGGCCGTATTGCGGGAGGAGCTGATCCTTCAGCAGATTGTTCACGATCACCCGCGCGGTGAGCTGCTCGTTTACCTGGTAAGCAAAGTTGTAGTTCAGCCGGTCCCAGGACGGGCGGAAGAACGTCGCATTCTGCTCCGGTATAGCCGTGTCAAGAATATCGATATTTACCTGTGAATTCGCTGTGTAGAACCACTGCAACTGTTGGGTGAAGGGGCCAAGGCGATGACTCAGATCAACGCGTCCCTGAACCTTTTCAAACCCGGGTTCGCCGCGGTTGTTGTTGGTGTCAGCCCCGAAGGTGCCATCCGCCGACGTCTGGAACTTGTTCAAGGCGTAGATGTAGGCGTCCACGCGCATCTGACCAAGGTCCAAGTTGCTGCTGACTAGGCCGTTGAACGCGTTCTGCAGCATGAATTGGTAGCTGATTCGCGTGTTCACAGACTGCAGGCGAATAGAACCCTGATTCGCATTGGTATAAGCCGCGGCGGCGATGGTGTAGGGAGCTTGCACCACCGTGGGAGCACCAGCGATCGCCGGCGGCTTGATAGGACTGCCGGTGATGATGTTGGTGGTTGGGATCGTGTAGGGCGCTGTCAGGCCTCCTGCCCCTGTTCCCGTGCCCAGCGTGATGGCTTCGCAGGCTGACACCCCGCCGATCAGGCTGAGTGGATAGTCAGGTTGGTCGAAGCACGAGGTGCCCAGGAACGAGAGTCCGATCTGACCGTCCAAACGAATGCTTAGATAGTCTGCTTGAATCTCCAATCCCTCCAGGAAGCTTGGGTTTATCACGAAACCTGCCGTCCAGTTGGTGGCCACTTCGTTCTGGATTGCCGGGTTCCCCCCCACCCCGGCGGGTACTGAACCAGCCGGGGGCTGGAGTGTTGCGAATGTGCCTGCAGGCAGTCCGAGCTTTTTCTCGAACGCATCGCAGTTGGTTAGGCGGATGCCGCTGGCTGGTCCCTGAGTGCGATTAATGGCAGTGCACGGGAAGGAGCTTGCCAGAGAGGCAAAGCCCGTTTGCGGCGCGCCAAGGGACTCGACGATGGAGGGTGAGCGCACGGAGCGTGAGCGATTGCCACGGAAGCTAATCCAATCGTGCGGCGACCAGAGCGCGCCGATATTGAAGGTCCGTGCCGTACCACTATCCGTCTCGACTTTGGGATTGCTGATGCCATTGGGTGTGCCCTCGCCTTTGCGATCCACCACGCGAACGGCCCCATCGATAACTAAGCTGCGCACGAACGGCAGCGTCATACCCTCACCGAACACAGGCACACTGAATTCCGTGCCCACCTCAAGGAATTCGGCATATCCAAGACCGGGTTGGCTAATGGTGGTGCGTGCAAGGCCGAGTCTGCCAACGTTATTGGGCATGAATTCTAGGTCTTCTTTGCGCCACTGCATCTCAGTGTTGAACAGCACGTCACCGGCGGGCAAGCTCAACAGATCTCCGCCCAGCTGCACTGAGGCAAAGCGCTGCTCCGCCTTGTTCGCGGAGGAGGCGGTGCTAAGGACGTAGTCTTTAGCAGCTTGCGACGCCAGACCAGAGCCCAGCAGATTGAGCGGCACGCATGAATCAATCTGTGCTTTTGTCGGCACCAGACTAGTGGCAATGTTCAGGTTGCCTAGGAAGGTATTGCGGACGGCGATGGACTCTGGAGCAGCTAGCGTCTGCTGTCTGCAAACCGGATTGCCAGCCGAATTCCGGACCACGTCTGTCGCCAGAGCGAAGTTGACGTCGAGCAAATCATTGGCTGCAAAGTTTTTGCTTTCGTTCTGGCCATAGGCCAGGGTTGCCTCCCAGTACAAGTCGCGATCCAGAAACTCGAAGTCCTGCTTCAGCGTGTGACCGGTGCTGATAGTGGTAGAGACGTTGCCTTCCATATTGGTGACCGCGCCAGGCATTGAACCAGTGACGTCTGCCAGCGAGCGCTGGAGGAAGAACACGGGCTGACCCCCTATTGAGGTGAACGGCGAGGCAGAATTTGCGGCAATAATCGCCTTGATCTGATTTTGCGTGGCCTCTGTGACGAAGGGGTTCTGCTCATAGAAAACCGGGATACCGCCGTTGCCGGCCGTGAAGGAGCCCGCAGGGCTGTTGCTGCCGAAATTGTCAGCGCGCTGCGAGTTGTCGATGGTGGAGTACAGCAAGTCACCCTCATAGCGCAGCGAATCGCTGAGCTCGTAAGAAAAGAGGGCGTTCAGCGAGGTACGTTCCTGTGCCGCCTGGATAGTGTTCAGGTGGCGGGTGTCGAAGCCGCCCGAGTTGACGCCAGAGCTCTGCGGCGCCACGTTTGGTGGCAGAATGTCCCCCAGGGGAAAGGGTACTAGATTGCCTTTCGCATCGAAGGTGAGCGGCCGGGCGGTGCGGGAAAGCCCCGAGGCTGCCTCGCTGCTGCCCGCCGCTGTAGGAACGGTCGGCCAGCCTGAGCTCAGACCGAAAGTGCCAGCGAAGGCCAAGGCGTCCAGACCGATGCTGGGCGTGCCCCGCATATAGTCGTACGGGGAAGCGCCGAGTCGGCTCGTGAAGGTGTTGCAGGCTGCCACGTTGACGGTCTGTGACGCAATACAGGCGCGCGGAAACAATAACGTGGAACTGCTGCCGGCGTTGAGTTGACGCAGATCCATGCGGCCACCAACCGGGGTCGTGTTCGCAATCATTTCTTCCTGATAAATGGTGTTCACAACGCCGTCGGTCCCGCTCACACTGAAGGGGTTGTTGACGAGCGCGATGTTGTTGGTCCATTCACGCCGAGAGCTTTGGTAGATCGCATCCGACTCAAGATATTCGACACCCACCACCAAGTGTCCGCGCCCATCCAACACGTCATCGCCCCAAGCGCCCGACACGCGTCTCTGCCGCCCGTCCGCCTCGTCCGTCATACCGAACTGGCCGATGACCTCACTGCCCTGGAAATTGCGGTCGAGTTCTACGTTCACAACCCCGGCAATGGCGTCCGACCCATAGACCGCGCCGGAACCAACAGTCTGTATCTCCGTGCTTCTGATCAGTGACGGATTGATGATTGTCAAGTCGACCTGGGCTCCCGTGGCATTGCCGGGTACGAAAACGGTTCCCTGGTTGGACGAGACAAAACGTCGACCATCCACGAGGGTCAGCGTTCGCTGGGAGCCGAGGTTGAGCAGGTTGACGAATGCATTGTTGTCACCGAGCTGCGTGTTGTTCCCCTGGTTGTTTACGCCCACGCCGATAAAGGGAAGCTGTTCTAGGCTTTCAATGGTATTCACGAAGCCGCGCAGGGCAATTTGCTGGGCATCGATTTCGATCACCGCAATGTTCTGAATATCGGTGTCACGACGGATGCGTGACCCGGTGACCACCACTTCTTCTACTTCCCTCGCTGTCGGCGTGGGCGTTTGAGCTGCCGCTACGAGCGGCGAGGTTAGCGACACTGCTAGGCAGGAGTTAATTAATAGACGGAGTTTGCCTCGCTTGTTCATCTGGAGCATAAGCTAAACCTCAATTTGCGTTATGAAATGAATGGTCTGAGATCAAGGAATATAGAACTGTAAAATAAAATGTAATCATATTTTATTATTATTGTAAAGAATCGCGGATTTAATTCCGCGGATACAACTCCGAAGTGCATAACGGTTTAGCGCCAGAGCATTAGTAGGGCGAGGCTTTGGTCTGACCGGCCCCAAAGGGCATAATTTTAAGGTGTAGGCAGCACACAGTTGTCTCAACGGTCCAGTACCAGTAATCGGGCAATAAATGCACTCGCGGCATTTGTTGTTGATTGCGCGTCGAAGGCTCATCGGCGAGCCCTCGCTTGCAGTTTTTCCATGCCTGAGTGGGTTGGCTGGTATAGGCCATAAGTTGAATGGTTGTCGTAATTGCTCAAATACTTGAGGGATTTGCAACCCATATGACCTGCCTGGGTATTTTCGGACCAGTTAAAACTTGAGAGTATGGCTCCCTCAACCGAGGTGAGACATGAAGAAGAGTCGATTTACTGAAGAACAGATTGTGAAGATGTTGCGCGAAGCCGATC
>Ga0255088_1000081_pt1 | contig 54849 bp, 57 predicted proteins | sample Colum_Miss_RepB__2_FD_188587 | JGI IMG/M metagenome (GOLD analysis project Ga0255088, IMG submission 188587) | Freshwater microbial communities from Columbia River, Oregon, United States - Colum_Miss_RepB_8d | ecosystem: Environmental > Aquatic > Freshwater > River | place: USA: Oregon...
CAGTGCGGTCAATCCATAACGGCATATACCCGGGGTTCATCCCCGGGCTTTATGCTGTCAACTGACGCGAGTGCTACGAATGGCAAGCAGATGTCCAAAAGGACGCTGTGTCGTAATGTGATCCAACACTTCAGACGCTACACCATTTTCTTTCCACGAACTGGTGCGATACAGGTAATCGCGAGCCATGGTTGGTTCGATGTCAAGAACCCAGTTACCGTTTTCGTTACGATACCAATAATCCAAGAAACGCCCAGACGGTGTTATCAAAGGGAAAAGTGGTTCAACCGGAGATTCATGGAAACAGCCGAAAGTGCTTCTGGAGATAAGCAGTTTTTCTGTCCAGAGGTTTGGCGTATCAACAACAATCGCAAAACTCTGAGGCATGGTTAACAGCCGGCGTGCGAAAACATCCGTCTCCAGTTCATCAACCACAATCCCTTTAGAGAACGTATGGCTCTCTGACAATTGCAGATGATGAATACCGATATGTCGGCGCATCTCAAAGACGCGCTTAACCCAATCGATACCGTCAAGAGAGACACGAATCACGCCGGGATTCAAACTCACCACATCAATAACCGCATCTTCTAAATGCAAGTAGCCGCCTAGAGATACCATAACGGATTTGTCCGTAATGTCAACACCCAGATTGATGTAGGCTGCCTTCTTTAAAGGTTGCCGACTACCAACAGATGTTATCATCTCGTCAGTGAACTCTATCTGTTGAATATCGCCAATCGCTGCAAAACTAATAGCACCAACAGTTTGTTTCTTGGAGTTAAAGACAGCTTGACCGCCTGCTTTAATCAGAACGTTTTCTTCGTCCCATGAAACAGTTCGATGTAGGAAACCGTTGACAGTGAAAAGCGCACGATTCCGTAGGTGATCAACATTTACGAAATCCTTCCCGACCAATATATCAGTCAGAAGTTCAGGTGACGGAGACCCTAACGGATCATTGGGGTCAACTCGTTGCAACCGGAATGAGGCTTGGCGGGCGTCGGCGAACAAGATAGACTTAGTTTCGTAGACGGGCTCTGTTGACAGATGGGGAAATACATGCGGGCTAATCGCAGTGATGTAATCTTGGAAACTCATGTTAATGAATCGGACACTGTCGCTGCGCAATTCATTCAAATCCACGTAGAAAGAACCCGGACCAATGTCAGGATTAGTGAACTCGATATGGCCGCAAACAAAGCGCGAAAAAACCTGAGAAAGAGTTAACAATGAGATGTCTGTCTCCACCCAAGTCTTGTTCTTACCACGTTCTTTGAGAACGGCTTTCACGTACTGATACATAGCTGACTCTCGCAAATTGAGCAGTATAGAGCGCTGCCTATGATATGATTGCGACCGTATCCTGTCGCTCATAGAGATAGACGGTGCGTCTTCCAGAGGATTTTCATTTATGCCTTTACCGTTTCCTTACCTGTACGATCCGTTGGGAACTTCTCCCGACAACTTGATCGTCAATGAAACAAGAACGGTGGTTCCGCCGACTGATCCTGAGTTGGCGAACTTCATCGTCCCGAGCGCAGCTCCCTTTTTCAAGACCGGTTTCATCATGCGACTTGGTCCTTTGAACACAGACACTCAATTGGTGGAAGATGTTCATTTCAAGTTCCGCCATCCGTTTGTGGAAGCCGGTAATTCAGTAAACCAATCCGTTTACGGCAGTATCGAGTTTATTGATCTGGGGTTCAACCAGACTGTCTACATGACCTACCAGACCTTGGGTGGTGCCTATACTCTTGACGATATTTCGATCATCGAGAATCTGACAAAGTCATTGTACTCTCTCCCGTACGTGACGTGGTCACAGATCGTCGGCTTGCCGGTAGCCTTCCCGCCGCTTCCGCACGACCATCCAGCCAACGACATGTCAGGAATGACCGAACTGATCACAGCCATTGGCCTGATGACTGACGCCATCACCGCCGCTGGCGGGAATGTTCCGGGGTTGGTCGCCTCTTTGCTGGCGCACGTTACTGGACCTTCTTCGCATACAAAGGCTCAAGTGGGTCTTAGCAATCTCCCGAACTACGGTGAGGCTAGCGAAGCAGATGTTGATAACGCTGTCAGCAACAAGCTTATTACCGCTGAGAAATTGGCATACGGGATCGCCAAGTTTGTGCCTGACGCCACGGAGTCTGTTAAAGGACGTATACGGAAAGCGTCAGTTGCTGAAGCGGTCGCCGGTATTAATAGCAATTCAGCTGTTACCCCTGAGGGTCTGTTAGAAGCTCTGGTCGAGTTTGCAGGACTTGCCAATTCGCAGTACAGCGGTCTTCGTCCGGTTGCCGTCGTGCGTTGCGTAGGTTCCAGTATTACGGCCAATCTTACTGGTAACGTGACTCTGGAAACTTACACTCACGATACGGTTAATAACTTCTTTGAGTACGAGCTTTCCTTTAGCAGCCTTCCAGCACTGCTGACCGATACCGGGACAACCCAGAACTTTGTCTTTACAGCAACTGGTAGTCGCGTTAGCTTTGGTTACGCCACGTTGGTAGATTCCAACACGATTCGTATCCAAGGTGTGTACGAGTCCAACGCTACTGACGCTTTTGACACCACAATGGAAGGCACCCTGTGGATGATGAACTCGGCAACAGGCTTGCCAGGCATCTCTTACATGACGGAACCCGACCTGATTAACTACTTCCTGGAAAGACAGACACTTTCACCCACATCGGGTAGTCTGAAACTTCCTGGTGGTTTGACACTGAAGTACGGCCGGGCATACCCTGTCATTACGGATAGCGGCGGCCATACGGTGACGTTTGCCACGCCGTTCGATACGGAGGTCCTCTATATCTCCCCACCAACGTTGATCAGCGGGACCGATGGCACTGAAGGAAATGCACTCTATATCAAGAATGATTTTGACCGTTTCCACTTCAGGCTCACCTACGTAACTACCCCGAATGCTTATCTGATAGCCAACGGCTATTTCTGGTTTGCACTCGGTCGATAGCAAGGAGTAAATGATGCCTTACGCATACCCCTTGGACCTCACAGGAACGGCTTTAACGAACCGTATTCCGTCAGAGGTACATACATTCACACTGGCCTCCGATCGCTCCTTTGTGCCCGACGGAGGGCCTTTCTACACAATGGGGTTGGTGGTCAGACACGGTGTTACTAACGACATCTTGGTTCCATCGCTTCATTACGATGCCCTGCATATGCTGGAAGAAGCTGGACTGGAGTCACAGAAAGAAGTCTGCTGTATTATTCATGTAAAGGACGATACTGTTCCTAGCGTGTCTTTGGACTACCAAGTGATTGGTGGTGCATACAGCGAGACAAGCACTGCGATTCGTCAGCTGCTTCTGGATAATCCCCCGATCGGTCAGACGGTGTGGGGTCAGATCATTGGTGCGCCAGTTCAGTTTACTCCAGCAGCTCACTACCATCCCTTGAATCAGATCTTTGGAATGGGAGCATTGATCACCGCGCTGGAGAACATGCGGATTGCAATCGTCAATGGCGACAATCCTTCGATTGCAGCGCTTTACCAGTACATCAATACGCGACTGATTAATGAGAACTACGTTACTCAAGATCAGCTGGCTGCCCTTCAGACGGTTATGAAGGTAAGTACCTACCAGACTATCGCTGCTTTGCGCGGTGAGACCACTTTCCATCCGTATCTTCCGTACTTCTACATTGTTAGTGGACGCGATGATGCTGCAGACGGTAAAGGTCATATCTACCGGTGGGACCCAACGTCTGTTGAAGTTGATGATGGTGAGTATATCATCAGACCCGATTCGATCACATCTCCTTCGGACCCTGGTCGCTTTATTGTTCTGTTGCGTGTTGAACAGCAGATCGCTGAAATCCATGATCTCATTGATTACGAGATGAAACCGGTTACAGCCGGTTTGGCTATCCGTAACATCGGGACGAAGAGCTTACTGCTTTTGTCGGCTGATGCTGATAGCAGTACCAGTTCGGCTAAGGCATGGATCAATGGTATCTATTACGACAACATTGTTTTGGCTGACGTCGACCCCATTCTCGGGACAACCGGTAGTGATTTCATTGTCAAACACATCTACTTGCGCGTTGCAGCTGGAGTCTTCTATATCGAACAGTCTGATACCGGGCCTGATAAAAAGGGTCTCAAGGGTATGAATCAGTTCCGGCGCCCGCTGAACAAGACAGGCGATGTGACTCGCGCTTATCTGGGCATGGCCTTCCGGTATAACGGTAAATGGCAAGCGTGCCGTAACTGGCATCGTGACGTTGGGTACATCGACAGTGTTCCTTTCTACCCTTACTCACAAACTGAACCTCTGGATAACTTGATTAAGGTTACCGGTGCTATTGCGAATGCCGAGATCCCTGAATCCCATCTTGGCACTGACGCAGCAGGTCTTAGGTCCTTTAGTCGAGTCACCACTTCTGAAGCACTTCGTCCTATCTTTCTTTTGATGTGGGAAGACGAGATCGCCGAATGTCAAGTGAATGGCGGTATCCTTTTGAATCGTGCAGATAACGGCGCAACCGCTGGTCGTGGTCTGGGATATATTGTCGTTAATGGCGCCCGATACGGTTATGGATGGGAACAGCATAATAACATCCCGGTGACTAACGGCACGGAACTGAATGCCCGTACCAATGAAGCCTGGAAGTCTTTGACGGGATGTTTGCGCTATATATCGCCTGATGACGGCATCCAGCATTTTGCCCTTTACGGTATTACTCGTGAAGGCGGTGCCCCGACGTTGGATGATATCTACATCAAGGGCGATACGATTTCGTCTATCCAGAAAGACGTCGAGTTCTCTGTTCGACTCTTAGATACGTTCCATTACCCGAAGCGCGTTGTTAGTGTCTCGCCACCCCCGCCGGTTAATCTGGTGGTCAATATCGCTGGGCATTTGCATAACGTCGATCTGGATAGCTTCTTCACGCTTCAGCACGGCGATCCGTTGTTGATCCCATATCTGGCGAGTGTTGAATACGTCTATACTTCGACTGGCGGCGGGTCCGATGTGGGGTCTACTTCTGTAGCGGCACCGGCCATGTTGTTGGGTACACTGATTCCTGAAGAAGTACAGGTTACCATTACGGTGACTGGACAGGTTATCGGCGCAGGTGGCGCGGGTGGTACATATCCTGGGCCTACTACTACTTCTGTTTATCCGCCAGAAGACGGTGGCGCTGGTTTGAGATTGATGCGTAACGCCTTCATTAACAACCTGCTCGGCAGTATCATTGCCGGCGGCGGTGGCGGTGGCGGTACGGGTCAAAACTCTTATGGTGGAACCGATACGTATTCTGAAGGCGGTGGTGGCGGTGGTGGCGCTGGCCATTTCCCTGGAGCTGGCGGTAACGTCGTCCACAGGCCGCATGCAGCGAATGGATACGGCGCCGCCGGACCTGGTGCTACTGGGACTACAATGACAGGTGGTGCCGGTGGCACTGCCGGCGCACACAGCGGAACCTACTCCGGAGACTTCGCTATTGGCGGACCGGGCGGTAACGGTGGTGATCTGGGTCAACCTGGCGGCGATGGTGGTTATGGCGCTGGCGGCGACTGGATCGGACCTACGCTGGGCGGCGCTGCCGGTAAAGCATTGATCGTTGATGCTGGCTGCACGGCGTACATCATTGATAGCGCAGGTGGTGATATCATCGGTCCTATTGACGGATCGGTTGTTCACATCTGACGGACATAGGCCAGGCTCTCACGAGCCTGGCTTTATGCCCAAATAATTACGAACAAGCTGCATGATGAACTTTGACAACTCGGTCGCTGCATCAACAAAGACACCGGAGATAGGGTCGTTGGATTGTTTGGCTACAAAGACGTAATACATCAGAACCAGAAAACCCAAAACGACGGAACCAACCCCTGTTACAACTGTAAAAACAATCGGTCCTTTATCCTCAATCTCATTCAATCTTTCCTTGTTTTCTCTGGCTTCAAACAATGCTGAGAGAAACTTCTGTGTTTCAGGTGAAGAAAGCAAACGCAGTTCACTCACTTGCTCAAGGAGTTCAGAAGGAAAATCTTGCAGTCTTTCTTCAATTTCAACACCAGACATAGTTGGAACGATCCGGTATGATGAAGGAAGTTCCTGATTCAAACGGAGCATAGCGTGCTCACCATAAGCCACGCTACCAATGCTGATATCGCCGAGCAGCATAGCGATGTTCTTTATATTCATTCTGAACCCTCTCGCTCCTCTTCAAATGCTTCAAGTAATACCCATATCCAACCGCAATGGAGTCACAGGCGTGTTCCGACAAAGAACTAAGATCAGACAAGACGATAAGATCTTTCTGTCGCTTGATACCATCCCTTATCAATTCTTTATCGTTACTACCGCCTTTAACATTTACAGCGTTCTTAACCTCTGACGGCGTTAGTGTTGAAAAAGGAATATTGGGGTCGTATTCACGGATAACGTGCCCCATCTCATTAACACATTTCACCAAGATTTCAAAGGGTCTAGGGAAGCGTCTAAAGTAAGGCGATTCCGATACAACCGCAAAAGGCCCCCAGGCAACGCAATATCTGAATAAAGCATCGCCTAGGATAGCGATCTTTTGATCGGTTTCATCCAGCTCTTCGAAACGACCACGATAGCGTATTGATCTACGCAGTCGATCCAAGTCTAAAGTCATGGAATCAACAACAGTCATCTGAGTGTAACTGTCATTAAACTCGCTACAGGAAACCCCTGCGTAGTTAGATCCTGGATCGACGGAGATCAACCGCGCAGGGCGAAAGATCATACTTCGTTAGTACCGTACAGCGGTTCAGTGTTGCCGACGTTGAACGGGAACGTGATAGCGTCCGTTACATAGACCAACGGGAGAACCGTAGTAGCAAAGGCAGCAACCTGCATGCCGACCACTTCGTAGTAGGTATTCGGCGTAACCGCTACAGGTGTCTGAACGGCCAAGAGATCGGACGGATAGCGTTCAGTAACAGCGCTATCGCAGCCATGGCACAGCGCCAGTTCTGAAATGACCGACTGATTCACATCACCAAACAACAAGGCCACGGCATCCTTGATCTCCTGAACTTCTTCAGCAGACAAATTGACGGTCAACAATGCTGAAACAGCGGTGTAACTGCCATCGTTGGTTGTGCCGATAGACGGCGGGGTTGGACGTCGATCATTGATGGTGGGAGCAAAGGTCGTTACGACCTCTTCGCCTTCAACAATAGTGACCAGCGTTTTCTCCGGAGTGATCGAAGCGGTGTCGATAACACGAGCAAAGTAGAAAGCGTACAGAACACCGCTGATATAAACGGTCTTACGCATCCGGTACTTTTGACGCTGGGTAGCATCAAGATCGTTGGAGACCGGACGGCAGATGAACGGGATCATGCTGTACAGACCGCTGTGTCTGGCCAGATGAGGCTTGGTATCAGGATACGGATGTCCGCCGGAAGGACCGGTGACGTTGTAGTGAGAACCATTGCCGATGCACAGATATTTCATGGTCAGGCGCTTAGTATCAGCACCGGGATCGTACGCCGCGAAGTTTTCCATCCCGGCCGTAATAGGAGACGGCTGGAAAGGAACAACGAGACTGTCGTTGAGGGCGTCGTAGATACTGCTATTCGCTTGCAGTTCGTGATTGCTTCCAGTCTGCAGATTCGTCTGGAGTTCAATCGCGTAGATCGTGCGTGTTACGGTACGCGTCATGTTGAGACCCTATTTTGATGGTTGAGGGGATACAGAAAATAATTGTTAAATGTAAAAAAGTGCCCCCGGAGAGGCACTTCTTGTTACTTACACCGGTTGGTCAGTGTTATCACTACCCGCCGGTTCCGCTGCCACTTCCTGATCGGCCTTGGCTTGAATGACCCGTGCAATGATGATGATCACAGCGAAGCCACTCACCCAGCTCTCAGGAAGGTACTCCTTCATCATGGGAAGATAGACGTAGGCGGTATTCAGGAAAGCCAGAACAACCGCCATCTGTACACTCAGAAACTTCCATGCCTGTTTCCATTCAGGAATCAGACCGGGTTTCTTTACGATTTTACGGGCCATGTTACGGTCCTCAAATAGTCTTGAGTTGGAAATGCATGCCGTCGGGTTTACCCCAAGCGCCACCCCAATCGAAACCCGCGTCAGTGAAGCACTTGACAAAGCCAGCGCTCAGAGTCGGGGGTTTACCAAAGCCATTCCAGGCTGCGTTCAGGTCGATAGCAACACCCCAAGAATGCAGAGAGAGTGATACCGCCCCACGCTTCTTACGGATATTGAAACAACCATCCCAGGTTTTGAGTTCCTTGACAAAACCACGAGTGATAAGATTCCGAAACGCTTGTTCCAGAGGTTTCACCATGTCCTTATTGCAGTACAACTTCTTGGGGATAACACCGATCTCCAGTTCGGTCGGTACGTCCCAGACAACCATCGCGGCTTCCCGTTCAGGGTCGCCGTACTTCTTTTGACACATTGCTGCTGTCAGCATTTTAAGTCTCCTCAATTACACCTGACGAATACGAATGTTCGTCAGATTAAAGGTGAACTGAGCACCGGAACCGCCGTTGGTTTGGATCAGATAGAACCCGAGCGATTCCCCAGATGTCAGTTTAACGAGGCGGCGAAGAGTAACCGTTCGCACCTCATTCTGATTAGGGAAGTCAACCAACTTATTCCCAGGATTAGCGCCCTCAGTGAAACCGTGCCACATCCCCATGTAGGTAACAATAGATGCAGCGCTACAGGAAACTTCAAACGTCGCTTCTACGTCGAAATAGACAGGTTCCTGACCCTTGAATGTAAAGACCGGTGTAGACCCCGAACTAAACCGAGATTTATCACCGCCACCGTTCATACTCAGGAAGACCGGATCGTTGATAACACCATTGATGTTCGTCGTTCCAGATTCCCAGTCAACAAACGGACGATCGTTATCCGTACGGATGAAATCAAGAGACGTATGGTCAACAGGTGAAGAACCAGCCGAGAACAACGAGAAGCCCGCAGGACCGCTTCCAATCATAACTCGGTAATCGCGAACTACAATCGAATCATCGGGCGGAACAAAGATGTTGTAGTTGGAGCCAATTTCGATCAGACCATTGAAACTATTGGTCGGATAATAGGCTTCCACTTCCTCGATCAGGACGTCAGTGTAGGCATCGGCCGTAATAGTGATGAGAGGCATGCCTTCCATCTTGGCTCGCAAACCGCTGATGCGAATCTTGGAGATACCGTACATCTGAGGCGGCTGCGTTACGTTACCGCCAGACACACCGGCGAACTCGATGTCTTCAGCAATAAAGGACGTAACCGCGGCACCAGAACCAAGAATCCGGGTTGGATAAGTGCCGTGCAGACGAACGTCTTTCAAGTTGAAATTACCCTGAACACTGTTCAAAGCCGCATAACCGGCTTGATTACAAATGAGGTCAACCCCACGTATGATAACATTAGGGTTAATATCATTACAGTCAAGCGCGTGACCGGAACAGCGAATAGCAGAACCCTCGGTACCCAACAGAATCAGAGTGGCAGAAGACCCGTACGGATAACGAACAAGGTTATCACCAAAATCCAGCTCACCAACAATGAAATACGTACCTGGCGAGAGATATGCAACACCACCGCTTATTGCTGCCAAATCGTCGATCTTGCGACAGACAACTGCGTTATTAACAACATCAACTGTTCTCGGACCGGTGTAGAACACGGCCGTTGCCGCAACCATATCACCGTTCTTGATTACAGAGCCCGGTGAATACGGAGTATAGACGTTTATTTCACGCCCAGCGTAACCGCTTATCCCAACAGGAGCCACCGTTCCTGTAAGAACGATTACGCTGTCTGCAGGTTTCGTGATATTGATGTAACTACCCATGGTTCCTGCCCAGGGGTAGAAAACCATGGCAAGGAAGCAACGCGAACCAACCTGAATGTTACCGCCATTGTCTTGGTTCATGGCGTATTGGTCAAACCAAATCGCGCAGTTATCACCAATGAAAGCATTCTCTGATGATGCGCCAAAACCCGGACGATTGACAGTCTCGGCGAGTCTGAACATCCAAGGTTCGTTGAGCTGCGTGACGCCAGAATGGCTCCACAGAACTCCGTGGAAATGATCAAATCGCAAACCGTCGGTCTTGATGCGGAGCTTGAACTGGATACTACCAGCCATACCTTCGGACGGGAAGTCGATGACAGCGCCATTCAAAGCACGCAGTGTCGAAATCGTGATGTTCTTGGCAACAATCTGATAGGTCTTATCAACCACACCCAGACCTTTGTTGAGTTCAGAACTGTAATCGCGATCATCGAAGATAATGCGTTTGGGAACCAGGGCCGGGAACGTCGCCAGATACTCGTACGCTTCATCAAAAGTGTCGAAGACCGCCCCGCCAAGCCCTGACAGTTCACCGTCATTGTTGGACGCGCCGCGAACGTAGACGCGGATCTCGTCCGTTTTAGTGGCAGTCGACTGAAGCGCGGTTTGCAGAGCCGCTATTTGCGCACTAACCGAAAGGTCCAGATCAGAGACTGTCGTCTGCAGAAGCTCAAGATTAACACCGACAACAGCGATATCGCCCTGGAGATCGGCAACACGCGCTACGGCTGTCGGTACGTCTTCAATAGCTTTAATCACCACCGAAGGCGTTACTTGATCCACATAAACCAATTGAGCATCAGACAAAGTGACGCCGTACGGCGCTGGCGCAGGTCCAACGTAACCTTCGTCGACCGTTGTATTTAGCAACGAGTCAGCTACCGTGCCTTCAGGAAGAACGGCCTGTGTAACTGATTGCGAAACCATCTGTGCATTTCCAGCACCCCAGATAGCCGACCAATCGCCGTCGACCAATGGTGTATCGCGAAGGCCACCTTCAACAGTTCTCGTGGCAAAACGCGTGCCTTCAACGGTATAGCTGCTAAGCGACACATTGATCTCAGGTTTCATGCTCACCGCTTGAAAACCAGAGCCAGTGTCGTAGGTCAACATGGCGAAACAAATGGTCATGGTATCAGGGAAGACGGCGGTCTCACCGTTCCCTGCATCACCAACCTGTCTGACAGGTAAAAGTTCATGAACAGTACCGGTCTGGTTTTCGGACACCTGAGTGAAGTAAAGATTACCTCCTTGTTTCTTGAACTTCACGTGGAAATGATTACCAGTTTCAGGAAGAACCGGCGGTGGTGATTCGTTCGAAATAGTCTGCAGGTCCGGCAGCGTTTCAACCGACGTCACTTTACGATTGATAATCGCGGCAGTGTAGTTTCCAACAAAGCCTGTGCACATTGACAACACCAGCGGTTCCGGACTGAAAGGCGCAGATCCTGTCAACCAGTATGACCGCAGTGCCAGTTGCATTTCGGCCGCTGTATGCGAGTCATCAGCCAGGAAACAAGCCAGCAAATATGCAGTAGACGGCCCTGGTACGGTTTCAACCTGAAGACCAAACTCAACTGTTTCGCCTTCGGGAATCATTGAAGCCAAGATACCGCTCTTACCCACACCAACACCCATAGGGGAACCGGTGTCCAGTGACGGCAGGTCAAGCGCAAGAACGCCCGTGTTGGTGTTGTATGTAACGCCAGCCAGTTCAGGGAACGTCAGTGTCGCAGTTACTGTTTCGACAAGCGGGGTAACATTCCAGCTATTGCCAGCCGGTGTTTTACGGAGCTTCATCAGCTCAAGAATATTCATTCAGAATCTCCTACAGAGGACGAACAAACCAGCCAACAGCCCCACCGTGCCATACCAGCGCGAAAGCAAGATTATCAGTAGACACGATAACATCGGCCGCCTGACCACCTATGGGTGCATCGGAATGCAGAGTCAGGTTATTTACGGAATACTGTCCGGCGTATGGGTAGAAACAAATCTTGTCACCAATTTCTGCCGTAGCAGGAACCGTCATCAAGATAGGTCCGTCGGTGACATCAACTTGAACGACCCGGTTGGTATTTACCGAACCAGGAGAATCGGCGCTGCTCATAACGAACATGCGTTCTCGGCGGACATCGCCGAGAGATTGTTTCATGGAGCGTTTATCCGGATCGTTATCGGGAATGCGGGGATCGGAGACGATGAAAAGCAAGGAGTCATCATTATCCCCTAGACCCAGATCTTTGGTCTTGGTAATGATAGGATCAGTCATGGGTTACTCCACGATGGGTTCATCAACAGTGAAAACGAAATTGGGTCCGTCAAGTGCAAAGACAGAACCATCGTCAAGACGGAAGGTACCGTAATTGACAACCGGTGTACTACCCTGGATAATGGACACCGACCCAAGCCAGCCTAAACTGCCGGTCGCTGCCGTCATAGTAACAGGGAAGCTTGTGAACGCCGTGTCCTGCACGTCTTCTGGGAGAATATTGACGTTGTGCTCAGCCAATATAGCAGCCAAAAGATCATGGACGCTAGAAGCCCCTTCCGGGATGGCGGTAAGCGTCAAACCTTCCGTAAAACGATCGGTAAACGGAATGCGGTTATAGAACAGCGTTCGTTTGCTCTTAAAAACTGGCGAGGTGTTTACGAAGTTAGTCTTATCCAGAACCACATCAGGATTAGGATTCACCTCGATACTCGTATTACGGCTGTTCTGGGTTGTTACTGTCGGGGTGCCAAAAACAATACTGTCCTCAGCAACGGGAAAACTGCCAGAGAGATTCTGAATAAGTTTCAAAAGCCTCTGTCTTCCGGTATCTCTCAAATCTATCAGCATGATAATTACCTTGTAAGAATCCCGGGGGTGAACCCCGGGAGTTATGCTCAGAGGTTGTTCAACACGTAAGTAGCGTGAACGTATCCCGATATCGGATTAGCAGGCTCACTGTCATGGAAAATCAACCAACCTGCACCCGCTGCAACTTTGACTCGACCCGTTCCGGCTAAGGCAGCGCCGGCTGTCGTATAGTCCATGATAGCCGTTAAAGGAGATCCCGATCCAATATAGATTTGGTTTGAACCAGTTATACTGTTCGAGATTAAACCAGCGAACTTGCTATTGTAGTAACCTGTACCCGGGCTACCTGCCGTACCGACAATCAGAACCCGCCGGTTCTCCGTATAGGTCAGCTTCATATCCCACCAGCCAGTTTCGTTCTGGCTACTGCCACCAGACCTCGACATTACCACGAACTGACTGCTGGAAGTGACGCTACCAACAGATGAACCATCGTAGTAAGCCGTAACCGTACTCCCGGTACGAGTGATCCGACACACAGCGTCGACCGAGGGATTACTAATGGTGTTCAGCAACGTAGTATTGTTGTACACTTCCAAGTTACCGGTCGACGCATTGTAACGGAAATGAACACCGAAAGTGTAAGTTCCCGTACCCGTGGCTACGCCCAGAGCTTTATAAGACGAAGCCGTCGTAGAACCGGCAAAACTGATCCATTTGAAACGCAGATCAAAATCAGTTGAAGCCGGAATCAGTTGATCAGCGATCAGTAGAGCGTTAGTACCGCCATCGCTACCCGTCGTTGTCCGGCAAACAGCCACGCCTTTATTCTGGTTGCAAGTCAGCATGGGCAGCAACCCAGAGTTGGATGAGGCGTCCGGTGAAGACGGCATGAACGTGACGGGTTCGTCAGTCCTTGCACCCAACGGTGTTTGAGGAACCGTATCGGAGATAGTCAATTTAGCGCACGAATCGAAGGTCGTGGTCATTCGATAGGTGTACGAGGTCCCATTGTCTTTCGAAAGACCCAAGCCAATCGCTGTTATGAACCATTCGTTCGCTACAAAACTGGTACCAGAGACACCGTTCGTGAATGACAAACTCATGTTATCAAGAACAGAAATCTGACTCCCCCCTGTATGCGTCGCGCGCCCCGACGTATTCCCAAGAACCCAGGCACTACCGTCCCATCCGTACTTCTTCCAGAACGCGTCCTTATAGGTCGTGTATTTGGAATGCGTAGGCGGGAGCATGAACGGCGTGACCCCATAGCAGTCATTCTGTCCGTCGATAAAGTTCTCCTGAGAGAAGAACATATTGCTGATAGGCAGATAGACTAACGGTTTCGTCAGCATCCCAGTTCTAATCGTCGCCAGAGTTTCGATATTATTCAAAGCGGTTGTGTTGCCATTTCGAAGAACGAACTCGACATAAGACGAAGCACTGGTCAACGCCGTGGAGTTAGGAATGGTTGAGACCACTGTATCTTTAATAAAGATACCCGGACGACCATCAGTTGTATCCATTCCGTTACCAACAACCAGACCTCTCTGGCCGTTGATCTTAGCCGTATAAGGGCGCGGTTTCCCGTAAGAAAAGGAAATTGCGTTCAGTGATGCGGCACCAAAAGCACAACGGTAGAGATCAGTCCCGGCCGAGTAGATAGAGTTGTTGATGGGAAGAACCCATTGATCCCCTACGCAGACGATAGCATCAGACTGTCGAAGGAGATTTGCCAACGACCATGTGAAACCTGTCAAAGAAACACCGTTAGTAGCAGGGTTGGCGGCGCCCGCTCCGGATGTGTTCCACCAGACGTAGGCTTTGCGATAGTTACCAGTAGTGTCAGGATATGCTGCCGTCACAAACAAGAACTGATTATCCGTAGCTGTCGGATTGACAACCATAGAAGCTACATTAGACCAGTTACTGTCGCTGATCCCAGTAATACTGAGCAACGGAGATCCCACTGAAGCATTATAGACAGTCCACGACATGGCGCCTACCGCCGCGTCCGGGTTCGTCAGCTTACACAGACCACCGTCAAACAACACCCAGAGCGTGTTGGCCGCGTCATCTTTCACGGCAATCTGATATGCTTTCTCAACACCAGTTGGACTAGGAATCTGTTCCACCGTCAGCAACGACGGATCAATACGCCAGAGACCCGTGTTTGCGCAAGCAATAAAGCAATAACCTTTGGCGACCTCGCCATCAGCAACTGCAGTAACCGGGAGTGCAGGTGAAGATGTAGCATTAAAGTTCTTCTTCGACCCCACGAAAATATCATAGATAGACACCCCGGCTTGAGTGCGAGTACAGTCAGCAGCCAGAACGTATCTGAATCCATCGGGCGAGCGATAAGAAGTACCCCCTGCACTTGTGTAAGGGAACTGTTCGTATACAGTCTCGCCAGCGGCTTTCCTGACATAGGACTGATCGCCCAGTTTCTGGGGCAGTAATGCGGTCCGAGGTGTCCAGCGATTCCCTGCAAAACCAGCAGTAAAGATGAACTTCTCAATCGTGTACGTCGCTGTTCCAGCGGCACCGCCTGCTAGGATATTGATCTTTGCAAGAACCTGATATCCTGGATCGATCCAGCTGGAGGGATCGAGAGTGATCGTTCCGGTCATGGTTGCTGTGTTGCTAACAGTAAGATCCTGAAACGGACCAGGCGGTGCATTACGCTGTGCAAAGATATTCTGCAACGGTGACGTGAGTCCTGGTACAACATCTTCGTAGAAGAAAACCCGCCGTATGTAATCGCCAGAAGAAGACAATAGACCGCCAGAAACATTCATCACGGTTTTGATAAAAGCCCCGGTAGCGTACGTGTCTGTTGTGTCGTGAGTCAATGTCGCCGACATGGCATTACCATAGCAGGTAAAACCAGCAACAGCGCGGCTCCCGAACCCGCACTCAGTTAGTTCCATACTGGCGTACTGGTGCGATTGATTGGCGGTTGGCGGCATGCCCGAGATGGCGCAAGAGGTAAGCCCGTCAAGTTTATACGAAGTACCTGCGATAAAAGGATTGCAGGTATTCACAACCAATGACGATGTTGCGACTGTATTGCACAATGACTGCATAAGCGTTAGGAAGTCTTCCCAAAGCCGTGACGGCGAATGTGGGTTCGACGGCGTCACCGCCGGATACAGATATAGACGATAAGTCACAACTAGCGTTTGGCTTACTAACTGGGTACAGGGCGTTGTCAGTCTAAGTATACTAAACTTCGACCCTGTGAGATCATGAATACCGCCGCTACCTGTTGGATAGTTATTGTCCAGACCCAGAACACGAATGGTTCTTGAACTCCCGACAGGCGCCGGAATTACCGCTGAAAAGGTGACAACGGCTGGGTCAACGCTGGTAGCTCCTGCCGTCCACGTGGGCGTGTCCTGATCAACGGCTACCTGCGCATCCATGTTGTAGAAACCATTCAGATATGTCTGCTTAACGTCTTTAGAACCGTAGAACATATACCACCGATAGCCGGTCGTGTTCTGGGTGGTGACATCGCGTTTAGCACCTACGGTCCAGGTGCGTGTTGATGGCGCCGTGTTCAGAAACCATGCTCTCAAAACCGGCCAGGCAATGTCGTTACACACAGGTGGACCAACCTGTTCACGAGACCCATCCTCGTTTACAAGCATAAGCGTTACTTCTGTTTTAATCTTCATCATCATCCTCCAATGCTGCCACCCGATACGCGAGTGATCGTGTATTTACCCGTGGCACCACCGTTTTCAACCATGGTGATATTTTCGTCATAGACCAGAGGGACGAGTTCGTAGACGATTCTTACAATCGTCGGTGAAGATGTGGTCCCGCCGTTCTCAAGATGCGTGATGTTTTCATTGTAGTCCTGCAGGACAAGTTGGAAAATAGTCTTGACAAGCACAACACTACCTTCCGTCCCGCCGTTCTCAATGTGATTTATCACGGTATTGGCCGAGACCACATCCGCTGAAAAATCATACCACTGCGAATAATCGGTCTTGTTCCCGTTTGGCGTACGATAAGTGGCGCCAATACGGATTCTATCACCGGTATTCAGTAAGATTTCACGAGGCTGAGCATACGTGGCCGTCAGAGCATTCACCCAAGAACTGCCGTTCCACATATCCACCACAGTGTTAACAAACCGATCTGCAAAGAGTTGAGTATTGCTATCCAGAGTCTGATAGTACAGCTCAGGTAAAGCATAAGCCAAAACTCCTGAATCAGTAACATAAGCGGCAACACTGTTAAACTGAATCGTCTCATCGAATGATGCCAGTACAACAGAGCGAAAACCCTGAACAAAGGCATAAGGGTGATCTGTTGTGTTGCCAAGAGCTCCGCCATTCTCAGAATACGCCGTAACCGACGCAGGCGTTGTTCGAATAGTGACTTCGCGGTATTGCTCAAATGCAGAACCCCGGTCAATGTAAAACCGAAATACTTTATCACTTCCAGGAACACCAGAAACGATGTAGTAAGACTGTGTCGGCGTTACTTGAAAGAGTTCAACCGTAGGGGTGCCAGTCATCTGTACCCATTCGGTAGTGTGTCCTGTTAGGTCGCCAATAACCGTCGATTCAAGATAAACGACAGGCGAGCAGATAGCTGCTTGATCAGTGCCTGCGCTCAGCAGCGCAACACTGGTCATTGCGCGACTACTGAGCATTAGAATCTGTGGCATTTTACACCGCCGGATCGAAGTACGGACTATGGAAAGGAACGTAAGTCCCTAACATGTTAATACGTATCCAAGAGAGATCATTGCTCTTAGTTGTCAATTTGAAAATGAGAATATCGCCCTTAGTGAAAACTAATTTCGTTGTAGGCGATACAGACTCAGCGTCATTGAAAGTGAACACGCCGGGCATACCAGCAGCTCCAGCCGTTCCATTGAAATCAATGGTTCCGATAGCCGTCTGCACCCCGGTACTACCCTTCACCTTGTAAATAGTCACAAGGTTTTGCGTAGTGATATCTGCATTACACATGCCGCGGTGCAGCGTCACGGGCGCTTTCAGCCGGGTGTTCGGTAGAGCATGAGTAAAATCGATATAGAAGTCACGAATGGCCAGATAACTACCTAGTTCCTGATTCACGAACATCGGAGCTTGCGCGTTTGCCACCAGTTCCAGATAGTCTAGATCTGTATCCATTCTAAGACGATTAAGAACCACCGTTGCGCCGCTCTTCTCTGAGAAAGAGGAACCGGAAGTAAAGTCAGAGGTAACTAGCCATAGTTCGCCGTTATGCGCGATAACATCAGGTGCCGAGATAAAGTCATTGACAGATCGCTGGGCGTAATACGCTGTGTTTGGCGACCATCGATGAATCTGGCCAAGAAGTTGAAGTGATTCATCCAGCGCATTGATAACGTCAGTAATCCCACTTGCCACTGTCTGTACAAACTCGGTGGTGGCAATACTGGTTGAGTTGTCGTTAGCAGCCGGAGTAGGTGCCTGAGGGTCACCTTCAAGAACAGGATCAGTTATAGGTGCTCGGGCATCAATCAACCCTTTAAGCACAACACCCTGTGCTGCTGACAATGGCAGGTCAGAAAGATTAGTTATCAGATCGTCGACGATGTCAGTAAACGAGACACGAAGATTGACAGCATCGTAAATGAAACCTGCAATCGTTTGTACGAAAGCGGTAGTCGCAATCGCCGTTGAATCATTTCCAGTCGCTGGAGTCGGTGCTGTCGGGGTGTTGGTGAAACTGGGACTATCGAGAGGGGCGAACCCGTTTGTTATCCAGTCTCTCAGCTGAGAAAGCCCCAGTTTGAAATCCTTGATACCTTCCACACCGTCAGGTCGGTGGAGCATCAGAAGATCAGTAATGGCCAAAGCGAAGTTAATCGCTGTCAATTCATTAACTGTCTTCGTATTCGAAATAGGAATTGATCCTGGCATTTAAGTTACCCTCAAGAAAAAACCACCAACAGTAATGAGGTTTTCTTGCTCATCACGCAAAATGGTGAAACCAATATCGCCACCGTCTCCTACAAGCAAAGACACGCTTCCGGTGAAACCATAACTCGTGTCGAGAATCTGAAGAGTGTGTACCGGTGTTTGCAGCGGACCATCTCCGACATCGAATGCTTCCAACTGTACACCCGTTAACGCAAGTATAGCTGGAATCAATTCAGCGATAGTGGTGACATTTTCGCCCGGAATCGTTGTGTTATCCGGGATGAGATCGGTGATAGGTATCCTGTCGTAGTAAACGGCGACCTCGTTATGAAGTTCACCGTTTTCAAGTACCGTGAAAAGCACCCGTGTGTTACTATTGTAGAGTGTCGCTACTTCCGGAGGCTGCATGGAGATCGGATTTCTTTCCAAACCTTCTTGCAACCCGGACTCGATAAAGTCATTCATGAGTCGAAGACTGGCGGGGATAGTGTAATCAACCATGTGAACTCCTAGAAAAGAAAGGAGTCGGCGCTAGGCACCGACTAATCAGCAAACGCGATGGATGGACCGACCGGTGCACTAATGGGTGTCATGGAAACGCCCACATTGACCGACATAACACGAACACTTGGAAGCTTCATGTTGGTACGTACGCCAGCTTTGATATTGGGTTTATTCACCCGAAGCCCATTAAAACCAGAAACGATTACAGGGCGAATATTGATAGACGAGATATACTGAACGCTGTAACTACTGAATTGCTTCATGATAGCAATAACAGCTTCCTGAAGGTTCTTCAGTTGAACAGCAGCGTCCACCAAATTGCCGGTTGCATTTCTGACCAGATCATCACCAAGCGCTGCAAAATGCGCTCTCGGATCGCTGGAGGCTTCAATCTCAGCCAAGCCAATACCCACTTCGTTCAGCCAGTCTACATACGTCATGGACGTAGGTGAAAGCTTACACGGTACCTGTTCCCAATAGAGATGCGAAACAGCAATGAGCATTTCGGCATGAGCTTTAAACTCAGCCTGCCTGCACGCGTACTTGTAGCGATTTAACAACTGCCGCTGAAGTCGAACACAACCCTTGTAAAAAGCCGCCGTCGAAGTGAACGTGTAATCACTGTTCGAAGATCCTGCGCCAATCAGATTAACCAAATGCTGATCGGTTATATCTTCGGCATGGATCGCTTTCTTCAGGGTAGCTAAATCAGGAGCTACTGCTAAAGAAGGGTCAGGCTGGTAGCTATTGTGTCTCGGGATGTTTCTCGCATAGACCGTAGGGATCGTTGTCAAGGGTATACCGTGATATGCCCTGTTGTAGCAATAGGCTGCGAGAATAAAAGCGTTCAATGGTGTCAGATGCAAACGGTCGCCCGTGGCCGGATTAGTTGCAAACACGCTGGCATTATAGCTGCCGTGAACGGAACAATACAACCAGTGATTAACCAAGAAACTAGCAAGCGGATATGGGGCCTGGTCGGTATGGTCGATCATTGCCGATTCAATGATTTTGGTCTGGAGTTGATTACGAATAGAATGCGTAATATCCTGCTCGACGTTCTGTGTTACAACGTCAAGATCGCGACCATTCTCACGTGCCAAATCAATCTCTTTGTTCAAAACCTCTGAAACGTCGAAGACATCTTTACCAACACCAACGTCACGGAAGTTAATAGCTTCGCGCACTGCTTCCGGTGTAGGCAGTAAGTTTTGAGGTTGCTCAGCTAAATTATGACGTAACATGTAGCCGGCCAGTGGTACTTTTGTCGGTGTGGCAATTCTATCCATCAATAGCTGGAATGTTTCCTGTTTCCCGATGTTCTTTTCAATGTAGCGAACATTCCTATAAAGGAAAAGGGTCTGTTCCAATGGCAAAGCCGGTATGTATTTCGCCAGCTTGCCGTGGCTCTCCAAGAACTCACGAACATGGTAACTGTGAGCCTGTGGTGTTAAACACCGGCTCTTACGGTGGTTCATGATCGTAATAGGGAGGAAAGCCGACAAACGTGCCAAGAAAGACAGGAAATAGAAATCATCCACCAGATGATAACCGGGATTAAACCACCGGACGTAGAGACCGTCAATGTATTCCTGAACCGCACGAATCAAATCTGACTCATTGGTTTCAATCAGTGTCGTTTTATTACGACCATCGTCGTCTCTGGTTTGGTAGACAACGCGTGTCCCAAGTTCCGGTGTGGTTACCAGTGTACGATAATACCCACCGATATAGAGGATAGCGCCATCCGGTGCAATCGTGCTGATCGAAAGCGGCATCGGGTGGAGAATGCTCAAGATGAGATCCTCAAAACCAGGATAACGATCTACCAGTTCTTGGTAGAACGACGTGCCGAACTCGTATTCATTCGCAATAGCCACGTCGCCGCCATAAGTGGGGTCGAGTAGCTCCAGTGTAAAGTTAGCCCAAACAGGCCCTGTATTACTGGCTTTCTTGATCAACATTTTTGATGGATCAACTCCAACCGGGAGATTCGTAGGATTGCCAACCGAATCCACCTCTACCAACCCGGAAGAAACATTGATATCGTAGATGCTGTCACGATCAAATGCGTGATACAGACCTGCCAGATTCAAATAGTATTTCCAAGTGGTACGATCGTTCAAATCGAAAGTATCGCCGTATCCCAGATCAATCAGCGATTGATTGATCATACTGGCCGCAGCCAGATGCTTGACAATCAATGTCTTGCAAAGCGTGTAGATATCCTTTCTGTACAACAAGTATAGTGTGTTCGACATTATCGCGTCCTCAGTGACTCGCTGGAGCAACCCATGAAATCATCGCCCTTTAAAAACTCGCTATCGAGTGCTTTGACAGCACCGACTGGCGGTAGTGAAAAAGGCCCTTCTCGTCTACCGACGTTCAGACCGAACTCCGTAGCTGACGCTGTACAGCGCAAACTCGTGGAAAGCCTCGTGCCCTCCCGCGTTCGTCGGGAAGGTCTGTCTGCAACGCCGCCTGCCCAGTACATGGGTCTGGTAGCAAATAAGACGGCATCGAATATTAATGATGCCGAAAACATGATGCAGCTGCTGCCAGATCTTTCGCTGGCTATGCAGGTTTTGATCAGCAGTATTCTGTCACCTGCCGACATGATGTCGTGTGCTTTGACATGGAGTTTAACGACAGATGAGCTTGGCGAGCTTGGCGTCGCCTTGCTCGAAGAAGTCAAGGATTTCTTCGAGAATTCCCATAACATCAAGGCAGAGTTGGAGCCTTGGTTGAAGGATATTCTCTTCATGAAAGGCAGTAAAACGATCTCTATTCTGCCAGAATCCGTGATCGATGACGCCATCAATTCCAACAGCCGTGTGTCTCTTGAAAACCTCCGCGATGAGTTCAGTGAAGACGGTATTCCTGTCTCTCTTGGTGTGCTTGGTAACCCTGGTACTCCCGCTATACCGAAACGCCGCCGAGGATTTAACCTCGGTATGGAGTCTCTGGATTTCACAGCCCGTGAGTACAAGCCGATCTGCAAGGCAGGTAGCGGTGACCTTCTAGTGACTGATAATCCCAGTGTTCTGAAGTGGCCAATCCTGCATGAGAAGATGGTGCTGCAACGCGCCGCAGAAGCCTATTCAAGCCGCAATCGCGGTTTGGGTGGGGTAGGTATGGAATCGGTGGCTCCGGGCCTTAAAGACAATACTAACCTCATCTACAGGCCTCGTGGTTTTAACTACATGCCGATCTTGACCTTGAAGTCCATCGCCGAGGTAGAGAAAGCCACCGTAGGTCATCCGCTCAAACTGGATTTGCCTCCCGAGTCAGTTATTCCGGTACACGTGCCTGGCGCTCCTGACAACCACATCGGTTATTTCGTGATTGCTGACCGACACGGAAATCCCATTAGTCAGACTGCTACCAAGGACTACTATTCCCAACTGAGCACCAACACCGCTAACTTCCGTGAAATGTCTTCACAGCTGCTTGCCCAGACACGGCGAGCCAGTGAGGGTCAGAACATGGAGAATGAGATAACAGAAGAACAAGCTGTTCAGATGTATACCGACATTGTCGAGAAAGATCTGTATCAGCGGTTGTCTAACGGTATCTACGGTGAAAACGTCAAGATCAGTCGCCCTGAAGATATCTATCGCATCATGTTTGCTCGTGCTTGCGAACGGATGATGACCCAACTGATCTTCATCCCGACAACCAACTTCATTTACATGGCGTTTGAATACAATGATTACGGCGTGGGTAAATCCCTGTTGGAAGATACCAAGATCATTGGTTCTTTGCGGGCGATGTTGTTGTTTGCCAACACCATGGCAGCGATCAAGAACTCCGTCAGTCATGTAAAGCTGAACATCAAGCTTGACCCTGAAGATCCTGATCCGGATCGGACGGTTGAAACCCTGATGCACGAGTTTGCCAAGACTCGTCAAGCGGCCTATCCGATCGGTGCTGCCAATCCTTTGGATATTGTCAACTTCCTGCAACAAGCAGGTGTCCAGATCCTTGTGTCGGGACATGAAGGCTACATGCAGACTGAAGTTGATCTGGAGCAGTCTCAGGCTAACTACACCAAGATCGATACCGAACTTGACGACATGTTGAAGAAGCGCCAGATGATGGCACTGAACGTTGCGCCTGAAACAGTTGAAATGTCGATGAATGTTGACTTTGCAACAAGCGTAATTAGTTCCAACATCCTGTTGGCCAAACGCGGTATGATGTATCAGCAGAAGTTCACACCGTTTGTTGAAGATTACGTGCGAAAGTACACGGTCAATTCAGGTATCCTGATGGAACGTCTGATGAAGATTATTCGCGAGAAGAAATCTACCTTGTCGGATGCCTCGTCGCGCGGATTGGATGAATCCAAGATCTTCGGTTTCTTCATTAACAGCATCAAGCTGGAACTTCCCGTACCCGATTTCAGTCGGATGGAAATGCAAGGGAAAGAACTCGAGCAGTACATCCAGATGTTGGATCAAACACTGCCGGCTTTCGTGTCTGCAGATATCTTCGATACATCGGCACTGGGTGAAGCAGGTAACAACATTAACTCTGTTGTCGCTATCATCAAAGCCCGCTATCTGCGCCGTTTCATGCAGAAACGAAACATCATGCCTGAATTGTTCGAACTGACTACGTTCAGTGAAGACGATGGTCCGGCGTATGAAATCATGGATGAACAACTGCAGTACGTTAAGGGCATCGGTAAGTCGTTGAAGGGTTTCTTGATCCCAGCGGCTAAACTGGCTCTGAAGAACGACGAAGCCATTCAGAAGGCACGTGGTGATAACAGCGATGCCTTTGCTTCTAATGCATCAGCGCCTGATTCTGGCGGTGGGTCTACCGACGACAGCGGTGGCGGAGATGACTTTGGCGACGGATTCGATGACCTGGGTGGTCTTGACGGCACCTCTGATAATCCCGCCGGGGACGAAACGCCTCCCGAGGGTGAAACCCCTGAAGGAGACGGCGAAACCAAACCTGAGGGTGAAGAAGAACCCAAAAAAGAAGGCGAGGATAAAACCGAGTGACATACGGGCAGGAGCTTTCGCTCCTGCCTTTATGCCGTTATTTGACAGTCTTCAGAAACCAGTCCATGCAAGCACCAGCCGTATAACACATCAGCGACCAGCACAACATGGGTTCAAGAACGTCTCCGGTTATCCAAGCAGCGAACGCAATACCGCCGCCAATAACCAGAGCCAGATGAACAACAGCCAGCAGAGGAATGAGAAAGCGAAGCAGTGGTCTCATCCCCATCCTCTGGCGATAGATGAGGCTAATGACCGCTTTCATCTCGCTCTCCTTCTACGAGTGTGTAGTTCCTGATCTCATGAACCGAGATCCGTCCCTTCGCGGCCGTGGCTTTCACCACAGCATCCTGCGTTTTGGGTTTTGCACCCATGAATGCCTCGGGTGCAGCCATGTAGCCAACGGTGGCCATCCCGAGAAAACGAGATGTGAATGACACCTTCAGTAACAGATACCCCGGTTGCTTGTAACTGGCCGGGACCGCAGCACCAAACCACAGGCAATCTCCGTTATTGGCTTCAAACCACGTGCTACGGATATCGTCAGCGATATCCATTTTGCTGACGATATACGCCAGGATCACAAAGACAATCAGCGCAGTCATACCACTTCTCCTTTCAAAAGTTTGTCGATGACGATCCGGACATCACGGTAGAAGCGCTTCGTCTTGCGCATCTTCAGATTCCTGGCCAACTCACCATGCAGATCCGGGTAAGGTTTGAAGCCTTCAGACGGATCGTACTTATCCATGTCGTAAGCCATGGTGTTCAGCCAGACGTCACCGTACTGGCGCTCCCAGATACGAATGCTGGCGTCAATGGAAACGGACATGGTGTTAATCGATCCTTGACCAACAGCGGTACGAAGATCCTGGATCTCTTCAGAGATCCACGCATCACACCCTTCGATTCCCGAGAGAGCCCAAGGAGGTGCTTCAGTCGTAATGACCGCAAACGCTTCCTTCGGCCATTCGGCCTCGATTTCGGTGAAAGTCTTCTCACCTTCGACGAGCGGAATGGGGCACTTTTTGATCAGAGCTGCGATCTCAATAGCAGCCATGATACGATATTGCCGAGTATTCATGATCTTTCTCCTACGAAAGTTGGTTTGTTTATCAATGAGATGATATATATCTGAAAGAAAATGGACTAAAAAAGAGGCAGCATAAACCCCCGCCCGAAGGCGGGAGTTATGTCAGTACTCAAACACAATGTGCTCAGCACCAAGTTCTTTGGCAGCTTTCAGAAGCTCGAAGTACCACTTCGGGAATAAATCGCGAAGCGTTCGATTTTCTGTTTGACTGTTATTCATGACTGTTGTCTCGTAATTAGCTTCCAGTAAAAGCTTAGCAGGCCAATGAATGTAACGATAGATATCGCTACGCTCAGACATTTCGTTTGCTACAGCAACCGGAACTTCTCTCAGTCCACCCCAGTGATCAGTCCACGCTACGCCGTTATCATCCTTGCTGTAGTCGTAGAATACAGCAGGAATCAGGAAGTTAAGCAGGTCGCGAGATCGTGTGAAAACTGGGGAACCTAAGGGCTCCCAGATGCTCCCACCAGGCCAGTAAAGAGAAGTATAGCGGACAACGTTCCCGTTTAAATCCGTTAAGGTAAAGTCAACATCCTGCAGATCCCCACCTTCCTTTAACAGGTAGGGTTTAAGATCGTGTCCCATCGGAAGGCCCCTGATAGATCATCCAGCTAAACAGAGTATCGGGGAACATACCCAGTCTCCGTTTATCCAGCAGTTGTTTGAAAGTATGGCAGTCGGCAACCTGAACTTCCTTGGTGACGGTAGGAATGCTTCCGTAACACACCCAGTAACGCAATCGTTTACTATTAACGTCACGGGTTACATAGAAACATTCCACGACACCATCAGAGCCCGGAAGCGCAGGAAACCCGCGTTTATTAAAACCAACGGCGCGAATGTCATGCAGAAGGACACCGTCTTTAGTTGTCTCGCCAATCCACATGCAATTTTTCGCCAGCCAGAAATAACAATACTGCTGAAGATAGAGCAAAGGCCAACCAAGCGACATGGTGATCAATCCACCAACCATATACAGAGAAGCAACGGACATGTCAGAAAATCGCGCGCCAACGAGATCGGACCGCTTGGCGCGTATAACATCACCCATCACAGTTGCCATCTTGTAACCTACCTTAAACGCCATCAGGAGGTAGGCTGCCAAAACCAAATACAGACCGATTTCAAAAATCGACATGATATTACCCCTTCGGGAGAGTGATACCGCGCTGGCCCTGGTACTTACCGTTGCGATCACCGTAGCCAACTTCAGCTTCACCATCCATCTTCAAGAAGACAAACTGAGCGATACCGTGATTGGCGTAGATCTTGAGCGGGCAGGGCGAGGCGTTGGAGATTTCAATCACCACTTCACCTTCGAATCCCGGTTCGATCGGCGTCACGTTGATGATGGAGGCACTGCGAGCATAGGTGGACTTACCCAGGCAGATAACGAATACATCCTTCGGAATATGGAAATATTCCATCGTAGAACCCAGCGCATAGCTGTTGGGCGGGATGATGATGTGGTCGACGCCCTTGGCTTCCGTATCGACATCAACGAAACATTCATCACTGATGTTGAGCGGATCGATCAACGCACTGTTGACGTTGGTGAAAATTTTGAACTTCGAACCGATGCGAACATCGTAGCCGCCAGAGGAGAGACCGTAAGAAATGATTTTCTGACGTTCCATCCCGATTTCGTCACCGGCGAGATCGAACCGCACTTGCTCTGGAACAAACGGCTCGATCATACCCGGACCCTTGAACCCAGGGATAGGTTGTCGGGTATGCGATCGTTCACCAGTGCGACGCACTTCCCATCCGCAAAGTTTTGCGATACTTGCATCACGCATAACTGTCATGTTTTTTACTCCAGACAAAAAAGAAATGGCAGGGGTTTCCCCCTGCCGCTATGCCGTTACATGTTCGGCGAACGGGTCTTAGAGACCACGAACAATTCTGTCACCATGGACGGACGGACAAAGAACGACATGCCATCGGTTGTCATGAATCGCATGGTGCGAATCGGACGTTCCAGATCACGATAGCGTTTCCTCACCACCGACAGCAGTTCCGGCGTGGCTTCCTCGCTCAGATAACCAATCTCTTCCACGCAAGCGAAGGCAAGATCGGTACTGGTGAACGGCAGAAGAGTAACGTCTTCCACGTCGTAGAAGCAAGCCAGCTTACGCGGATCGGTTTCCTGACCAGAGGTCACCCGCATCAGTTCGGCCGTTGTCTCGTCAATGAGAGCTGATACATCGTCGGTCAAGCCGAGCACCAGACGGCGCGTCAGCTCATCGTTCGTTGCATTCAGCGTGCTTTGGCGAACTTCCGTAAACGCCGGACCATTCCATGCAGCCATCAGCTCTTCTGATTCTTCAGACAGGATCTGTTGAAGTTCTTCCAGATCATCAACAAATGACGTAATGGCCGCTCCGCCAAGATTGAAGTTCGTGTTCAGAATGTCGTTGATGTGTTCCACCACCCGCTTGTGGATTTCTTCCCAATTCCACAGCGGAATGTAATCACGCAGTGAATCGAACATGGTACGGAGCTGAACCCAGTTCTTTGCCGTAGACAACCGACGAGCAGCTTTGACACGAGTGTCATCACCGTCGTCAGAGATAGTCCACCGCGGCGGCCGGATCAATGTAAAACTGACAATCAGCTCATCCAGACTGTAGTCTTGAAGACCTGCATTCTGAAGCTGCACTTCAGCCAGACCGAAGAGATCGTCATCAGGCAACGCCACAATCGGCGCCGTCAAATTAACGGCATGCATCTTGGACAGACTTTCCTTGGCACCATCGGTAGCGGCTTCTGCTTCGTGCGCCGCCAACAGGTCCTCAACACGTTTGGCACGTTGCATTTCCTGCAAGGCCTTGCGTGCCTTGTCACGATCAGGACTGGCGTCACGAACAGCTGAAGTTCTGGCCATCAGGAAACGCTCTGTCGCGTGGTCAGAGTATTTCAACTTCATTTCCTCGGTCAATTTGCTGAGAGGGAAGACCGAACTCAAGAAGTAATCCTTGAAGTCAGTCCGATGATAGATAGCAGCCTGTTCGCCATAAATGAACATGGGGAGGTAAGCACCCGGGTGGACCAGATTAGCTGCGGAGCCATTGGCTTTCAACTGCTGCAAGACCTTGGGAAGCTTCTTGAGATCGACAGTAAGCTGAGCGGGTTCTGCGGCAGCGGGTGCCGCAACAGGCTCGGCTTGACGTCCGGTACGTACCGGCGGGTCTTCACGCTTGGCCACTTTCGGTTCACGACCTGCGTTCCAACCGCGACCGTTAGAAGGCTGACTGCGTTGATTGCGGTCATTGTCCCGATCACGATCCCGTTCGATTTCCCGACGACTGCGTTGATTGCGGTTATCGCGAGCATAGTCGCGGTCATCAGAACGACCACGATCCCGATCACGATCTCTGTCACGCCCATAATCCCGGTCGCGATCACGACCGTCGTCACGGTCTCGACCACGTCCACCACGCCCGCGATTCTTTTCACTTTCCAGATAACCTTCCAACTGGCGAGAAACTTTCCGCCAGGTTTCCAGTTTCTTCTGGTAGTTGTCGTACTGGGCGTCCGTCATGTACTTCTCATACTGACGGTTCTTGTCGATCAGGACACAAGACCACATGGTGATCATGGATTCAGCAGCCGAACGAACAGCCGCAGCACGATCCTGACGATCACCATAGATCAGGTAATGCGCCCAGACCGTGGTGATTTCCACCATGTCATCGAAAGCATCATTGTCCCAACCCTTCTCTGACATTTGCCAGAAAAGACCCTGACGCATGAAGGAAGCATTGGCGCTCTGCTGGAGGGTATCCATCAGGGTTCCGGTCACGGACTTGACCAAGTCCTGCATTTCTCCGGTCAAATCGTCCAGCCGTGGAACGTACGGAGGATTACGCAAGACACCGGGAATGATGTCCCGAGGCTCCACATAATCAAAAGGGGTTTGAAAGTCTGACATGTTTTCTGTTTCTCCCTAGCTAGGATAAAAATCGAGTAATGACTTTTTGCGCGCTTGCCATCACTCAGTAAGGTAGTATGTATCTGTTCCTAGTTTAACTAGAACGCGATACTAGATCAGTATACGTCCTGGCAACATGTTCTCGATTATTGCTACGAAACGAGCTGTATCAAGAGCGTGTAAACGTGGATCTTCGGGATGGAGATACAGTCCTGTCTTCAGACATTCCCAACACACGCGGCCAGTACTGCTGTCGACCGTGTAACGAAACCTGTTCTTAAAGAACGGAAACATGGAAGAAGCGTAAATAGTCCAGACCGTAATATGCATCACTCCCGTAGGGGCAATAACCGCATACGCGCTATAGTCGTCGTGTTTCTTTAAGAACCGCGGCCGAGGAAGCCAGATGCTTTCTTTCATGCTACACCTTCGCTAACGGATGATCGCGCGGAACTTTGAAGGCCGCAGCATGCATGGTTACACCGCCACCACCAAATGTTTTGGCCAAACGGGCAACATCAAACTTGCTGTTCTTCGGAGAGCGCAATTCGAAATGACGGAAGTTACGACTGTCGTAATAGACGGCCGCGAAACGCTGATCCCGTGCCAGTACATTACAGGCGTCGCTGGCAAAACTGGACGGGCAGTTGGCGGCCCAAACATTCCAGATACCAATGCGAATCCGCCGACGAGTGGACTTCAACATGTTGTAAATGTCCTTATCCCTGGTCATGCGAATGATATCGCCACGTTGAACAAAAGAACCGATGGCATCGGCATCTGAAGCCATGATGTCAGTCCAGTTCCCAAGAGAACGTTCTTCGATAGCCAGCGCACAGCGAATCGAACGACTGTCAGGCAGTTCGAAGTTGTAGAGATAGGCATCCTCGATGTAGCGAAGCATCAGCGGAGGGTCGGTCTTGAAGAAATGCTTCCAGGTCAGCGTAGCTGCAGAGGCCTGATCCGGAGACTCATGCATCTCCATGCCATTAACGGCGGTAAGGTTTTCTTTTGCCGTCTTATGGTTGCCGAACATGACGACCTTCTTGGCTTCTTTCACCATGCGGGTCATGACTTCGGAACCATAACAGAAACCTACCAAGAATACCTCACGTCCTTCGACCTCAGGCACCTTACCATCATAGTTCCCTGCGAAGATCTCAGCATCGATTTCTTTATTGAGGAAAGCTCTCCAAATTACCCAAGCCCCGGTGAAACCATCAAGCGAGGGGCCGTGGTAAATAATCAACGGTGTTTTTGCCATGAATTGCTCCTTAAATAGTTTTACATAGCCAACACATGATGCTCGGCTATGTAAAATATCTCTAGGTCTTAAAGTCAGGGATGGTCTGCAGATCCTTTTCCATCTGGAGCGCCGCTTCCATTGTCGTCATCCCGTAATATTCGAGACGGTAATAACGCTCAACCGGCCATTTCGTTCCGGCCAATCGGAGGATCTTGCTTCGGCCAGGATTGAGATCAGGGTATCGCAAGCAAACACGGTCGTTAGCCAAGAAATACAGAGACACCGTCTGACCGGCTTCAGGATCTCTGTGTTTCACATTTACCGTGAAGTGAACCCAGTGGGTGTTTTCCAAACCCTTCAAACCGATGGTGTTAGGGGTCTCATTATCCAGAAAGATAATCTTGGTAATAGGGGACGACATCACTGTTTCGATGTAGTTTTCCCAACCATTTCTCACCAGATGAACTTGTTTGTGCTGCCCTCTTTTAAGGATGCGTTCTTGCAAAGCAACACCGGCGGCCAACATGAGCGGTTTCATACCCGTAACAATCAATACATTAGCCATGTTAGGCTCCTTCAGGTTGGGAGAGGATGGTGTAAGAACCATCTTCATTGGCAACGACTTGTCCTGGCTTCAGATCAAAGAGATCTTCAAACGGGACATAATTCGGATCTTTACGATCCTTTTCTATCAAGGCCTTGTTTGCCTTTTCAAAACGCGCGATGGCACCACGAACCAAACCAGGATGGTTATCTGACAGTTCAGTCGGATAGAAGAAGTTCCCATTGGAATAGTAAACTCGTCCTATGGTTCGTGTCCGGTGATCAAGCGTACGGTAAAGCGATTGTAAGTGAGCGTCGTTGGGAGACAACGTTCTGTCACCTACAATTTTAACAGCGATCTTCTTTTGCTTTGACATGACGATCTCTAAAGGTTATTGCAGACGGGTCAAATATTCCTCAAAGTCGCGTTTATCCTTACGCAAGAAACTCTCAGAGTTCGGAATCTGGGTAGTAACCCATCATAGCTTTGGTCATGATTACCTCTGTTTTAAGGGAAAAATAAAAAAGGGGTCCGTAGACCCCTTTCTTCATCGTTCGATACCCGCCTGCGTCGCGTCGATAACTTCTGCGAGTTCAGGGTTTCGTTCAATGGACCACTCTGGTCCTAACACGGCAAACGGATTCACACGTGTACGGCCAGTGGGTTCTCCTTTAGGCAGATTGTTATACTGCCCTACTTCAGCAATCGAAGCGTGGAGGATCTTGGAGGAATCAATCGTAATCGACTTCGAGCCACCGGCAGAACCGATATTGCTTTGCAGTACGATGTTGGCTGTTACCTTCCAAGACATGTTGTCGGTGGGGTTAGAAACAGAACTCACCTCACCGTGCTTGTGGTTGATCTTGATAATCAGTAGCGGTTTCAAGAACCGCTGCATGACGTTCAGGATATCGTTCTTCGTGATGGCTTTCTTGGTATTCACCTGCAAGGCGAACATCATTCCAAAGATGGCCTTAATCACGTCGATCAACACATACCGCAGCACCATCAGCCGCTTACCATACATGGATGAGACACCGGATGCTGATCCGGTAACCAGTGTGGAATAGCTGTCGATGATGTACATAAACAGATCGTAGACATCGTGTACAACGATCCCGTCGTCTGCCAGAGTGTTGCGAACCATACCGTCGATATAGCCGTCCAGAGACGACATGTGGAGATTAACCTTGTTCAGCAGTTTACCATCCAGTTCATCGTTGGCGTAAATCACATGGCCGAGCAAAGTCCGCCAAAGATCCACGTGGTCAAAATACTCAGCATCCATTCGTTCAGGGAAACGATCTGCCACGTAAAAGAAACCTGCAATCAGATTCTCTGCAGCTTCGTTCATTTCACTGCGGCGAATGGCCAAACGTGCTTTAGGGCCAACGTAGAATTGCCGCCGTACTCCTGGCGGTTTCACAGTCTCCATCGAGTGGAAGATGTGCCATTCGGAAGGCGGATACGTCGTCTCATTGATTTCATCCGGCATGCCAGCGCGAACTTCCACATTGGCATACTGAGAGAATGTGCGACGCAATCCATACTTGCAAAACAGATAATGGGCCAGCGCCGCATTAGCCGTGATGGTTTTCCGACCAATGGAGTTGTTCTTCTTACTGGCGTGATGGATGTTACTCCAGATCACGCTACCAGTCTGTCTGACTCCGTTGCTGAGGTAATGGTGCTGACAACGACGGAACGTCAGCTTGTCACGGTTCAATGGAATGAAAACATAATCATCCCCGACTGAGACAGCACGGTCAGCCAGTACAGGAGAGATCGAAAACACCGATCCCATGATGGTAATCAATCCCGCTTCAGACACAAACGGTAGATAGATGTAGCGCGGTTTCAGCTCCTCGCCATTCCAAGAAAAGAAGTACTTCACGAGGTAGATATCACTCTTCGTGAACTCAAAGGTTTGTTTGTTGTTCTTCTTTGCAGAAGCAAACTCGTACGCTTCTTTAGGCGTACAACGCTGGTAACCCAGATACTTCAAGCCAGGCGGGAACCCGTCCTCGGCACAGCGCATGATGCGGTCGATATACGCTTCCGCATGAGCCAACTGTGCACAAGCCAAACCGCGTGTAATAGCGGTATTCATTTTGGGACATTTCGATTGAATGAAATCAAACAGTTTAGCGTCCACGAGTCTTACTCACTCCTTCTTCTTGGCCTCAATGTATTTTGCATAGAGAACGGCAATAGAAACGGCCACTGCTGGCGCCCACTTAAGGAACTCAGAAAAGTCTTTACGACGTGCAGATCGCCGGTCAAACTCATCCTTCTCCCGCTGTGATTTACGTTCCATTTCCGATTTCTCTCTAATCCAGTCCGCTTCTCGCTGTTTGTCAGCGTACTCCCTCTGTAACGCCTCACTCTTCAGCCGTTGAATCTCAGCTGCCAGCTCAGCTTCACGTTCTGCTTTCGCTTCACGGAAGTCAAGCTGCTGTCTCTCGAGTTCTTGAATACGTTCACGATGCCCGAACTCTTTCTCCTGCCATTCCATCTTTAACTCATGCTGCCGTTCCTCGTACTCGCGTTTTCTTGTCTCAGCCATATTGCCTAATGTCTGAGCATCGAAAGCATTCCTAAACAGCATAAGTTCCTTATCCGCCGTCTCAAACCCAACGCATCGCTCCTCAACGACCATTGGATCATCCTGACTGGGGGAACGGACATAGACGCCTTCCGGTTTAGACCGGTCAGAAACTATGTTGATGAAATAAACGTGGCCTCCAATGTTGATGTAACGTTCACCAAACAGATGTCGCGGATCATTGATTCGGATGTTGTATAAGAAACCAGCTACCCGTTGTTCTTCCGCTAATCGCAATTGTTCGCCGTGCACACTGTTTGGATGTACCGTCAGCATTTCCTCACTTGCTCTGGAAACCGTGAGATCGAGTTCGTTGATGTACACTGAACTACGATTGGCTTCGAATGTCGCTCTCGTAAGGGCATAAACCAACACGCACTCGGTACCGCGTGTTGTGTTCATTACATGTGCTCTTGAGAACGCCTCCTTAGTTGCCGCCAGATGCGGATCTGTCTTTGCATCCACGTCATCTAATAAGCGATGGACGTCAATATTTACATGACGTGGAACACGATACCGCACTTGAACGGTGAAACCTGTTTCAACCCGCCCTCTACCAGTGGCTGCTGGTAGCTTGAAAGCAAGACCGCTCCTCAGTACTACATGGACTGGGTATGGGAATCCATTCTGATAAGAGATGTCCATCTCAAATCCCAGCTCACTTAATGTTTCTAGATTGGGGTTCTTTATCCCTGCGCGAACCCTGTCAATATTGACATCGGTTGGGAGTTTATAATTCCTTGCTCCCTCGTCTGCATGCATTGAATAACTCCTGTTACTAATGCCATTTTAGTAATGTGTATCTGACCTTTTATAGGATGAAAAAAAAAAAGCGTCCCGAAGGACGCTCGCTGGTGAAGGGAATTAACCGCGCCTGGAGCGTGGACTACGATGTCCGTACTCATGGCTATCGTAACGATACCATTTGGCGAGCGCCAAGGCCATATCGTCCAGCGACAGCTGGCCATTACGACTGGAATCAGACAAGAACTTGAAGACATCTTCCAGTGCACGGGGGTCGGGTGGAAAGACAAGAGCAGTTGTGCCGCGCCCGGAGGAATCGGTTATGTAAAAGACACCCTCATGGAAATACAGATTAACCGCAGAACCGGTCAGATCGTAACTAATGATGCGCGGAGGACGATCAAAACCACCCCAGTTACCGCCGCCTTCAAGTGCCCAAACGTCAAGACCGGTGATCTCTTCCACCATTACACCTACATCCCTTACACTGCTAGACCTGTCCTCGGACGGATAGAACCACTCGTGCTCGCAACAGAACGAAGCCTCATATCCGTTATCAATGCGACTGTATTCATCCATGGCCGTAATAATAGCAGATTCCAAATCGCCAGTCATTGCTCGGAATTGACCGTTATACCGATGGTAGTTAACTACGGTGGTCAGCAGTTCAGAAAGAGGAACCTTCGTCTTTGCTACCGGCGTGGAAACCGTTGAGATTTGTTCAACTACATCAGTCGCCTCGACCGGCAGCCCCTGGTTGCGCTTCGACATGATCTCTTGATAAAGATTATCAAGAAACTTACGATCGTATATCCTGAGCGGGTATACCATCCATTCATCAGAAATAAACAGATTGTCATAACCTGTTCTGTTACCTGTCTTGTCGGTAAAGAACATTTCCGTTTTTGCGACCGTTTTAACGGAACGACCGAGACGGAAGATACCCGATTTCAGATTGCGGAAAATAAGACCCGTTCCAGACTTCACGGCATCTTCAGGAAATAACGTCATCAGGTATTTGTTATAATCACCGGGTGCCGGACAAGATTTACCACCATCAATATCGGTCACGACGGTGGGGTAGATAACGAAAGTGACAAGGGTAGCTGCGGTAGTCCCAGGAAACATTTCGCGACGAATGACAATATTACCGTCTGTATCGTCTCTGAGCTTAAAATCACGATTGGCCATTTCACACCTCTATGTTTGAGGAAAAATAAAGCGCCCCTCGGGGCGCCATTATGCTGTCACGAAAGTCCCCACAGAAAGAAGACAAACATGATAATCAAGAACCCTAATAAGGCGCCGAGGTCTGGGTCACCCTTGTATCGAGGGTCCCAGTCTTTTTCATCATCCATTTAGATCCACTCCACGGTGGCGTCACTGGGGATAGTCTGAATATCGACGGTAACTTCACCGTCACGTGTCAGACGCTGTGCTTCACTGGTGTTAAGCTTACACCACATGAAGCCTTGGTAGAGGAAACTTTCCCCTACAGAGAGTTCTGCGAACTTACCCACGACACTTCTCCTTACTGAGTATTGTAACCGTCGGTCATTTCCCAACGACATTTCCCACTCCGGATGTATTCCAGAGCTTTCCGAACGTCTCGGAACAGCCGTTTTGTTTTCGGCCGTCCAGTAAAGACACTCACTAATTCGATCATACCGTGAAACGGTTCGCAGACATAACCGACTGCATCGGGGTCCTTGACTGTAATAGCCATTTCTTCTGCCAGGAAATCTCCGATAACCTGTTGTTCGGTAGTGTACTTCATGATAGTCTCCTTCGACTATTGGTGTAAAGGAAGGGGTCTTTCGACCCCGGTAAATCACAGCGCTGTGAAGTGCTCTTCCCATTCCTTGGAATAGACACCCCACCCCCAGCCGTAATCCCTGCCTGGTTTCAGAACAGGTTTACGCTTGGTTTGAGGCCAGTCCAGGAACTGTCGCGTGAACTCCACACGAGTATTCCATTTCTGGATTTCCTCCTCATCAAGCCCAAGCTGCGGCTGATCAATGCGATCAACCGCCTGCCACGTCTTCCCGTCGTCCTTGGTCACCATCTCAAAGATGATCCCAACTTCCGGGTTAACGATAAGAGCGAAGGACTTGTCCTGCCGATTGGCGAACATAACCCCACCGATCGAGGCCGCATCGTACTTGCTACGACGACGCTGCCGCTCGATCGAACCCTCCAACGATTTCTTGTAGCTCTCCAAGAGCTTCCAATCATCATTGATGCTGATCGTCTTGATCAGCTTGAGACCACACGGATCGAGTATCGCCTTGTTGGCGAACACGATGCTACGAATAGCCTCGACAACGCAAAGCATGGTAAACGTATTCATGGATGTCCTCCTTCGGACGTGGTTGATTGAATAGGTCACAGGGGTATTGTATATTTGAAAAATAATGTATTCAAAAAGACGGCATAAGTGGGAGGCCCGAAGGCCTCCCTCCTATGTCCATCCATCCGTCGGATGTACGGCGCCGAGATCAGACCGACTTGGTCAGGATCGGCATCTGGTCAGCAACTGCGATGTCCAGGTTCTTCACGTTGATCACAGCCAGCAGCGGGCAGGTGTTCACGTGCAGGGTACGCGGTTGCACCATGGTTTCGATGGTGGTCGAGCCGTTACGGGTGATCTGGATGGTGGTTGCCAGTTCAGGCATCCAGGCCATGCAGCCGAACGACAGGATGTCCGGACCGGGCTGGTTCGGACGACCGAAGGTCAAGAAGATCTGGCCGTAGACGCGAGCATCCGGCGAGGTCACGATCTTGTGCTCGAAACCGATCGAAGCAGTGCGGGTGTCGCCCGGCACGATCAGGTGGCGATGAGTGTACTGGTCGGTACCAATGTACAGCCAGGGCTTCTCGCCGGTACCACCGGTCTGTGCGTCCAGAGCGGCCTGGTAGGCCGAGTTCCGGTACATGCGATAGGAGATGTCACGGATGGCGTTGATGAGCGCCGCGGACACGTCTTCAGCACGATCGGAGGACTTGACGCTGGAGGTGACTTCGGCCAGATCCAGATCCAGTTCTTCGTAGAACGGACGCAGGACCAGACGACCCAGACCTTCCACGTTCGGAACCGGCTGGCTGCGGTCGGTGCTGATGTGCAGGCTGGACAGGGTGTCCTTGTAGCGCAGCAGCTTCGTCACAGCGTTGTTGCTGTTGCGGATACGAGCGGCCTGGATGGGCGCAGCCAGATCGGCAGCAGTACGGGTAGCGGTAACCGGGTTCGGGCAGGTGATCGGAGCGCCCAGCGGAATGCTGTGCTTTTCCACGATTTCCAGCACGGACACCATCAGACCACGAGTACGGCGGTTGATGTTGGAACGGGTGGCGATCAGGTCATAGCCGATCAGGGAGATGGCATCGAACTCGGCAACCAGGTTGTCGAACGCAGAGCCAGTCACCTTGCTGTAGCTGCCATCGGTCGGGTTGTGTTCCCAGACGCTGTCAACGGTCACCGGGCTGGAAGTCACCTTCACAGAACCCAGTTCGAGGTTGGCGCGGCCGTTCACATCAACAGCCAGACGAACCACGTAGTTCACGGCTGCACCGGCAGTCAGGTATTCCAGAGCGCTGGTGGCAGCGGCAACGCCGGCAACAGTCTTGGTATCCTTGGTCAGCACCAGGTCGACAGTGGTGAAGTTCAGGTTGACCTGACGATCAGCACCTTCAGCAGACTTCTGGAACTGAGACAGCGGCAGAGTGCTGGTGTCCAGTTTGAAGACGCTGGTCACGCCAGCACCGGCGTTGGCGGTGGCGCCATGGATCTTCAGGTAGACGTTTTCCAGCACGACGCGAACGTCGAGGGAGTCGGTCACGTCCATCTGGCCGGTAGCCAGAGTGGCGGCGGTTTGCGACAGGCCGATCAGGTCCAGTTCGACACCGGGCTTCAGAGCGCTGGTGACCACGCTTTCGCCGTTGACCACACGGGTGTGGGTCGGCAGGTCAGCGGTGGCGGTGAACTTGGCGTTGTTTTCGGTGTTGCCCACGATGAAGACAGGGACAGCCAGAGTGGCTTCGCTTTCGAGCAGCTTGTAGTCAACCACGCCTTCAACCAGGTGACGACGACCGAAGTCAGTCGGCTTGCCGGTGTTTTCGTGACGGGTTTCGTTGAAGACCATGGTGCGACGGCAGGAGATTTCCAGACCAACTTGGTCCGGGGTGATCACCGTGGTCGGGTAGAAGGTTTCACCGAACTCGTCCTGGCGGGCGGCCTGGATGTTGAACACGGCAGAGAACGGAACGCTCTTGGCCAGTTCGCGGTCATCGAAGGCTTCCATGGAGGCCTTGGCATGGGCAGACACGCCACGATAGTCGAAACCACTGGAACCCAGGGAATCGATCACGGTCACGTTTTCGTCACCACCCTTCGGGGTGAGAACGGTCATGGCATTGCGAGCGTAACGGCCGGCGGCACCGCCAGCAGCCAGGATCACAGCACCGGCTTCCCACTGGGCGTCGGTGTACTTGCCTTCTTCGGTGGAGATCTTCAGCTCGAAGTAGGTATCCTTCAAAAGCTTGTGGGCCTTGTTGGAGTAGTCGTCCAGAGCATCGCGAGCTTCATCGGTCAGGGATTCCTGACTGATCATCAGCTCACCGACAGTCTTGTTGGTCATGGCAGAGCCTTGCTCGTTCAGACGCGTTTCGATACGAGCCAGAACGGCGGCCAGGTCGCCGGTACGATTGGTGTTTTGCGAGAGTTTGGACATTGCGGTATCCTTCACTTGACGGATGTGGAATAGACTTGCTCGCCCTGTGGCGTGCAAAGAACCCATATAGATAGGTAGCATTGCCACCCAGGACATTGATTGCTATTGCTAGCGATCATAGCAAGGAGCAATCGCCCCTATACTATCTGCATATTTCACACCAAACCCAACGGATGGGCTTGCGTGCGAGACATGGTGACAAACTCGCGAAAAGCGGGTGTCGCGGCGATATCCTCAAACCGGTTATGCAGGGTCAGGAAATTGAGGAGCCTGTCATAACATTGGTAGAGTTGTTCACCGTAGGGACGATTGGGATTCGCTTTAACGAATCGTACGCCATACACATCATCAGTGATGTAGAAGACATCGAACAGATAGAACCGTGTCGAGTCTGCTTCATCCAGAGATTCTTTGGTATAAGGAAGAGCGGCCATCAGATGTTTGGGACTGGGTTCAGCGTATTGAACAGCGCCCCAATTCCAGGTACGAGAACGAATCCTGCGGATCAATTCACCGAACTCTTTATCACTGATGATATCACCCTTGTTATCAGGTTTCACATGCCGGCGATCATAGCTGCACTCGCCGGGTTTCCGGCCATCGGCAAAGAAATCATAAGCCCGGAAAGTTTTGGCAAGCGGCCCGGGAATCTGATCAAAAAGGTGATAATTGATTGACGTGTAAAAACCTACGTCATCAAGCGATGATATGCGCGAAAGGGCCGGAAGATCCAAAGCTCTTTCAATACTCAAACCGCCGGCTTTCAAAGCGGCTTCCAGCCAAGCCGGCACGATCACCAGTGAGACATTAAACATAGCTGTTCTCGCTTAAAGGGTCACATTATGGATACAAAACTCCTGCTGGTCAAGAGTGCTACACTTCTTTACCGCGAAAGTCAACAAAGCGCCAAATCGAACAACTCTGCTGATATTGTTAACGCGATCTTGCAGTTGATCAAGGTTCCAGAAGGTTACACCGTGAGTGCATCTGAGTTCGGAAAAGATCCGATCAGCGGAGTACGAGAAACGGTGCGGTGGATGACCGCCAATCCCGTCGATTACACATACGATAAAAGCGAACTGCTCCAACGTCTTCGTGTGAACGCTGGTAACGACGAATCTTTGTTTCAAGCTTTCTACGACGGCATCGAACCTGAACTGGGTGAAGACGGTGTTAAGAAGATCTGCGTCATGTATCGCGGCCAGTTGCGGGACTATATCAATCAGGCTAAAGTCAAGGATATCTTGAAGCGCCTGTATACGCAGAGCTGGTTTCAACCATCGTCCGTTGACTGGCGTCACTTCATTCCTCAGGCTATTGAGGACTTAACCCCTTTCATGTCAACTGACAGCGGTGACGGTAACAAACACCCGGCGCTGGTGACAGAGATCGATTTCAATAACCCTGACTCACTGGCCAGTGCTTTTGAACGCACCAAAGAAGAAATGTCTACCGATGGTGTCTTTAGAACGGGTCTTCAAGGCATCAACCGCATGTGTGGTCGTGCTGGTGGTTTCAGACGCGGCGAGTTCGTTTTGACATCAGGTCTGCAGTTCAGTTACAAGTCAGGTTTGATGCTGGATCTGTTTAGGCAGCTGGTGCAGTACAACAAGCCTCTTCTGCGCGATAAAGAGCGCAAACCCATGACTATCCGCATCTCACTTGAGAACGGGGCTGAAAACGACGTATTCGAGCTTTACAAGCGCATGTGCGAGATGGAGACCGGCATCAAGATTGATCATAACGAGATTGATCCTAAACATGCAGCGCAGTTCGTCTACGACCGGATGCAGATGAATGGTTTCAATTGTAAACTGTTCCGGTATGATCCAACGGACTTTACGTTTTACGATCTGTTCGATATGATCGAACGCTATGAAGCTGACGGTTATGAGATTCAGATTCTGCAGATCGACTACCTGAACATGATGTCTAAGAAGGGCTGTACACCTGGCCCTGCTGGTCATGAGATCCGTGACCTGTTCCGACGTGTTCGTAACTTCACCAACAAGCGCGGCATCTTGACCATGACTCCTCACCAGCTCTCTGGTGATGCCAAGATGTTGAAACGTGCCGGTGTTGAAAGTCTGGTCCAAGAAGTAGCTGGTAAAGGCTATTACGATAGCTGTAAGAGTATTGACCAAGAAGTGGATCTTGAAATCCACCACGCTATTGAGCAGGTTAATGGTGAGTTCTATCTCGCTTTCCAGCGCGGCAAGCACCGTACACAGATTGGTAATACACCAGTACGTGATCAATACACTGTTTACAAGATGCATGAGATTGGTGGTCTGATTGACGATGTTCTTGGCCCTGACATGTCGAGCAATCGTATTGGCGCTCAGCCTAACAGCACTGGCGGTAAAGCCGCATGGTGGGATATTTAAATGGAACTTTGGACAATCCAAATGTCCAAATGGCGCAAAGCACAGAAACTAGGGTTACCCTTTACGGATACTACGGTTAAGGGTAATATCATGTCTCCTTTCGCCCCTGACTGGGAGTTCGTAAAAGCGTATAAAGACGGGCTTATCTCTGAAGAAGAGTATACAGCTCTCTACAAGGACAAGATGCGCCGCAGCTATCAGACGCGACAAGCGGAATGGTTATCCTTCTTAAGACAAGAGAAAGCCGCTGTTTCGTGTTTCTGTACACCTGGAAAGTTTTGTCATCGTATTCTTCTGGTCGATATCTTGAAGAAAGTAGCAGAACACCACCAAATCCCTTTTCATTATGCGGGTGAAGTGGATTAAGACAGCAAAAAAAAAGACCCACCAGTTAGGGTGGGTCTTATGCCGGCTAGAAGCCAGCGCGTTGACGGATATTGGACAACGTATCGTCGATCAGGAGTTTACCGTTATAGAAGATGGGACGGAGGAGATTAGCTTCCCCCGGCTTACGGTCTGACGCACGGATAGTCTGAATCACGCCGTTGCGTTCGACAAGAGCCAGTTGCCCGCGCTTACTGGCCTTGCCAGGATCAGTTTTCGGATCTTTATAGATGTCTTTCCAACCGCTTTCTGTCATGATTGCCGAAGCTTTCATGGCAAAGCGCTGGTCATCACGACTGTGCGATTGAAGGAGTTGACCACCCATGCCGAATGCAATATTCTCGGCAGACAGCTTATCCTTCTCCATGACATCCAGAATCTCCGTGATACTTTCCAGCGTTACGCCATCACCCTGAACGACGCGCAAGAACGGAGGGAGAACACGGTAACCCTTCTCGTTGGTTGTGAAACCAAACTTTGCCATCAACCGACGGATTGTTTCGGGGGCCACAAAGACAGGGTCGCCGCTATCAGGCCGCACCACCAAACGACCACCGGAATTGATGACCTCATCCTTCAGAACACCACCCCAGATATTGTCGATCGCGTTCCAGAGATCATAACTGTCACTAACAACAGCGTAAACTGAGCCGGGACGACTGAACTGCTTGATCATATTGCGGTACGCGTCAACCTCGCCGTCCACCCCCCATGCCGTAATCGTGCTGTGCTCCGCGGCCGGAATGTTGTAAGTGGACAGGGCTTCATTGTAGTTACGGCGAACATAGAGAATCCCAGAGACGCAGTCGCTGCCTTGGAAATTGATAGCGTGAGCAAAATCACCGATGGCTGCCGACTCTTCGCTGCTGACACCACGAGCGCCGAAGTTCAATAATTTGAAGTTCAGCTCGTCAGTATGCCCGGCTGTCTTCTCCATGTAGTGCTTGATGACCTGCTTGCAGGCGTGTGAATAGGTCGCAACCGTAGTCGGGTACCAGACCGATCGGAGCAGCGGAGTCTCGACGTACGTAGTCAGCCATGCACAATTGATGTCGCTGACTGTCGCCTGTAGAAGAACGTTACGCGTCGGAACAATCGTACCCTCGGGAACTGCCTCAATAAAGAGCGGCAGATAGCCGCCATGCACTGTCAGAATGTATTCCCAGCCTTTGCGGTTAAATGGCACACCATGCGGGACAAGCAGTGCTTCAGCTTCTTCGATGTCCTCGCGAGTAATGGGGTTGCAGAGATATTCCTTACAGAAACCTTGCGGGCCGGCAAAGACCGTGTAAGGAAACTTTCCGCCACGCGATTCGACATACGCCGACAACCGCTGAATGTTAGCGGGCCGCTGAAGAAAGTGCGATGACTTGTAGGAATCGGTATTCAGGATGTTGCTAATTTTACCCATGGTAGGGCTCCTCTGTTTAACAGCATAGAACCCGCTCCGAAGAGCGGGAGAAAGGTTCGATGCTTGTGGAATACATCGTTGTCACTATAGTAATGTATATTTCAAACACAATCGAAAAAAAAAATGACCCCATCCGTGGGGTCTGTATTATGCCGCTTACGCGGCTTGCCGTACGCGCTGGAGGCGGTACAGCGTTTCAATGGCACGCTCAGAGAGAGCGATCTGACCATGCCGTTGAATACCGTTGACCACCATAATGGCGCTGAGCACTACATCATCCTCAACGAGAGGGTAATGGGCAGCAGCGGCCAGCACCATTGGTGCGTTGAGGTGACCAATGGGGAAGGAGTAATGGTAAATCTCGCCATCTTTCTTGACGAAGGTTGCATGATCGGCGATGATCATCGGAAGTGCCTTGCCAACAATCGAGATATTCAAAGAGTTCATTTGGGTGTCCTCCTACGGACTTGGATTTAAGTAGTAGATTATTAAGCAGGGGATTTGGGTATTTCGCTTGCGACTCTGGCTCACGGTCGTTAGCCGTGTAACTTAAGTCAGGCCCTCTGTCGTTAGCAGATGAGCCCGAGCTTGCTACTTTACCCGTCCCTGGTCTTACACAGACATATTGTTGGCAGCGCGAATCTCTTCCATCGCTGCGGCCGGGATGGTGAACGTCCCGGCATGTTCGTTGCCTTGGTCATCGATGTAAGCCGCAGCAATCGGCATCAGACGATCCACATCAGACAGCGGGTAGTGCTTCTTACAGATCGCTTGGATCTCTTCTTTGTCAAGCTCGCCGGTACTTTCTTTGTACCAGCGATACCCGCCGGGACGGGTTGCCGTTGGTTGACGCCCGTCGAAGACGGGGTGAGGGTTGGTCGATATTATCATGATGGAAATAGCGGACATCTTAGTTCTCCTACGAACTGTGGTTATGATGAATCAGTTGGTTGCGCGCAGGCCGCAGAGGCCGACACGTTCGAAAGCTACCGACGGCATGACCGACGGTTGCCAATCAACGACCCCGTCAACCGGGGCTTCGAACAGGCTCTTACCGCCGTTCGCTTCCTTGATGGGAAGCGCGCTGGCTGCGTAAGCCAGACTGGATGTGTTGAGCGGCGCGTGGCTGCCAAGATGGAGGCTAGCCTCCTGAATAAAGATCGACAGCTGGCTGACCAGCAGGCGGTCGTTGATGTTCTTTGCGGTCAGGTTGGCGGCATGGGCGATGGCGATAGCCAGTTCTTTCTTGTTAATCATGATAGTCTCCTTCGACTATGGTGTTAAGAATAGACCTCTCTCGCGTAGAGGGCAACACGAGAGGGATGACAAATCAGAATTAGAGATCTGATTCCACTTAGATTGTATATATTTGAAAAAAAGTGCGATCTAAGAAAACGGCATAAACCCGGGGATTAAACCCCGGGCTTTATTACGCTTTGACGCTATCGAGGAACATACCAAGGATGGCCTTGACCGATTTATAGACCTCGTCTTTATCATTGTTGGCATAGACCCAAAACGACCGGACGGGCACGAGACCAGGGTACGTATGCTTGTGGTAAGCCTTCATGATGCGACGTCTTGACTCGAAGGATTGTTCACCTTCGTTATCCAGATGGTCAGTAATCTTTCCCGACGCGATCAAGCGCTTCTGTGCCGTCTCGTAATCGACGTCCAGAATAATGGTCAGATCGGGATGAAGACCCGCTGTACCAATCCGGATGATGTCGTAAATGTCGGGAGAGTCAAACTGGTATGACAAAGACGAAAGGAAGTAGCGGTCTGTAATGACAACTTTTCCTTCGTCCAGCTTTGGCATGATCAACTTTTCAACGTGATCGCGCCTCGCTGCGGCGAACAGCAGGGCCTGAACCGTACGGCTACTTTCGCCGGTTTCTTTGGCGAGAATGACATTACGAGTTAACTCAGCAACCGGCGTACCGCCAGGTTCTCGCGTACAGACAAAATCGGGGAACTCTTCCCGCAACCGTCTCATCACTTCGGTCTTACCGGAACCATCAACGCCTTCGATCGCGATAAAAAAGCCTTTATTTTTTTGCACGGGGTCTACTCCAGGGGGTTATTGATATAACGAACATTCCCCGGTTTCCGGATCGCTGGTTCAGTTCCTTGCTTAGCTCCTCATAGACAGCTATGCGTTCAGGACAGAACTCAGTATCACCACCGGGGATAGGCTGGTCGGTATACCCCTGAATCTTTTTCGTCACTAGACTGTACTCTCGAGAGAATCGATCTTTCGAGTCATCAGGACTAAAGAACCCAACAGTAACAAGCACGTTTACTTTTTCCATTCTTCCGCGCCACGTTAAAAACCAACGTGACGTTACATCCGTTTGTTTGACATGTATCTCAACTACTTCAGACCCGTCGGTCGCCATGGGAGTTTCCTCAGTTCAGTTTTATATTCCGTTCCAAGAAAACGGACAGAACTGTCTTAGCTGCATGGCGTCCGTTTTTCGGATTCTGATTAGTGGGTAGCCAGAAAGAGTGGGCACCGACCAGTGCTCCATATACTTCCTCGACTGTGTTATTTTGTACGTACATGAACTTGACCGGCATTCCGGGATAGATCAAACTATCATCGGAGTTTTCCCAAACGGTGTACAACATAGCGCCGTTACGACCGGCTAGCTTACCATACTCGACGAGATAGTTAGCCGTGATCCTTGTTTCTGATTCCCGTACGAAGTTTAACCCCGTGGGTTTTTCAGCCAGTACAAATTGGTTAACATTCTGTTCCTTCTCGATAATGGCCTTATTGCCACCGGTTGTGACAAAGCCATCCATCACACGGGTAGCGTCGATGAAACTAACACCATTACCAAGATTCTGTTGACGTTTCTCGGAGACATCAACGTGTTTGGTCTCGCCTGTCGCAAGTACAAACAATTGAGTGTCAGTCTTACGCCACGAACGCTCAGGACTGGGATATTTACCTGCCGAGACATTCATGAGTGTTAACGTACGTTTAGACTTAGAAAAGCCCTTAGTATCGTAAGGAGAGAACAGGAACCACTGCCGATCCTTCAGATAGAACTGAAATCCAGATGGGAAAACACCCCCGCAGATTTGGTTAACAAGATCAGGGAACTTTACGGCAGGCGTCATGTCAGGAACAATAACATGTTCTCTGATTTCAGGATTGGGCTCACCAACTACAGTGACACCGTTGATCCCGTTGTCCTTGCCCAGACTTGAAGCCTTGCTCAACTTCCCTAGACCATACCGAACCACATCAACGCCACGTACTTGACGGAAACGACCGCCAAAAGTTTGCATGCGAAAATGCTGGATAACCGGGTCAATCAATTGGAATCGTGCTTCCACCACTTGAGTGCGGTCAGACAACTGCTTGTCGGTTGCCAACATGTTGTTGGCTTCAAGAGCTGCCGAACCTTCCTTGAATGGGAGGGCAATGTAGCGAAAGGCCTGAATATTGGCGTTCTTGTCCTGCGTGGGTTGATTACCTTCCATCAACGGGATCTTACGGACTGTAATCTCCAATTTGTCTTTGAATGGCAATACATCAAACTGTAACGTACCCGCAGAGATAGCAATATTGATACTCCGGACATCGCTGTGGCGATCTTGATTATAAATCCCTTCTCGCTCCAGTTCAATCACGTAAAGAGGCTCAACGTCTTTACCATTGGCATGAATAGTGCATTCCCATCGAAAGTTTGCACCTTTCTCGCCACTGCTAATGATCTGCCGGATTTCGCGCTCGTAAGCGACCATCTGAATCGTCATGATCTTCCCCGATGTCTCTTCATGATTTCAGGCAAGAAGCTCTGGTGCTTAGGCGCGTTAATCTCGCGCTCTGTTGCAGCAACGCCGTTCTCATCAAAGTAGACGCGTTCCGTCTTACCTTTCTGAGTAGCAAACGTCGGGAGCTTCAATCCTCGATCACGGTTATTCATCTTCTGAACCATACGACCAATTCCGCCGGATGGGGCTTTATTGTCGTCCGTAAATGAAAGACTCATAGGCAAGATGGCTCTAGCGAACTCATCCAACTTATAAAGGTCTTCCTTGGGCGGCGCAGAACCATTGTGGAAGTTCTTCAAGATCCAATCCCAGTCCGATAAGTGTTCTTGGATCAATTGATAGATCATCACGGTATCGGAAGGTTTAGAAAATGTAATGGGCGCGCCTTCATCGTAGAACTCTGTCAGGCCTGCGATACTGAGATACGTAAACCGTGGGGAGTTGAGAACGGTCTCATCTACCCCTTTGTTGCCCGAGGTCGGCATTCCGAAGAGATCGATCTCCTCTTGAGAGTGGAAATAGATCTCCGGAATACTGACATTGAACATGCGGTGAAAGATTTCTCTCGCCGCATTATGCTCGTTGCCCATTAGATACTCCTACGAGTGACCCTCAGCATGGCTAGCAGAAGAGGGATGTAATAGAACTGCTCCAACCGACCCCATTGCTTAGCCGATTCACAGAACGTGTACAAAACCGGCCGCTGAATATCAGCATGATTGAAGTAATCTGTCAGCAGGAGTTCCAGCTTCGAACGACCTACGCTGGCTTCATTGTAGAAGAAACTGGACAGGACGTAACTGCTACCATCAGCCATGACGGGATGGATTGCCGGAATCTCGTTGTTAACGAATGCCATCGCCGCAGCAAGATCATCGTCATTCAACGACAAGCCATTAAGGATATTCATGAAAACCGCTGAAGCCAGATCAATTTCCATATCGTAGAGCGGTTTCAGTTGCCCACCAGCGATGTCTTCCGGAACGTAGTCATAGCCTACTTGCCCGTTACGACCAGCAGGTGTTACAACCCGTTTGACGCCTGACCACCGGATGCCGTCCATGGAAGGTTGGCCAGGAAATACCGTGGAGTCGACGACTTGACTATTTTTGAAAACTGAAGACAACAGCGCTTTATCGCAAGTCACTATCGCTGTCCACAGATCAGGTTGATCCATATACTGGACACCATCAACGTTCAGCTGGCGTGCTTTAGCCAACCATGCGTCGCTAGTAACGTCGTACATCCGAAACACAGCTTTGACAATGAAAGGGTCGTACGTCGGGGAGTCCTGGCCAGGAACAAGGACCGTTCGTTGGTTAGGATCGTAGAACATCCGCGCCCAGTGTCGATAGAGATCCATCTCGTATCGCTCCATCTTGACAACATCCATGAGTTCTTCACTAGCAATGATCGGATTCTGACCATAGATCTGGAAGTCCTTACGGAAATAACTCGTCTTCTGAGTGCGTTGCTCAAGAGCTGCAGCGATCTGGGGCGATACCAGTTTGGTCCACTCGACCTCAATTTGGAAGCAAGCTTCCTTCATGTAGTTAAGTTTCTGAACCGAAGTGACGGTGAAAAGACCTGCACGACCATCGCCGATATCAGCAATAAAGACGTCACCCTTGTTAGGACGAGTTGGCGGGAATACTACGGCCGTACCGGTGACATTGGCAACTTGTGTCTCAGAGTCGTACGACGGAGACAACGAAGACTGGAGTTTCAACAGGAAGTCTTTCACCAGCGCATATTGCTGATAGGTAGCCTGTTGCTCGGGTTGAAATGCCGATACTTCTTCGTCAGATCCGAGAATCTGACTGTAGTAATCGACATACCAATTCATCCCCGCAATGAATACCATCAACGAATCAAACGGGGCTTCCTTGTTATCCACCAACGAATGTTTATACGCCGGATCAACAATCTTCAGTGCAGGATCTTTCTGATTCGGCGGAAGAGCAGGCGGCTCTTGCGGCGCGGAAATGATAGGCATCATTCACTCCTTTTGAAGGTCTGAATAACGAAACTACCCACATTAGCCCAAAAACGTTCAGACCCAGGCAGGAGATTTCGTTTGTCGCGTGAAATGTAATCCAATGCTTTCAACAGATCCCTGAAGACCAGTGTGCCATCAGGCAGAAGCTTTGGCAGAGGACAGGTGGGGTCGATGAACGTAATGACATTCTGTGCGAATTGACCATGTTTGGCCAGTCTGAGAATAGCGGCATCAGTCAGTCGCCTTACATCCAACAGGAGGTTTAATGTCAGATGGTACTGTTTTCTTGGATTCATATCCGTAATGGTTCTGACATCCAAGTTAGCACCCACCATGAGATTATCTGGCCCGTAGATGGTGTCGTTCTCAAACACAAGAATGTTGAACAGACTCTCATAAGGGTTCAGTAAACTTACCGGAGAGCTCTTCAAATAGTTCTCCATCATGGGATTAATCTTCCATGCCCCTAGATCGGTCAGATTCAAGAGCGCGGTCGGATCATTGTCGTCGACACTGAGCAGAACACGAAAGACGTTCTGACTACTGGGCATTTTGTAGCTGGGGAGCCAGTCATCAAAAGTCGGTATCGGAATGCCGGGTTCTTGTTCCCAAGCAGCACCTAAACGTTGTTCGTAAGTGAAGTTCTGAAGAGCGGTACGTGATAAAGAACGCTTGTTAAAATAGTCCTCGATCTCGTAGGGTTTGGTATCTGGTCGATACTTCACGCTCAGCAGTTGCCCATGAATAGAGACGGGGTAATTCATCACTACTTGATCGCAACGATCGTAGTAGTAATAATAAGTAAACCCAACGCTCCATGCTCCAGTATCGTTTTCCTTTTGGGGACGCGGGGGTGCTGTGGTGAAATCATATCGACCAACGACCGCTGACTGCTGTTCTTTGATGACCATCAGAGGGTTCTTTCCCGAAACATCCGAGATGGAAGTCATTGACTTCACAAAGTTCTTTCTGAGGTATTCACCAATGGTCTCACCATAGCCTGCACGGTTTTCACGCAGGCGATGAATCTCTTTCAGAACGATCAGGACTTCCATGGGAACAGGATAGTGATAATCGATTTGATGGAGATTCTCAATCAGGTATTGAGAGGCTCGCCGTTTCATCTTGCGAAGCCAGACCTCAGCGGAGGTTCTGTCAGCGGCTGTATATTTCACTTCAATACTGCCGGTAATGCGTTGATAAACAGGCTTGAGATAAACACCCAATTCCGTATCAGCAAAGAACAACTGTTGTTCAGCTCGCAATACAGCCGGACTGATAAAGTCCTCGCTATACTCTTCGGTAACTTCAATCGAGACATTAGCGTCACTGGGGAGACGGTCAGTTGTTTCACCACGGTCATCTAACGTAGAGCCGATAGTTGTCAAGGCACCGCCACCACCGGCAAAACGAATAGGGATATTTGACAAAGCCGCCTGCTGAGCGACCTGTCTGGTAATTTGCATAGCCACTGGACGGGAGATGTCCTCCGTCATGTCTGGCGTTTCCAAAGCAAAGATAGGCATGGCCCGCTCCGGGAATAAGAGTTCACATAAAATCGTTGAGCGGCATAAAAAAAAAAGAGCCACCGGTTAAGGTGGCTCTTATGCCGGTTAAATGAAACCCGTATCAGCGGCGTCTTTCGTGCCGAGAAGGATATCGAGAATCAGTTGACGATTCTGCGTGGTATCGCGAACTTCCAGAATCATGGTCTGCGCCGTATTGGGCGTCGGACGAATAATCGACCAATGAACGATGCGATCACGATCCAGATAGAGGAGGTCGTTCCGCTTACTGGTGTCAATGGTCGGGAAGTCGCAACCCATCCGATCGAGTTCTTTCCACGTACTGGCAAAAGTACCATAGGCGGATGAGGTCAGCTTCGTGTCTTCGGCTGGCGAATGCATGACCGGAAGCATTGTCGTCAGGATAGCGTCATAGACCAGACGCTTATCATCAACGCCTTTCTTATCCACTTCAACAAACAAAGGGACATCCGGTTTCGGGGCGCTGAAACGCGTCACCCAGCCATTACCATACACGTGTTCATGAGGAAGGATTTCTTCATAGATCTGAAACAACGTGGGCAGGCGATGGAGGCGCGCGAAGAGCGATTCAAACTCACGTGGCAGTCTTTGAGGCATTTTGATTTACCCTGATGATGTTGTGCTTTTGGCCAAAGGCCGTTAGCCAGTTATGGATGTCTTCCAGCTTTGCTGGGTCAAAGGTTTCTGAAAATATCAGACGACGCTGGATAGCTCGAATAAGGCGGCTAAATATTCGCTGCCTTTCCTCTACATCCATCTGTGAATCGATGTGACAGCGAAAAGCGCACAAGGCGCCGTGATGTGGTATTTTGGTGTAATAGAAGCCGTTACAGATCGGTAGAAGCCCAGACCTGATAATTTCATTACCAGCTTCGTCGTGATCGATGGACCAGATATGACCTTGGTCCATCGTCAGTAGAACTTCAATGTTCTGCACATTACACCCAATCACTCGTCTATCGATATCTGTCAAACCCATCCCTACAGGAACGTAAGGACGCATGTAGTCATCGAAGACTAAGCGACTGTAGTTCATCACATTTCCGTGGTCATCTGGTCTTCGGGAGGCAGACCTTCTTTGGCCAGCGCGGCGGCTTCGGCGGCCATCTGCTCATCGAACTGCTTCGACGACTCGATGAAGCGCTGTATCGCCGCGAGCATCAGATCGACGCCTTTACCGAAACCGATAACCACTGTCACGAAGACTTCGTCGAAATCTTCTGTCGGCTCAAGCAGGGTGTCGACCAGTACGTCACCGTCTTCGTCCATCTTCAGGTGACGGAAGTATTCTGCTGCAACACCATCAACAGAAACAGCCGGAAAATCCATGAACCCGGAGAACAATTGCCCGACAGTCAGGCCAATCGTTTGGCGCGTTACACGCCGACCATACTGGAGGAAGTGCGAACCATGCCGGATAGACTTTTCCACACCCTTCGACCCAGCGGTGACTTCACTCAGTTCCAGATTGAAATCGACAGACTGATAATCGCAGTCGAAAGCGTAAAGACGCGTGGGTTTCGGAAGAGTGGTCAGCATCTGTTTTGCTGCCGCCAGGATTTCATTAGGTTTGAGAGCCTGTGTCATTTTCATTCCCCCTGCTTAACGTACTTGCTGATGTCGAGCATCAGACCGCCGTTGTTGCCATTAACGACCGCCGGAAGTCGGCCATCCCATTTTTCAATCGCCTTGTCGGCCAGTACTTTGTCGGTAATGGTGACTGCACGCAATTTGGCTGCTTCGGCATCACCGCGAGCTTCTTCGATCTTCTGATGGGCCTCCACCATAATGCGATCCAAATCAGTGTTGGCCTTCAGTTTCAACTGTTCAGCAATCGTCTTCTGTTCGATGGCGTTACTGAACTCTTCCGAGAACTCGAAGTTCTCAATAGACACTTGATCAACGATGACCCCCAGAGGCGCGAGGTAGTCGGAGATCTCTTTGGCGATAGAGGTTTGCACTTGGGCGCGCAGCGTGATCAGCTCTTCGGCCTTGTAACGACCGGTCACTTCTTTGATGATGGACAAACTGGCGCCACGGATGATACTGTCCTGCAGATTATGCCCGTAACTGCCTGCCAGCTTGAAGATAGCCGTCGGGTTAGGGTGCCAGGAAACACCGGCGGTCGTCGTTACCAGCTGGATGTCTTTGGAAGCCGCATCGGTATTGACTTGCAGTTTCTGCGTGCGGATGTCCCAACGATCAACGGTGTCGATACCAGGGATAATGAAGTGCGGCCCTGGCAGCAAGAGTTCACGCTGCGGTTCGCCGAAACGAGACTTGATGTCTACGAAGCCTTGTGGCGTCTGGTGTATCGCCTTGGGCAGATAGACAGTGAGAACACTGGCCAGAAACAAGCCGGCAGTTACCGCAAGGAGGATCTTTTTACTGAAACCCGTCAGGGCTCGCAGGACAGGCACGGAGGCAATGAAAGGCGGTTTGAAGACCAGCGGAATAACAATCGCTGAGAGCAAGCTCGTCAGCGAGATAAAGAAGAACAGGATGAACAAAGTGCTCATGGTGGTGCTCCAGGATTTAGTGGGTGGTTATTTTTTCCGGCTTAACAACGCCGGCTTCGAAACGGTCGTAAAAGGCTACGAACTCGTCAGTGGTAAAGAAGTTGAGGTGCAGTAAAGTTGAGATACGATATCCCGTTCTTTCCTTGCCAAGATCCATGGATTGGACGAAGAAAATCATCCCGTTATCTATCGGTTCTGGAGAACAGAAAAGACTCTTAGCGATTTCGCTGGGATGGCGTTTCATTTGGAAAAGCTTAGAAACATTCTCCCGTGCCATTCGTGCCGCGGTCTGGTAGTCGATACCTATCCATTTGTTTAACTTCGTACCGATATGGTCGGCAATGACCTCAGTCAAAACCGACACAGATTCTGCCTCATCTGAACCGTTGTGACGAATGTATTCCGACACTTCAATCAAGCCAGTCGCTTGCCCCTCGCCGTTTTCGAAAGTGCTAACCTGACAGTGCCAGCGAACTCCTTTCTCACGGTCAGAGTAAAACTCGCAGTTTGCCAGATAGTCTTCGACTTCATGAAAAAGATCTATTTCCATCGAGACCTCAGTTGATCAAATGGCTGGTATTATCAACCAGCAGACCCACGCCTATCTTGTCGCGCAAGTAGGCGGTGAGAGCCTGCTCAATATCATGGCGATTTCTGTAGAAAAACACCCAACCCCGTTTAGGGTTAGGTGCGATGGCGTCGAAGAGAGTGTCCTCGTCGTGATGGAACACCAGACAAGCACCCATGCCATTTTCATTCAGGCTGAGCATCATGGCTGTAGTAACATTGTTACCAATCTTCTCAAGGAACTTGTCAGTACCTCTGATAACCATCAGTTCGACTTGCTTCAACTCCAGTTCCGTGTTGTTGCCAGCGAGCACTGTGGAAATGACTTCCACGAACGCCGTTGCAAACGTATCGTCATCACAGAGGACTTCTTCAATACGGTAAACCATGGACCCGCCGTTCCCAAGACTCTGAGTTGAGAACAGCTTAACGCGAATATCTTCGTCATCAATAACAAAGCCGCAGTCTTCGGTCCAGATACCGGTCAAATCTTTCAATGGGTTCATTACCAACCTCTGTGTTAAATGTAGCGGCTCCCGATCTGAAAGAGACACTCGTTCAGGATCTTTTCATAGATCGGCTTGCTGATGGACGTGACGTCGTAGATGAGTTCAGTCACCACAACCGTATCCGTCGCTTGATGGACAACTGACGTATCACCGCGCGGGATCACAAAGCCGCTGTTGTTATTGTGCTCTGCCAACCGCAGCATCAGCATGTCAAACAGCTTCAGGATAATGCCGCGTCCACGCTTGGTGGCGTAGAACATGAAACCGGCATGATGCATGCCTTCCCGTTCCTGCACGACATCAAGCATCATGAATCCCAGACCGGGAAGGTTGGACATCACGTAAACAGCCGGGACCAGTTCAACGGGCATTCCTTCGAAACCTTTTGCAGCAGCATCCCGGAAGGATGTCTTCATGGCGTTGACACCGCGATCGCTGCTCCAATGAGCGTGTGCCTCGCCCAGTTCCACAGCCATGGTGACCAAATCATGAATTGACTTGGGAATCGTGTAGACGGCCTTGTTCATGGCCGCAATCGGCTCATGGAGGCTGGACATCAGGCGATCACCGAAGACAACCATCGGATACTTGTTCTTGTGCATCACCGGCCAGTAGAAAAGCTTCTTCTTGACGTCGATCCCTTCTTCTGCCAGAAGCTTCAAGGTCCCCTCAGTGACCTTATGGCCAGGAACGCAGGCCGTGAGTGTACCGGCTGGGGCGCCACGACATTCGACACGAAGGTCATT
>Ga0255088_1000089_pt1 | contig 51673 bp, 72 predicted proteins | sample Colum_Miss_RepB__2_FD_188587 | JGI IMG/M metagenome (GOLD analysis project Ga0255088, IMG submission 188587) | Freshwater microbial communities from Columbia River, Oregon, United States - Colum_Miss_RepB_8d | ecosystem: Environmental > Aquatic > Freshwater > River | place: USA: Oregon...
CACCCGACCGAAAAGGGTGGACACATTTACGGTCTTCGTATTCTTACCAACGGACCGGCTGTTATCACGCCGTTTGCTCATCCCGTTGTTATCGAAAGTCAATGGAAAGACGACCAGCGTGTGAAAGACCGTAATGACATCTATCTGGATGTCCGGAATTGCACTCGCTCACAGCGTGATGGCGATTACACGATCTCCAACGAGATGGACTTCAAACTGGCGATCTATCGCGGTATTTTCATGCTGCATTTGAATGCCAGCACTCATGGTGGTGGCGGGAATCTTGTCAACCTTGGCACATTCCCCCTCACAGTGTATGCACGCTGGATTCAGCAAGCGCTGACCCGCATTCTGGCGATCGCTCCTGAACATCAGGTCCGTGTCACCATCCTCGCTGCATACTTTTGCCTGAGCATGTTTCGCACACCCGGTGAAGACGAAACGGAACTTAGCGAACGCGAAAAGATTCGTTTTGCCTCGCTTATCAGTCGGGCTACTTACATGAATCAGGCTGATGTCATCAAGATCATTGATGAACTGCCGATTGTTCGCCGTGCTGAAGATTTCGTGACGCTTTTGCAACAACACAGTGGTAGCATGCGGTTCGAAGAAGGCCGGTTTACTTTGGCCACGTTCTACGAAGCCATTTGTGGTTCGTGGGGCGGTAGCAATGCTCGTGAACTTCTGGGTGTTGCTGTTGAACACATGCCTACATGGTTGGCGATCTGCGTGATTGCTTCCCAGGAGCGTGGTCTGCAGAAAACTTCCATTGGCGAAATCGTCAAAAACTTCCAGAAGGCAGACGATGTTAAAGTCTTCCTTCACAATGTCAAGCACCTGACCGACGAGTAAGGAGGTGGTATGGGTGAGCTTTTGAGAGAACATGCTCTCATTAATCTCTGGTGCGAACCCATTCAAGACCGTCAATACGTGATCTCGCCAGCCAGGTTAACACCGGCTGGCGGTTCTTTCCGTTCTACGAAGGTCTTGTGGGAACAGGTACCGTTACCAAATTATGATTCTCCGGGAGACCGCGGTCTTTACCATGTCTACCAGATTGGTCAGATCGATCCTGAGGTCTTCAATATTACAGATCTGAAGACGGAACAGTGGCGCAGCCTTCAAGACTTGACTTATCATAACCAGATGGTTATTGATGTTATTCTTCTGAACGGTGCTATTCTTCCGCGGCACGAATGCTGGCTTCGCCGGAATAGCGATAACAACCTGATTCTGGCGGTTCGCGCTATAGCTGGTTACGACATGGGTCTGGAAGATTACACCGATCCTGCTACCGGCATAACCTCACCGCGATCCATTACTCTGGATAACCAGAGAGTCTACATTCGCTTCTACAGTAATGCTCGTTTTGACTCCGAGCTTTGGATGCTGGAAGCTATCGATCCTCGTTATGGGCTTAGAACTGTGGTTACTACGGTTAAAACCCAGTCTGATTTTACGCAGTTCATTGCAGATTGTGATGCGGTAATTTCCGTCTTTGGTAATCAGGGGAAACCTATCTACTATACGGACGGTATGGTAACTTCAAGACCGACTGGTTGGAGTACCAGTTTTGTTGGGAAGACATTCTCGTTCGTCTGGGATTCAACTGTTAAGTCCGTTGAGTTCTTTCCTTTGAACACCACTCCCATTTACAGTAGCCATATTGACGTAGGGTTTACAAAATACCTTCTGTTGGGTTACAGTGAATACGGAATGATCGATTTCCACGACGATGTGGACTTCTACGTGGTGCAACGGCTTACTCTTAGTAGTTATAAAGGTGTTTACCTGCATCGTTTCTACCCTAATACGGTAAGGCAGGTGACGCACAATGCCTACGCTGTTAAGAAGTCGGTTATAGATGAACTGCGATCCAAGCATTCGTTTCTCACCAGTTCGGACGTTGAGATCATGATGGTCGTTCGGGACGGAGGGATGCATCGTGGGTTGTTCCCGCAGCACAACCGTGTTGAGGAACTCTACAAGTTGAGTCGTAGTCAGATACTGACGGCTATGACTAATGTAACATCTGTTCCTGAATGGCATGTTGCAAACTTGGAAGATTCTTATTACACGGCGGTGATGAGCGCTGAGGCTAGCGATATTACTGACGTCATGGTTGAGAACGCCTATGGTTACAATGCGGCAACTTACGCGATTTGTAATCCTCAATCCCTACCTTTGAGCACAGATCTTTACACCGTGGCATCTGTTCCGCCAATGCTCTGTACACTTGACAAGCAAAACAACGTTGGTGTCAGAACTATCTTTGGCTATGAGAATGGTGTATTGCTTGGTTATCATTCTGACAATGGTCGTTATCAGGACATCCCGCTTCCGGCAGAACTTGCGGATAGCGATCAGCTAGAGGCATTCAATTACAAACTGTCCACGACAACTGACGGTGTTATCTACGGTCAGGATGTGGTGTCTCACGATCTGAAGCAGTATGGCTTTCGTTGCTATATCTGTCCGAAGGATGCCGGGGTTCCTACTGAAGAGTGGGAGGACGTCACCGGTACTCATTTCTATATCTACGACGAAGTCGGCGATGTTGGAAATGGCCACACGCCATCGATAGTTTGGAATAGTTTTCTGCTCGCCTTTGCTGACGTTTACTGGTGTGTAAAGGTCGATAAGACCATGCATATTCAAGAACCAGATGTTACCGCCGGTGGGTTTGATGGCTACATGAAGATTCTCATGCAGGCCGAGACAACATGGCTTGGTACGCCTGTAACGCGGAGAATGTCTGTTCAGCCTGCTGTTATCGATGTATTTCTGCAGGGGCGTCCGCTGGTCGAGGATATTGATTTCTACGTTGAATGGCCCTATATCTTGATTGTCAGGAAACCCGAAGAAGACATTGCTGCGAACAGCATCCTCATTCGTACCTACGGTCTGCCAAACCCAAGCACCGTTGAACACTACAAACCTCGCGATGTAGGGTTTGTGAAAGGCGGTCTGACTTCCAACAATGACCATTATGACATTCGTAACGATCGAAACATTCGTGTGACTGTCGGTGGTTATTACAAGACGCGTAGTCAGGTTAAGTTCTCTGAGGAAGGCAGCGGGACTCCTTCGGTTGAAGGCAGGCCTTATGGGATTTCTGATTACATCATTCCAGTCAATAATTTCACTAGCCAGGACACGATTCCTTATCGTGAATTGTCATTGAATCTGGACGATAGGGTGATGGCGTATCTGACGCCTCTTCTGCCTGAACCGTATATCAGACACCCCATGATCGCAACTGAACGCTGGGCTGTCTTTAGCCCGTTCTGTAGCGCTGTGATATTCGCTTTGCTGAATGGGGATATAGACAGTGTCCCTCTGAGTGCACCCTATACTTCGGTTGACATCGAAGGCTGGGTAGCGCCGTACATGCATTTACTCTCGGGCGACCCTTGTGTAAGAGGGTATAACGAGGCGTACATTCATGTAAATCCGCATCCGTTAAATGTTGAGATTGAGCTGACCGTCCAGCAATATCTCTTCGTGGATAAAGTCATTACTCAGTTCCTGAACGGCAAGACGGACTTGTCGTACGCTGTCAAGATAGGGTGAAACTATGCCAGTTACCGTAGCACCTATTTTTGACCCGCAACGCGGTTTTCGTGTATGGCTTGTCGGCCAGATCTACACGGGGACTGGTCCTGGAGCGTATGTACCAAATGTCGATGACCTTGTCGTCGATTTCGCTTCTGGTTTCTATCGCGTGACTGGGGTCAATGGTACTACCGGGGAATCCAATTTGGAGTACTTCCCGGTAGCGAATATGAATACCGGGGTAGTTGCTCAAGACTCGCTTCTTGGCTCAGGACCCGGTAAGACCAGTGAGTCATACCGTGTTTACATCAACACAGATGTGACACCCATTACAGCTGCTTTCGATCATCGCCTACATCTGTACGGAACTGCAGCGCATCACGTTAAGCTGTTCCGTGGCACTGATACAACTGTTACCGGTTTCGTTGTCAGCGCAATGTTTGACTCTGGCGGGATTGTCATCACTGAAAACATTCCGTGCGAGACTCTCGTCATGCCGGGTTTGACTAACGTTGGTGTCAAAGGGATAAGTGTCGGTGGTGTAATTGAACCGTTGGCCGATGGCGAGACTGTGACTTGTGTTGTCTATAACTCTACTGGCGATGTTCTTGGTAAATGGACAATGCTGGTTGAACGTACCAACTTTGTTCATACGGCTGATACCAGTAAGCGCTTCATCATGGGTGTTGAGCTGATAACGCCGTTTATGAGTCCGAGTGACGACCATCTCATTGAAATCCCAATGAACATGTTGGTTCAATCAACATCGCTGCTCTGCCGTGTCCGTTACAGTGACGCCACGACCGAAGATCTGCCTATCGATGGAAACCGTGTCAGACTGAATGGTTTGAACTCCTTCACGGCAACCAAGGTCGGTCAGACTTTCCCGTTGCATTTGATCTACGTGCTTCAGCCGGATGAATACGGTTATGGTGTTAGCCAACCGCTGCCGGACAGAACCATTCTGGAACGCTACCAGATTCGAACCATTGAATCTGTTGGTGCATACGAGGTCAAGCTGTTTGCGGTTCCTCGCTGGCAGACTTCACCGACAGCTCAGTGGGTTTTGGACTGGTACTTGTACTCGTTGGAACGCGATGTTGTTTTCGATGTCTCATCGTTGGTTGTGGTCTCTACGGCTACTCCATTCAATGGAAACGCTATCAACGTTCGCCAGAAAATCGACGTCTCGCTGGAGCTTTCGGCAGTTGACCCGATGTACCTGTTCTACAGGCACGTGCAGTCTCTTTACCTTACACTGAAGGCTTCGGGGAGTAATACTCTGGCTACCAGTTATTGGGAATTGGAATACACGTCAGGTCAATACTTTGGTGCTGGTCTGTACGCACAGGCAGCCACTGGGTTTGAGAATCCTCTGCTTAAACGCGTGAACATTTCTCAAGATCTGGTTGACGTTGAAGAGTGGATGTCGCTTGTCTATAACAAGATCGAACCCTTGCGTTTCCTCGAGACTGAACCGGTACCGATGGAACCCACGCATGTCCGTGTGAAGATCGGTACTTCCTTCACGCGCGAGTTGACGCTTACGAACGCTCTTCTGTGGATTGATAACGTCCCCAATACGATCGTTCAAGGCATGCCCGTACGTCTTGAGTTCTTCAAACGTACATTGACGCGTGACTTTGAACTGGGTGTCAGTTCGATGACATTACGCGTATAGTGTGAACGGGGCGGTGCGAATCGCCCCTGACATTATACCGTCTTTAGGAGACACGTTATGATCTTGTTCGAAACAGACTGGGAACGGTATCCAAACGCCCAGCCTGATTATTCGACGTCGAATACGTCGTTCATCAAACTGGCGGCTAAGTACAAGAAAATGGGCGTTAGGAATTACGAGTTCCTTCTCGCACTTCACCAACCTGAATTGAAGGGCGTAGACCCTCACTCACCATATTTGTCCGTCGAAACGATGGCCAAAATCGGTCTGGAATGCTATCGTAATCCGTGGTATTTTTTCCGTGAAGTTGTTCGCATCCCACCGCAAGGCTCCTCCACCCCCGGACCCTTCATTGCGAACCGCGGCAATATTGCCCTGTACTGGCTCTTCTTTAACCATGTAGACCCTGTTTTGATTCAGCCACGTCAGACTGGTAAGTCCGTAAGTACTGACTGTCTGATGCTGTACCTGCTGCTGATCGGCAGCGTTAACACGCGTATTAGCATGCTAACAAAGGACGATGAACTCCGACGTGAAAACGTGGAGCGGATGAAGAGCATCCGGTCGTACCTGCCTGAATATCTCCAAGCAATTACTTCCAAAGACAGTAACAACAGTATCGAAGTAACTTGCTACGAGCGCAACAACCGTTATGGTACTAAGGTTTCGCAGAACAGCGAGGCGGCTGCCAATAACGTAGGACGCGGACTGACCTCTCCAGTGGCGCACGTCGATGAAGGACCTTTCGTTTCATACATCGATGTATCGCTGTCTGCCATGCTGGCATCCGGTACAGCGGCACGAGAGGAAGCCAAACGTGCAGGAATGCCTTATGGCACTATCTTCACAACAACGGCTGGTAAACTCGATACACGCGAAGGGCGCTACATGTTCGATTTGTTCCATAACGGAATGGTCTGGACAGAAGAACTCTTCGATTGTGTTGATGAAGCTGAACTCCACACTCGCGTTGGTAATGGTTGCAAGAAGAAAGGCGCCATGCCTATTGTCAACATTACGCTGTCTCATCGCCAACTTGGTTACACGGACGAATGGCTCAAGGCCGCTATGGCTAAGAGTAACTCGTTTGGTGAGAAGGCGGACCGTGACTTCTTGAACCGTTGGACTTCTGGCGGTCTGTCATCGCCGTTGCCGACATGGTTGAATGTGAAGATTCGTGAGTCTGAACGTGAACCGGCGTGGACTGAGTTCTTCCCGACCGGTTACTCCATCCGCTGGTATGTTCCCAAGGAAGAACTGGCGGCTCGTATCGAAATGAATGGCTGCATCGTTGGTAATGACTCGTCTGACGCTGTTGGACGCGACAGCATTACGTTCATCTTTGTTGATCCGGTAACACTTGATATCTTGGGTGCGGCTAACATGAATGAAACAATGATTCCTCGGGTTGGTGTCTGGCTGGCTGATCTCATGATCAAGCACACGCGCATGACTTTGATTCCTGAACGTCGCGGCGGTAGCGCGCAGTCCATTCTCGACACGGTCATCATTCAGTTGGCAGCGCGTGGGCAAGATCCTTTCCGCCGTATCTACAACGTTGTGGTGGATGAATCTAACCAGTACTCTGAAGAGTATCGCCAGATGGTTTCGTCGTCTTATCGTTCGGAGCAATTCTACGCTAAGATGAAGCGCCACTTTGGGTTTGCCACTTCTGGTAGCGGTCGCCATAGTCGCAATGCGCTGTACAACGATAACTTGTTGCGTGCCGCTAAGCTGACTTGTAACAAATGCTATGACAAGACTCTTATCGACGAGATCACCTCGCTCGTTAAGAAGAACGATCGAATCGACCACACTGTGGACGGTCATGACGACATGGTCATCGCCTGGCTGTTGACTGTCTGGTTCCTGACATGCTCGAAGAATCTTTCATTCTACGGAATCGAAGGTGCTCTCTCGCAGGCTGAGGAGACAGATATTAACGCTAAGGTTAAGGCTAAGTCTAACGATCCGTATGACTTGTTTGTGGAAGAGCAGCAGAAGGCGATCAAACAGGAAATTGAGTTCCTGCTGGATCAGATCCGTGAAACATCGGATGACATTCTGGCTAAACGGTTGGAGAATCGTATTCGCACGCTCGAGTCTCGTCTGAGTGATGAATATAACGACGCTGTCTCTATCGACTCACTAATCATGGAAGCACGCACGACCCGCTCTAAACGAGCTCAGGATCGTGCTAGAGGACGTGTTGGAGGCACGGGGATGGGTAGATCCGGTCCAGTGTGGAGAAGGGCAGCATAACGCGCCTCAGGGCGTTTAACAGGAGCGCCTATGTGCCCAATGCTGAAGTCATTGTTGTCCACTATCAGCGTCCTCATTGCGGGCGCGTGTGTGGTCAACACTTGTATAACCCCCATTGAGTACAGGCGCAAGCATCGCTTGCGTCTTCCGAATGGTAGCTGCCGGACAGTTGGTTTTCGTTGTCGTCAATTTAAACACACCGTCAACTATGAACGTTGGTTCATGCCTAGCCGCACGTACTACACGTACAGTGTTGAAATGGTCAGTGTTGATGACATGAAATACCATGACTACCATATAGGGTTCTATCCCCATATGGCTGTCTTTAGCTGTTTGAACTCGACAGCCCCCCATTGGAAGGCTGTGAACGCCCACATTGACGCGATAACCGCTCATAACTCGGCATAACGGCATAGACCCGCCCCACTACGGGGCGGATTTATGCCGTTTTCTTAAATGCTTCCACCGACCTGTCCAGTAGTCGTTATAGACATCTTGAAGCTCGCCGCTAGCAGACCACACCTCGACGTAGAGACCGCCTTCTACAGCCCTGTCGATCATGTCTTTGGTTCCTGTCGAAACTCCATCCCAGATAGCCAGCAGGCAGTCAGCATAGTCGGCCATTTCCTGATTTCTAGCCATCCCGGCACGTTTCTTTAGAGGACCGTCCCAGTCGGCGGGAAAAGGTACAGAAGAGATAAACCTCTCTAACCCTACTAGGCGTCCCGTACGATCTACCCCTCTTGCCCACCCACAAACCGTCTCCTCAATAACAAAACGAAAGTAGAAGTTATCGAAGCATTTTCTGACAATCGCAACGTCCGTTACCGAACGACTACCGGCTATAATGACTTTCATCACACCATCCTCGATAATGCTATACTATCACCATGATTGTAAAAACAAACGGCATATCTCCCGCCCGAAGGCGGGAGTATGTTCAAGGAGTGTTGGCTTCCTTCTGCATCGACCGTATCCACTCTTGCAGACCGATAACCTGCTGCTCGAGAGTCAGGGTGTATTCGGATTCGGCAATATGTTGTCTGGCAACGTCGGAGAGGGTGATGTCAGAAGCTCTTGGTGCTTCAGCTTGTACGAGGCCAGGCCGATTGGAGGGCGCATCAGCATCTCCGGCGGATTCGGGAACTGGTATTTCGGCACTACCATTGGCTTTGTTCCACAGCATCCCGAAAGAATCAGGCACAAGGCAATGCTCATCGTCAGCTTGGGTAACATAGAGGGGGACCTCCTTAACGATGGTGTCAGCCTTTACGCGGACGATCTTAACACGATCCACGTACTTGGTGACAACCGTGGTTGTGGCTTCCGCTTGCTTGGCTTCAATACCCAATTGGCGGTTAGCCTCTCTTAAGCTAGCAGCTGTCCATTCAGACTGTTTGTCTTTCAAACCTTTCTGATAGGCGGTGTCGATCTTGGCATTGATAAACAATCCAAGTCCTACGACAAAACCGATAACTGCAAGCAGCGAAACAACTCTGATGGCCGATTTAATCTGCAATTCAGTGAACATGGCGAACTCCAGGAGACCGACTATAGTGTAGTCGTGTCTGTTCAAAAATACTCAGTTATAATGGTTCTTGGTAAAAACTCACAGTACCATAGTATGATTAGAAACACTGCTATGGGGATGAACCATGAGAGTTAATACCAACGAGTTCGTACCTTTTGACGAACTACCTGTCGGTCAGCGTTGCCGAACTGGTGTCTATCTTATCCGTGACATTCGTAACGGTAAGTTCTATGTTGGAAGTGCAAAAAATCTGAGTGCCAGATTATCATCACATTTCCATTTGTTGAAACACGGCTTGCATACAAACACCGATTTGCAGGATGCTCACAACAGTTCAGCGTCGTTTGAGGTGCTCGTTCACCGAAATGATAATCGTGAATCGTGTTTCGATCTCGAACAGGAAGTTGTTGATCAACATCTCGAAACGGGTTTGTTATTTAACATAGCCGTCGCTGATGTTCGTTCACCTAACAAAGGTGTAACTCCTTCGGACGAAACTAGAGCCAGACTGTCAGAAGCCCGTAAGGGTAACAAAAACGCTCTTGGGCATCGATGGTCGGATGAAGAGAGAAGGAGAATGTCCGAAAACAGAAAAGGTGTTTTGACAGGGGAGAGAAATCCCATGTATGGGAAAACTTTGTCCACTGGGGCTCGTAAGATTATCAGTGAAACACACAAGGGTGTGCCTAAATCGGAAGAATGGCATCGAAATCAACAACAATACTGGAACTCGGCGGCCAGTAATGAGAGACGCCTGGCCGCCAAGGTTGCTGGTATTTTAAAGAGAAAGCCCATCGTCCTTGATGGCAATTGCTTTGAAAGCATACAGGACGCGGCTGTCGTACTGGGTGTTTCTGAAACAACTATTGCGAGATGGGTAAGCAACCCTTCTAGCCGCCCAGACGATAGTTCATATACGGTATTTTGACAAACAGCATTAGTTATAATGCTGTTTTGTAAAAATCCTTAATACCGTATAAAGGAAGATCCCCGTTCGCAGTGCAGCGATCATGGAGACATTCTTGGTGATACCCATCTGTTTCAGAACCTTTTCACCCAGATCCCGCATCTTGAGCAATCCTTCATCGCTTGATCGTGAGGCCATGTACAACGCTCTCAGCTTAGCCAGAAGTTTTGGATAGTCCTTCATACTCTTAGCTGCATTGGGATCGTTATGCAGATAGTCAAACGCATGCAAAAGGATTTCGTTCAACAGTTCCAACGTGTGTTTATCGTTGGCGCCTGCCTTCTCAACCAGCTTTACCAACGCGTCGCTGAACAGAGTTTCCGACATTGTCGGCATCAGTTCACAAATGATGTTGATCAGTTCCGGTTTGATGAAACGTCGCGGGTCTGTGACGATTTCATTCATGTAATGTTGATACGGCGTAAAGTTTCGCGAGACGTCTTTAACAACGTCTTGGCCGTCCATCTCGACCTTGCCGGATGTGGACATGATTTTCTTGTCCTGACGGCGAATCTCATAGAAGACTTCGGTCAGCTTTTTGATCATGGCCCTCAGACGGATTTGAATGTCGCTGATCATGTAAACGATCGCAGCGTCATCGTCAAAACGTTCGATGGTGTGCCAGTGAATACCCTGCTGATTAATGATGTCCTTGCACCGGGCCACCAAAACAGCCTGCCAGCTACCGTGCTGTTTCAACGCATACTTCTTGGTCAGAGAAGCATAAACAGCCTGAGCAGTGGATTCATCCACTTGGTAAGGATAGTAATGAACGATCAGACTGCAAAGGAGCTTGTACTGCATGACTAGCAGCACATCGGTCATGGCTTGTTCCTTACTGACGGGGTCCATGTCGGAAGTAGCTATCTTGTGGACAAGATAAACGCAACTGATGTTAACCATATCGGTAGCGCGCTTCCAGTTCTCATCGATGGACGGTAGTTTGACAATCTTTGCCTTGACATCGTATTCATCGATACCGATCAATTCCTCCAACCATTCGTATTTGTCCGTAGACAAGAAACGGATCGGATGCACGCCGGTCAAATTGCCACCGAAAAACTCAACGTATTTGTTGAGGAAAGTCATCGCGAAGTTATGGACTTGCTTAGAAAGATGCGCGTCCACTTTCAGGTGTTCGCACGCTTTGTCCATGATACTTTTGATGTTAGCCATGTGACACCTATGTCAAAAAAATATTCAAGTACACATAATCTACGAGGATACTACTACAACAACACCGAGGTTATCATGGCTATCTGCATTACTGGTTACTTGCTGTTCAGCTTTGGTTGTGCGTTTGCTTTGGGTCGTAGCATTCGTAATGCGGATATCGCAGAAGAATGTCGTTATCAATCGCTCGAGAAATGAGGTAGTCGTTATGACACCGCAAGATCTTCTGTACTGTGGGAAGTTCAACCATATTCTGACTGGATCGAATCCGATCGACGGGAAGATAGCGGTTGTTCTGAAAGATGCAGCGCATCGCTGTGAGCATCTGTTTACCGTTCCAGGATCTCTTTGGGAGGATGCGACAAAAGACGAGCAAGCGCGCTGCTTGATCGATGTCCTAAAGAACAATGGCCGTGAAATCAACAGTTCCAAGTTCTGGGACAATTTCACCATTCAACTGGGTTTTAACTGAGGGGTTTTGGCCCCTCCTTATGCCGTTTCGGCATAAGCGGCTGGGAGGTTCCCCCAGCCGTTGCCCTCTATTCTTTTTTGGTTCACATGCTCGAGGCAATGAGTTTGTGCGGAACTTTCCACACATCCTCAGGAGTAATCCGGTGAGTAACTTCTTTGTTAAACAATGGGGTACCGCCCATGTAGAACGCGTAAGCCACCAGCTCACTACAGAACCAGCAATCATCCTCTTGCCATTGTCCGTTATGGAAAATGATGCCAAACAGAGCAGCCCAGTCATAGGGTTTGTCCAATTGACTGACTGCTGCGTCGATGATGGCTTGACGGTCGTTGCAATCCAATTCAACAATTTGCCATGCTTGCGCGCGGCTTTTGAAATTGTTAAGCGTATCTATCTTGACCCCGTGGTGGGAGAAAGTGGATTCGACCACCCTCCCATCATCCATGAGGATACCGACGTGGCTCCAAGGAGACCACGTCACGACACGCACAGCGTAGCTAAACGGTAGATGCGAACGACTGAAGATAAGACGAATCTTCTTCGGGTTTGCAGCCATTACTACTCTCCGTAAATAGGAGGCCAGCCGGTTTTGAAGTTGTAATTCAAAGGATCGGAACTGAGCTCCATATAGGCTTTGTGCATCTTGGCGACCCCAAACTGCAGGATCTGTGACTTCTTGTCAGCTTTGGCGAGATCGATGGCTAAACCACAAGTCATCGGTACTTCTGCGCCACTCATTGTTTTCCAAACAATGTTCTGTATCCCGAGTCCGAACGCGGTCAGATCCTCGGTCATGATAGTTTCATTGGTCGCTCCAGCCGCCAAGAGTTCCTTAGCTTCACCAGCAAGACCAGAGTGCTGCGTAATGCTTTTGAGATCGGTATGGAACCAATGTCCGTTGCAATAAACACCACTTGCCATTCGTGTATCACGATGGTTTTTGATGAGTTCCCAAACCGCAGCCTTGTCAGCAATCAGTTTTTTACCGGCAGCATAAGCATCGTAAGACGCCTGGTGTGCTGCGCGGTAGGCTTCGTATTCCACACGTGATTCAAATCGAACCCAATTCTCAGCCAGCGTCGGATTAGAACCCAGAGGGTACTCTTCCACCAGTGCCGGCCAATCCGGTGGCAAACCGTCAGGATTACCGGTGGCTCCGTATGGGAGCATCAGAATAATCCTTTCTTCAGGCATTGTATTGGGCATTTCAAATCCTCCAATTAGCGTTGGCTGCGTCAGTACGAACGAAATGCTCCCATACACGATCAACACGCAGGGTCGCAGCTGTCGTACCAACAGTCTTTATTATAGCCATGCTGATGTCAAAGGCACGGCCAGCCGCCACAGGGATGTTGGTCGTGATGCTGCCAAGGAGAACATTGTTGATATAAATATCACTTTGTGTTCCAGCAGCATTGGTAACAACCTTGAGATAGTCCCAGTTATCGCCAGTCTTTGCAGTAGCTGCAACTGAGGAGTTACTCTTGGTGCGTGTAGAGTTATTCGCCGTACAGAAAACGAAATTACCGCCATTAACAGTGTGGGTATATTCGATATAACCGCCACTATCGACGTAGTCAGCGCTGTTGTTGGCATCACCAAACCCCATGCGGAGTACGTATGTCTGCGCCGCTGTTGATAGCGCTGCCAGTTGGAACTTGATAATCGTCACCAGTTCCCCACTTCCGGCTAAGAACTTTGAAGTAGTCCCGATGTCGTGAAGTACAGCCCATCCTGTTGCTGTTGTGCCGGTACTCAGAAGGGCATTACCGATAGAACCAGCTTGCTGTGGGTAAGTCACGCTGGCGCCAGCGCCCGATACCGCCGTTGCCCAGTTAGCAGGTGTACTTCCTTGCGGGAAGTCTTCATCGCGCCACCACATCCCTGCAGCCATCATGGATGCAAGTTTTGTCATGGTGAGATCTTCTTCAGGTCCTGTGCCGGCTGCTGACCTCCCTTTAATGGTTCCAGACAGTACTTGCGATAGCATCGCATTCGTGATGGCGTTTGTGCCGATTTTGGTAAGAATACTGGTCTGCGTTTCGTCGCCAGTATTCGTTCCCGATATTGCCGATATAATAGCCAGCAACGCGTCGGTAACAAACCGTTTATCTAAACTATCGGCTAAAACCGAGGTGTCGATAATGTTGAGGTTTTGGCGACCTTGCAGCTGTTGACCAGAAGTCAGGCTTTGCGCCGCATCAATCCGTAACCGGTTACCTAAAGCAGTTGATATTGTACTGGAGAAATTAGCATCATTGCCAAGGGCTGAAGCCAATTCATTCAGCGTATCAAGAGCCGCAGGGGAAGAGGCCACCAGTGCAGATACTGCTGTTGACACGGCGCTAGTCACGAACTGGGTATTGGCCAGAGTCGTGTTGTTCGTACCAGGTACCTGTGTAGGTGCCGTCGGGTTATTCGTAAAAGCAGGCGAATCAAGTCCCGCTTTACTATTGAACAAGCTCCAGTCGGTAGACGATAGGTACCCGTCCGTTGAAGAGCTGGCTACGCCGAGTTTCGTTTTAACCGTCGTAGGTGTCTCATCACCGGTGTTGGTTCCAGAGGTAGCCTGCAATACAGTGCGTTGAGCATCGGTAATGAAACGCTTGTTAACACTATCGGTCTGATTGGCCGTAGAATCAACACCGATGTTCTGACGAGCTTGAGATTGTTCACCGCCAGTGAATGACTGAACAGCGTCGACACGCACTCGCTTAGACAACGCCGTACTGATCGTGGTAGCGAAGTTAGGATCACTACCCAGAGCTGTCGCCAGTTCGTTGAGGGTATCCAACGCACCAGGCGCTCCGCCAACAAGGTTCGAGATAGCGTTTGTAATAGCCGTCGCCACAAAAAGCGTATTAGCCAAAGTGGTGTTAGCTGTTCCGGCTGTCTGTGTCGGGCAGGCCGGATTACCGGTGAAGGTCGGTGAGGCCAACGATGCCTTATTGTTGAACGTGTTCCAGTCGATAGATGTCAAGTAACCGTCAACGAGGGCTGTGGCAAACCCGAGTTTAGACTTGATGCTGGAGTTGGTTTCATCGCCAGTGTTCGTACCGGAGGTAACTTGCAAAATACCAAGCAGAACATCCGATATCAAACGCTTGTTGGGCGAGTCGCTCAAAACCGAGGTGTCAACAATATTCAGATTCTGACGACCCTGAAGCTGTTGTCCCGCGGAAAGACTTTGGGAAGCGTCGATTCTCAGGCGATTACCCAGAGCAGTTGTCACCGTTCCTGCAAAATCAGGATCGTTACCAAGGGCCGTTGCCAGTTCATAGAGCGTATCCAGTGTACCGGGTGACGAAGCAATCAGGTTAGCAATAGCTGCTGTGATCTCACTGACCACAAACTGCGTGTTTGCAATCTGGGTTGTATTTGTACCAAGACTGGCGGTAGGCACTGTCGGGATTCCTGTTAAGGCAGGGGAGTCCAGAGGCGCTGTCAGTGCAAAGTACACATCGGCTTCGGTTCGGCGCAGATACCGGATGTCGCCGCGCGTGATGTTAACGTATTGAGGATGGTCATCGCCGTCAGGATTACCGACCAGATCATGGTGGTTAACAACGGTCAACGGCGTAGCCGATACGCCTGTCATGAACAGGCGATAGAAGATTGGACGGATATCCAACAGTCCAGCGACAGACGTTGTATTTCCTTCTTCGATAATCACTGCGGCTACGCGGCAGATTGACGCCGAAATGCTTGCAGGAGCTGCGGGTTCCGGAGCTGCTCTTGCTTCGTCGTACGTAGCGTATTCAGCATCGCCGTAGAGCATGAACAAAAGCCCTTCAGGATTAATGAAGAGAAGGTGTTTTGTGAAGTATCCAGCGGTCATCGGCTTCAAAGCCGTCAGATAGTTCTCTGTCACGTCATTGTAATAGCCAACCGGAATGGTATTAGCCGGAAACGTTGTTTCAGGGATATATCCTTGCTGGCTATTAAACAGTCTGGTAAACGTCGACGTGTCATTGATCAGGAACTTGTTGAACTGGTAGTAAAGTACACCGGAGCCCAAGGTCAGTTTGAACTGGTTGGGCGATGGTTGCATCGAGATGTTACAACCACTACCAACCAACACCCCAACGGCTGAGCGAACCCAGTCGTTGATGTTGTTAAACACGTCCGTCAGCTGGAACTTGACGTTCGAGTAACCGGTAATAATCGCATTTCCGAGTGCCGTCTGAACAAAGGCAATAGGAATATGGTCGTGTGAGATAAACTGATTGGAAATGATCACGTTACCGTTGTAATCAATCCCAATGAAGTTACCTCCATCGAAACTACAGGCAGAGCTGACCTCATTCCAAGAGACTTTAACTTTCTCGCCATCAGGTTTTCTTGCCCAGCCAACACCGGCACTAATTGTGAAAGCCGTACTGGTTGACGGCGACGTGGGTGTAAGAACACCGCCGCTGACAAACCCACCAGAAGCAAAGTCCTGAATATATTGATACGCAGCTTGAAACTGCGTTTTCAACAGGTCGGTCAGGTCGTTAGTTGAAAGAGCTTTTCCAACAGCCTTATCGACCTTATTGGCAAGTGTTGTATTGATCTGTTTGATGTCAGCAGCAACCGCACTGACAAAAGAACTGATTCTTGTTACGAGTGACATAAAACCTCCTAGACTTTAGCGGCGTTATAGGCGGCAGCAAAGTCGGTTTCAGTATCACCGACCGAAATTACAGCAACAGCATCGATGTTTTCACGAGCAGTGGCCTTTTGGAGATCGGACAACCCCTGGTCCACATCGTACTGAATAGCTGCGATAGCCGTAGGACCACCACCAACGATTCCTCCAAACTTCGCGGTCGGTACCAGATGACAGAAACTTTCGTTTGTCAGGTCGGTCGCACTTTGCTTAACGACAATGTAATACCGCAACATGCCGTTTTCACGCATGTTCTTCTCAGTGACGTAGCTGTTATCGATATCGCTAATGGAATCGATGGCGTCCTGTTCTGTATCGAAATAGGCCTGACCCCATTGAATGCGTGTACCGCCAGACTGAAAGAGGACAACGCGCTGCACCGTCCACTTATCGGGCGGAACGACAGTAAGTACCGAGTTGTGTTCATATCGAGTTGGATCGATGTCTGTACGGTCAACAGTCTCGTTGCTATCACTGGTGCGGTAACGGAAGACCAGCGGATTGACTGCAGGTAGCGTGATGCGATGTGGGTCATGGGGATCGTTGTGCGTATTCACCCCGGGTTTGAACATGACACCTTCGGTTTTTCTCAACTGCAGGCCGGAAGTACGGATGTAGAGATTACCTGACAAGTTCAAAGGTCCGATAGCCGACATCAAGTCATGCAATTGATTTGTGCCAAAGATGACAGGTAGGGCAATGGTGTTGATATTACCAATTGCCGTATGGTTACTGTGCGGGATCAAGGCCAGTTGCGCGATCTCACGTGTTTCATGAGGAGTGAAAGGCGCAGTCCTCTGAATCAGTTGGCCGGTAATATCAACACCGACGTAAGTTGCGACATCGGTTGAAATATTTGGCAGTGATTGATCAACGAACGGTCCGAAAGTAACGATTGTCTGGACCGGCGCTGTTACGTCGGTGTCGTCGATGAAAACTGCTACGCCTTCCTCCACATTAAACTTGGCTGGATTGACGTTGGTTGTAACGCGACCGCCGTGAAGAATCCCGGTAGCGCTGTAAGGCGTCACCAGATAGTCTTGATTAGGTATCCCAGGTCTGAGATTACCAACGCCGTCACCAATTGCGATACCGGCAACTGCACCGACCGCTGCTCTAGCTCCGGCAGCATCAACATATCCAGCGCTAGAGAACTGATCGATCAAGTCCTTCAACGCCTTGCCTTGTGCGGCTGAGAGAGGCTTGTTGGTCACAGTCGACGTTAGATCATTGACGATATCGCTAATCAGAACCCGAAGACCGATGGCTGACAGGAGTGTGTCGTATGCGTTCGGATCGTTATTCAGTGCTTCAGCGATTTCTTTCAGGGTATCCAGCGTTGTCGGTGAGGCATTCACCAAATTATTGACGGCACTGGTGATGTCAGCCGGAGTTGCTTTGGTGTTTACCAAGGCTGTCAAAGTCTTGATATCAGTGCCAAGCGCTGTAGCAAGACTCGATAATTGAGAGACCAGACTCATGATTTTGCTCCAATGTAGACCGCCAGAAGATCCAGGCCTTCCGTTACTCCCAGCTCACTTGTCTTCACGGTTGTTGCTTCCAACTCAACGATGGACGCCACCAGTGAAGTCTTATTGACAGTCGGAAGATCTGTGAGATCGCCAATCGATTCAGCCGGTGACTGTGCACCAACGTCGATGGGGGTGTAAGAAATCGATGATGTTCCAGCGCTGCGCACCCAGATCTTACCGCCATTCAGTTTCGCAGGCTCAGTGCTGGGTAAAAGTTTGAAACCACCGGTTCTCGCAGGAGGCGGCAGTGTCGAGTAAGTGTAGTAAACTGAAGCACCGCTGGCTCGTTGTAGATTGACACCATTCTCCACACCTTGGAGCGGAACCCAGTCACGCGATATCTCTATCGAGATAGTATTATCCATAGCTAAGCCCCCGCTTAAGCCTTAAGAAGTCATATGATAAATTTCTACTGAAGATGCCTATGTATGATGGAACCAAATGAGTTTCATCTACACATTACTAACCAGACCAAACATGGTCTACTGGAGAATTACCATGCAAGTTTCATCCTCTGTTGTTTCTTCTGAAACCTTACCGGTTCAGCACACCCATCAGCCCGATGATTATCCGGACCATCGCTTCGATATTTTCCGGAAACGCCTGGCCGACACCATCAAGTACAACCTGGATAAGGACCCCGAAAGCGGTGTGTTCCGTACAGATGCTACCGGCGTCTTTGAGGCCTTCCTGGCTGGCATCCCGGAAGAAACCCGCGGTCACTATACCTGTTCCTGCTGCCGAAAGTTCATCGAACGCTATCTCTGTCTGGTCGCCATCGAGAAGTCTGGTCGCCAGCGTTCCTTGGTCTCGCCTGAAGACGGCGATGTCTCCTTCTTTGGTTTCTACCAGGGCGGTATCCAGAACATCATGAAGCTGGTCTCCAAGGCCAAGATTACCGGTGTTTTCCGCGGTTTCGGTAACAATATTATCGGAACGCCGTCTACCGGTAAGTGGACGCACATGTACGCTGATATCGGCATTCGCCGGATCGAATCCCTTCCTCGGCATCTGAGTGAAAAGAAGCTGGACGATGTGATTGCGACACTGGAAGGGCCGGTCAACCAATCCTTTCAGGTTGCTCAGAACTCTCTGAATGACTACAGTAAGGACTTGGTCGCTAAGGCACTAGCGCTGGTGAAGTCCGATGCGATGGCCAACAACCATCTCATCATGAACCCTCTGGTTTGGTTCAACAACCTGCACACGGCTATTGCTGAAAACAAGGGGCAGCGCGAAAACCTTGTTTGGCGCGCTATCTCCACCACGAAGCCTGGCGTTGCCAATATCCGGTCGTCTCTGGTGGCAACGTTGCTGGATGACCTGAAAGCCGATATGCCGGTTGAGAAAGTGAAGTCTCGTTTCATCGAAAAGACCGATCCGACTCGTTATCGTCGGATGCAGGCTGAAGCCACGGCTGGTCAGATCAAGGTTGCTGAAAAGCGCTTTGCTGATATCGGCGGCGCCACGGCTTTGGAACGTCGTTTCGCACGTATTGACGACATGAAGTTGTTCTGGGCGCCGAAGCCTCAGAAACCGAACAACGACGGGAAGGGATTGTTCGGGCATCTGAACCCGGATGAAAAGAAGACCGTTGTGGAAGCCGGTAGCGTGTCGATGTCAGTGAACAAGTTCATGGAAAAGATCCTGCCTGGCGTTACCGAGTTGGAACTGTTGGTTCCGATGTTTGGTCCGTTCTTTGCTTTTACCACGGCCGTTCATGACGATGCTATTCCGATCCTGAAGTGGGATAAACCCGATGACCGCTATCCGGTTCTGGGTTTCTGTTACCACGTTAAAGGCCCGATGGATCGTATCAACATTATGGCCAGTACGTGGAACCTGAAAAGCGGCGAATGGGTGAAGGTGACAGGTTTGTGCGTTGAACCGCTCGCCGTGCGCGACGGTGCTCCGCCTGACAACAAGAAGTGCCGGCAGCTGTTCTTCCTTCTGGAAAATTGCCGTCTGATCAAGGACGAATCCAGTCCTCTGTTCCCGGAAGCGCTCACGGACGATCTCCATGATGTTCGTACGGTGATCGAAAAGTTCGGTGAATCCAAGATCCTTCAGGGTCGGCAGGAAGCATCGGCCTGTGGTCTGGGTATGGCGCGTGATGCCAACTATACCGGTATCTACGGTTGTGACACACCGTTCACTGTCCGGGTTGTAAAGGACGGTGTTTCCACTATCTATAAGCTGGATCGTTTCGAGTAACCATATCGGGGGTGGGTTTATCCCACCCTTTATGCCGTTTTTAAGAAGGAGGCCGTTATGTCGCCGCGTGAAAAACAATTGGAAGATGCTCTGCGGAGCATTCTCTATCCGAAACCTGGTGTTAGCGTCACCTGGGAAGCTGTGGGAGAGATGAAGAAGTTATTGTTTCCCGAAAACAAACCGCTTCAACATGTTCCGCTGCGAACAGTTACTACTGACGACCTTCCCATGATGCAGATTGATAAGCTGCGTGATGACATGCTGAAGTGTTTGGCAGTCTTTCAAGACGCGGTCGCTATTTCGCTGGGTGCTACAGTCAGTCTTTCGAAAGACGAATGGGACGTTCTCTGGATGATTGCAAACCACGGAATGACTCTATTTCCCATGGGTGGTGGCGGTCCAGCTCGCGAGCTTTACAACCGTGGTTACTTCACCATATCCGGTCGTGGACGGGTTGTCGAGCTCACCAGTAAAGGACGCGAAGCATTGAAACAATACGTGAGGAACATGTAATGAAACTGTTTGAATGCAATGTGTGGCATCAGCCAAATGAAAGCCGTAAGGGACGACCGTACGCTGCCGGAACGTGGATGGGGACTAATCAGATTGCCTACGGGCGCTCGCATCGACATGCTCGCATGCAGTTGAAGCAGATGGTGAAGGCCTATCTGGAATGCGGTGATCGCGCAAAAGCGTTATTCAATCTCATTCTTGAGAAAGAGGACATCTCACCTGCCCGTCGAAAGGCAGCTCGCGAAGGCCTTGAGTGTTTGGAACAAGACGCAGGCTGGCTCGGTACGGTTAGCAATCGCCTTCTGGTTTCGCTCTTCAATCTCGAGTTCAATCGTTTGAAACCGGAAACAGCTAATGTAGCTATGAGAATCTTGGTTTCAGCCATGAAGCTGGGTCAACTGCTACAGACTACTGGTTATCCGAAGGCCATCCGGGCTGTCGAAACGGTCAAGGACATCCTGGTGGATCTGGTTTTTCTTGATAACTGCCTGAAGTATCCAGAGTGTGTGCTGACCTATCGTAAAAGTCTTGATGACATTTACGAGCATTTTTCAGCTTATGTGCAGCTTGATGGGCTTGACCTGCTCATTAAGGAAGCCTTTCCAAAAGGAACACTGTCACTGGTGGAAGAGACGATTCTCTTCCTTTACTGTCACGAATCGGGGATCGGTTATCATGTCACACGTGATCGACTCAATGCCGCCATTGCCGAACTTCCGTCAAGACCAATCGTTGTTGAACAAGATGGTCAAGGCGGGAATGTCTCGGACTCGGATGGAGCAGATGTTACAACTCCCGCTGCTGATCATACCACAGCCCGGTCACAATCCGAGGACAGTCTGGGAGAAGGAATGGGAAAAGGCAGTTAAGCATTGGACGCGGATGGGGTTCACACCGAAGCGTGAAGACCAAGTATGGTCGCAGCTGGTGGTTCTTTTGGAAGGTGGAAATGAGGACTACTACGGGCGGGTGATTTGGGATGAGCAAGACAATGCTTATTACTGCCGGGATTTCCTGCATGGGAATCAGGACTCCACCGGTGAGATGATTGCAACAATGACCAGTTATGCTTTCAGATTGATGAAAGAACATCTGGACAAAGCGGTGAAGACGCGGGCAAATAAAAAGAAAGCAGAAGGCTTACTTGAAATTATTCGCCCTGGAGATGGCGGGGGATTGGATCAGGAACGTAAAGCAACATGGCGGACGCCGCGCAGTGGGTTCTATCATGGTTATTTGCGCTGTGTACCAAACGCCGTATACGTTCCTCCATTTCTGGAGAAGTCTCTAAAGACAGTGAACTGGGTCGGTAATACCTACCGCTTCCGGGATGTTGAAAAACCTATTTAACTGAGGAAACTGCGATGAGTAAGTCAAACGATTTCGATCTCTTCTGTCTGGAGAATCTGACCGGGCAGGTTATCAAACTGGGAGTTGGTCGTGGCGCCAGGACGTTGATGCCGAACCCCGGTGGAACAATTGCCACAGTCAGTTACTCGCATAAGGCTATCGGTTTCATGCGGCATCACGATGTGCAAATCATCGGCAACCAGAAGGTCATCATTCATGGTGTTCCTCTGGATGAAGCCACACCTATTCTCGTTAACCGGATTGTCTGGAAAGAGCTGGAGCGCCAAGGTCGTCCCAATACCTACATGGTAGATAAAGGCGAATCCGCCATCCGCAGTCCCCATGGGCGTATTCTGGCGTATACGCGACTGCTCTGTACGGAATATGTCTCTCCGGAAGAATGCGCTGAACGCCAGCGTAAGCGTGTTGCAGCGCAAACGTTCTCCCAAGTGTAAAACACTCTGTTATGAGGTGAAATAAATCATAACGGAGAGCACCGATGATCAACTTGACAAACAAAGCTATTATTCTGTCGACGGCAAACGACAGTCGGGTACGTATCGAGACCAGTGGGCTCATTGCAAGGCCACGTCTCGACTGGGTTCCGGCTGGAATTGTTAAAGTAGAAGGATGTGATATTCCTTTTGCGATGTCTCACTGCGATGCTGTAGAAAACTTGCCGTTCGAGGAAGGTGACTTCTTTGTTGAGCGTAATGTTTTTGAAATCCTGCATCTGGTTAAGACACATCCGAATGCCCGGTACTTCACTCACGGTCCCGGATGTGTCGTACCTCTCGGTACCGGTACGTATCGTGTTACCAAGTTAATCATCTTTCAAAGCGGCATAACCCCCCAGAGCGTTTAACTCTGGGTTGTTATGGGGTCTAAACGCATCCAGCGTGTGAGCCGTGAGTAATCGCGGCTCGTTCCATTCGAGCATAGATCTCGGTGCGATGTATTTTTTTACACGTACACACTACCCAAAAGAACCTACTGGAGAAACACCATGTCGCAAACCGCTGAATACCTGACGGTCGTCGCTGCCATAGCGATTGCCGCCGGAGCCGTTATCGGCATCCGTGCAATGCTCGAGGTCAGGAAGATCCACAAGCTCATGCAGCCGTTTGTCGAACGGCTCGATCACACCATCGGAGCTTCGATGTACTCGAAGCTGAAATCTCTTGACGAGATCAGTTTTGCGATCAATCGTGCCGGTGTTCCGGCACAGCTCTCGGCGATGTTCGCCAAGCTCAATCGCGAAGGTTACGCGCCAGCTACGCTGGGCTATGTCCTGAACGCCATGTCGAGACATCCGTTCCAATGGTGGATCGGCGCGGCTCCAGCGCCGCTTCCAACGGCGTACTCGATCACGATGATCACCGAGTACGGTGATTTAACCTGGGGTTTGAGCGAGCCGTCAGAACGGCTCAAAAACGATTCCTGACAGGGGGGTGGTACATCCACCCTCCCTCGAGGTTTTATGCTGTTTAAAAACGCTCCTACGAAGTTTTAGAGATATTTTTAACATCGACTCGAGGTCGATTTTTAAAGAATTTTCAAGAAACAATCTCTCAAGAAATCCCTTCTCTATTACGCGCACCCGCGCGTTTTTATTATTTATTTATTTGTATTCCTTAAGGAATACAAGAATATATAATTTATATTACTTACAGTGATACTCTGTATCACTGAGTATATAATTTATTTAATTATATTAAATATATAAATAAAATAAATAATAAGGGCGCGCGCGAGCCTTATTAGCGCGTACGCGATATAAGGAAGGGTCGTGTGGTCTGAAGTAAAAAATTACAACCGTGATGCGTATCGTATGCAGTGAAGTTTGATTCCACTCGGAGACCATCGTGACTGGACAAGACAATCCCCTTTTCGACGAAACCGGCAAAGCCTTTGGCAAACGGTTCTACCCGGAAGCGGTGGTGATTCGTGGCATTGGCCTCGAGAACCTCCGCGAGGAAATCACCTCGAAGATTACCGCCCCTGTGGCTCTGTCCTTCGGGATCGAAAGCCAACAGCAGGACGAGAACTTGAAGCAAGAAGCGATCATGTCGCTGTTTGTCCTCAAGCCCCGCCAGACCGGTGTCGCCAGCGTTGCAGAAGCAACCGCTGAAGCCATTCGGAACCCGCAGCAGACAGCGATCGTCGTACTTGACGCTCCTGAACAGGGTGAAGCCCTGACTGCTGAGGAACAGGCGGATGTTGCCGCGTTGAAAACAACGTTGGCCACAACGGACGCTCCCGTCTTTGGTGACGTGGGTTCAGCCGTTGAACACGTGAATACGGTTGCTGAAAACGGGATTGCGATTCCGTAAGCAGTTACCTGAAGCGATCGGATGCCTGATGTGCTCGGCCGTCACGTCGATCGTTCACGTGCTTGTGATACCACGGATCTTCGGGTCCGTGTATCCTCGCTTTCTTGAGTCTGTTAGTAAAGCAGTTCTGGCGCGCTGCGCTAAAAATTGGGACACGAGCGGTCGGCTTTAGCCATTGACAGCATTCGTCCTTTGCGGCTTTCTCACCCCCGTTGTGCACCCGACAAGCATCGGATATGGTGAGGCCCAGAACTGCCCTACTAACAGATTCCCTAGGTTAGGTTAGACACAATTCCCTCCCCTTACCGGGAGGGAGTTATGCCGGAGGTAGTAATGAAATACCCTGTTATTGTTAAGATTGATGGATCTGAGTACACGTTCACTCAATTCACAGGTAGTGAGATGGAAGGAGTGAGGCGTGTGAAGTTTGGACGTGGCCCCAGAATGGGTGAGTGGGGATGGGAAGTCCTTGACCATCGCCGTGGGCGTCTTGTCACAGTTCACGAGGGGGATTGGATTGGCGTTGATAAACGACGCTGTTTCGCGGTTCTACGAGATCTGCCGCCGGAAGGCTGGAAACAGATAGAAGACCGGATCAATACCGAACTCGGTAAAGAGTCGGATAAACCTGTTGTCGTTGTTCTTGACGATGGACGGGTGATGTTCCGTACTTCAACAGGTGAAGTCTTTCCATTGTCTACAATGGAGAAACTCATGTTGAAGATAGGTGTGTACGATCTGGAAAAGCTGGATCGTATTTACAATAGCAATCCTCAGAAGGGGTGATCAAATGCGAAAGACATTGTTGAACAGCATTTTGGCAGCAGGAGTTGTCTTCACTATCCTGCTTTGTCAGGGTTGCGGGTCAACCAAGACCGAAAACACCACGAGTTCCTATAGTCTTCCCAAGGAACTTCAGGATTGTACTATCCATGCTTTATCGTCAGAAAGAGAAACAAGCTTGGTGGCAATGCGTTGCCCGGCAAGCACCACATCACTGACCTATACCGTTGGTTCCGGAAAGACAGCGCATCAGGAAACCACTGTCGTTGTTGAGGCCAGTGAGAAAACACGCGTCCTTCTACCTAGCGGTAAAATCATGTACATGACCGACAAGGAGATAGAGCTTTACCAACTGATGCTTCGTGAATTTACACCGTCAGAAAGTCAGGTTGGTGGTCAATAGTTGATGCGCCGTTTCACACTGGTGGTCGAGTCGGATCTCGGCGACTTTAAACACAATGGTGCGGTTATCATGAAAGATAAACCCGCCGTTATTGAAGTGGCTGGAAACAGTCCTGTTACATTGCTTCTCACCCATGCCGTTAATTTAGTTACAGTGCATGAACGTGATAGCCGACTGAGGGCAGTTGGCAAAAAGGAAGGGGATCTTCAGAAACTCTGGAAGACCCTGAAACCGAGATTGATTTCCCTAATCAGCATTGCTGGAACATCCAAAGAGAATATCACCATTAAGGGACGTAGTCTCTGGATGCGGTGGCAGATTTTGGAAATCAACGATCATGCTCAAATTGAACACCATAAATCCTCTCCCGAGTAAGGGAGAGGTTATGCCGTTGGAGGGCAAGAACATGTCGTTCGTAGTTTTGAATGTCTTGAAATCAAGACCAAAGGAAATCTCAGCACTGCCAGTCACACCCGGGGTTGAAGTTCCAGGATTGGAATGGGATCTGGGTATGCGCAGAGCAACCTTTAAAAATACTGATCCCGTAAACCCTGGTGATTGGATCATTTACAAGGACGGTAAACCCAGTAACGTTCTACACCATCGAATGGCTTTCGAGATGTTTCAGTTACCGGAATACCGTTGCCGCATGACAATCCGGCTGGACAAGTACTATCCAGTGGGTACCCTGAAACAACCCCCTGATAACATGATACCGTTCACACTGAAAATGGATAGCGGTATCAAGATCACTGTCCCTGATACGACTGACTGTCGTGCCGTCGTCGAGGCGGATCATTTTGACCCACTCGTGTTTATTCAAAACTGCCGAGCTGCAATTTCGGCGTTGACGTTTCTTGAGTTTGTTCACAGCAAACAAATCCGCAATTCGACACGCATCCTTCTGGGTAAGATGGAATGCTGCATGTACTCCCCGTTGTCGTTTGAAGAAAACTTCCTTGGTGATCGGTTTGTTACAACCATGAACCATGACGGGGTTTATCTGCTGTTCGAGTTCGAGAGACAGTAGTCGGTTTAATTCTACACAGACACGGATGTTTGTGTATAGAGGGGCCGCGTATGAACGATAAGCTTAAGAGCATGCAGTTGCTCATCCCGATACCAACTTGTAATCGGTACTCCCCTGACGTGATAAAAAACGACCTCGAAGGATTTAATGTCTCACTGGATTGCGCTGTTCAAGGAGTGTTCTCTGATCTAGGTAATCCCAATCCGCAATCACTCAATGATTTGCTGGAAGAGGCTTTTTCATGGCGTCAACCGACTCAGTTACCACCTGCGGAACTTGACGATGTCGAGATGGATAAACTTCATCACGAATATCAGATGGTTGTTGACAAGGTGAATAGCTTACTCGACACAGCCAAGCAGGACTACGAAGACGTCATTGCTGACATGGGTCAATTCGAAATCGTCGCAGTGGAGAGTTTTAAACGCCGCAGCGATTATTACCAGTGCGTTGTAACCTACAGGGAACAAGAAAATGACAGCAGCGACAAACCCGTACGCAGTCGTTAACATTGAGAGCATCCATCTGGATAGACCAGACCTGATGCCAAAAGCTGAGTTTTATAACAACTGTAAGTCCATGGTCGGTAAGCAACGGTGGTGGAACATCTCCATCACCTTTGTTATCGACAAGGGTAATAACGAGGAAGTGCATGACACTTTTTCTTGGTCTACGCAGTCCAAGGTTTTCTTGGGCCAGACCTTAACCTTTGCTATTGACGAGATCAAGAAACGTATCGCTACAGGAAAACTCCTGAGAGCGCGTATGGTTTTCGTCATCAAGGAAAAGGCCCTTAATGAGCGTAAGAAACCACCCCAGCGGAGAGATCGCCGAATCCACCCGGCAATGAAACTCTCCACTGAAGAACAGATCAAATACCTGATGTCACGAGGTGATGACGATGATAGGTAAAGTCAAAACAATCCTGATCTGGAACGATCAGCCGGATGGAAAACCCATGTTAGGCTGGGAGCTTGTGCAAAGCGAAGCCTTCAAAGCTGAAGCAGAAAAGATACCTGCTGTTATCAGACCTACGGATTACTCCGAACTCTACACTCTCCTCAAGACAACCGGGTGCACTCCGGAAGAACCCTATTGGGATTGGAGTGTTTGTGCAACAGTTAAAACTGTCCACGGTCGTCAAGTCATTTGGCCGGGCTGTGCCGTGGTGGTTTATGAGAACGACATTGTTGTTGTTCTTACGCCGCAGAAACTGAAAACATGTTTGCCAGCATTAGTTCAAGGAATGTGAGTCATGTCCTACGAACCCAATAATGCGGGCATCATGGTGGCGCGACAGTATATTCGCGAAAGCCAGACCATCTTCCACGCCCTCTCCATTGAGCAGATTTTTGGTATTACTTACGGCGAGTTTAATCTTTGTACGGTAGAACACCGGCTTGGCCTTATCGCTGAAGTTATCTCTGGTGAGTTTGTGGATTACTCCAACAACGCCAGACGCGTTGTTGAAAAGTACAACTGGTCGCTGCTCATGAACGACTACTGCAAGGCGCATGACGGCCGTCATGAAGGTACTGGCGACCTCAACGAACTGGCGGCATTCTACCTTGACCGACGTCTCGATGAGATTCTGGAAGCTCGTTTAAGAAGCCAGGGGTTTGCTCCCGAAGGCTACTGGATGACACCGGTAAACGATAGCGATCTGATGAAACGTCTTTACGACGAGTTTGTCACATGGCAGGATAGATACGGTTGCAACTTTGTTCACCCGTATGCGTTCTATCATGAAGGCGTTCTTATTGGCGCGTTAATGTCCGACGATACTGATCTCATCAGTACCGGCAGAAAGACAGTCATGGAAATTGCCAAGGCGAAACATGATCTTTTCTTAAAGGAAAAATCAGACAATGTTCAGCAGGAGTTGGAAGGCAATTCGTCTCCACCCGACTATACCGAACATCAACACACGGTAACTGACAGCGTTGAGATAACATCAGCGCCAGAGGATCGTACAGTCCCAGAGATCAAAAAGCTTTGGGGTATTATCAGAAAACACTTGCTGGGGTAAACATGGCACTCGAAATTGAACGTAAGTTCTTGGTTGACCAAACCAAATGGCCGCGCGAAAGAATGATCTTCCTGGCCGATCGTGTCTTCGACATGAAACAAGCCTACCTGCCGTCAGGTAAGGGTGTTACCGTGCGGGTACGCACTCGCGAAATTCTGCGCGATCAGGCCGGTACTCATCCCAAGCACGAAGCCTTCCTGACAATCAAAGGGCCGAGCAAGGGTATCTCTCGCCCTGAGTACGAATACCCCATCCCTTACGAGGATGCGGTTGAGATGATGCAGTTGTCAGACAAACCGACCATTTCCAAACTCCGGCATGAGCTCAGGGTAGGTAATCATACCTGGGAAGTGGACAGCTTCACTGAAGGCGGCAATAAGGGTTTGATTCTGGCTGAAATCGAACTCAGCGATGAGGACGAAGAGTTCCAGAAACCCGAATGGCTGGGTGAAGAAGTGAGTCATGATTCCCGCTACTCCAATTCCAAGCTGGCCGTCAATCCATGGAACGAGTGGAAGGACAAGTGAAAACGCACAGTTACGCTTGGGCGAATGACAAGCTGCGTGAAGGAAAACCCGTCTCACGACTGGAGTTCCTTCACAAAGGTATTTTCATCTTTGGCGTTGTTGGCGGATCGGTACCGACATCACTGCTTTTCGCCACGAACATCCCGATTACCGTTGGCAATTGGTTCTTCCATCATGGCGAAGAAGACCTGAAGATGACCAACACACTTGCCATGAGAACAAAGGATGGACGGCTACATTTCGGCTGGCTGGCTACTCACTGCGACCAGCTCGCCGATGATTGGGTAGAAGTCGATCTGTCCGGCGAAATCCCTAAACCTTTGGAGGAATGACATAAAGCCCGGGGTTCATCCCCGGGCAGTTATTCCGTACTTTCTAAACCTATTCTTTTTTACACACTCACTATTACAATGTAGTTAAGAATCCAACTTCTTGGAGAATCCACATGTCGGGGAAGATTTGCAGCGACTGTAAAAGTCCTGACGTTAAAGAACTGGTGGAGGAAATATCAGTTTGTGAATCCATACCGCGTTTTAGTGATTTGAAGTTCAGTCTTTTTAGTCTGAAATGTAACGCTTGCGGAGCGGTTTGGGGTGACGGTAATACGTCGAAGAAATCTCGTGATTCAAGGAATGAGGCTATATCGCACCTCAGTTCAACAGATCGTCAGGATATAGTGACGGCTAATCTTAAACCCACAACGGCTGATATTCGTGACAGCCTGAGTTAATCTACCTGGAGAACGTATGGAACCCTTGGTTAATTTTGCAATTGCCTTTCAAGCTATTCTTCTCGGAGGTGAAGTCCAGTATGTTGACTGGCCGTCCGGCGATACCGCCGGTTTCAATCCTGAAGGCAAGCTCGTTCGCCGATACATCACGGAATCCAAAACCGTAGTGAAAGAATGGGCGCCCACAACTGAAGAGATCATTGGTGATTGGATGATCGTCAGGAACGATCTTCAGCCCCATGCCATAGTGTGTGATCCCGATATGGCTGACGGTGCTCTCTTGGGGCAGTCTGAAAGCGATCTGCTGGCGGCCCACCGGATGTACCGAAAAGCCGTTCTGAACCAGAAACCGGAAGAAGAGGCATTCGTAGGTGTCGTCAAGCGCTACAGTCTGGAATACCTGCGTAGAACCATAAACCGAATGAGTCGAAGGACTTAAAGGAGAACACAAATGTTGAAAATCCCCACGCACCGCTGTAAAGTCTGCGGTGCCTACTGGAAACTCTGGGAGAAATGCCCGGATACTCTTCTGGAAAACACCTGGAATCTGGTTTCACCCACCTGCGGTCCTTGTTGCGATAATGCGGTTATGGGTGACCAGATTGAACCCTTGGATCTGAAGACACCGTTGTCCGATAACGAAGGCGGTTTCTTTGGCGTCTTGGGCAAATACTCGTTGGCAGCACCGGCGCGTAACGGACATCTCTACGATCCGGAAGCACTGATGAAAGCTGTTGAGAAACGTAAGATCTCAATAGAGAATCCTCTTCGGATGGAGTTCGGGTTTCCTGATGAACTCAGAAAAGGAACACTTTACACACTGCGAGAACGTACGGATCGAGCAGGTTCCGTGCGTGAGTACAGGGTCTGCGCCACCGTCGATCATATTGAAGAACGTCACGAGGCCGACGACGGTGTAACTCTGGTAGCCCATATAAAGCCAGCCGGTCCTTTCAAGGAGGAGTTCCTTGAGTTACTTACAGCCGGACAACCGGCGTTTGGGTTGAGAGGCTTTAGTAATGTATCTCGCAACGACAATGGCGTGATTATCCATGAAATCCTCACAATTGTTTCATGGGATTATCTTGGACAAGAACCCCTAACCTTCCGGTGAATCGTGATGAAAAAGTTATTCACCTTACAGTGGGCATTGGTTGCTATACAGAACGGCGCCCGTGTACGTCATTGCTTGTGGGGCGAAGGCGCATGGCTTCAGAAGTCCTATCCGATATCTTCCAGTCCCAACGTTCGTACCCACCCTTATGTCGAAGAATGCCATAGCAGCGGTCTCAGTTCTATATGGCGCCCGGAACGTCATGCCATTCTGAGCGAGGTCAAAGAGTGGGAGATCTTGGATGGTGAATGGGATCGCAATCCCGTCATTGCCATGATAAAGCACGGTATTCAGGACGCCATTCCGGATGCTACCGAAGAAGCATTCTGGGAGCTGGACAGTTTGAAAACCAAGAACGCCAGTCGCCTGGAAATCAAGAACTATTTGGCAGAATGGTTTAACAAAGCCCTCCGCGTCATTATCCCTGGAGATCAGTCATGAGCAACTGCAGCTGGCCTGAACAAGATGCCGTTGATGAATGGTTGGAAAAGAACCAGATCAATGTAACGCACCATCAAGCGATGGAGCTGAAGAGTGCGGTATCCAAATATCGCATTAACATCCAACAGACCTCAAATAGTCTGATCGCCGAAGCCGCCAAGCAGTTCCGAACTTACGAGATGTATCATCGTGAGAAAGGAACTGAAGACAGTCTTCAGAAAGCCGAGGTTAATCGCGAGATTGCTGAGAAGCTGGAAACCTCGCTTACCAGTGGCTTCACCCCCATGATTACCAAGCATGCGCATGACCGCGAGGTTGCCCGGCTTGGCGCCATCATTGAGAACCACATGGATGACTCAACCTGGTTACTACGTCAACTGGGTGTTTGTCGGGAGTCAAAAGAGGATAATCACTATAGCCTGCGCCTTCCCGGCTGTCGTATCGACAAGTTAAAAGTCCTTGCACGGTTGGCTTCGAAACAGTCGACTGATGATAGCCATGGCGTTAATCGCGGATCAACACGCCCACCGATGTTGGCCATAACGCCACCTGACAAGTTTATCGACTTCCAACTTCCCAACCGTGAAGTTCCTGCTCCTGAACTGGATAATGTGCATGACGAAAACAAGATAGGGCGTGGGTTGAAAACGCCTGTCGTCTGGTTTGCTGATAGCTCTGAACCGCCGTACATTGTCTGGAAACACATAGACGGCCCTTTGCTTGTTTGCAAAGACGGCACACCCCACTGGTTGACTTTGCGTGAACGATTCTTGCTGTTTATCGGCAAGACGACAATCGAGGAGTTGAATGAAAAACATCGACAGAGTGGAATGGTCTGATGGACCGCGAGCAGATTTTTCGGAAGCTGTTCAGTATTGCTAGGTCACCCGAACAGTGTGTGCTTTTTGGAGAAGTCTACCACAGTCTTTTACTTATGGCGCACAGCGGTGATAAGGAACAGCTTCAACAATATCTCTTGTCGATGGGGAAGACGGGTGTAGTCCATGAGCTTCCCTGTGATCGCACTGCCATTCTTTTCAAAGAGCCAACTAACTTTGCCTTTTTGATTGTCTGGACAAGTGACGCCCGGTTTGCCGGTTACATCTCTCGGTATTTGACACCACAGCAGCTGGCGGCACCAAATCCGCTGGACTTTGGTTGTCAAGAATGGATGCCTGAACTGGCAACGAGTCTTCAAACCACGCCCAACGACCTTCCTGTCCGTGAGTTTATGGTGCAGCCGCGAAGCACTCGCGAGAACTACGTGATCTACAAGTTCGGAGTTGAACCATGAGTGAAGCATTTCCAAAACCCTTTCCGCAGAGCTACTGGGTTATTCCCGGTATTCTCTGCGTTGGACCTTACCCGAGTGGTCTTTCGGTTGAAGAGAAGTACGACAAGGCCAGGGCTATTATTGAGCATCGTTTCCGGACGATCATCAACCTGACAGCTCCCGGTGAATTGTCCGCTTCTGGTGAACCATTCTTCGATTACAAAACGCTGATCGAGAAAACGAACTTCAGATCCGGACTGATTCATTTCGAACAACACGGCTGGCCTGACGCCGAAGCACCGCCCTTGAACACACTGCTCCACGTCACACAGTTAGTCGATGCGAATGCCCGTGCCGGCAGGAAGACTTATCTGCACTGTTACGGCGGTCACGGTCGTAGTGGAACGGTGATAGCTGCGTGGCTGATCTTGAAAGGCAAAACTTACGATGAAGCCATTCAGATGATCAATGACTTCCGAGCAGATCTTCCAAAGTCGCATCCGCCGTTCGAGCAATCTCAACTGGATCTGCTGAAAGAGATCTGGGACGTCGTGAAAGAACGAAAGGCTAAAGAGTATGAAGCTTAGGAAATGCCCTGACTGCGGTGTCGAAGCCGGCTGGCCGCACCATGATGGATGTGATGTCGAACGTTGTTCTGACTGTGGTTTTCAACGCTTGATGTGTGATTGTGAAGACCACGACCCGGCGTTCGCACGCTGGTCAGGTTTTTGGCCTGGTGATCTTGAGACAAAAGCATTAGGTATAAGCCTTAATGCCATTTACGATTCCGGACTGAACAGAGCATGGTTCGTCAAACCCAAGATCGAAGTTATTGACGAAGACGATGGGTTTGACGATCTCATCACTTTTCTTTAACCGCAGCAGACATTGTATGCTAGTGGTACAAAATCAACCTTGGAGAAATCCCATGAAAGCCATCGCTATCGCTTCGCCCGTCCTGTTCTAGGGTAGGCTAATTTCGGCCTGCCTTGAGAAAGGTAGCCACCATGAGCAATGTCATGAAGTTCTGTTCGTGCAGGATGTGTAAGTTCGGTCGTCACAAAAAGTCCCAGAAGTTCCACAACAAGTTTCTGATGCGTCGACTGCGTCGGGAAACCAAAGTGGCGCTCCGGCAGGGACGTGAACCTGAACGCATCATCTCCATCCCGTATACGGACTGAACATAAAGCAGACGGGTGTAAAAGCCCGTCTGTAATTTTTAACCGATCTGACTCTATCTATGCAGAGATATACACTATCTTTGAGAGGTTTAAGGGTGAAGCACAGATAGACGTTTGAAGCGGGATGTGTCCCTACGCTTTGATCGCCGTGAGTTCGAATCTCACACACTCTCCGGTTTTAAAGTCGTCATCGTCCAACGGTAGGACACTGTCTTAGCTATTTGACTACATGACAGTAACTCTGGTTCGACTCCAGAAACGGCACCATCATTCTTTGTTTTTGCTAAGAAGCTCAGTTGGTAGAGCAGCGGCCTGTTAAGCCGTAGGTCACTGGTTCGAGCCCAGTCTTAGCAGTCATCTTGTTAGCGCTGTGGTATATGGGTTGTGCCTTGGTCTCCAACACCAAAGAATGCAGTTCGAGTCTGTGCGGCGCTGCCAGATTTTTAACACACCGGTATAGCCCAGTCCTTCGGGACTGGGTTTATGCCGTTAAATCAATAGGAGAGAGTAATGAATGAAAACATACCCGTGGTGAACGGGACATGGCTTCGTTTCATCAATGGGTTGAAAAGCGATGACCCTGCTGGTTTCATTCATGGTCTGCGAGAAACAGGAGAGTTGAAGTTACTACTCCCTGAAGTCGATGCTCTCTGGGGTGTTCCTCAAGTAGAGAAGCATCACCCTGAGATTGATACGGGGGAACACATCCTTTTGTGTTTAGAACAAGCAAGACGAGTAAACGCATCGTCTGTTATCAGATGGGCTGTTCTGCTGCATGACGTGGGTAAAGGTATTACGCCTTTGGATCAACTGCCTAAACACCACGGTCATGAAGAAACCGGTGTCCCACTCATCCTCGAAATCAACAAACGTCTTAAGGTACCTACCGTTTACGCTAACTTGGCGTTGGCTGTTTGCCAGCATCATTTGTTTTGTCATCGAGCAAAACAGTTATCCGGTTCGGGTTTGCGTCGACGCCTCTACCAGCTCAGAGCCATGTCTAGTCCTCGGCGATTTGAGATAATTCTGGAGGCATGCGAGATTGACGCTCGCGGGCGTTTAGGCAAGCAAGACTGCGAGTATGACTCCAAACGGTACTTGATGGGGGCTGTAAAGGTCATGGGCGATGCCTGTGGCTGGAAACCTGAATACGACCAAGACCGGCTGAGTGTCTCCGCCATGCAAGACCTCATTTCCAAACAAGTTCACGCGCTCAACAAGTACGTGAAAGAACAAACCCTGACGCTGACCTAGGAGAAACACATGAAGCTGAAGCGAATAGTATTCTTTCCGAAGTACGCTCCTCTCACAATCGGCTGGTATAGCGGTGGTGTGTTGATTTCCATCCCTTGGTTACTCATGTTCAGTAGCGGTGATAACGCTCTGCTTGTCATGTTGACCAAAGAGCGATACTTTTTCTTTGGCCTGGCCCTGGGTGAAATTGAAATCCAGATCCGGACATGGTCTAAGAAGATCAAACTGTTCGACTGGATGTTCGGCACGCGTAAGTGGATGAAAGAACCGACCGGCGAGCCATTTACCATCCGCAATTCTCAAGGCGAATGGGTCTTACGCCCCGGTATCGGCTACTATAAACGACGGGGGTTCCCTAAGAAAGAGGGTGTGGTGAAAGGCCATATCCTCCTTCACGCACCTATAGATCTCCCTGACCATCTGGACTTTGTGAAACGCGAGATCCCAATCGAGGCCGCCGATACTTTCGGCCAGTTCCCGCAGATGGCCAAGAAGATGAACGAGGACATGGAAGACATGAGTAGCATCATTCTGGAAATCCCAAAACTTGTTGCACGGAAATCAGGAGACAGCAATGGATAAATACCTTGACATCGCCGGACACTTCAACAAGATCGGCATCAGTCTGGTTCCCCAGCAGAATCTGGGAAAGTTACACTTGTGTTCGAAGAGTCATGGTAAACCCGAAATGTGGGTAAGAGCACATTTCGTCGACCACAAGTCGTTGGGGAAGCTCTGTGTTTTGACCGGCTATGATCTTCCGATGGCCGAGCTTCATTCTACCGTCTGCGAATGTATCACGAATATCCTCGACAACGGGGAATATGATATCCCGATGAGTCTTATGCATGCCGGAGCTGATATATTGAAGAGCGCTTTGCAGAGACTCGTCACTGACGAAAGTTCCCTTGTTTGCGGCGTTGCTATGCCGTACAAGTTTCCAATCGTTGCTACCAGCCGGTGGCGTTTCACCGGTGTCACTGATAACGTCGATTTCCAGATGGCCGTGGCGTGCGATGGCCCTATTGCTGTAACGCTGGAAGGGATTGCTGCCCAGAACGAAAACTTCTGGGTCAATCTTCGTAAAAATCGGTAGTCGTAAAAGAGAGCCGCCTTCGGGTGGCTTTTTTTTTTGACGCAATTATTTACACAAACACATTACTTTTGTGATACCAGTTAACTAAGGTAAACATTTTGAGCAACCTTCTGATATTTGACGGTACGTATTTCCTGTATCGTTCCTACCATGCCATGCCGCCGTTGAGTACTTCTGATGGAAGACCCACTGGCGCCATTAAAGGCGCTGTAAATGCGCTTCAAAGCGTAATGCGGAACATCAAACCAAAGTACGCCGTAGCGGTCTTTGACGGAGCTGGCAAGACTTTCCGTCACGATCTCTATCCCGAGTATAAAGGGAATCGACCTCCACGCCCTAGCGATCTGTCGCCACAGTTTGATCCGCTCATGGCCATTACCAGAGCCATGGGGATTACAACGATCTGTGCCGAAGGCATGCGTGTTGAAGCCGATGATGTTATTGGAACCATCGCTAGACAGGTGCAAGAGCTTGACGGATTCCATGTCAAGATTGCTACTGGCGATAAGGACATGGCTCAACTGGTTAACAAGAAAGTGAGCCTTGTTAACCCGTATAGCGACAAATGGCCCGTCATGCGTCCCGATGAAGTCTACCAAAGATTCGGTGTAAGACCCGACCAGATCATTGAATACTTGGCCATCATCGGGGATATTGCCGATAACATCATTGGTCTTCGTGGCGTTGGCCCTAAGACAGCCGCTAACTGGTTGCTAAAGTACGGCACTTTGGATAACATTCTGAAGAACGTTAATCAACTCCCCGAACGATTCCGACCTTTACTGTTGGATTCAGTTGAGCAACTGAAGTTAAACGTACAATTGACAACGATCAAGTTGGACGTTCCTTTGAATTATTCCATCCTTGACTACGAAGCCAAGGGGTTTGATGTCGAAGAACTCATGTGGATCTTTGAGGATCTCGAGTTTAATGATTCACTTTTCCGTTCGTGAGGTGTAAAAATGACACAGAAAAACGCAACGCAGCGCCAGTTCGAGGAATCCTTGAAAGCGATTACTCATCGGCTGGCCGAGGATTTCGCGATTAACGAGGATGGTGTTTACATCAACGACGAGGTAGCGCTTCTTTTCGATGTCTACAACGCCGGTCGAGAAGACGTCTACGCAGGAAGAAGCGTTTACAATGATAAAACCACTGTCGACATGAACCCGCATGAGTTCATTCCGATTCACGGGCATCCGTCACCATGAACGCGAAGAACAAACTGGAACCAGGGTTGCTCTGCATAACCCAATCATATCCCGGGGGTTTTAAAACACCTCCACTCTTTGGCAGGATTGTCTCTATTCTGAAACAGAATAAGGACGGCTGCTATTACATCAAAGATACGCTCAGTGATGAAAGGGCCTCTGTCCCAAAGTCAGGACTGGTTGTTGTTGGGAAGTTTGATGAAGACGACTATCCAGAAATAACCGAAGAGGACATTGCGTGCTCACGCTTTCGTATCGCGGGCATTCCGGTGACGAAAGAAGAATGGCAGACCGCCGTGCGAAAACATTTGCAGGCCGTCAAGAAATGACAAATTTCCGGCATAGCGTGGAGATCATTGAGGTCTATCCCGATGATCTCGCTAAAGGAAAGAAGATACGTGTAATACACAGATTTCAAGAATATCCTGACGAGTACTTTGCTGAACAAGCTCATCTCAGAGAACTTGAAGCGAAACGCGAAGCTGAACGGTTAGAATTGCGAGCCAGAATAGATGAATGGTGGAAGTCTGATTCAACCCGTTTAGATCTGGGTGATGGAAGGGTAATGGTGAAACCAGGTCGGATTAAAACCCCGACTGGAATTCAACCGAGAACACTCCATTTAAACTCATTACCCGTCTTATTTAACATACCCCACTTGGAGACCAATCGTGGGTCACATCCGTCATAATGCTATTGTTGTCACGACATCCACCCCCGGGAAACAGCAGCAGTTGGTTGAAACACTGTGCCGGTTAGAGATACCGCACTTGCCGCAGTTGAAACCGGGCATCAATGGCCACTACAGCACGTTGGTATATTCGTCTGGAAGCAAGTGTGGTTGGCTCGATGCTGAACAGGAGAAAACCAAGTTTTTAGAACTGAAGGATTTTCTTCACGGCTCCTCGTATGGGGACGGCTCTTCGCCCTATGAATGGTTCCATGCCTGGTACGGGTCGGACGATCGTAAGGCGACTATTGTTGAAACCGCATGGGGTGTTGAGAATATCAGTGAAGAAGGGGTTTTACTACCGTACAGCGAGGCGATGTTGTTTCTGCGTTTAAACCCAGGTGCCGTTGTGACAGTGGGTAAAGAAACAGCATGTGAAAAGGAAGTCACCTTTGGGATAGCAACCATCATCAGAAACGCTAACCGCGTGAAGATAAAAATGTTGCTGGAGCGCAATAGCCTCAACGGTTCATTCGGTGATGATTGGAATACACATATCCCGTACGAGGTCGTGGATTCGGCCGGTAAAAATACCACTGGCGACTTCGATGAAGTGTGGGAAATCACCAAAGTTAGCGGCGAGGTCGTTGATACTACCGGTAAGCGTGACTAACTTGACAAGTTTGTGATGTAGGAGGAGACTCGGTTATGCGCGAACGAGGTGTTCCGATCCTAAGTAGGCCTTGAAACCGAATCGAGTGTATAGAGTTCAGGACGAATGAAATCGCCCGGCAACCTCAGGAAGTTTCAAACGGTAATCGTTTTGGTTTCCCCCATCACTTTTCTCTATTAACCCCTTGCTTGACAAACCAAGGGCCACAGCCACACTGGAGAAACACCATGCAACAGTACCAAGATTTCCTGCGCCACATTCTGACTGTCGGTCATCAGAAAGGCGACCGCACCGGCACAGGGACCATTTCAACCTTTGGCCACCAGATGCGTTTTGATCTCACCAAAGGATTCCCCTTGGTCACCACCAAGAAGATTTACCTGAAAGCAGTGATTCATGAACTGCTCTGGTTCTTGTCTGGCTCCACCAACATCAAGTACTTGGTCGACAACGGCGTTACCATCTGGGATGAATGGGCGCAACCGGAAGATGTGGTCGAGAAACGTTCGATAACAGATAAGGACAGGCTGGATATGTTCTGCGAAAGCCATAAATCCAGTGACTGGAAAGAAGGCAGTAACTGGTTCATTGAGCATCTTCTTGCCAAACTTGAAGAAGCCAAACCTTTGGAACAAATTGTTCGTCAAGGAATCCTTTGGTCTTCACCCTACGACCTACTGGCACGTTACCCCAATTACAGCACTGTCGTCTTTGACGAAGCCGGTATTCCGCGTGAAAAGAATGTCGTTGTCAAGAAGAAGGGCGACCTCGGTCGTGTGTATGGCGCGCAATGGCGAGACTGGATCGGTCCCAATGGCGAACATGTCGATCAGATCAGCAATCTGATTCAGCGACTGAAAACCAATCCGGATTGTCGTCGCCTGATTGTCACCGCATGGCAACCAGCTGAAATTGATAAGATGGCCTTGCCTCCGTGCCACTGCTTCTTCCAGTTCTGGACCCGCGAACTGACAGTGAACGAAATCGTCAGCGCCAACATCGGTGATCGTGATATCCTGGCCGCCGATTACGATGGCGACGGTGAAGAGAAACGCCAAGCTGCTATTATGAAAGTAGCCAAGGAAAAAGGACTGAAGACTCGAGCACTTTCTTGCCAGCTGTATCAACGATCCGCTGACGCACTGCTAGGCGTTCCGTTTAACATCGCCAGTTATGCACTGCTCGTCCTTATGATCGCCCAAGTTTGCAACATGGTTCCAGACGAGTTCATCTGGGCTGGCGGGGATTGCCATATCTACTCCAATCACATGGAACAGGTTGAACTCCAACTGGGTCGCGAGCCCCGTGCTCTTCCGACAATGCGCATCAACCCGAATGTGAAGAATATCTTCGACTTCAAGTACGAAGACTTCACTCTGGAAGGATACGATCCCCATCCCGCTATCAAAGCCCCCGTGGCTGTGTGAGGTCAAAATGCAGACTGCTTCTAAATGCATCCGCATCATTGTTGAAGATAAGATTTTCGACAGCATCCGTATGTTTTCGATGCCTGCATGGGTCGAAAGAACGATCGAGCTCGAAGGTCGTGACTGTACCGTGGCCAGAATTGAGACAGAACAATGTCTCTCACCGGTGCATTTCACTATCATCCGCGGTGAAAACAGAAACGTCCATCTGGCCGAACTGCCAGTTTCAACGCCTTTTATAGATATTGTCCGTACGACACGAGGGTTGATTATTCACGGTGAATACGAGTACCTGGTGTATCTGGCGAAGCGTTACGCCATGAATCATCCCCGAATGTCCTACAACGACAGTTATTTCGGCGAGAATCCCGGTGAACTGAAACGCTTGGCGAACGAGATGGATAGTAAAGTCCAACAACTGGAAGCGACCAAACGAAAGGTGGAACCGAATAGTAAAGGGTATTACGACGGTTGCCAGACTATCGATCAGAAAATCGACATGGAAATGCATGTCGGTGTATCGAGGATCAAACCACCACCCTTCCCGCCAGGACCGGCGATGCGGCGATCTTGCGACTGCATACATGCCGACCCGACCGGCGTTACCTGCTGTAAGGACAAGAAACATGGGCATTGAACGGATCGAAAAAGCAGTCTGGCTGCGTCAAGTGACTATATTTGGACGGCTTCTCTTCACCATCAAAGTTTTTCACCAGACAAAGATGTGTTATCCTTGCAGAGCACTAAAGTTCGGTAGAGGGTATTTTAAAGATACCGGACACTGGTATAGTTGCTACCTACGTTGGGATTGGAAATACTATTCAATCCAGATATCCCAACGCTAGATCTTTCACAATGGACATCATACACAGCGAAGTTCAATTGTCGATAACGGTACCGACACTTCCGTTATCGACTATTAATGTCATGGATTATCTGAAAGGTGAGATCAGTTATGCCGAGGGTCCTAAGTCCCGGCATCTGGTAGCACGTGTTCCATTGAAGGACTGGATAGAGAACTCGCATGAGATCATCATGCGTTTCCATTCCAAGTTAATGTTCCACGGCACCATGCATACCGACTGGAATCGCTTCCAGAGCGTAATGCTGCGCTCGGTTCGTGAACATGAACAACCATCCTCTCTCCCGATACATGTGGATTACTACGATTACATCTTCACGTGTGTCATTGTGGAACCTCCCAACATTCCTGAGGTGTAGACATGAGTGATGTAAAGAAAGGAGGGAAGATTGTTACACTGAAGGTTGATAAGGAAACCTTTGACAAGTGTAGTAAGGAAATCCCGTCGTTTGATGTCTTTGCTAAAGCTTTTGTTCAAGGAGCTGGCAAGGATGATATTGTTCATCTTGAAACGGAACCAGATGGCGAAGGTTGCTACAATCGAATCTCGTTCAAGATCGCCTTGAAGCATTCACGGCGCGATGGTGAACGTTTCCATTACGGTTTTGAAGTGCGTCGTTTGAGACCGTTCCTTATGGGTTTTGGTCCAAAGGAACGCCACACCATCCCCATGATCGCTTGTTGATTACTGTCTGGAGACTACCGTGTTTATCATTTTTAGTATCGAAGACGAGGTCTCGTACATCGCTGCACGCATTCTGAAAGCCTACCATAAGGACTCAAAATTCTGTCGCGATGGCGTCAATCTAGTCGAAGTGAAGGAACTCATGACATCACAGACACTAGCGGCCTTGGTGTTGAGTACTTTGCGGCATCGACCGCTGTTTTCGACCACCACTTCCCCGGAGCTGTTCGAGCTGCTGCGGGTCAACGGACGGCGTTTGGATGAACTGCATGTAAAAGGACCGGCAGCCTGTGATTCACTTCGGGAACATGCTGGAATCGTTCTGGACATGACAATGCTCTTTGATGGACGGAAAAGACAAATAGTCGAAAATTACACCGACGGTCTAGTGATAACGTTCGAGGAAGGAGTAAAAGTTTCACTTTCGGATAGCCAGAAAGCATCGGTGAGTTCCGAACTGGGTATAGTCTTCCAAAAGGTGAAGCATGTGTAAGGATAAAACATGCGGGTTCTTTCTACCGTACATCGGTCCGTGCCAGAAAAAGCCGGTAGATGGCCTGCGGTGTCAGGAACATAAAGACGAAAAATGCTCGGTATGCGGGAATCCGGCCAGCAGATATTGCCCTAGTGCTTCTAGCATGGTTTGTGGGAACCCGTTGTGTTCTAATTGCTCGTGCCGGTTACACGGCTAAGATCTGGAGTATAAACAACATGGGTGAAGACCCCCCCTTTACCACTTCGCCTAGTGCGGAGGAAACATGACCGACAGTCCAGAGCTGCCTTTCAGCATAACTCCATCAACCAGTCAACACCGCCGTTAGCAAAATAATTCTGAGGAGGTTGCTATGTCCACACAGATGGAAATCCGAGCGTTTAAAAACGTCAACGGTGAGAATGACGAGATCAGTCACGATGTTAAATGGTACGGGTATGATGTCATGGCTTGGTTGTGTGGAGTCCGTAATCGCGCTGCAATCAAGCCATTGCCTCACAAACATCTCTCTCGCCAAGAGTTGTGCGATTTTCTAGACCCACGTCCTCCTGAGAAACAACAAAGCGGTGCAGATTATTTTTCCACCGTGAGTGATTTTGATCGGTTCTCTGATGACAGTTTCTATCTGGTGAAGATGTCTGATATCTTGGCCGCAGATCTCGATCAGGTTGTTGAGAATCGACGGGTTCACGGTAAGACATTGCCAGAGGGAGAGGGGGTGAAGATGACTCTTCGCGAATACCTTGACGGTTTCGAGATCCAGATTGAGAAATTGAAATCTCTGGGCGCTGAAACCTTGTTACTGCGGTTCTATTAAGGAGACAGATATGGATGCATCAACTTTGCGGATCGGTGTGGTTGTAAAAGAACGATATACCATTCCGCTTCAAACTAGTTAAACCCCAATCAGGAGAGACACCATGTTTGTTATTTACGATGATAAAGACCGCCTTTCTTATTTGACAGCACTGATTTTGAGTGCCTTTAAGAAAGCGAGGTCACCTTGGTGCGAAGAATATCAGTTAGTCCCCTTGGACGATATCCTCACAACACCGGCTTTGGTCAATATTATCGCCAAAGCGTCCGGTGCCTGGGGGCTATTTAGCACTGTTCAATCAACAGAGCTCGAAGAAGTGTTACGCCATCTCGACCGGAAACTGTCGGAATTGTACGTCGATACCACTGCCCCGATCATCGCTACGACAGCGACAGCAGTGATAGACATCCGTGCGTTGTTCAACGGCACCACATTGACTGTGGTGGAGAAACACATCAAAGGACCCACCGTCACCACTACACGATCGGTCAGTGTCTCTCTGAACGAGGAAGATCGCGTTCTGGTTAAGGAGCGACTCGGCCTTGACTTGACACCAAGTGAGGAAGTAACGTGACGGACGGTCGAGATCGGCTTTTTGACCTTAAACCGAAGCTGGAAGCTCTTCAGCGGACAGATTACATGTCACGGCTTAACGATATCGTGAGCCGTCCAGTCAGCGAGATTATGATCAATCATCTGAAGGAACTTCAGAGAATGATTAAAATCGAGATTGAACAACAGAAGTATTCTTCGCCTAATCGTGAGCAGGCAGAAACGTTGGCTTATATTGATTATTACTTCCGGCAGATCGCAAAAGAGAGTTCTTCTCTGAGAGCGTTAGTACCAGATATCAATCAGAGTCAACTTTCACACTCCATCTGGTTTGTCAGACAGAAGGAAAAGGAAGCTAAGACACCAATCCCTAAGACATGGGAAGAGACCATGTCGAAGGAGGAAGTAGAGTGGTGCTACGGGGAAATAGGCGACATGGTTGTATCCATGAACGTCGGCGGAGCTGACAACTACCGTGCAGCCAGAATCTGGATCTCTTCTCAGACCAGACGGTTCCGTAAACTGGAAGCCAAGGGTTGTTGCGGTTCCCATAACTGGATGGCCTGCCGTTGGAATCCGGAAAAGAAACAGTACGACAAGTACCTGCTGGGTTTCAACTACGGGCATTAAGCGCAACGAGGTGTACGATGATTTCAGAAGAACTGATTTCCCAGCTTGGTCTCAATATCCAAGCGGTTGTGAAAAACATGGGCGCCGGTGTTGCCTTTATGCAGGCCAACAAAAAGCGCTATTTGGTCTTCAGTCACGAAGGCGACTATATCGCTGACCACTCCGTAGCTGACGTCCTTTACGCTATTCATTTCATGAAAGCGAATGGGATCGCCGTAGGGAAGCTCGCTCACGATATCCCGTCCCACCCTGGTTTTACTTTCGCCTGGAGCGGCTGGTATAAATGGCCTGACGGTAGGGGATTACCGTGTTGATCACTGACGATGACGATAACCTCGTTCAAGTTCTCCCATTGATTAAGGACGGCGTAACAACCGTCGTCTACGACCCCGTTAATGGTAATGTGTTTCCTGAAAAACGCGTTGCTGATGAAATCGCAAAGCTTCTGTCTAAAGGACAGCAGTTCAGCATTGGCGGTCTCAATGAGATCGCTTACTTGCGGTGGCTTGTGAAAAAAGGCGAGGTGATCAATCTTCGCTTTATCTTTGATGACCACACTATCGTCGTTGATAAAGACGGCAATCTTGAGAAATCTCCCGAAGGTTTCGGTGATTTCCTCGAGCGTTATCTCATGGAGCTTTTTTGATGAAAAAGACAGCTTTACAGTTCGTTGTCCAAATACTGGTTACAGCCATTTTCATGGGGTGGGTACTGAAGCATTTTTACACTTCACACCCGATTGCAACAACGGTGGTGGCAGCTCTTTGGATAATAGCAGTTACACTCGCGGCCCGTGCCGTTATCAGAAACTTCACCGAAGTATACAAAGGACCGGTGATGGACCATAACCTTTTCTATCCGACGGTTCCCAAACCGCCCAAGAAGAAAGGGAATCAGCGGTGTCGCAATGGACAACCGCATACCTGGGGAAGATCCAATCCACACGCTAGCGTGCGTTGCACCAAGTGTAATGCTCGGCGTTCCAAAGTAGTGAGGTGAATCATGGGATGGCTAAGAAAACTTTTCTTGATGGAGCCTAAAGCTCCGGCCTGCGCGACAGAGCATAAATCTGCCAATGCCACGATCGTTGAACGTGAAGAGTATCCGGAGAAATCAAGCGATCCGGATTACAAGTACACGATAACAACGTATCGTTGTAAGACCTGCGGTGGAACGTGGGTCGACAAAGGGCTTGAGCAAAAGACCGATGCCGAACTCGGTGACGGATATGTGGCTATTTATGCTACTGTCCATTATCTGGGGTATTACAACGTCTACGATACAACAACCCGCAAGTGCGTAATGCCGAAAGCCTTTACTATTGCGGCAGTGTGCGACGCTATGGAAGGAAAGGGGCCACTCATTACTCTGAAAAGCCGTATGCGGCAGTTCAACGCCCGCTTCTTCTGGGCAGGAGCCCACGGCACCAGCGCCAATCCCTTCATTCCTCTCGACACTCTGATTGCGGATAATGCCGAAGGTCTGAGCGTAGAAGCGTTCAAACTCAAGTATTTGAGCTAAGCAACATAAAGCCCGGGGTTAATCCCCGGGTCTATGTCCGTACTTTCGATTACATTCTTTTTTACGAATACAACACCATTATGGAACCCACCTTAACCGGAGCAACGCCATGGCATCGCAACATATGGTCCTCGGAAAACCCATTCCGTACATCGGCACACCTACTGCTGAAATGATCAGCTTTAGCAAGCAACGTTTCAACGATTGGGACGCCAACGGACAGCCCGGCGGGGATGTTTGCCTTCAGAATCTCCTGCGGCTGTTCAACCAAATCCCCGATGTGTCTCCACGCTGGTCGTGTGGCTCGCACGGAGACGATCCTTCGCAGCTGGTACCGATCCTCCCGGTTGATAAGCGCCATAAAAAGAAACGCGATCGGAACTTTTACATCATGTTCGTGACTAATTCTTTTGGCCATCTTCTTTTGCAGCAGCTGTTCAGGAGTATCGTTGATTCAGTAAATGAAACAACGCAAGGTAACACGGACTTTGCGTCGACGACACTGACCATGACACCGCGTGTCTGGAACCACACCGGGGATAATAATTTGATTTACGATGCGGTTAATCTGAGCCTCGTGGTGCGTCCCGGTACTCGATCAGCAATTATTGCTGGGCTGGAAAAAACTGTCGAAGACTTCCTGAAGAAGCTTTCTGAAGAGCCCGACCATGTCTGAAAAGACAACACAACTCAAAGACACCGTTCTCAGACAGCAGATGGTCGATAACTTTGGAGAGAAGAGAGTCCGTGACCTAGAGGAGATCGTTGACCGTTTGGTCGGGAATCAACTGTGGTATAGTGAGAATTGCAGTATCAAAACCGGAGACAGCCATGACAGAACAACCCCCACGTGGTCTGAACGCGATTAACGAAATGGTCGGCGGCAGATCGAGTTTTAAGCGCGGCGAGATGATCGTTATTAGCTCGGCCAACCACCCGTCGAAGACACATTTATTTGACAAAGAGTTTGCCAGGAAGCTGACTGAAACTTGCCGTATTAGCGACGGCCTGAGCGAGCACGCACCTGCGTTCGAAAAACCACCTACCGGGGACGGGCTGCAGCAATTGCTCTTCGAGCTGGAAGAGATTAACTCTCCTTACAACACGATTAATTCGTGAGGATGCGTAACATGAAAGCTTTCCAACAAGACACCCGTTGTGAAGACTTGGAGAATCGTGAAGGCGTTACTGCCGCTGTTCTCTTTGCAAGACAGGGTATGCAGGTCTACCGCAGGTCTGTACTGCGTTCACAGAAACGCGGTTATGACCGCACCGAATGCCATCACTGCAGTTTCATGGAGTTTCGAGAAGCTGCTATTCGCTGCTATCTTGCCATGCGCCGGTACTGGTATACCAACAAGAATCGCATGGAGAACCAGTGATGTCCGTGTGTCAAGAGCTTAGTAATTTGGTGGGAGGGCTTTCCTGTCTCTTCATGACCGGTGTAGCTATCAAGCTATATTCGGACTGGTGCGATAAGCGGGAAGCTCGCAGACGGGAGAAACTCACCCCTAAAGCCACAATGAAGGTAACTGACCTGAGTATGATAAAGGTCAAAGATTTATAGGAGGCCGCTATGGCTGTTTATCTAGGTATGTTTGCGGTATTCTGTATCGTTTTGGGAATGGTCATCTATGGATCATACGTTGGCTGGGCTGAAAGCAAAGCGAAGGAAAAGGAGGAACATGCGGAACAGGTGATCCTGGAAACCATACCCCAGTATGCGCCAGTTAAGGTCGCTGAATGGCATTGCACCGAAGAGCAACCCCAGGCGGTTAAGCCCCAGGATGGTAGTGCGTTGGATAACTATATTACACCGCGAGATCTCAGCTTCAATAACGGCCGGTTGACTCATGCCGAGGTTGTTAAGTTTGCCGAAGCATTCTTGCAACCGCCTGCTATAAGAACGATGGGGCTTTATAGCAATGTCTCCTATCAACGGTTGTCTCGAGCAGTGTCTTCCGGTGCAGATGAAGTAACGATACGTAACGCAATGTCCGATGGCTTCGTGAACTGGTGGGACGCCTTAGGGATAAGAGGCGTCTATGTTGATCTTGCTCGCGTGTCCTACGAAACAGCCTTGGAGTTTCTGAAAAATAACTTCCCTAAAGCTCTGGAAGTTAATGAATACGGCCTGGGTATTTATCATTACGAAGTTCTGCCAAGGAACAGCGTCAGCGCCGTTGTGTTCTTCAACAGCATGAAACCCATTCTGGACGAAGGATGGGTCAGCTGGAAAGTATCAGGAACAAAGGTAGTTGAGACCCTCAGGGATCTCGGCTATATTGGACGACAGATGACAAGCCCTGTGGTTTTGTGTTGATGTAAAGATTTTTTACATACACATCACCACTATGACAACAGATCTGAACTGGAGAAAACTTCTCTCCTAAACCTTAACAAGAGGTGTTTATGCAACGTAAACCTGTAGTCCTTATCACCGTTCGCGGTGGTGTCGTTCAGCATGTCAGCGCTCCTGGTAGCGTCAACACGGTAGTGCACGATTACGACAGCATCACCGAAGGCTCCGGTTTTGAATGTGTCTGGTGCGGCAAAAGCAGTACCAATGAAGAGATGACTGGCCAGCATGGCGACATCTGTCCGCACTGTAACAACCCCACTGTGACAATGCAGTTGTTCGATCTTCAGGCCGGCGACCAGTTCCTTTGCCTGAATGGCGGTAAGTGGGAAAAGGTTTCCGAGACCGAGGCCAAGTGTCTCGAAGATGATTCGGCGTTCAAGGTCGGTGACATCGTTACCTTTGCCCAACACGCCGACGTGTTCCCTTATTAACCACCCCATTGCTTTGAGGTGAAACATGTTCCGCGCCAGTACTCTCTGGCGCCTGTACAGCTACGCCATTGCACCGTGCTATCTGGAAGCAGAGATAGTTACCGTGCCTCGCGACACCCGGCGTAGTAGCCCTGCCAAAGCAGAAAGACAGGCGACAGTTGCCATTGATGATTACGGTTAGGTGACGCGGCTGGCCGCCGCAGTCGCCGAGGTTACAAACTACACCCCTTGGGCTAACGACATACCACAGATAAAGCACCCCCGTCCCTTAAATGCGGGACACCGGAGATTGTTCTTAGAACAATGTAAAGAGACACTGGTCACCCTTTCTACGAATCGGCCAATGTATAAAGCGCAGTGCACGGCGCTAAGTACAGCGGAAGATGGTCTGAAAGGGAACAGTGTCTCATCCTTTCTTTTTATGCCGGAGAAACGTCATGGCTAGCACTTACGAAGAGTTTATCGCCAAGCTGCATGAAATGGAGAATGGTCTGCTACCAGCATTCGACCCATGCCCTCAGTCAAGAATCGAAGCACTCATCGAGATTTTGTCAGACCCGCAATACGAAAGGATAGTTGGACATATTTGTAAACTGGGAAGCAGGTCTGAAGTTTATGAATATCTACGGGAGCACGAAGCCCTTTTCAAGTTAATAATGAAGGGAGGAATGGTATCGTCAGCTTTGTTAATAAATGTCATCAAAGTGTTTCATGACGGAATGAAACTTATTACAAGACGCGAGGCCTTACTAGCATTACGTGAAGGGCACGCCATAGGTCACGTAGCGGTCATGCAGCCCGGCGTATACTGGAGCCATCCTCGCCCCATGATCTTCATCGATGGTAGTCTTCAGGACGATGCTGTCGTTTTCAACGGAAAACGCATTGCTGAAAACTATAACCCGATTTTGCTCGGCAGTGCTTTTATGTCGTCAGGCGGCTATTATGTCGTTCAGGAGTGAGTAATGGAAACCTACCAACAATACACCCAATACATGGTTTACGCGATTATGCTGGCTATGGTGATCATAGTTGTCGTCTTTGGGGCAGCGATCTTTAACCACACCGCGCTGCTTCGCGGTCACGATGGCACTGATATTGATTCTGTTTTAAAAGCCACTGATCGCAGGATCAAACTGATGGCGTGGTTAGCGCGAATCACAGCCGTCGGTCTCTTCGTGTGGGTAATTCTCAGTTTCATTCTTGATGGTTCAGGAGGCTAACATGCCAGTAGGAACTCAACAACGTTTCAATCGCGGCGATCTTGTCCGTATTACCGATAAGATGCCGGAATCCATGCTGCACTTCGAACACGGGTGTGACGCGATAATTGTTCACAGTTACGAGGATGCTTTTGGTAGCCCGTTTGCAAGAACCGAAAAGCATCAATACAGAGTGCTGCTCGAGAATGGTAATAGTTCGGCCTGGTACCCGGAAGAACTTCTGACCCTGGTCCGAGCCGATGCCCGTGACGTCGCCGACATCTGGGCGAATGTCCCGATAAACCAACGCAAAGAGCTGGAATCCATTGCCGATAAGGCTGTTGTTGAGTTTATCAAGAAAGTGGCCAAACAGAACCCGATACCACCCATCCCTGACGAAGCTCTGAAAGGGGTGACGGTGATCAATCTGGACGATTGGCTCCCCAATGAGGTTATCCCCAGCTCGAACATAAGTAATTTCCTGGATTACTTCGACGACCATGTCGAGTATCCCGGTGATACCGTTGCTGGAAACCCGCTCCCCATCAATGAGTTCTGGCAATACATCAGTAGCACCTTCCTCGATGGTTTCATCAACTACGTCGATATCATTGAGGGGTACCAGATACATCGTTATCGTGCTCCTGACGTCACTAAGCGCGAGAACTTCGCCAAGATGTCCGAGTTTCATTCTAACCTCTCAGTAGCTGAAGATGATGTACTCATTCTTGCTGACGCCAGGACAAACGATGGTTTGTACTATTTCTTCTGGTTTGATCGCGATGTGAGTGATTGCTGTATTGGCCGTTTCCTCACGGAAGACTCGCGTGAGAAAGTATTGGAGAACTTCCGCGCATACGTGAACGACAGGAATGCTGAGATGCAGAAAAGCTACGGTTTACTCAGTCCCAAAAGTTGGTATGAGGTAGGGGCTATACCGCCAGAACCCATTCCGCTCGAGCCAGCCTGGCTTCTGCCAAAACTCAAGGGCTGGATTTCCAGCTGAACACAAGCGCCCTTCGGGGCGCTTTCTTTTTTGCCCTCGCAGTAACTTTTTATCCCCTCTGATATTTTACGTACAACTCTCATCCACAATGGAAACATGACCATGACACAGCAAAACCAAATGCCGCATCAGGAAGTCAGCATCGATGTCTTCATCGAAAAGTACGCCAAAGACGGCGAGACCACTCTCGATGAAAACCGTCGTCGCGTTGCCAAGGCACTGGCCTCCGTTGAACACGAATCCATTCGCGACGACTACGAAGAACGCTTCTACCGCGCTCTCGACGGCGGCTTCATCCCGGCCGGTCGGATCAGCTCTGCTGCTGGTACCAATATTCAGGCCACGTTGATCAACTGTTTCGTTCAACCGGTTGGCGATGCCATGCGCGGCTTTGCCAAAGACGGGCGTCCCGGTATCATGAAGGCATTGGAAGAATCCGCCGAAACTCTGCGTCGCGGCGGCGGCGTCGGTTACAACTTCTCTCACCTCCGCCCGCGTGGCGGTTACGTCTCCGCCACTCATTCGCGTTCTTCCGGTCCTGTCAGCTTCATGGGTGTCTTTGACAAGTCGTGCGAGACTGTCGAATCCGCTGGTGCTCGCCGTGGCGCCCAGATGGGTGTGTTGAACTGCGATCACCCGGACATTGAAGAGTTCATTCACGCCAAAGACAAACAGGGCCAGTTGAACAACTTCAACATCTCCATCGCCGTGACCGATGCTTTCATGGAAGCCGTCGAGAAAGACGAGCTGTTCGAGCTGGTTCACGTTGCCCGCCCTCATCCCGATGAAATCGAAAAGATGGGCGCCTATCAGCGTAACACTGACGGCAAGTGGGTCTACAAGATCGTCCGTGCCAGGGATCTGTGGGAACAGATCATGCAGTCGACCTACGACCATGCTGAACCCGGTATCCTCTACATCGATCGCATGAATCAGGAAAACAACCTCTACTACTGCGAAGAAATTGAGGCGACCAACCCCTGCGCTGAACAACCGCTTCCGAACTACGGCTGCTGTGATCTGGGGTCGGTCAATC
>Ga0255088_1000104_pt1 | contig 48351 bp, 59 predicted proteins | sample Colum_Miss_RepB__2_FD_188587 | JGI IMG/M metagenome (GOLD analysis project Ga0255088, IMG submission 188587) | Freshwater microbial communities from Columbia River, Oregon, United States - Colum_Miss_RepB_8d | ecosystem: Environmental > Aquatic > Freshwater > River | place: USA: Oregon...
ACTGGATCAGGAGTCTCAACTCTTTTACATGGAGCTGGATCTAAATTATTAGAGGGGAGAAAACTCATTAATCTTCTCACATCCTGCAAACAGGATTGCTCATTTGCACTTACAAAATGACAAACTCCGCTTTTTTCAGCGTGAGTATCTGCCCCCCCTAATACCTCCTTAGTCACATCTTCATGTGTGACTGTTTTAATCACATCAGGACCAGTGACAAACATGTAGGAGGTGTTTTCCACCATGAATACAAAATCAGTGATGGCTGGACTATAAACTGCACCCCCAGCACATGGACCTAAAATCACGCTGATCTGCGGAATCACGCCACTGCACTGCACGTTTCTCCAAAATATTTCAGCGTACCCGCCGAGGGACTCAACGCCTTCTTGAATTCTTGCTCCACCTGAGTCATTCAGTCCGATTAAGGGACTGCCTGTTTTGAGGGCCATATCCATGACCTTGCAAATCTTTGCAGCATGGGCTCCTGACAAACTCCCACCAAATACGGTGAAATCCTGAGAAAAGACGTAAACTGTTCTTCCATGAATAGTCCCATATCCAGTGACAACACCATCCCCAAGAACCTTCTGATTTTGCATTCCAAAATCGGCACATCGATGGGTGACGAACGGATCAAGCTCCGTGAAACTGCCTGGATCTAAAAGAAGATCTATTCTTTCTCGAGCAGAGAGTTTACCTGCAGCATGTTGCTTTGCAACCCGCTCTGGACCTCCGCCTTCTTCTGCTCGTTTTTTTCGATTTTGTAAATCTTGTAGCTTTTGAGAATAAGACATGGGCCTGATCCTTTTTTTGCACAGACAACCACGTCCCTCTAGATGGGTCAAGAGCTTCTTCCGAGGAGGAAGGGTTTTCATGAGAGGATCTTTTCATGGAGATTGGAATAGAACCTGACAACAATCTTCAGATGCCTTCTAATATCAAACTTTTCAAGGCCCTATTTCAACTCAGACTCATTGATTCTAAGCAAGTCTTGCAACTTTTTTCGACTCAAATAAAGAGATCTATGCAGCCTCAGCTGATCCAGAGCCTGATCGAGGGATTTTTCTCTTATCTAGGTTATACTTCTCGACTTTCATGATTAGACCTGCGCGAGAGATGCCTAGCTCCTTAGCCAGCCTGCTCTTGTTCCAATTCGTTCGTTTTAGTCCTTCTTTAATCATAGTTTTTTCAAGTTCTTCAAGGGAGTCCTTGAGCTTTCCTGCTACGCGAGCCCCTTGAATTTTGATAGAGTCGCCTTGATCACGAATTCTTTGTGAGAGTAGCTCAACAGGAATGACCTTATCTTCACCCGACAGAACAATAAGTCGCTCTACTTCATTTTCAAGCTCACGGATATTTCCAGGCCAATTGTAGTCAAAGATTTTCTCCATCGTTCTTTTGGCAAAGTTTTTAAGAGGGAGATTCTTTTCCTTACACCCACGCGACAGGAAGTGATCAATTAAAATCGGGATATCTTCTTTACGATCACGCAGAGGAGGAACTCCAAGATTAATCACATTAATACGATAGTAGAGGTCTTCACGGAAACTACCGTCCTCTACCATCTCTTTGAGATCCTTATTCGTAGCAGCGAGAACTCTCACATCTACCTTTCTCAGTTCTGTACTGCCTACTGGAGTGAGTGTACCTTCTTGAAGAACTCTCAGCAGCTTCACCTGCATAGATAGCGGCATGTCTCCAATTTCATCCAGAAAGAGGGTGCCCTGATGGGCTGCTTCAAAGAGGCCTTTTTTATCCTTCACAGCACCTGTGAAGGAACCCTTGACGTGACCAAAGAGTTCACTATCGAGGAGATTTTCATTAAAAGCAGAACAATTCACGGTAACAAACTGCGCATCTTTTCGTGGAGAGTTGTAGTGAATAGCACGAGCAATGAGTTCTTTTCCTGTTCCGTTTTCACCTTGAATGAGGACAGTAGACTCGGAGCTTTTGATTTTATCGAGTAAACTATAAAGGTCCTGCATGGGCTTTGATTTACCAATCATTGATCCATAGCTATATCGATTTCCTAGCTGACTGTTCAGAGCGTTAATTCTTTCCTCACGTTTTGAGATTTCTGTGTGAAATGTAACAATTTCTTGAGCCACAAGATCCACAAGCTCACAAAAATATTTCTTTTGAGAAGCTGAAATTGACTTGAGTTGAGAGCTTGCTTGAGCAAACTTCTGACCGTCTAACCCGTAACTCTCCAGAAGTTTTCTTGCTTGAGCTTGAGCCTCTTTTGAAGCTTCACTTTCGATGTAGGAGTAAGCCACCACACTTCCTAAAAACTCATTGTCTGCCACAATTCTAGAGACAAACATTTTTTCAATCCCAGCAGGCCCTAGACCTTCCAGCGAGGATTGAGAGGACTTAAAGAGCTGTTCATTAGCATCTGCCACTGATTTGAGAAAAAGGAGTCTCCCTTTATCGCTGTGAAGAAAGTGACTCGCTAAGGGGTTTTTGAATTCTCTCCTTCGATCACCTTGGTCATAGTTTCTTAACTGCCCGCGTTCATCGATGAAAAAAATATCTGTGTTAAACCACTGAGCAAGAATTTCCTCGAGCTTATTGATGACATGAATGTGTTTTAGTTCTTCCCAATTAATCATTTGCACTTCCCCCATTGACTGCTTCAGCTCATCAACCTTCTTTTTGGTTCTTACTCAAACTGCATGAAGATGGACTGGCTAATTCCTGTCCGATAGTGTCGCCATTTTTTACATGTTAACGAAGATTACACAGAGATCCAAGCAAAATATCCGACTATTTAAAGCAACTATAAGATTCTATCCTCCTCATCTGAAAAGCTCACGGCTTTCCATGCAGTTTCGCGAGGTTACACATGCACCGCAATTGACCTAGGTCTGAGCAGACACAACACTATTTTTTAAACAACAAATGCTTTCTTGGAATCAACGAAAAACTCCTTTAAAACAAAGAAGTGAACCCCTATCGATTTTTTGATTACGCATCCACCTCGCCATGCTGTGAGCAAGCACTCCAGACGTACCTTGAAGTTTCAAAGGAACACTTTGCTAACCCCTCATCAAGCCATACCCTTGGACAAAAAGCAGCTCGAGTGATTCGTGAGGCAAGAGAATTTTTTGCATCCCACTTTCAAGTTGAGCCTGAGCAAGTGATTTTTACAGGAAGCGGAACAGAGGCAAATAACCTCGCTATTTTTGGCCCTATGCTGCATGAAGTGCTAGCAAAGCCTCAGGAGAAAAAACAAGTTCTCTTCTCATCAATCGAACATGCTTCGGTGAGAAACGCAGCTCTTTCTCTTCAGGATTATGGGGTTCAAGTTGAAAGGATTCAGGTCAGCTCCCTAGGAGAAATCACTGAGAGCCTCTTCAAAGAGCAGCTCCAAAAGAACCCCTCCTTAGTCAGCGTACAAACAGTCAATCAGCTCATAGGCACTCTCATCCCAGTCGAGAAGTGGGCTCAGCTTACCAAAAGCATCTCTCCTCACACTCTTTTTCATACCGATGCGATTCAAGCGTTAGGTCGAGTCCCGCTACCACAAGCTTCTTCTTCTCAGATTGATCTCCTCACTCTTTCAGCCCACAAAGTTCAAGGGCCAAAGGGAGTAGGAGCACTGATTGTTTTGAATCGCTCCTTGGTGAGGAATAAGAAGCTTCGTCCTTTACTCTGGGGAGGCGGGCAAGAAAAAGGAATGCGTTCAGGAACGCAAAACCCTGCGCTCATCTCCAGTTTTTACCAAGCGGCACGCATTGCGCTCCAGAATGAAAAGGCACTTTTTGAACACGTCCTCAAGCTCAGAGATAGATTTAAAGAACTGATTTTTCAGAAGGGAATTTCAGGTGTTCGTTGGAACTCCCCGGAAGAACAACACGTGCCACATATCTTGAATTTAAGTTTTCTTGGAATTCCTGCAGCTCCACTCGCAGGCCTTTTAGAAGAAAAAAAATGCATCGTTTCTGTAGGCTCAGCTTGTCACTCAAAAAAACCCGGACCTGACCCAGTTCTAGCTGCTTTGGGTCTACCTCTTGACGTTCAAAACTCTGCCCTTCGGATTAGTTTTTCTTCCCAAACGCAACTGAGCGATGTAGAGGTCCTTGCCGAGGAAATTGCAGAATCAGTCAAGAGATTAGGTCTTCTTCTTGGACGACCTGGACAGCAATCCTTTAAGAAACAAAAAAAACCCCATTCACCACCATAGGATTATATGAGCATTCATCATTCTATTTTACTGCGTTACCATGAAGTTGCCCTCAAAGGAGGCAATCGCCGTTGGTTTGAGGATCGACTGACTCTGAATGCTTGCAAGCTCATTCGGAGGGCTCTAGGTAGGGATACTTCTATTGAAATTAAGAGATACCATGGAAGAATCACCCTTGAAACGCAATGGAACATGCAAACTCAAGCTGCTCTTGAGAGAGTCTTTGGCCTCTCCAGTTTTAGTCCCATGCGAAGAGTAACTACGGATAAAGTCGCTATACTGGAGGCCGCTCTCTCAGCAGTTGAGCAATTTGTCCATACTCATAAAAAAGTTCCTACAAGCTTTCGAGTCAAGACTCGACGAAGTGATAAGGCCTTTAGTGAAACCTCCATGGAACTTGATCGTTTTTTTGGCTCAGCCATCCATGATGCTTTTCCTGAGATGAAGGTTGACTTGGTTCATCCCGAGCTTCATGTGGGAATTGAGATCCACTTTAAGGACTCATTTATCTGGACTGAAAAATTTGCAGGGCCCGGGGGATTACCGGTTGGAACTAACTCACATTTGCTTTGTTTGATGTCTGGGGGACTAGACTCTCCTGTTGCAGCGATTCAGGCTCTGAGGCGTGGGGCCACCGCTCATTTTATTCACTTCTATGGAACTCCATTCGTAGGTCAGGAAGCGCTAGAAAAAGTAGAGGACTTGGTTGCACTAGTGAATCGCTACCAACCGGATCCTCAGCCTCTCTTTGTGGTTCCATTCGGAAAGATCCAGGAAAGAATCGCCCTAGTCACTCAGCCTAAAGTCAGAACCATTCTCTATCGAAGAATGATGGTCAGAATTGCAAATCGCTTAGCAGAAAAGCTTAAGATTCAAGCACTCATCACAGGTGAAAGCCTTGGACAAGTCGCAAGTCAAACCCTAGAGAATCTCGCTATCATTAATGAGGTCTCTTCAATACCCATCTTAAGACCTTTAATTACCTACGATAAGGATGAAATCATTGAGCAAGCTCAAAGATGGGGAACCTATGAGACCTCAATTCAACCGGCTTTGGATTGCTGCACCCTATTTGCAGATCGGCACCCCATTCTAAAAGCATCCCAAGGCCTAGTGCAGGATCAAGAATCTCGCTTCCCAGTTGATGAAATTGTGCAGCAAGCTCTTGAAGAAACCTCCTCTCATAAAGTTTTTGAGAAAACTGCGCGGGAGTAAATAGAGATCCACTCCAAAAACTAAATAATCACGGTACAGTTTTATCAAAACACTGTTAAGAACATATTCTTCTCTCACTCTGAGGTATTCATTACACCACTGACCTTCCTCACTGAGACCTCTCATCTATGGGGATCCAGTGGGTTCTTCTTGAGAGAGAATTTTTTTGAAAAACTCAAGTGTCTCAGGCGCATTCCACTTTTGGGGCCCAACCCACTTTGTAATGATACGTAATTCTGGATTGAGCAGATAAGTCTCAGGGTAATTGAAGGTTCCGTAGGTCTCAGGAACTTTTCCTGAGGAATCTAAAAGAGAGAGCAAACCAGAAATTTTTGGTTCTTGGGGAAGAATGCGATGAGCATCTTCCCAACGAGTATCTAGACTCACTGCAATGAACTGAATAGGAGCATCCTTCTTCAGTACCTCTCTCAGCTCTATCCAATCGGGGATCTCTCCGATGCATGGAGGACACCAGGTAGCCCAAAAGTGAATTAAAACCCACTTTCCTCTAAAATCCTTTAGGGAATGAAGCTTGCCCAGATCATCAGGCAAATCAAAAAGTGGAGCGGACTTAAGGGTGCTCTTCTTGCCTGCATGAGAAGTTTCATGAATAGGTTGATGGAAAACTGAATATATCACAGCAATTCCAAAGCAAACCATAACACCCAGCATTAAGCTTAGGTAGAACCTAGATTTTTCCGATTTTTGCGCCTTTTTTTGTAAGAGTCTATACATAATCTCAATCCTTATCTTCTGGTAACACCCTAGAAGATGTTGCAACTACTTTCAATTCACATCTATACTTACAAGTATGACCCACGCCCTTGTGCTGAATGCATCGTTTGAGCCTTTGCACATTGTGACCTGGCAAAGAGCCCTACAGCTCTTGTTTCAGGGAAAAGTCGAAGTGATTGAGGAGTCTGACCATGAAGTAAGGACTGTTCGCCTTACCATTAAGGTGCCTGCAGTTCTCAGACTTCTGAACTATGTCCCTATTGCAAGAAAAAGAGAAATTGTTCGATTCTCTCGAGTGAATATTTTTATCCGAGATCAGCATACTTGCCAATACTGCGGAGACAAATTTCATCGTAACCATCTCACCCTAGATCATGTGATCCCAATCGTCCAGGGTGGCAAGAAAAACTGGGAAAATATCGTTACTGCTTGCAAGCCTTGCAATCAGACAAAAGGGGGTCGAACACCCTCACAAGCAGGAATGCAGCTGATCAAAAAGCCCAAGCAACCTAACTGGCTTCCTGCTGCAAATTTGCATATGGGGATCAGTAGGACGCCGGAGAGATGGAAAGTCTATCTCAAAGTAGATAATAAGTCAGTTTTAGATGGCTTTTAGCGCTGTTTCAGTTAGATACTCATTTTGATTATGATCAAAAAAGTGCTTAAAAAGTCATGGTCAGTCCTGGACTCTCCGCTACATTCCTATGTTGAGCAATATGGAGATCTAATCTTCGATCTCTGTGAATCTACTCTCTGGAGTCCGGCTCAAGCGCAGATCTCCTTTCGGATCATCCTCAAGAAAATTCACACACAAATCCTCACCCAATCTTTTTCAAAATACGAACGAGCATGGATCCTACGAATTACTGCAAGTACTCTCATTGAGCTGCATCGTGAGCATGGAGAAAGGTCCTCTGCTCAAGAGCAGCTTCAGCTCGACTCAGAGTCTGATATCCAAAAAAGGCTAAAACACTTTTTTCATTACTTTCGGAGGTTAGCAGTAGAGAATCAAATCTTACTCCTCCTAAAAAATAAGCATGGCCTCAGTTTTTCTGAAATCGCGATGATTTTAGAAACCCCGGAGGGATCTCTCAAGGTCAAGCATCAACAGAGCTTAAGTATTCTTGAGGAGTGGTTATGGAAAACTCAATAAACTGTTTTCAATTCAAATCGCATCTCTCAGACTTTCTCAGTCACTCAGCTGACCCAAAAATCTTAGAAACTCTGCATGCTCACCTTGAGCAATGTAAACCCTGCCATACTCATCATCATCATCATCAAACCATTTTATCCCTTTTGGAGAATCAACCCACCTCAACACTTCCAAAATCGCTTAGGGAGGCCCCCTTTTCTGCAGTTTTACCTCGAATGACTTCAATGCCTTTCTCAGTCTCACGATGGCAAAAGATACCATGGTATTTAAGAGTACTTCTAGAATGTGGCCTCATTGTTACAGGTGTCATCACTCTGGTTTCATCTACTCCTAAACTGAGAGAGCTATATGAAAACCATATTGAAAAGAATTTAAAAACTTTAGAAGATCCAACAATCGCATTTGAAGACCTTTCTCTTCAAGAAAAGGAAGTCACCCAAGCTCCTGAAAACCTGACTCAAGAACCTATGGATTCAGGAAGTGAAAGCACTGAGCTCAATGGAGAGGATGAATCCACAAGCTCGAATTCAAATTTATCAGGCTCCCAGCTTTGGCGTTTTACACTCAAGACCGTTTCACCCGATGAACTGAGAGCGGAGATTTTGAAAGTCTTAAATAAATTTAGTCCCCCAATTAAAACAGCAGGTGCATTGGGAGTTCAGGTTCCTGGTGGTATTGAATTTAACTTTTTACTCCCCACAGATCAGATCAATGATCTCAAGAAACAGCTTCACGAACTCACTCAGAATACAGCTATTCATCAACAAAGTATTCCATCAGGAGCTGGATCTGATGCGTTTACATGGTATCGAGTTCACTCAAAGAAGAAGCTTCCTACCGGTAAAGCACAAGTGATCATTTGGATCTCTCAGCCTCATGCTGGCGGTTAGCCTTACTCCCCTCCTGAGACTTGATCGAGCTTGTTGATGATTCGATTCTGATTGACCGCTCTTACTCCACCTGGCTCATCTGGGTCAACTTCGACTCGCCCACTTTCCATTCTACTTTGAATGACAGAGCTTTCTTTATTATTTCGTTTTCCGCCAGGATTAATAAACATAGGGGGAGAAGCTTTAAACTCTCCAGCCTTAACTCCAGTTTCTTTTCTTGCCTGATCCAAGCTAAACTCTTGAACTACAACTTCTCCCTTCTTCTTCTTCCCACCTGGAACTCCTTCTTGAGTCGCTTCTGAATCAGGTACTTTTTTTACCTTAAGCCAGCTTTTGGTCGACTCCTTATCATAAGATCCCATGAGCATGATGACACTTGTATCATGATGATCATCATATAACTTTCTTAGAGCAGACTTCTTATCTTCAGCAACATCACCTTTAAATTCATTCTTCACCTTCTCTCGATGACTATCCATCAAATCCTTAAGTTTTGTCTTTCCTGACCCTGAGCTGCCATCCCCTTCTGTTCCTGCTACATTTCCACCATTTGACTTGAGCATTTCTTCTAGGCTCGACTTAGACTCCTGACAGGCCTTATAGATAGCTTCATCGGCCTTCTTCACTTCAGGCTCCTCAGTTTCCTGAAACTTCTTGGCTGAACGCTTGAGCACTTCACAATCATCATTACTTAAGACTAGCTTCTGCTTCACATAATCTAGTGCTGAGATATTATCGTACTCCTCCCCAGTAACCTGGTAAAGATCTGCTAGGTTCTTCTTACTCACTAAAAACTTTTCATTAAAATAAGCGACCTCTGATGCACTTAAAAAATCTGGAACCTGAGTAAAACGAGCTCCATCACTGAGTTTATAAATCTCCTCAACATCTGCCATTAAAAGATGAGAGCATCTCTCACGATACTCTGGGGCTTCATTTCCTGAATCGCACCTAAGTTTACGAATCTGATCCTCATTCTCTGCCAAAGCAGCTCTTGCCTTCCAGAGCCAATTACGCATAAACGTCGCGTAAGTATTATAGCACTGTTCAGGACTCAAAAATTTTTGACTAGGATGACTCACCCTTACAGCATCAAGCCCAACGGTGCTGCAAAACTTATTAGTGAGAGAATTCATCTGCTTTAATTTCTGCTGTGGTTGTAAATCTAAAGAATCCTTAATCTTTCTCAACTCATTAATCTTGGTTTGAACCCAATCCATCTGATAGGTGATATTTGAAGTCGCTTTTTGATACAGACAATCTTGTCCACACATTCCATAATTCTTGTCAGAAAAAGACTTTCCAATATCTTCTATATTTTTACCAGGATTTGAGAGCACCCCCTTCATTCCATTTGCAAATGCTGCTGCAGGAGGTCCTCCAGTAGTTTTTCCTCCTTGAGCACCCCCAGCATAAACGAACGATATGAGAGGCAGTTCAACAAGTGCTGCTATAAGCACAAGCCTGAACGCCCAAGATTTAGACTCAAAGGGCCTATTTGATTTATTCAATCTAAAGACTCCTAGCATCTCCTTAATTATATCTGTTTTTCAGAGATTAGTATGGGTTTAATGATTAGAAAAGCTGAATGAATTTCCTTAATATTAAACTACTTTAATTTAACTTAATCATCCCAACACCCCCGCCAGGGATTAAAACCACTTACACAGGAGAGAGCAGACTTAACAAAGTCCCGCCTATTCCAATAATTTCCGTAAGCCCGCGATCAATTTTACACAATGCATCTAACTCAAATACTCTTATCAAATCAAACTCAGAGCGAATGACAGACCTACTTTTCTCTAACCCTTCGCGATCTTATTAAGAACAGAGGCCATTCAATTAAAAACACTCCACTTTTATTCATAATCTAGTTTTATTTAGATTTGATTTAAAAAAGACTCGCTAGCGATAATTAAATTAGGAGTATCTTTAATTATGAAAAAGTATTTAGTGATCACTTTTTACTGGGCAATATTTGCCTTTCCCGCTCTAGCCGCAGGCAAGAAGCCTACACCACCTCCGCCGCCGGGCCCGATTAAACCTGAAGTTCTCGCTCCCTATGGATCTCGTGTCATTGGGGAATCAGCCTTTAAGGACCTAATCAATCAAGGACGGCTCGCGCTCATCAAACCCACACAAACTTCAAGCTCAAACCAGAACTTAGTTGCCCTCAGTGAGGAACTAGAGCGAAAACTGCCTCAAAAACAAGGCCTTCTCTCACAATCTCTACCTGAACAAGTTGAGATCAAGGTACCGCTTGAAGATGGAAGCACAAAAACGATTCAACTCCTAGGCTCATCTTTTGCTTTAAGAACAATCTCAAAAACAGTTGAAATACAATCCTCAGACGCGAACAAAACTGCAATTCGCTCACAACTCTCGGCCTTCGCACAGATTTCATCTAGATCTCAAGCTCTTGCAGAGACTCAAAGCATTACACCACCAGCATGTAATAAAGAGATTGGATCACTTTCAGGTTTAGATGGGGCGATTCTCCCCCAGAACTTCTCCTCTATTGGACTGATGAAACGTTTTACGTTCGCACTCAGAAACTATCAGAGCTGCATTAAAGATCAGGGGTCTCGAGGCTCATGTACTGCATTTGCTGCAGCTGGAGCACTTGAATCCTACATTGCATCACACAAACAAATTTGGCTAAACCTCTCTGAACAAGCAATCTATAATCAGAGCAAGCTCTTCTGGTCCGATGACTACACTCCTAGCTTACCCACCTCTTATAACACCCAAACTGAAGGTTACTCGACGGAAAGCATCCTCAACTATGCGAAGAACTTTGGATACATCTTTCCTCTGGAGCGCTACTGGCAATATAACCAATCTCCTAAAATCAAATACGTAGCCTCTCCTCAGAACACGTCACTACAGGTAATCACCAATGCATGTGATACCTACTCGGGTGCTTGCTCAAACACAGTCCATCAAGGAGACCTTGTTTGCGCTATAAACTCATCCAGTCAAAAATATCAATGTGGCTATCTCACGCCCATTACCAGTAGCGTCTCTGGAATACGAGTTAAAACCTATTCAGAGCTATGGGACTTCAGTAATCCCACTCAGTCCCTTCAACTCATGACCACCTACCTTAACTCCTCACAACCCCTCATGATCAGCTTCGCTGTTACGCCTCGCTTTTACTCAGTTCAAGCTGGATATGCAGATGCTCCAGAACTCACGCAGAAACTCAGAAATCCAGACACAATCCTTGGGTATCATGCAGTAGAAGCCATTGGCTATGTTCCAAGGAGCAGCATCCTGAAATACATTCCTAACGCCCCACTCAACGAAACATCATCAAGCCTAGATAGCCCACTTTCTGGATACTTCATCATCAAGAACTCTTGGAGTACAACCTGGGGAGACGCAGGCTATGCCTACATCCCTGGAAATTACTTAGCGAAATACCTTGTAGGGGCTCAAGCACCCTCCGGAGTTGATCTAGTCGGAACTTTCTAAAGTCCCTTGAGACGTAAAAAAGCAAAAGGCCACGCTTCTATCCTTAGAAACGTGGCCTTTACTTTTTAGAGGACTCCCTCAAATAGGGATTCCATCTGATCTTTTAGCTGCTGCTGCCGGACTTACTACTTCCGCCACCTGCAGGGGTCTTGCGAGCTGCCCCACCCTTTGTGGAGGAACCCTTAGCAGAGCTCGCCTTAACCTTAGATTTTGGGCTAAAAAGGCGGCGCATCTTACTGAAAGGATCCTTAGGAGCGGTTGCTTCAGCCTTCACTTCAGCCTCGCCCTCTGCCACAGCCTTAACCTTCTTCTTGCGATCTAATACTGGATGATCCACCAACTCTAGAACTGCCATTTCAGCAGCATCACCCCAGCGACGCTCAGCAATTTTTAGAACACGGGTGTAACCACCAGCTCTATTCTTGTAGCGATCAGCCAAAGTGGTGAACAGCTTAGACACTACTTCGTTATCACGAGTTCTGTCAAAAGCTAAACGACGGGAAGCAGGAGATCCGCTCTTACCTAAGGTAATCAAGCGATCCACTACACGGCGAATTTCTTTCGCCTTCTGCACTGTCGTAATAATCTGTTCCTTCTCAATCACAGAGTTAGCCATATTTCTGAACATAGCTACTCGGTGAGAAGTATTACGGCCAAACTTTCGGCCATCTACATGGTGTCTCATAACGCACTCCTAAAAGTGACAACTCCCCTGCACTGGAACAACCATCCAGAATGGGTAACCTATACTTTTTCCTGACAAAGCTCCGTTGCCTTTGAGCTGTCAGTCATCCTTATCTAAATCAACGACTACTCTTCGAGCTCGTCACCTAGATCGTCAAACTCCTCATCATCCTTCTGTACATTGCCTGCATCAGCATCTGTTTCCACAGCACTCTTCACAGGTTGAGAAGGAGCCACGAAACCATCCAGCTTCATTCCTAAGCTCAGTCCCATCTCACTCAAGATGTCTTTAATCTCATTGAGAGACTTACGACCAAAATTCTTGGTCTTCAACATCTCTGACTCAGTCTTTTGAACGAGCTCATAAATGTACTTAATGTTAGCATTCTGCAAACAATTTGCGGAACGAACAGAAAGCTCGAGCTCCTCAACAGATCGATAAAGATTAGGATTGAATTGAGATCCACCCTCTTCCTTAGTCATTGCAACAGGTTCTGGCTCTTCCTCGAAATTCAAGAACACAGAAAGCTGATCCTTAAGGATCTTAGAACCCAAGGATACTGCATCTTCAGGATTCACTGATCCATCAGTCCAAACTTCTAAAGTGAGCTTATCAAAGTCTGTACGTTGACCCACACGGCTCTGAGTCACAGAGTAGTTCACTCGGCGAATCGGAGAAAAGAAACTGTCGACTGCAATCCAGCCCACAGGCATGTCTTCGCTCTTATTCGCTTCAGCGGCACGATAACCACGGCCTCTAGCCACTTCAATCTCAATGCGAATCTTACCTGCCTTACCGACTGTTGCAATGAGCTGATCTGGATTCAGAACTTGAACCTGATCTGAAGTGATGATGTCAGAAGCAAGAACCTCGCAAGGACCTGTCTTTTCAACCATTACGGTTGTTTTTTCATTTCCGTAAAGTCGGAAGCGTACTTCCTTCAAATTGAGAATAATCTCAGCGACATCTTCCTTCACATCAGGAATAGAGGTGAATTCATGAACCACACCATCAATTCGAACTGCTGTAACTGCCGCACCTTGCAAGGACGACAAGAGAACACGGCGAAGTGAATTCCCTAAGGTTAACCCAAAACCCCTCTCTAAAGGTTTTGCAATAAATTTTCCATAGGATGCACTTAAACTCTCTTTATCTACATCGAGAGCCTTTGGTTTAATCAAATCACGCCAATTTTTTTCTAACATTTTATTCTCCTGTCATCCCCTCGTTACAAACTAGATAGACTGATGACAAACTCTATCTAGGCAACCATGCGGGGAGTGTTCAAGCTATTATTTAGAGTACAACTCAACGACCAGACGCTCTGCCATTGGCGCCGTAATATCATCGCGAGATGGTAAATCACGAACCTTAGCCTGCATTGTAGCTGAATCCAGCTCCAACCACTGAGGAATCTCACGACGCTTCACAGCCTCGAGAGCACCAGCAATCTTTGCAACGCCTTTGCTCTTGTCACGAACTTGGATCATGTCACCCTTAGAAACCAAGAATGATGGAACGTCAACTCTGCGCCCATTCACAGAAAAGTGCCCGTGACGAACCAAGTGTCTAGCTTCATTTCTTGAATTTGCAAATCCAGATCTGTAAGCCACATTATCCAAACGTCTCTCAAGCATAGAGAGAAGATTTGAACCGGTAACACCCTTCATACGGTCAGCTTTCTCGAACAAATTGCGGAACTGACCTTCCAATAATCCGTAAATTCTCTTAATTTTTTGCTTTTCTCTTAATTGCAAACCATACTCGGAGAACTTAATACGACCTTGTCCGTGCTGCCCAGGCGGATAGCTTCGTCTCTCGAAGGAACATTTATCTGTGTAGCAACGATCGCCTTTTAAAAATAATTTTTGGTTTTCACGTCGGCATAGCCGGCAAACTGAACCAGTACAACGAGCCATAAATTAAACTCTCCTTCGTTTTGGTGGGCGGCATCCATTGTGAGGAATTGGGGTCACATCTTCAATAAATGTTACGCGCAATCCCACAGAAGCCAATGCACGTAGAGCAGATTCACGACCCGCACCCGGACCACTGACGAAGACCTGAACACTACGCATTCCATTTTCTACTGCTTTTCTTCCTGCATCTTCAGCAGCAACCTGTGCAGCAAATGGAGTATTTTTTCTAGAACCACGGAATCCCTTACCACCAGCACTGGACCAGCAAATGGCGTTACCCATAGTATCAGTCACTGTGACAATGGTATTATTGAAAGAAGAAAGAACATAAACGTTTCCTGCGGAAACATTCTTCTTCCCCTTCTTCACCTTCTTCACTACGCCCTCTGCAGGAGCTGTAGCGCTATCTTTTTTTGATTCTGCTTTTGTACCTTCCGGCTTTTGATCAGACATATTCACCTACTATTACTTCATCGCCTTAACAGACTTTTTACCTGCAATTGCGACCGCTGGACCTTTACGGGTACGAGCATTTGAATGAGTTCTCTGACCACGCACTGGCAAGCCCCTGCGGTGTCTAACCCCACGGTAACAACCTAGATCTACTAAACGTTTAATATTTAAACTGGTTTCACGTCTCAGATCACCCTCAACAGTAACGTTTCTGTCGATGACGTCACGAATACGTGCGACTTCTGCCTCAGTCAAACTATCCGACTTCTTATTTAGATCGATCTCTGCTTCACCCAAAATTTTCTTGGCCATTGGACGACCAATTCCAAAAATATAGGTGAGCGCCACTTCCATTCGCTTATTGCGTGGGAGATCGACTCCCGCGATTCGAGCCACGTTGCTACCTTCCTTTCAACTTCCTAATTTACAACCTAACCCTGTCTCTGCTTGTGGCGAGGATTTTCACAAATCACACGAACCACGCCCTTACGACGGATCACTTTACACTTGTCACAAATCTTCTTTACCGATGCACGGACTTTCATAACATCACCATCCACTTTACAACTTATTTCACCCGGTAAGTAATACGTCCCCTTGTGAGATCATAAGGAGACATCTCTACCGTAACCTTATCCCCTGGAAGAATCTTGATGTAATTCATCCTCATCTTCCCCGAGATATGAGCCAATATTTTATGCCCATTCGGGAGCTCAACTCGAAACATCGCGTTCGGAAGAGGTTCGAGCACTGTCCCTTCAACTTGGATCGCGTCGTCTTTTGGCATCGTTGAACTTCCTTCTTTGCTAGTTACCTTTCTTAAACCACTGTCAAAATTTCAGGACCATTAGCAGTAATCGCCACCGTATGCTCGTAATGAGCAGAAAGTGAGTGATCTACAGTCACAGCTGTCCAGCCATCGCTGAGAACCTTCACTTGATGACTTCCCGCGTTTATCATGGGTTCGATAGCGACTACCATTCCGACCTTGAGCAAAGTCCCCTTGCCTTTTGGACCGTAATTGGGAACTTGAGGTTCCTCGTGGAGTGCCTTACCTATACCATGACCAACGAATTCCCTTACCACACCGTACCCATATCCTTCAACATAATTCTGGATGGCGTGGCCAATATCAAACACTCGATTTCCTGCGCGGCACTGCTCAATTCCCTTAAAAAGACTTTCACGCGTAACATCGATGAGTTGCTGAGCTGATTGTGAAACCCTTCCTACCGCTACCGTTCTTGCCGAATCGCCGTACCAGCCTTGATGGCTGACACCAAAATCGAGCCCTACGATATCACCTTCTTTTAATATCCGCTTCGGTGAGGGAATCCCATGAACTACCTCATCATTGACGGAAATGCAAACAGTCGCTGGAAAACCGTGATAACCTTTGAATGCGGGCACCACTTTAAGATCCTTACAGCGAGATTCAGCATATCGATCAAGTTCACCCGTTGATATTCCTGGCTGTGCCATATCAACTAATTCAGATAAGATCTGCGCCACCGCACGACCAGCAACACGCATCAAATCAAGCTCTCGCTCAGACTTCAAATAAATCATGCTTCAGAAATCTACCTTTCAACCCAAAGCTCGAGTCAATGAACGATTCACCTCATCAGCTGCCTTCGCAGCATCTAAGGTCACTAATTTGGCTTGATCTCGATAAAACTTAATCAAAGGCTCAGTCTGTTGGTGATAAACCTTCAATCGATTCAAAATGACTTCAGACTGATCATCACTTCGTTGCACTAAAGCACTTCCGCACTGATCACAGATCCCTTCACGACGAGGCTGAACTGCTTCAATGTGGTACATCGCTGAGCACTGACTACAAGTACGTCTACCCGAAAGTCTTTTCACTAAAGATTCATCTGCAATATCAAACAAAACAACTTGCCCTACACCCTGGCCCACAACCTTAAGCATCTGATCTAACACCACTGCCTGGGCGACGTTTCTAGGAAAACCATCAAGCACAAAACCTCGCTGACAATCTTCTTCTTTCATTCGCTCACCAATAAGACTCACAACCAGCCCATCAGGAACCAACATACCTTGATCAATAAACTTCTTGGCCTGAACCCCTAAATCGGATCCACTCTTAATCGCAGCCCTGAGCATATCCCCAGTTGAAACATGGGCCCACCCTTTTTCTACCACAATCTTCTTCGCTTGTGTGCCTTTGCCCGATCCAGGAGGACCTAGTAAAACAACTATCATGTATATGCCGCGCGCCCTTTCACACGAGTGTGCTTCATGAAGCCCTCATAATTGCGACTCAAAAGAAAGGTCTCAATTTGAGCTACCGTATCTAGAGCAACGCCCACCAAAATGAGAACACTTGTACCACCAAAGTAGAAAGGCACCTTCAGTGCTTGAGTGAAAAAAGTAGGGAGAACGCAAATACAAGAGATGTACACAGCTCCGCCTAATGTTAAGCGAGTAAGAACATAATCAATGTATTGAGCAGTAGGCTGGCCGGGCCGAATCCCGGGAATAAAACCCCCGTACTTCTTGAGATTATCAGCCACATCGTCTGTTTTAAACGAAACAGCTGTATAGAAGTAACAGAAGAAAATAATCAAACCTACAAACAAAATATTATAGAGAGTATTTCCAGGCTGCAACAATTGAGTGAACTGCTGAACCTTCTCAGAAGGGAAAAAGGTTGCAACCGTCGCTGGAAACATAATCAAAGAAGAAGCAAAGATAGGAGGAATCACACCTGAGGTATTCACCTTAAGCGGTAGATTGGTATTCTGGCCGCCATAAACTTTTCTACCTACAATACGCTTCGCATATTGAATAGGAATTCTACGAGCCCCTCTCTCCACAAAAATGATGCAGAAAAAAGTGACGATAATAATGGCAAGAATCATTAAAATCTTGAGAAAGCTCAACTCCCCAGAACGATACAAACTGAGGGTGCTGCCAATCCCTGAAGGGATTCGCGCTGCGATACCTGCATAAATCAGGAGGGATATTCCATTGCCAATTCCCCTCTCAGACATTTGCTCGCCCACCCACATTAAAAATACGGTGCCGGCGGTCAATGTACACGTAGTCAGAAGACGAAAAGCTAGTCCGGGATGCATCACTACAGAAGGATTACTGTAGTGCTCAAGCCCAGTAGCAATTCCATAACCTTGAATTAAGCAGAGTAGAACAGTCCCATATCGGGTATATTGGGTAATCTTTTTTCTACCCTGCTCGCCTTCTTTTTGTAAGTCGTGTAAGTAAGGGACAACAACAGTCAAAAGCTGAAAGATAATAGAGCTACTGATGTAGGGCATCACTCCAAGAGCGAATATACTGAAGCGCTCCAAAGCTCCTCCACTGAAAAGATTAAACCATCCGAAAATGGTTCCTTTCATATTAGAGAAAACTTGCTGGAGTGCTCCAGAATCAACTCCGGGAGTTGGGATATGAATCCCAATCCGATACACAGCTAACATCAAGAGAGTGAAGATAATACGTTTACGTAGTTCCGGAATCTTAACCAGTCCATCAGCGCCCGACATATATGCCCTCTCTTGTTGTAAATCTTAAGCTCGATGAAACATCAAGACTTAGTGTGCTGCTGTCTTCTTCTTGCCCTTTTCTTGTTTACCTGGAATTGGAAGAATTTCAATAGATCCTCCAGCCTTGGTAATCTTTTCTTGCGCTCCAGAGCTTACCTTATGGGCCTTGATATGGAAAGCTTTAGTGATTTCCCCTGTTCCGAGAACGGTGAGACGGTCATAACGACCCTTAATCACTTTCGCAGCAGTCAAGGATTCTAAAGAAATCTCTTTCATCACCTGATGATCTAGTCTCTCGAGATCAGAAAGATTTACAATAGCAATAGTTCTACGAGCAATATTGGTAAAACCACGCTTTGGGATACGGCGATACAAAGGCATTTGACCGCCCTCGAAGCCAGGTCTAACACTTCCGCCTGAACGAGCAAGCTGACCCTTATCCCCTTTACCGGCAGTCTGTCCATGTCCAGATCCAGCTCCACGGCCAAGTCTCTTTCTCTTATGAGTTGCGCCTTGATGAGCTCTAATTGAATTTAACTTCAACATATGAATATCACTTTCCAAATTAAGTTCAGTATCTCTCAAAAGGGAGAAACTCTCCCTTGAGAAATACTCCTTGCTTAGCGGGTCTCAGCAACCACTTCCACAAGGTGCAACACCTTCTTAATCATCCCACGTACAGAGGGTGTATTTTCGAGGGTTCTCACCTGTTCACGTCTCTTCAAGCCCAACCCATTAATGGTTGCACGCTGACTTGGTGGACATGCAATGGTTCCCTTTTTTAGACGAATGGTAATAGTCTTTTTTGTGGCAGCCATTATCTACTCCTTACGACGAGTCGAGTTATAACATTTCCCCAACAGCTTTTCCGCGAGCTTTAGCAATATCGCTAAAGCTTCTTAGAGTTTTTAATCCTTCCAATGTAGCGCGAACAACATTGTGTGGATTGTCTCTACGGATAGACTTTGTCAGAATGTTCTGAATTCCAGCAACTTCAAGAATTGCACGAACCGAAGAGCTAGCAATGATACCAGTACCTTCTGGAGCTGGCTTCATCAACACTTGGCTTGCACCAAAATGTCCGACCACTTCGTGAGGGATGGTGTTGCCATCCAACGGCACCTTCATCAAGTTCTTCTTGGCTTGCTTTCCAGCCTTCTTAATCGCTTCAGGTACTTCCAGAGCCTTACCAAGTCCAACACCCACTTGGCCCTTCTTGTCCCCAACTACGACGATAGCGGCGAAGCTAAAACGACGCCCGCCCTTAACCACCTTCGCACAGCGATTAATATGAATCACCTTATCTTCAAATTCAGACTCTTCCTGCTGACGCCCAACTTGCTGACCCACTGCCATATTATCTCCTTGCGTCCTCATCCTTAAAACTTCAATCCAGCTTCACGAGCTGCATCTGCTAATGCCTTGATTCGCCCGTGGTACAAGTAACCACTTCGATCAAACACGATTTGGCTAATATTCTTAGCTAATGCGCGCTTTGCAATGAGGTTACCCATAGTCTTGGCACCCTCAACTGATCCACGTGATTTACCCTTAAAATCTTCCTCCAAGCTAGAGACAGATACCAAGGTATGACCCTTAACATCATCTACTAACTGAACGAACATATTTCGATTTGAACGGAATACAGAAAGGCGTGGTCTTTCAGCACTTCCTTCCATTCTTGCGCGAATACGGCGCTTGCGTTTAAATCGAACAACTTGCTTTTGACTCGTCTTTTGACGTATCTTCGTAGCCATTCTAAAAACCTCGTTTACTTAGCACCAGCAGCTTTACCCTGCTTACGGATGATATGCTCATCACTGTACTTGATCCCTTTGCCTTGATAAGGTTCAGGCTCCTTAAAGGATCTAATTTTTGCTGCAACCATACCCACCAACATCTTATCCGCACCAGTCAAAACAATGTGAGTATTGTTTTCAACCTTCGCAGTAATGCCTGTTGGCAGAACATAATCGACAGGATGAGAATACCCCAAAGTCATAGACAAAGTAGAGCCTTTAACAGCAGCTCTGTAACCCACACCTACGATGTCTAACTCTTTGGTAAATCCAGTGTGTGCACCGTGGACCATGTTATGAATCAAGGTTCGAGTTAAACCATGTAAAGCCGCAGCTTGAGTGCTGATAGACTCATCACGAGTCACTACAACAGAACCTGCTTCAACCTTAACATTTACACCACGTGGGACCTGGTGAGAAAGTTTCCCTTTTGGGCCTTCCACCTTAACCACGCTATCCTTAATCTCTACCTTGACGCCCTGTAAAATCTTAATCGGCATCTTACCTACACGAGACATAGATCACCATACCTCACAAAGAATTTCGCCACCGACTTTTTGCACGCGAGCCTTATGGCCAGTTGTAACACCCTTAGAAGTAGAAACAATGGCAATCCCTGCTCCACCGAGTGGACGAGGCATATTCTCATAGCCCGTATAACGGCGCAATCCAGGTCGGCTGACACGGCGAATGCCCTGAATGACACTATCGCCACCCTCGGTGTACTTCAAGTAAACCTTCAGTACAGGTCGGCCTTCTTCACGCATCAAACGGAAGTTCTTAATGTAGCCTTCTTCTTTAAGAACTCGAACAACGTTAGCCTTCAAACGAGAAGCAGGAACTTCTAGTTTCTCATGCTTTTCTTTCGTCGCATTTCGAATTCTTGTTAACAAATCTGCAATTGGATCAGTCATGCTCATAAATATTCAATCCTCTCGCCGCTTACCAGCTAGATTTCGTCACACCTGGTAAATGACCCTTAAGTGCCAATCCTCTAAAGCAGAGACGGCACATATTAAATTTCCTCATGAAGGCGCGTGGACGGCCGCAGAGGGGGCATCGATTTCGTGTGCGAGTACTAAATTTCGGCTTCTTACCAATTTTTTCTAATTTACACTTTTTAGACAAGATCGCTCTCCTTTATTATTTACGGAAGGGCATTCCAAGCTCAGCCAACAAAGCGCGTGCTTGCTCGTTAGTCTTAGCAGAGGTAGTAATAGTCACAGTCATCCCGCGAATCTTATCTACCTTGTCATAGTTAATTTCAGGAAAAATAATCTGTTCCCTGATACCTAAAGAGTAATTCCCTCGGCCATCAAAACCCTTATTGCTCACGCCCTTGAAATCTCTTACGCGAGGCAAAGCAACATTCATTAGACGATCCAAGAATTCATACATACGAGCGCGACGTAGAGTGACCATCACACCTACAGCGTTACCGCTTCGAACCTTGAATGCTGCGATCGCCTTACGAGCGCGGGTGAGTACAGGCTTTTGACCTGAGATCGCCATAATTTCTTCAAATGTTCCATCAAGAACCTTAGGATTGCCCACAGCTTCTTTAACAGCGCAGTTGATGACGATCTTCTTCAATCGAGGAACTTCCATTGAATTTCCAAATTGAAACTCTTTCATCAAAGCAGGAACAACCTTCTTGCTGTATTGATCTTTTAAGCGAGGTGTTTTGCTTGGAGAGGTCTTAGTCTCACCAGGAGCAGCAATTCTTACTGCTGAAGCTGCTGCTTCTTCCTTAGCCTTTTTCGCCTTAGCACGAGCTGCATCTGCGGCTGCTTTCTTAGCTTCAGCCTTAGCCTTAGCTTTACTAGCATCATCTTCGCCGCCGGCACTCACGCCACTTTTATTTTCATTATTATCGTTAGCTGCTACCACGTATACCTCCTGGTCTGATTCACGCTATGTCTAGATTCTGTTCACAGCGCTTGCAGACTCTGACCTTCTTAGAGCCGCTTTTTCCAGCTTGTTCCATCATCTTATGACCGTGACGAACTCCCTTATTGCACTTTGGGCACATCAGAAGAACGTTTGAGTAATGCAATGGAAGTTCTCTCTCAAGAATACCACCTGCACTCTGCATCGTTGGGCGGGTGTGTTTCTTTACCAGATTCACCTTCTCCACCGTCACTCTGCCGGACTTAGAATCTACCTTTAGAACTTTACCGGTCTTGCCCTTCTCCCGACCTGCAATCACCTGAACGGTGTCGTTCTTACGTAGGGAGAACTTTTTTCTTTCTACATTCATCATAAACAAAACCTCACAATACCTCTGGTGCTAAGGAAATAATCTTCGTAAACGCCCTAGCACGGAGCTCACGAGCTACTGGTCCAAAGATACGGGTTCCAATTGGCTCATTCTGCGCGTTAATCAAGACGGCGGAGTTATTATCGAAACGAATGTAAGTTCCATCCTGTCGATTTACTTCCTTCTTGGTACGCACGATCACAGCCTTCAGGATTTCTCCCTTTTTCACCTTCGCATTTGGAGCGGCATCCTTAACGGTCACCACAATGATATCTCCAAGTGTTGCATACTTTCTACGAGTACCACCCAACACCTTAATGCACATCACGGATTTTGCACCGGAGTTATCAGCAACATCTAAACGAGTACGCATTTGAATCATATAATACCTTCTTGCCCCTCTCTTAGACGTTCACGGTTGGAGCCTGACCAGCTCTACGAACGATGGATTGTAGCACCCAACGCTTTTCACGACTCAATGGTCTGGATTCAATCAAAGTGACCAAATCACCCACCTTTGCTTCGTTATTCTCGTCGTGAGCCTTATATCGACGGGACTTCTCTACATACTTCTTATACAAAGTATGTCGAACACGTCGATCCACCTTCACAACAATTGTCTTCTGCATCTTATCGCTCACTACAGTACCCACAACCGCACGTCTCTTTTGGAGAGCATTGCGGGTGTCAGTGGTGCCTGCAGCTGCTTGATTATTACTTTTTAGTTCAGTCGCCATATCACTTTCCCTCGGGCCTTTCTTGCCTATCTCTTCTCAGCCTGAGCTTGCGCTTGGCCCTCGAGCATCTTCATGCGCGCTAGGTCCTTGCGTAGGCGCCACAACAAGGCAGTGTCCTGCAACTGTCCAGTGGCTTGCTTCATGCGAGCTTGAAAAAGCTGCAGTTCTGTCTCGCGAACTTTAGATACGAGTTCTTGTTTAGACAAGTTCTTCAGCTCTGTAAAACGCTTGGTACTCACGTTCTCTCCTTTATCCCTTACGCCTTCGCCTGAGCAGCTACAGAAGCTGCGGCTTTCTTCTCTGCTCTAGCCTTTTTAGTTGCTGTAGCTTGAGCCTTCGCCTTCGCTTCAGTTTCTTTGCTAATCGGCTTGCAGTGAATAGGTAACTTATTATTAGCGAGGCGTAATGCTTCAAAAGCCTCACTCTGCGGAATTCCTTCCATTTCGAAAATCACTCGACCTGGCTTGATCACCGCACACCATTCTTCGACGTTCCCTTTACCGGAACCCATTCGGGTTTCAGCAGGCTTCTTAGTCAAAGCCTTATCTGGGAAAATCCTGATCCAAATCTTTCCACCTCTCTTCACGTAACGAGTCATCGCTACGCGAGAAGCTTCAATTTGTCTGGAGGTGATGCGACCACACTCAGTTGCCTGTAATCCGAACTCACCAAAAAACAAGGTGCCGCCGCGATCTGCTTTTCCGCGCATCTTTCCTTTTTGGTGCTTACGCCATTTTACTCTTTTAGGTGCTAACATACTTCAACCTCACGCTCCCTGTGCAGCTTTAGCTTCAACCGCAGCTTGCTTCTTTAGAGTCTGAGCTTCACCGTAATAGACCCATGCCTTCACGCCAATTACACCATAAGTAGTGCGTGCTTCAGCGGTGCCGTAATCAATGTTTGCTCTGAGAGTATGCAAAGGCACGCTGTCTTCGCTGTACCATTCGGTACGAGCAATTTCAGCACCACCCAAACGTCCAGAAACACGAATCTTGATACCTTTGATTCCTTGCTTGAACGCAGCAGTCATGCACTTCTTCATTGCTCTTCTGAAAGCAACGCGCTTCTCTAATTGAGAAGCCACATTCTCAGCAATCAAAGTTGCATTGGCCTCTGGCTTCTTCACTTCAATGATATTCAAAAAGATTTCATTCTTAGAAAGCTTCTGAACTTCACCCTTGAGTGACTCAACTCCTGCACCCTTTTTACCAATTACGATACCAGGGCGAGCAGTGTGAACATTAATCTTCACCTTGTTAGCAGCGCGCTCAATTTCAATGCGAGCGATGCCAGCACCATGAAGCTTACCCTTCAAGTGTTCACGCAATTTAATATCTTCATGAAGCAGACGGCTGTAGTCTTTTTTTGCAAACCACCGACTATCCCATGTACGGGTAATACCTAGGCGAAATCCAATTGGATTAACTTTTTGACCCATGTTCTCCTCATTACCGCTCTGCGAGAGTCACGCTGACGTGACTGGTTTTCTTGTTAATTCTGAAAGCAGATCCCTTTGCTCGTGGTCTGAAACGCTTCAGTGTTGGACCCTGTCCAACCAAAACGGTCTTCACGATTAAAGTATCTACGTCGATCGTTCCCTTTTGACCTGCATTCGCAGTCGCACTCTTCAAAAGCGTATACAACACATGTGCAGTGCGCTTTCTTGGAGAGAATTGCAGATAAGTTAACGCGTCATTAATTCCTTTGCCACGAATTTCATCCGCAAGTAATCCCATCTTACGAGGGGTAATACGGACAAAACTGACTTTTGCGGTTACTTCCATTAGTCACTCCTCAATCATGCCTTGGCGGAAGCCGCACCGGCTCCACCAGCTTTTGCACCAGCACCGCCACCATCAGCAGCTTTCTTATCCGCTGGAGTATGTCCATGGAATGTACGGGTACCTGCAAACTCACCCAATTTATGACCGACCATATTTTCAGTCACATAAACGGGCACAAACTTCTTCCCATTGTGAACCGCGAAGGTCATGCCAACGAAATCAGGAAGAACTGTCGAACGACGTGACCAAGTTTTGATCACTTTTCTGTCCTGAGTCTGTCGTGCAGTCTGAACCTTCTTAAGAAGGTGCTCATCACAAAAAGGGCCTTTTTTAATTGAACGGGCCACGATTCACTCTCCTTACCGACGATGTTTCACGATAAAAGCGTCAGTGCGCTTATTGTTACGAGTTTTATATCCCTTAGTAGGCACGCCCCACGGAGTACGTGGATGCCCACCACCAGATGACTTACCTTCACCACCGCCGTGTGGATGGTCAATTGGGTTCATAGAAACCCCTCGGTTTGTTGGGCGTACACCTAACCAACGGTTACGTCCTGCCTTACCGATTGTCATGTTTTCGTGCTCAGTATTGGACAACTGCCCAACAGAGGCGCGACAACGAGAATGCACTAAACGAATCTCTCCGCTAGGCATCTTCACCTGGCAATACTCACCTTCTTTAGCCATCAACTGTGCGAAACCACCTGCAGAACGTGCAAGCTTCCCGCCGCGACCTGGCTCGATTTCAATATTGTGGATCAAAGTACCCACAGGAATTGAAGAAAGGGACAAGTTGTTTCCTGGCTTAATGTCTGCCTGGTCACTTGCAAGTACTTTATCTCCTACATTGAGATTCAGCGGTGCAAGGATGTATCTTTTTTCACCATCTGCATAGTTCAAAAGAGCGATGTAAGCAGTACGATTTGGATCGTATTCAAGAGAAGCCACCACTGAAGGGATTTCTCTCTTATCTCTCTTGAAATCAATCATTCGGTATTTTCTCTTATGACCACCGCCGATGTGACGTACAGTCATTTTACCGAATTGGTTTCTGCCACCTGTCTTGGTCAAAGAAGTTACAAGCTTACGTGGTTTACGTGGCTGTTCTTTCTTAGGAGTCAAAACACTAAAATCAGCTACCGTCTTGTAACGGAGTGATGGAGTAATTGGTTTAAAGGTTTTAATGGCCATTGCTCAACTCACTTTGTTTCGAAGAAATCAATCTTCTGTCCTTCAGCTAAAGTCACCAGCGCCTTCTTCCAATTTGATCGCTTTGTCTCAAATTTTCCAACGCGCTTCACTTTGCCGTGCATAATCATGGTTCGCACATCACAAACCTTGACATTAAACAATCTTTGAACAGCATCCTTAATTTCTTGCTTATTTGCCTGAACTGCTACCTCAAACGCATAGCGGCCAGCAACTTCTGCAAGCGCGGTGCTCTTCTCACTAATGATTGGCCTACGAATCACTTCAGTTAGCGTACGCATCCATCACCTCTACTTCGCTGCCGGAGCAAGACGGCTCTCAACCGCCTGAACCGCACGTTTTGTTAAAACTACCCAGTCGTTTCGAACGATGTCGTACACGTTCAAGCCTTCTGTTCGTAGAACCTTCACTTTTGGAATATTTCTTCCAGAAAGCTCTAGGTTGGAGTTAGCATCATCAACAATCAGCACCTGATCAATCTGGAACTTGCCCTTGATCAATTGATCGAGAATCTTAGTCTTAGCTGAATCAAGCTTAAACTCATCGACCACGAAGAGACGCTGAGCCTTTACGCGATCAGAAAGAGCAGACCTGAGAGCTCCTCTCACCATCTCCTTAGGAGTGGATTGAGCATAAGAGCGAGGTACTGGACCAAAACTCTGACCACCGCCTGGCTGCAATGGAGAACGAGAAGAACCCTGACGGGCATTTCCTGTTCCCTTTTGGCGGAATGGCTTACGACCACCGCCGCGCACTTCAGACTTGGTCTTAGTCTTTGCAGTACCCTGACGACGACCAGCAAGCTGGGCCTTCAATACCTGATGAACCAATGGAACATTCACATCCACAGCGAAAACATCATCGCGGAGGTCAATGGTTCCGACTTTTTTCTTTTCTTGATTTAATAAATCTAAAGTTGGCATAAATTACCCTGCGTTCTTCACAGTTCTACGAATCGTGACAATCCCGCTCTTCGGACCTGGAACACTGCCGTGAACCAAGAGCAACTGATTTTCCATATCGACTCGAATGACTTTTACGTTTTGAACAGTGACTCGCTCATTGCCCATCTGTCCAGCCATCTTCTTATTCTTGAAACACTTTGCTGGATCAGCACGGTTACCAATAGAACCTAACTGTCTGTGAGACAAAGACGCACCGTGAGTCTTGTAACCCCCAGCCATATGGTAACGCTTCATACCACCTTGGAAGCCCTTACCTTTACTGACCGCGGTCAAATCCACACAATCCCCTGCCTTCACAAACTCAGGAGACAATACCTTTCCAACTGCCAATCCATCTAAGGATGCAGAACCAGAAAGTCTAAACTCTTGATAGTGATAAAAACCGGTTGTGCCACATGCCTTTGCATGGCCTTTTTCAGCACGATTAGAAGACTTTGCCTTCTTCTCAAGAAATCCAACTTGAATTCCCTGATAACCGTTGTTTTCCTTGGTTTTCACTTGAGTAATGATAGTTGGCTTCAAATCAATAACTGTGACAGCAATAGAATCGCCATTTTCGCTATAAACTTGAGTCATACCTGCCTTAACCCCTAAGATCCCGCCGAGACCTTGAGCTAAAGCTACACGCTCACGTGAAGCTAAATCTGATGATGCACCTGTACCAGCAGTGCCGGTCTTTTGTGCCTCAGGCTGTTGTTCCATACTTTTCTCCAAGACGTTACTTCGTCTTTAGTATTATTTTCTACGAGGACTACATCACAGCATCACCGGGAAGCCGCCTATAATCAGGCCGCCGGATGCTTTCATGCATAGTTCGTTGAGCCACTCGACTTTCTTTTTGGGATTATTTTACAATAATGCAAAAAGGAGTTTCGAATTTCTCCAAAAATTGCGCTTCTTGCGCATCAGCACATCTTAGTACTGACCTTAGACTTCTAGATGATTAAGACTTAATCTCAACATCCACCCCAGCAGACAAATCAAGCTTCATCAAAGAATCCACTGTTTGTTGCGTAGGCTCTAAAATATCTAAAAGCCGTTTATGAGTTCTCACTTCGAACTGTTCACGGGACTTCTTGTCTACATGAGGAGAACGCAAAACGCAATACTTATTAATCACGGTAGGCAATGGAATTGGACCACGAACAGTAGCTCCAGTTCGCTTTGCAGTATTTACGATTTCCCATACAGACTGATCAAGAACACGATGATCAAATGCTTTTAGTTTAATTCTAATTTTGTGTTCCATTTTTTTACACTCCACATCTTTCAAAAGTTAAGTCTAGGGAGTTACCTCGCCGATCAGATGTGCCTTCTCAGCAAGCAATCTATCCTAAACGCGTCAGAAGCTGCTTTTTATACAAAATGTAATGAGCTTAGACAAGAGAAAAACTCGAGAAATCAGCACGTCTATTCCTCATTCGCATACATTTTCACTTACCCATAGGTGGATTGGACCCACTCATTCACTCTTTAATTTGATTTTCTTTGATTACTTCAGCGAGCCCACAAAAACTGAGGATCACCACTCACAGCTCTCTCTCCAAAAAGACTGGTGAACTTAAAACTAAACCAGAGAAGATACGCTTGAGCTTACCGAACAATAACCCCTGCACGAACCTTAATCTCCTCTGCAATTTGAGGAGGCACAGGCTCATAGTTTGAAAACTCCATAGAGTAAGTTGCACGCCCCTGAGAAGCTGATCGAAGAGCTGTCGAATAACCAAACATTGTCGCCAACGGCACCTCAGCCTTAATCACTTGCATCATGTGCCGGGTAGTCATGTTTAAGATTTTACCTCGGCGACTATTTAAATCGCCAATCACACCGCCCATGTAATCTTCAGGACAAACCACTTCACACGACATGATGGGCTCAATAATCTGAGGAGATGCCCGCAAAGCAGCATCCTTGAATGCCATAGATGCAGCGATTTTGAACGCAATTTCCGTAGAATCTGTGTCATGAAAAGACCCATCTAAGAGAGTTGCCTTCAAATCAACAGCAGGATAGCCTGTAATGATCCCGCCTAACATTGCCTCTTGAATCCCTTTTTCAATCGCAGGAATAAACTCCTTAGGAATTGCACCTGCACGAATGGAGTTTACAAACTCAAAACCCGTGCCCTTAGGCAATGGCGCAAGCTCAATCACACAATGACCGTACTGACCTCTTCCACCTGACTGGCGGATGAACTTTCCTTCACCACGAGAAGAATGCCCAATAGTTTCCTTATAAGAAACCTGAGGCTGACCCACGTTACCCTCTACCTTGAACTCTCGCCTCATCCGATCAACGATAATCTCAAGATGAAGCTCGCCCATACCACTAATTAAAGTCTGCCCAGTATCTTCCTGAGTAGTGACCTTAAAGGATGGATCTTCCATCGCCAACTTCTGCAAGGCAGCAGTAAGTTTCTCTTCATCAGCTTTAGTCTTGGGCTCAATGGCAATTGAAATCACAGGTTCTGGAAACTCAATCTTCTCGAGTAAGATCGGATGCCCCTCATTACACAAGGTATCGCCCGTGGTTGTAAATCTTAAACCGACAGTAGCTGCAATATCGCCAGCCTGCACTACCGAAACATCCTCGCGCTTATTGGCGTGCATCTGTAAAAGTCGACCCAAGCGCTCTCGCTTGCCCTTAGCTGAATTATAGACCATTGCCCCAGCTTCAACCTGACCCGAATACACTCTAAAGTAAGTGAGTTGTCCCACAAATGGGTCATTCATAATCTTGAAAGCGAGAGCAGAAAAGGGCTCCTCAAAATCACATGCTCTTTTGAGGCTCTTAGAATCATCCTTGAGATCTTTACCCTCTACAGGTGGCTTATCCAAAGGAGATGGTAGAAAAGCAAGAATCGCATCCAACATAGGCTGGACACCCTTATTCTTAAAGCTCGCACCACAAGTCACAGGAACTAGCTTCATCTCTAAACAGCCTTTTCTCAAAGCTGCACGAATCTCAGTAGGATCAATTTCTTGCCCATTCAAGTATTTTTCCGTTAAAATCTCATCACTCTCAGCGGCTGCCTCAAGCAACTTTTCACGGTATTCTTGAACTAAATCGCTTAACTCTTCAGGAATATCTCTCTGTTCGTAGCTGGCACCGAGATCTTCGCTCTGCCAAACGAGAGCCTTCATCTCAACTAGATCAACCACTCCCCTGAACGTGTCTTCTGCACCCCAAGGAATCTGAATTGCCACAGGTCGAGCCCCTAAACGCTCACTCATCTGATGAAAAACGTCGTAGAAATCAGCACCCACACGATCCATCTTGTTGATGAACGCAATACGAGGAACTCGGTACTTATCCGCTTGATGCCAAACGGTCTCAGACTGAGGCTCTACACCACCTACCGCACAGAACACTGCGACAGCTCCATCTAAAACACGCAATGATCTCTCTACCTCAATAGTAAAATCTACGTGCCCTGGAGTATCAATGATATTGATTCGATGATCTTTCCAAAAACAAGTTGTCGCAGCCGAAGTAATAGTGATGCCTCGTTCTTGCTCTTGAGGCATCCAATCCATTACAGTCGTACCCTCATGCACTTCGCCCAATTTATGGGTCTTACCAGTATAATAGAGGATTCGTTCGGTGGTAGTGGTCTTACCAGCATCAATGTGAGCCATGATGCCGATATTTCTAGTTTTTTTTAGATCGATCACCATCTATAGTGCGCAAATGCTTTATTGGCTTCAGCCATCTTATGAACATCTTCACGCTTCTTCATAGCGCCACCGCGACCATTAGAAGCTTCGATCATTTCAGCCGCAAGACGCTCTGCCATGGAGTGCTCAGGACGACCACGAGCAGACTCAATCAACCAACGAGATGCTAAAGATTGACGACGAGCTGGCTTCACTTCAATAGGCACCTGATAGTTAGCTCCACCTACACGGCGAGACTTCACTTCCAATAAAGGCTTCACATTTTCTAAAGCCTTCTTGAACAATTTCAAGCCATCTTCGCCTGTTCTGGTCTGAATGACATCAATACAGCCGTAGAAAATGCCCTCAGCTACGGACTTTTTGCCCTGCTTGAGCAAGCTACTGATAAATTTAGCAACAACTACGTCGTTAAATTTTGGATCAGGTAGAATCTCACGCTTTCTTACATGCTTTTTACGACCCATGAAAATATCCTTTTACTTAATTCTTAAATTCGATCTTTAAATCTACGACCTAATTACTTCGCTGCAGCTGCGGTAGCTTTTTTAGCGCCGTACTTAGAGCGACTCTGCTTACGGTTAGCCACACCTTGAGCGTCCAATGTTCCGCGAACAGTGTGGTAACGAACACCTGGAAGGTCCTTCACACGGCCTCCGCGAATCAACACAATGGAGTGTTCTTGAAGGTTATGTCCAATTCCTGGAATGTAGGAAGTAACTTCATAGCCATTGGTCAATCGAACACGGCATACTTTACGCAAAGCTGAGTTTGGTTTCTTAGGTGTCGTGGTATAAACACGAGTACAAACGCCTCTGCGTTGTGGACAGCTTTGAAGTGCTGGTGACTTAGTCTTCCAAAGCTTATTTGAGCGGCCCTTTCGAATGAGCTGATTAATCGTGGGCATGAACTACTTTTCCTTTCCTATCAATTCCGTACTGTTTTCTAAAATCTAGATATTTAGGTGACCAAGCTCAATACCAATTCCTGGATTGAGTCTCTAGAGCCTTGCAGCTCAAGGACTATGGTCTTAGCCCTAACGGAAGTCTTTGTACTGTGGCTAACACTTCCATGCAAGCGCGGAATGCACTTAAACCGGAGAATTTTACCACGGCTCTTAAACTTTTCTTCACACTGCACAAAAGCGCTTTCTGACATTGAAAGATACAATTCTACTGAGCGTGAAGGATGTCGAAAATAGACGACTAAGTCTTTATGGTCAAGGATAATTCTTTGATCTTTTTTTAAAAGTCACTTTCTGACCCAACTATTTTTATTCAATCCGCCAAATGATCGGGCAACAGACTCCTTCCTGGAGCTCTTTTGCGATCTCTCTCAAAAAAAAAAAAAAAAAAACGAGAGGAGTAGCCGCAAAGCCATTCTCCTCTCGTGCTCTTAATGAATCCGAGGATCTATGATTAAAGTTTAATGCTTAATCCCCTGTGGACCTTGTTTTTCCTGATCCTGAACTCCTCTTTCTCCAGTTGCAATGGCAGCCCTAGGTAACTCCTCCACATCTGCAGACATCAGGAAAGCCTGAGGATGATCCAACTTCAATGCAAGCCTTAAAACCTCATCCGCATGCTCTACAGGAATGATCTCCATACCTGAAGTAATCTCCTTCGGCACCTTCTTGAGATCTGCAATATTACCCTTAGGGATTAACACCGTTTTAATGTTACCTATTTTTGCAGCGAGCAACTTCTCTTTCAAGCCGCCAATGGGTAGTACCCTACCCCTCAGCGTAATCTCTCCGGTCATAGCAACTTCTCTTTTCACAGCAACCTTAATCAAGGCACTCGTGATAGCTGTTGCCATAGTAATCCCTGCCGAAGGTCCATCCTTAGGAACAGCCCCTTCAGGAACATGCAAGTGAATATCAACATTTTGATAAAAGTCTTTGTCTAGACCCAGGAGTGTGGCTCGAGACCGAACATAACTCATCGCAGTCGCCGCTGACTCCTGCATGACTTCACCCAGCTTACCTGTAATCTTCACCTGCCCCTTACCTGGCACTACACTCACTTCAATCTGAAGAAGATCCCCTCCAACTTCTGTATAAGCGAGACCATTTGTAAGACCAACCTCACTCTGATCCTCAGCCTTACTCACGATGTACTTAGGTGGCCCTAGCATTTCCTCAAGGTCTACCTCAGTCACTTGAATAGGTGGATAGACCTTCTCTGCAATCTGAGCTGCGGCAGTTTTAGAAGAGCCTTTCATACGTGACTTACCCGATGCCGACTCGCTTTTTTGGACTCCCGGCTCAGCTGCTCCTACAACTGGAATAAGATGCCTCTGCTCAACAATCTTCTTGGCAACCTTGCGACATATTGTTGCAACCATACGCTCTAAGTTTCTGACTCCTGCCTCACGCGTATAGTTACGAATCAGACTGTAAACTGCGTCATCCAAAATCTCAATATCGCCCTGTTTCAATCCATGCGCTTCCATTTGCTTACTCACCAAGTACTTGCGCACAATATTGAACTTCTCTACCTCGGTGTAACCTGAGATCGTGATTACCTCCATACGATCCAATAGAGGTCGAGGAATCGAGTGAAGTGAATTTGCGGTTAAAACAAACATCACTTTAGAAAGATCGTAATCTACTTCTAAATAATGATCTCCAAAGGCATGGTTTTGTTCGGGATCAAGAACCTCAAGCAGAGCTGAGGAAGGATCCCCTCTAAAATCCATACTCATTTTATCTACTTCATCGAATAGAAAAACTGGATTTGAAGAGCCTGCTTTTTTCAAGGATTGAATCACTTTCCCTGGAAGAGCCCCTACATAAGTTCTTCTATGCCCACGAATCTCAGCTTCATCCCGAACACCACCCAATGAGCACCTTACAAACTTCTTATTCAAAGCCTTTGCAATGGATTTAGCCAGAGACGTTTTTCCCACTCCTGGAGGTCCTGCAAAACAGAGAATTTGACCCTTCGTATTTTCAGTCAACACACGAACGGCAAGATACTCTAAAATTCTCTCTTTAACCTCTTCTAAACCATAATGATCTTCATCTAGAACATCTGCAGCTAGTTGAATATCATTGCGATCTTGAGAATAATCAGCCCAAGGCAAAGTAATCAGCCAATCGATATAATTCCTCACCACCGTAGCTTCAGCCGACATAGGTGACATCATCTTTAGCTTTTTCAACTCTCGAGTCGCTTTATCTTTAGCCTCTTTGCTCATAGGTTTTGAGCGAATCTGCTTTTCAATAGCTTGGATTTCAGCCTTAAACTCGTCCTTCTCTCCCAACTCCTTTTGAATAGCCTGCATCTGCTCATTCAAGTAATATTCTTTTTGAGAGCGCTCCATTTGCTTCTTTACACGAGAGCGAATTCTTCTCTCTACCTGAAGGATTTCAATCTCTCCTTGCATGAGCTGGAGTAGCTTTTCAAGTCTCTTGGCGGGATCCTGAATTTCAAGAATTTCTTGTTTATCTTCAAGCTTTAAATTCAAATGAGCAACAATGAGATCAGCAAGACGAGACGATTCCTCAATCGTATTTACACTCATGAGCATCTCAGGAGGAATTCTCTTGTTCAGCTTAACATAGTTCTCAAAAGTTGCTTTTAATGAGCGAACGAGAGCTTCTAACTCTACATTACTCTCAATCACTTCCGGCAATTCCTCAACCTCGGCCTCAATCATTCGGTCATTCTCAGAATAACTCAAGATACGAGCCCGCTTTTTGCCCTCAATAAGAACCTTCACCGTATTATCAGGTAACCTGAGGATCTGTAGAATAGTACCCAGCGTACCTACTTCAAAAATATCTTTCTCTCCCGGACTCACCGTCGTTGCCTGACGTTGCGCCACCAGAAAAAGATCCAACTTCTTATTCACACACTCTTCAAGTGCGTTAATCGACTTTTCCCTCCCCACAAAAAGAGGTACCACCATATGTGGAAAGATAATCACGTCGCGTAAAGGAAGTAGCGGGACTTTAATCTTTACTGACTTCTTGTCTCGATCTTGCTTTGAATGACTCATAAAGAGATCCTCTCCTTCTCTAACTACATCATATGCAGCTAGAGGTTGCAAACTCAGAGACAGCACACCGCAAAAAAAAGAGTGCACGCTTGTTTGCCAAATGGCAAAGGCATGCACTCTCTTCAACTCATCGACTATCAGATCAATCTAAGCCGATTTTCATTCTTTCATTCAAGCACTCTCTGCTTTAGATGCTGAAGCGCCATCTACCTGCTTGGAGACATCGGTTCCATCATCTAAAAGCATCATAGGCCGTTCGCCCTTAAGTACTGTATTTTTCGTAACGATACATTTTTTTACAGCACTCTTTGCAGGCAACTCATACATGACTTCTAACATCGACTGTTCAAGAATTGCACGGAGTCCACGTGCCCCCGTATTGCGCTTAATCGCCTCTTGAGCAATCGCTTCCAATGCACCCTCTTCAAACTCCAGTGCAACATCATCGTATTCAAAGAGCTTAGCATACTGCTTAGTTAAGGCATTCTTAGGTTTAGTCAGGATCTCAACCAATGCCTTTTCATCTAGCTCATCTAGAGTTGCAATCACGGGAAGACGCCCAATAAACTCTGGGATCAAACCAAACTTAATGAGATCTTCAGGCTCAGTCTGAGAAATCAACTTCGAGATGCTTTCCTCGGTTTTGGAAGAGATATTAGCTTGCAATCCAAGACTTCTCTTCCCCTTTCTCATAGCGACTATTTTGTCCACACCCACAAACGCCCCCCCACAGATGAAGAGGATATTTGAGGTATCTACCTGCACAAACTCTTGCTGTGGATGCTTGCGGCCACCCTTGGGCGGAACGTTTGCAATGGTTCCTTCAATAATCTTGAGTAAAGCTTGCTGAACACCTTCTCCACTCACATCTCGGGTAATGGATGGATTCTCACTCTTACGAGAGATCTTATCCACCTCGTCAATGTAGACAATCCCTTTTTGAGCCCTTTCAACGTTGTTGTCGCAATTCTGAAGCAGATTGAGGATGATGTTTTCAACATCTTCACCAACATAGCCAGCCTCAGTCAGAGTGGTCGCATCAGCCATCGCAAATGGAACATTCAAAAGCTTTGCTAAGGTTTGAGCAAGGAGAGTCTTGCCTGAACCTGTTGGACCAATCAGCAAAATATTACTCTTTTGGAGCTCAACTCCATCTTTGTTATCTTTCCCTTTTTTCTCACCCTGATGCTGAATCCTCTTATAATGATTGTAGACAGCCACGGATAAAACCCGCTTAGCTCTCTCTTGTCCAATCACGTATTGATCCAGAATGGTTTTAATCTCTGCAGGCTTAGGAATCGACTGACTTGAGCGAGTAGGACCCTCTTTTTGTCCTTCTTCCGCAATAATATCATTGCAAAGCTCAATACACTCATCACAGATGTAAACCGTAGGTCCTGCAATCAGCTTCTTCACTTCCCTTTGGTTTTTCCCACAAAAGGAACAACATAAATTTCCAAAACCGTCGCCGTATTTTTTTCCGTCCATAGGTTTTCCTTCACTCATTTACGGAGATTCAACTGAACTACCGTTTCTCAACGACTTTATCGATCAACCCATACTCAACTGCTTCTTGAGCAGATAAGTAATTGTCTCGATCCGTATCCTTTCTCACCTGATCTATGCCCTTACCCGAGTGGTGAGCTAAAATACCGTTTAACCTCTCCTTCAAGTACAAGATCTCTCTTGCCTGAATTTCTATATCAGAGGCTTGACCCTTTGCACCACCTAAAGGCTGATGAATCATAATACGGCTGTGTGGCAAGCTATGTCTCTTCCCCTTTGCACCAGAAGCCAGGAGAAGGGCACCCATACTCGCTGCCATTCCAATGCAGTAGGTAGAAACATCAGATTTGATGAATTGCATGACATCATAAATCCCAAGCCCAGCATAAACTGAACCGCCAGGGGAATTGATATACATATGAATGTCTTTATCTGGGTCAGAGGACTCGAGAAAAAGCATCTGAGCAACAAGAAGATTAGCGACCACATCATTCACTTCGGTCCCTAAAAAAATCACTCGATCTAAGAGCAAACGAGAATAAATATCATACTGGCGTTCACCGCGCGGGGTTTGCTCCACAACGATAGGATTGGGAATATAGCCAACCGGTGCGCTATCAAGATTAAAACCGACCACTTCTGGGCAGATTAAACTTTCTGGAACTCTTTTGTGACTTGTACGAATTAACATAGTGAGAAGCCTCCCGATTTTGCTGGCCTGTATTTATTAGTATACATACATGAAACAAATGTTGCTCTGGGCCAACCAAAAAAATATTTCTCACTCACTTTTCTTTAAAAACTCTCGTTTCAGCTGCCTGAGCCTCTTCACTCGCTTGATCCTCCCCAAACTCTTGCAAGAAATGGAGGTTGAGCTCCTCTAAATACTCCAGCATCGCCTTTCTTAACTGCTCAAGAGTAAGACTCTGCTCTTCCTGTCCAGAATACTCAAGAATAGCATGAACTTCTTGCTCCATCCTTGGATCGGGGATCTCTGTCAGCTCGATCACTTTCTCTACTAATTCTTGACCACTTAATTCAGTTTTACCGATTGAACTTTCCATTCCCCCCCCGAGCGTCAAGTATAAGAACCTCTAAATCTCTTCATCAAGCCTATTCTCTCTGTACTGCCGAATTCTTAAACCCAACTCCGATACTCAATGTGAGCGAAAGCATCATGAGAAAACTTCCGAGGACTTGAACCTCACTCAGACTTTCTCGATAAAAGAGGTGTCCTAGGAGCACCCCTACCAGAGGCTGGACAAAAAGCAAAAGTGTCACACTCACAACCGAAACCTGAGAAAGCGCCCTCAACGCATAGAGATACCCTCCTGTCGTGCCAAGAGGCCCAAGCCAGAGAAGCGCCAAAAAAGACCGACTTGAAAAGCGATTCAAAAAACTAATCCAATACTCGAAGCGATAGACCTCTTTTTCGATCAACGCTAGAGAAACTGTGAGAAAGACAAGTCCTAAAAAAAGAGTAGTTCCAAATATAGCCTGAGGAGAGTACCGACGCGCCAGCTGACTCCCTAGAACTGAAAACGAAGCCTCTCCGAGCAATGAGCAAAAAATGAGGATATTTCCTATGAAATGAGCTGACACACGCTGAGACTGGAGCTCATCCTTTAACCCTGACAACAGAGCAAAGCCTACGACAGAGAGAAGGAGCCCTAGAATCTCAGACTTTTTCAATCTCTCTTGAAACAAGGCGAAAGCCAGAAATACCGTCAAAATAGGTTCAATCGCAATAATGAGCGAATTCTCACTCACGCGGGACTCCTTCAGTCCAATCACCTGAAGCAGCGGAGAGTAACAATAAGTCAGTGCGCCCATCAGAATCATGAAAAACAGATCTTTTTTACTACTAGGAAGAAAAAGAACTTTACTCTTTCCTGCTTTCAATAAACTGAGAACAAAAAAAGCAAAACATGCACTTGAGTACCTAAGCCAAACAACTTGAGCAGGAGAAAAATCCTCCAGCATCCATTTTGACATCAAGGGATGAGCAGACCAAATCAGGTTACACGCAATCAAACCAAAGAAGATGGGCACACGCACCTGATCATTATGCAGCGTTAGTGCTTTTGGTCAACCCCTGGATGATGCTCTGCTTTTTTTAGCTGTTCTGCTAGCTGGACTCTGGAGTTTCTACGCAACTTTGCATCTTCATAGCGTCTTTTTTCTTCAGGACTTTCGGGCAATAATGGCGGCACAATTGCGGGCCTGCCATGATCATCTAATCCTACGAATGTTGCATAGGCCGTTGCAGTGTGAGTCATTTCTCCAGTAATTGGATTTTCTGAGTCGACACGAATCCCAACTTCCATTGAAGTTCGGGATACATAATTGACCATCGCTCGAATGTGTACGATATGCCCGACCTTGACAGGAGCTAAAAAATGCAGCGCGTCAATTGAAGCTGTAACTACCACTCTTCTGGCGTGACGACCTGCAGCAATAGCTCCTGCAATATCGATCCAGCTCATGATCTTACCACCGAAAATAGTTCCCAATGCATTTGTATCTGAGGGTAATACGATTTCAGTCATCACCACTGAGGACTCTTGGGGTGACTTCCCCATTTTCTGATTAGACATGGTTATATTTCCTTTTCTATTGATCTTACATCAAGAATATTCAGAAATCTGAGTGTGAAGTGTAGTTTTCATCCACTCTCGAACAAAGGCCGGAACGAGCTGATGATCGGTAAAAATCCACTCAACTTTTGGAGACTGAGAGTGTGGCTTTAATCCTTGAAAAAGGGGATTCGCCATCAGACTATGCGCAACAGCTTGGGCTGAATTCACGACCTTCCATCCAGGTAAAGCCTTTTCAAAAGCAGCATGAATCCAGGGATAGTGAGTACAACCCAAGAGAGCCACTCCTTGTGGGTACTGATTCACATACTCCTTCACGTACTCCTGAAGGGTGGCATGCAAAATAGGATGATCAATCCATCCCTCTTCAATCATCGGAGCTAAGAGTGGGCAGGGTTGCTCATGAATAGGAAACTGCTGGGAGACTAGGGGATCATGAAAAGGATTAAGGATTTTGCGCAGAACACTCCCGTAGGCTTGACTTCTCACTGTGGCTCGAGTGGCAAGAACGAGAATCGGATGCGGCTGAACCTCACCCTCGCTTCTCAGTCCTTTATCTTCCTGATTTTTAAACTGAGAGAGCGCATCTAGAGCAGCCTCAACTCCAGGACTCACCACTCCAAATACAGGGATTGGATCCATCACGCTTTTGATCGCATCTAGGGCCCAACTTGAGGCTGTATTACAGGCTACAACAAGGGCTTGAATCCCTTGTTTTTTTAAGACTTGTGCACAATCTGTGGAGAGCTTCTGAATCTGTTCAGGACTTTTGGGGCCATAGGGAACGTGAGCGGTATCCCCTAGATACACATATTCGGCTGAGCCGAATTGGCGAACCAGCTCAGCTAGTACTGTAATTCCACCAATGCCTGAATCAAAAACACCTATTTTGACCATTTCTTATTCTTATCGCGGTTTGCTTGACGGATGCAAGAATTACCGGTTATTTCATCATCATCATGGAAAAAGTGCAGACCCCGTTAGAGACGTTTGAGTTAGAGATTGAGACCCTGATGAATGAGCTCGTAGAGCAGCAACAGGCTAAAGTATTACAGGTAGCTCGATCTAGACTTCCTCATTTAACTGGAGATGATATTCTCAACCCCCATGACTTTCCTCTACTCATGACCGACCCTTTTTTTAACTACGAAGAGGGATTAGCAGCAGGACTGATGGCAGCTCAAGTTGCTATTCGGGCGCGAATTCTTAGGCCCTTGCAAAAAGCATCAGGCTCATCCCAAAAACAAGACTAAAGCCAAAGTGCTAGAAGCAGAATCAAGAAGGAGCAGATCACTGTCTTTTTATACCTAAGCTCCTCATTACTAGATTCTCTCATCCACTTGACTCAAATTTACAAAACGCAGATAGAATGAACTTATGACTCAACAGAGAAACGCTCCTTTTTTTGTACCTGGGGAAAAAATCATACTCACTCGACATGGAGTGTGGCTTGCGGATGGCATAGAGGTGACCCACCATCCAACACGAGTCCTTTTTGCAAAAAACCTGAGAAAAGATTCAGATGGCTATTTCATTCAAGTCGGCTACGAGGCTAAGCGAATCATCGTTGAAGACACGCCTTACTTCATTCACAGTTTTCAGAAGGAGTCAGACGGTGGAATCATTCTCTTTCTCAATGATGAGACTCAAGAAAAGCTACGCCCTGACACTCTAAAATACTTACCGGCTCGCTTGACTTGTCTCCTGCACCGAGGAGAAGAGGCCAAGTTTCTGCATGCAGCTTACTTTGATCTCCTCAAAGATTTAGAGGAAGATGAGACGAGTTATTACTTAACGCTCATCACCCTGGGAAAATCTGCAAGAATTACTTTAAGCTCAAAAAAGGGCTCCTAGAAGTCTAAAAAGGAAAAAGCTTAGGAATAAAAAAAAGAACAATTGAGCTGCCTTCGGGTAAAAATAATAGATTGAGATTATTTCCCAATGATCATAATCTGCCCAGCATGTTGCTCTCAAACGTTCCAGGATACTACAAGGCAAGACGAGAAACTCTGATTAGGAATCATCCAGGATCTGCTTTTTTGCTTCCTGGTTTTCCAGAGATCATTAGAAACCATGATGTTCATTACCCTTACCGTCAGGAAAGTCACTTCTATTACTTGACGGGCTATGAGGAGCCTGGGGCATTTTTGGTCGTATTACCTGAGCTCTCATCACCTGGGACCTGCCGTAGTGTTTTATTTGTGATGCCCCGCGATCCAGAAAAAGAAATGTGGGAAGGTGAGAGGTATGGCCTGGACGGGGCGCTTCGAGTTTTTGGAGTAGATGAAGCCTACCCGATTGAAGAGCTTGAGCAAAAACTTCCAGAGCTTCTCCGAGGAATAGATCAGGTTCATTACAGACTCGGACATCACGAGGAAATAGACCGCAAGGTTTTGAGTCTTCTTGAAACTTGCAGAAAAAACCAAGGCCGCTCAGGCAGGGGACTCTTACCCATAGAGGACCCGCAAGGAGCAATCGGAGAAATGCGCCTATATAAATCTCATGAAGAAGTGGCGCTCTTGCGGGAGGCATGTCGAATCTCAGCCTTAGCGCATCGTACAGCAATCCAGGAGACTCGACCTGGCATGAACGAACGAGAAGTTGAGGCTTTAGTCGATTACATCTTTAGACGAGAAGGGTGTCAGCGCTTAGGTTACGGGAGTATTGTGGCAGGAGGAAAGAACGCGGCCTGTTTGCACTACCGATCGAATAATGAGGTATTAAAAGACCATGAGCTTTTACTCATTGATGCTGGAGGAGAGTACGGATACTACACCGCTGACATTACTCGCACTTTTCCGGTAGGAAAAAAATTTACTGCAGCTCAAAAACGTATCTATCAGCGAATCCTTCAAATTCAAAAAGATGCTATTGCCATGACTCGTCCTGGAGTAACAATCCCAGAAATCCACAAATTCATCTGCACCCAACTCGTTGAGGGACTTCTATCTCTAGGACTCATGAAGGGCTCAGTTCAGGACATTCTCAAGTCAGGTGGGTACCGAAGATTCTACCCTCACAGCACCAGTCATTGGTTGGGTATGGATGTACATGACGTTGGGTTATACTTAAAAGATGGGGAACCAAGACCTTTAGAAGAGGGCATGGTCTTTACAATTGAGCCTGGCTTTTACGTTCAGCCCTCAGATCGAGAAATTCCTGAAGAATATCAGAACATTGGAATTAGAATTGAGGATGATATCTTAGTCACTGCTCACGGCCATGAGAACTTAACTCAGGCTGCTCCCAAGGAGATTGACGAAATTGAGTCGCTAAAATCCAAATAATAGGGTAAAGATTCAATAAAATGAATGTAACTTCTTTACCCATTCAGCTGGGACCTTTCCAGCTTGAGCACCCTTTTATTTTAGCTCCCATGGCTGGGATTACGAATTCTCCTTTTAGACGACTCATGCGGAGGCGAAAAAGCTCAATGGTCATCTCTGAGCTCGTTTCGGCTAATGGCATTGAGTATGCGGGGGCTCGCACGCTGGATCTTCTTCGTTTTCATGAAGAGGAACGCGTGGTGGGACTACAGATTTTTGGAGAAGACACAGACCTCTTATGCAAGGCGGCTCAATACATTGAGAAGCTTGGCGCTGACTTTGTTGACTTGAATCTGGGATGTCCCGTTCCTAAGGTGGTCAAAAAAGGGGCAGGCTCTGCCATGTGCAGGGATCCAATTTCATTGGGTAAGACCTTAAGTGCGATGGTCAAAAGCGTAAAGATTCCAGTGACCATCAAGATTCGAACAGGATGGGATTCACAAACCCGCAATGCATGGGATGTTGTTCAAGCTGCAACAGACGCAGGCGTAACCTGGGTTGCTATTCATGGACGAACTCGAGCACAGGGATACAGTGGCCTTGCAGATTGGGATTTCATAGGAGAGATCAAATCAAAAAGCTCAATCCCAATCATTGGTAATGGAGATTTAACGACAGCAGATCTTGCTGTAGATCGATACAAAACCTATGGTGTGGATGCGGTTTTAATTGGAAGAGGAGCATTGAGAAATCCCTTCATCTTTGAACAGTCTTACGCTGTTTGGAGAGGTGAGTCATTTTCATTTCCGACCGCTGAAAGATACATTGAGTTAATGGATGAGCAACAGAAGATGCTTCATGAGATTTACAATCCACGAATGGCCATGATTCACGCTCGCAAGTTCTTAGCTTGGTATTCTGCAGGATTTCCGGGATGTCATGAATTCAGAAGTAAAGTCTTCAGCATTCCTGAGCCTGATCAACTTTGGGAAGAAGCGCGAATCTTCTTTGAAAAGAGCACAAGAGAAAGAGACATGAAGTTTCTAGCTCAACCCTTTTTAATGGGTGGACATGGGTAAGCGTGAATAGCTCTCCCCCATCTCAATTTAAAAGTTCGGATGCTCGCTCCATTGGCCAGAGGCCTGCCAAGTTACCCCCTCAGAAAGAAGTACGGCACCCCACCCAGCTTGGACCTGATTGTGAGCAAAATCATGCGCAACACGAGTCATACCTGCATCACAGACTTGCTCCATTTGTAATTTCGCTTAAGCGCAGTGCATACAAGGATAAAAGAAATAACTCCTCATTTGAAAAAGCCCTATCTCAAATCAAAAAACACACTGCACGTCCGCCTTAAACTTCAGCGCAACCCTACTCCCTTGGAAGTCATGAAACTCACACACAAAGAACAACCCTCTTCTTCTCACTCCTAAATAGTGATAAGAATCCTCCATGCTCAAAGGTATTGTTTTTGATCTAGATGGAACTCTTGTTGACTCACTGCCTGTGACTTTAGATGGCTTTAATTACGCCATCGAGGCGCTAGGACGAACGAGACTCACATACACAGAGATCATGGCTCATTTTGGTTTAGGGGAGGATAAGATTTTTGAAAAGCTCGTCGGACCTAAAAACTCCAATCAAGCTTATGATCTTTTTAAGCAATACACCCAAGAGCACATTTCTCAGATCCCACTTCATACAGGAGTAGATTTTCTCTTAGAAAAAATTCAGAGGCATCAAATCCCTACCTCGATTGTCACAGGAAGAAGCTGGCATACGACTGAAGTGATTTTACGCCATCATGGGATCTTTGACTCATTCATCTCCATAATTGCACATGATCACGTTAAAAAACCCAAGCCCTCCCCAGAAGGGATTCATCTCGCTTTAGAGAAGATGAGATTAAGCCCAGAGGAGGTTTTTTACGTGGGGGACTCTACCGTAGATATTCAAGCCTGTCATTCCGCAGGATCTCACTCTATCGCAGCACTTTGGGATAGTCTTGCTCACAAAAGTGCACTTGAGATACACGAACCTCAGCACTGGGCTAAGGATCCTCTTGAAGTGTGGAGAATTTGGGAAGAGCAAATCTTATTGACTTAATCAATGAGATTGATGATCAAGTAAAGAAGTGACTTAAGATAAATCTTTTCTCAGGCCAAAGTGAGCCCAACTGACTTCAGTTTATTCTTATACACGCTCTTCTGAATCACACCCTCATCCCTCTAGTTTTATCGTTGAAGGACTCACCTCAGAGAGTCGAACTCTTAGACAATTTTGCGATTTTGTCAAAACAACCTTCACTCGAGCGCATTCATTGAATTGATTTTCAGTGAATTTATCATGACTTAGCACAAGGCTCTGCGGCCCGGCTTTTGCTCTACTTAGTAGTCATGAATACTCAAAATTTAAACAAAGTCAGTTTTAAGTATTTCAGTTATTTAGCTTTAGTTGGATTCTCCATGATCTCTTCAACTTCTGCCATCGCTAAGCCCCTCACCAAGACCTCCTCAGCTACGAAAAAACTTCGAGCTCCTGCTCAGATTTACGGCATCACTGAAGCAGCAGGCAGCTGCTCCTATAGAAACCTTCATGCAAGAGAACTCCTGGGTAAGCATTATAGAAAAAGCATCGTTAGCCGCTCAGCCCAAGTCTCTGATGTTACTGAGTTCGTATTAAAACGAACAGAGATGAGATTAAGACCGAGATGGAAAAAGCAAGCTCGCTTAATCTCCCAGACCATCCTGCAAGAGAGTGAAAAGTATGGATTTGACCCTGTGTTCCTTATGGCGGTGATTGAAAACGAAAGTAGCTTTAATCCTGAAACGATTGGAAGTTTTGGTGAAATTGGATTGATGCAGATTCTTCCTGACACCGGCCAATGGATTGCTCAGAAGTTTAACCTCCCCTGGAAAGGTCCGCAGTCTTTGAAAAACCCGGTGACTAACATCATCTTAGGTTCTGCGTATCTAGCATACCTCAGAGAGAAATTTGATTTTCACAGTCAGCTCTATCTAGCCGCTTACAATATGGGATCAAAAAACGTAGCTCGTGCACTTGCAAAACAAGTCATGCCTCGTGAATACCCTACTCGCGTCATGAAGCGATACATCAACTTCTATGCCGAGCTCCATGAAGAAAACCCTATCCAAATCACTTCTTTTTTAAACTAAATCAATAGTCAAAACCTCAGGAATGCATGAGAAGATGACCAATCCCCCTTCACCTTCTCATGCATTACAGTTTCAAACTCCAGCTTCCCACATTCAAAACATTTAAACCAAACTACAAAACAAGCATTTCACAAAAAGAGAAGCAATTCACCTAGCCTCTACTGTCCGTGGATGACCATAAAATCCCAAGATAAAAACCTAAAATTATATCTGATATCCCTTCAAAAATTCCAATTTAGATTAACTTTCATTATTTTTAAATAAGTGTTAATTATTAAAAGATTTTAATCATGATCGTAGATCTTTTGGAGTGAGACTGATGTACAAAAGAACTTTGACCTACGTCTTATATGGATTATCTTTCATCTCAATCCTTGCAACACAATCCCTAGCTCAGTGCAGCTCTACTCCCCTTGAAAAGCAGCGGCTACGAGCGCATTCACAGTACTTAGGTTGTCAAATTCGATTTGATGGAGCCACAAGCAAAAAGCCCAAATACCTCCTTTCAAAGCAGGCGTGCCTTTCATTTTGTGCTCAGTTCAATAAGAACTTAAAGGAACTTAATGAATTAAAAGCTCCGAATCCTCTTTTAGAGAGCTACGACAAAGCAAGCATGGTACCGACGTACGGGTGGATTCAAGGCAAGATTGATATCTCAGAGGGATTTGGAGCAATCGACGACCTCCTCTCACTTAAATCAGTGCATCTAGGTCCTAAAAACTTAGATCTAGGAGGAGGGAAGTTTAATCATATCAGTGCGTATCTCAAGCTATTTGGAATTGATAACTTTGTTTTTGATCCATTTGGAAGATCCAAAGCCCATAATCAAAACATCCTCAATCAAGCTGGATCCTTCGATACGGTCACTTCCAATAGTGTATTGAACGTGATTCACAACCCAGAGGAACGCAGAGTTCACATCACACAAGCCTGGAGTGCGTTGAAATTAGGCGGCGTGGCCTATTTCAAGATCTATGAAGGAAATGGATCAGGCAAAGCAAGCACTGCGCAGACCCACTTAAAAACCGAGGCTTATGCAAATGAAATTCAAGCCGTATTTAAGAAGAAACTCGTCAAAGTACTTCCCCATCATTTTCTCATCATTGCCCAAAAATAAAAAGGCCATCTCTCAGAGTATTGACAGATGAGGGACTCAGAGAACCGCCTGCAATCACTTGATCTGAAACTTAAACACGCAGAGAAATTAGGCTTTTAAAACTCCCCGCTTAATCTGGTCTCTTTCAATAGCCTCAAAAAGAGCTTTAAAGTTTCCCTCACCAAAGCCCTTGTTTCCTTTTCGTTGGATGTATTCAAAAAAGAATGGCCCTAAAATTTCTTCTGAAAAAATCTGAAGAAGGTAGCCGCTATCGTCGCCATCGAGCAGAATTCCTAGTTCCTCAAGCTCTCTTAAATCTTCAGTAACACCTGGCACACGCGTAGGCACAGCCTCATAATAGGTATGAGGTACGGAGAGAAACTTAAATTTTTGTTCCCTAAGCTGATGAAGTGTTTTGGGTAGACCTGTTGTAATAAAAGCGAGATGTTGAACACCAGAGCCTTTCATTCGATTTACAAATTCCTGAACCTGACTCTCTGGCTCAGTGGCTTCATTGATAGGGACTTTAATTTTTCCGCAGGGCGACTCTACAACATCAGAAATTAAACCTGTGCGGTTCGTATTAATATCAAAATGTCGAGTGACCTGAAAACCAAAAATGGTTTTATAATAATTTACCCAAGTCTTCATCTCACCCATGCCTACGTTATTAGTGAGATGGTCAATCACTCTAAGCCCCAGAGGAGATGGACTTTCTAGACGTGCTGCCGTGAGCCCTTGATCAAACAAGGCAGGATATTCCCAACCCTTTTTGGTGCGCCTCTCAATCAATGCATACCTCAGGCGACCAGGAGTCCACACCTCAGCCCGAATCACACTCCCGTGCTCTGACTCATAAACCTGAGGTTTCAGAGCAGGCTTCGCACCACGCGCAGTAGTCTCCTCAAAAGCTTGAGCTGCACTCTTTACATCAAGAGCTAGGACGCAAATCCCCTCATTTTGTGCTTTTAAGAAATCAATCGCATGGGATCGATGAGTATCAGACTCTAGTACACCCGGCAGTGGTTCTGTCAGAAGAATACGAATAAAGCCTTGAGCATAAAGCTCACTTCGAGTTCCTTCATGAGTCAGGGTTCTCTCCCCTAACTTTTCAAAGCCCATTCTCTCAAATACAGAACGCATGGGAGCAATCTGATTGAGAATGTACTCAACATGATCAAAACCCTGATTGAGAATCTCCATACACACACACCCCTTTGGAAAGTGTTTGTATCTCGTTTCTCAGCTTAGTTCAACAGAGATGAGCCCAATTCCTCGCTACGAACTCCTACACCCTGCATCTCTAGGGATTGACGAGATGCATGAGAGGACTCAGCAATCATGCTCAAAAAGCGAGATTGTTTTTCTGGGTCCATATAGGTGTAGCCATGAAGAACTTCTTCATAAAAGTTTTGAAGCTCAACGCCCTCACGAGGCTTGATTAATCCTTCACGAACCTTAGCCTCGATCTGTTCTTTCACCTTCTTCTCTAAGTCAGTAGCGCTGTATTGAATCCAGGAAAGAACACCAGCAATCGTGTTGCCTCGGATCACTTCCTCAATATAGTAGCCCCCTGGTTCGGTCTCATCCAAGAAGACATGCACTTCATTCACGCGGCCAAATAAGTTATGCAAATCCCCCATGATATCCTGATAGGCGCCCATTAAGAAAAACCCAAGGTAATAGGGCTCATTGCCTTTAATCTGATGAAGCGGCAAAGTATCCTTGATGTCTCTGAGGTCGATAAACTTACATACCTTTCCATCAGAGTCGCAGGTGATATCCACAAGTGTTGCGTCTTTAACCGGCTGCTCATCATGGCGATGAATCGGAACAATCGGGAATAAGTGCTGAATTGCCCAATGATCCGGCATGGACTGAAAGAGTGAGAAGTTACAAAGGTACTGATCGGCAAGATGCTTATTCAGCGCTTCAACTTCATCTGGAACATATTTAGAGCCTGCAGCATTCTTGTGAATGACCTTGCAGATCTGCCAAAAGAGGTACTCCACCTTGGCCTTATCCTCA
>Ga0255088_1000110_pt1 | contig 47348 bp, 47 predicted proteins | sample Colum_Miss_RepB__2_FD_188587 | JGI IMG/M metagenome (GOLD analysis project Ga0255088, IMG submission 188587) | Freshwater microbial communities from Columbia River, Oregon, United States - Colum_Miss_RepB_8d | ecosystem: Environmental > Aquatic > Freshwater > River | place: USA: Oregon...
CCGTTTGATCCAAGTCAAGGCAAATACCTGGTTTTAGCCGGGTATTTTGCCCCTGCGGCCGGGTGCGATTTTCGATAAAAAGTGCTTGTGTTTTGAATGGGGTGTGGTAAAGTAGCTGCACAATGAAAGTCTATCAGACCATCGAAAAGGGTAACGGAGCCACCTACCGCAACAACAAGTGGACTGTGTATGAGCACAGCACCTATCCTCGGTCCAGTGTGCTGGCTGGTCAACGTCGTCGTGTGTGGATGGACGACTTTGAAACTCTGGATGAAGCGAAGGCTGCCTATCCCAAGGCACAGGTGAGTGGTGCGACCTATCAGGCTCCGTATTTGGAACACCTGCCCAAGGACGATGACTACTAATACTTAAAAAAAATCGTTGACTTCTTCAACTTATTCCTGTAATCTAACTGCACAATGAACACTGATTCTGTCCCCTTCGTCCCTACCCGTGATGACCTCATCGGCTTCATCAGTGACACCTACAAGGAGATCAACGGGTTTCGTCCTCGTCCCAACTGGTCTGAACTGACCTACAACCAGTTGGACCAGTGGGGTCGTGAGTTGTCGGCTCAGGTGGTCACCTACCGCAAGGAGGAGGCTATCCGTAACCGCATCGCCCGTGGTCTACGTCGTGCTCAACAACGGGCTTGGGTCGAGAAGAAACGGACCTACTTCACTCCGGTCACTTTCACAATCGGAAGTCTGGTCGCCATCTAAAAAAAGGTGCTTGACTTTTTCATCTTATTCCTGTAATCTAGCTGCACAATGAGAACCTACTACGACGACAACTTCGGAACCTGGGACAACATGGACGACTCTGAAATGGTGTCGTTTTACCATCAGTGTCAGAAGACCAACGTGACCAAGGTTTGCAAGCGGTGCGAACGCACTGTTCGGATTCAACCTCAGTATGCCATCTGCAACAGCTGTGCTGATGCTGTGGAACGTGGCATGGACTATTAACCAACAACCAATCAATCAACAACATGGAAACTTTCAAGGATCAAATGGCGATGGAGTTCTTTGGCCGTAGCTTCACTCTGGCTAAGGCTGGTGCTCAGTGTGTGTCTTGTGGCAAGGCTGCGACCGAGTTTCGGGATCAGTTGAGTCGCAAGGAGTATGGCATCTCTGGCCTCTGCCAGACTTGTCAAGATGAAATCTTCACCGAGGACATGAGGGACGAAGATTGATCCGGCCTCCGGCCGCTACGATGTGGCTGGGGGTTTGTCAAGGCAAAAGATTTTTAAAAAAAGTGCTTGTATTTTGACTGGGGTGTGGTATTCTATTTGAACGATGAAGCTACTGACTGCTGAACTCAAGAAGAAGTTGACCAAGGCTGGCTACGCCAACATGAAGCCGATCTGCAAGTTGTTCACTCCGTGGGGACGGGCTACTTGGTTGATCACTGGCATGGAAGATGGTATCCTCTATGGCTTTGCTGACCTGGGCATGGGATGTGTCGAGTGGGGTGGCATTGACTCTGTGGAGGGTCTGGAGGCTGTCCGTGGACCGTTTGGGATGAGGATCGAACGGGATCTCTACTGGGAACCCAAGGAGGGTGCTGAATATTGTCGGATGGACAGCCTGATTATGGCTTGACAGATTAAAAAAACTCTGATAGGATATCTACACAATGAGATGGACCAAAACTGAAATTCGAGGCACGATGGCTACCGCTTTGGTTGACCGTGATGTGCTGATGGGGTATGTGGTTGAGGATACGTCCCGGCCGAATTCGACTCGGTGGTTGTTGTATCGTGGGGATCATGAGTTGTTTTTCCAGGTCTTCACTCTGGGTGAGGCGATGCGGGTGCTGGAAGAAATCTCAAAATTCGGCAGGTGTAGTGCTTGACATTCGATAAAAAGCTGGTAGACTGGCTGCACAATGAATACTGAGACTATGACTGCTACTGTTACTCCTCCTTACACTTATCCTCGCAGGGACACTATTCAGTTTAACCTTGACTATTTGACTCCTCGTTTGAAGGGTGTTACTATGACTTATCGTAGTGCAATTAAGAATGGGTATGTCAATAGTGGTAAACGGTTTGGGTGTCGTCAATCATACAATAAACGGTTTGAGGGATTGGTTGCGTGGCAGAATGAGATGGTTGCTATCATTAACTATGTGAAACAGAATCGTGCTAATGGCATTGATACTGTTGCTGTTGTTCATGGATACAGTCATCCTCATCCTGATATTGTGACTACTTACATTTACACCCGTTGATTAGTTAAAAATCTGATAAATTATTAAATAATGAAAACCTATCGAATTCCCGTGGTTTGGCAGATGTATGGTCATGTTGAGGTTCAGGCCGAATCATTGGTTGGCGCAATCAATATGGCGTATGATGCACCGCTTCCTTCCGACGGTGAGTATCTGGAAAGTAGCTTTGAGGTGGATGAAGCAGGCATCGTGGATGAGGTTGAGGAAGCTTAAAAAAAGGTGTTGACTTCTTCGTGTAAACCTGTAGACTAGCTGCACAATGAATATTGAATGGACCAAGATCAAGAGCACCGTCCCCAACCTTCACGTGGCTTTCAACGAGTCGGGTGAGCCTGTTGGCATGATTGACAAGCCGGTTGACACTCGGTGCAGTAAGAACTTTTGGCGCATGTATTTTGGTGTGGGTGCTGAGGCTCGCTTCCTTGGTCATGCTGTTTCTAAGAAGGAGGCGATGAACCATGTTTGGTGGGCGGTTGAGATGAGCAATGCCACGGTCGCTGTGGTTGGTTAAAAAAAGGTGTTGACTTTGGGTGTTGGTTGGTGTAGACTGCTTCCACAATGAAATACAAGGTTTGGTTTGGTAAGAAGGGTGCTAAGTTTCACACGTTGGATGAAGCCAAGCGATATGCTGAGTTTGTGTTTCGTCGAACCAAGTTGGTTGTTGCTATCACAAATATCTAAATAACAGAATTAACTAATAAACATATGCCTAATCACGTTTCTACTAATTTTCGTATCACCGGCCCTACCGCTGAAGTTAAGCGGTTTATCAAGGATGCTGCTGGTAATGATAGTGTGCTGAATTTGGATAGTCTGTTGCCTATGCCTGGTGAGCTTCGTATGGTGTCATCGCCTGTGAAGATCATGACCCAGGCCGAGATTGATAAGCAGTGGGCTGACTGGAAGGTTGCTAAGGAGGCTGGTAATCTCAGTTCGTTTGATAAAGACAAGCCTTTTGGTTTGGGTATTACTAGGGAACAGAGTGACAGTTACAAGGCTAAGTATGGTGTTGATAACTGGTATGACTGGGCTATTAGTAACTATGGTAGCAAGTGGGGTGTGTATGATGAGGGTGAGTGGAATATCACTGAGGTTGAGGATGATGGTCTTAGTAGTGCTGGTATCAACTATCAGACTGCTTGGAGTCCTGTGACTGTTGCTTGGGAGAAGATTAGCAAGAACTATCCTACTCTTGAGTTTTTTCATGAGTTTGCTGATGAGGGTGGTGGGTTTGTTGGTAGTCAGCTTATTCAGAATGGTGAGATCATTGAGGATAATGATTATGAGTGGGACAGTGATGAAGGTATCATTGTTCGTGAGGGTGTGGGAATGTGTGTCGATGAGGAGTAATTAACACTAAAAAAGGTTGGGGGTCAGCCTGGAAAACCCTTGACATTTCAGAAAAAGGTGAATGCCTGGAACCAACTTGAGATTGAGGGGGAGCCTTTGCTTGAGAGCTGTGATGAGTGCAATGCGCTGATTGTGAATTGGGAAACTTTGACCAATAGTTTCTTGACATTTGACAATCGTGTGGTGTGCCGAGGATGCCTTAAAAAAAGTGTTGACTTTGCCACGGAAAACCTGTAAGGTATATCCACGATGAAAACAAGTTATACCTTCTATTTTGATTTTGTTTCTCAAAATGAAAATCAAAATGAACAGACTTTGCAACAGTTGACTGATGCAATCTTTGGTGGTAGGGGAAGTGTGGAGATTGTTGAGAAGCTATTTGATATTACATTTGCGTCAGGAATTGAGAATGGTAGACCCATTTTCTTGAATCTGGACGACGAAGATAGTAACAATGATTATTTGATGACTAAATATGACGGAAAAGTTTTGTTGACTACTCCGCCACTGGACCATCAAACCAACGAACCTTTTGTTAAAACCAAACTCACCTTCAAGATTGAAGTGAAGGAGATTGACAATGGATTTGAGGAAGTAAAAGGATTCATTAATTCCAAACTCAGAAATACTTTGGATTTTTGAAAAAAGCTGTTGACTTCCCCGAAGAAAACCTGTAAAGTATTCCCACGATGTTTACCACTCACGCTATTCGTTTCAATAATCGTGTAACCTTTAATTTGGCTATTGCTATTTTAAGAAAGTCTGATTTAAACGATTTCTTTCACGATATTGGACACTCTGATATGATCATTACTTTTGATAATAAGATTGTCTTTGATGGTTTTATCGGTGATTTAGCCGTTCATCAAATCTGGGACAAGCCTAGTTTCAAGGGACCAGCGGATTTTGCCGTCAAAGAAAATTAAAAAAATGAAAATTAATCGTGAAGAACTTGTTATCGGATATATCGCTACTTTGGTTGCGGGTGTTTTATTTGCGCTCGGTCCACTTGGAAATGATCTAACAAAAGAAATGGCTTTGTTCTTTTTTAAACTGAGCGTTATTCTGTTTGTTATCTTTAGGGTAACAAAAGAAAAATAGAAAAACTAAATTATTTGAACAATGAAACGAACTCTTTATTTTCTCCGAGATAGTGTTACCGGCAAGTTTTACAATGGTGAAAATTGTGACAACATTGGTCGCTTTGACACAGCGGCGGTATATTGGCAACGAGAAAATGCTGCAAAACGCATAAAGCGGTTAGTCAACGTTAAATACAGCGGAAGCTGGGAATGGACTGAAAAGTGCTTGCAAGATTACGACAATCTGCATTGGGGTGACAAAGCGCAGCGTCTTCGTGATGTCAAGCAACGCAAAGATTTGCCTAATTGGGGCATTGAAATCGTGTCGGCTGAAATTGAAGAAAAGCTGTTGACTTCTTAAAAAAAGCTGGTAGGATATTTCCACGATGAAACTGATTGATGTTGATAACGCCGAGGTTGAAGTGGAAGATAGTTGGCAAGAGGAATGTCCCCAATGTGGTGACACGAATGTTCAATGCCACTACATCCCAAACTGGGCTGCAACTCGTTGTTATGACTGCCTGGTTAACGAAGCGATCAAGTTTCATTATCGGGTTGAAGAAAAGTAAAAAAAGTTCTTTACAAGTCGGATAGTTCGTGGTAAGATATTTTCAGTTGATGGGACCGGAAGGAATACGACTGGCAACCCTGAAACTAAAAGATTGACGATTAAGTTCACCCGGTTTTCATCCGGGAAACCAAGAAATAGAGGGCAGTGGGTTACGATTCACTGATAAATACTTGGATGTCAATCTTAAGATTTTGGTCTATTGTTGAATGAGTTATCATAGAATCCTGTCACGATTCAGTAACGAGTGCGAATCTCGTATAGACCGCCACTTTTGTTAGTTATAGATGGTATTATATGAGTAGACGGAGAATGATGCCGACACGATTGTCAGTAATCGCCCAGTAGGGGTATAATACAGGCAGTTATATGCGGACATTGAAGCTAACAAACCAATTTTTATGCCAAGGAGAGTGCGAGTAATACGCCTCCAATCATCTGTAATAACCAATGGATGAATAGGGATAGAACACAGGACACCGGACTGGTTATCGGATCAACCTGTTGTAGATGGATAACGAACCATCCTTTGGCTCCAATTTTTTGAGTAATATATACAGGCGGTCATTCTAAACTGAGCTGATCACCAGTGGTGAATGAGAGGTTCAAATCCTCTGTATGTTAGTCAGATAACAAGATAACACATAGACGCCGAGCTTGTTGGTGTAAATGGACAGCACACCGGTTATGCCGGGGGTCCACGTTCGATTCGTGGTAAGCTCGTAGGGAACATACCGCCATCCGTCAAGGAGCGTGGGTGAAATCGTGAAACTTGTTATTTTTTTCACTTTCCTGTTGACTTTTTTTAAGTCTTGGGGTATAGTATTTTCACAATGAACGCTGCTTCTATCGCCACCAACAAGATCGCCGTCACCCACACCGCTTTCGAAAACCGTGAGTTTCTCACCTTCAGTGTTCCCAACGGCTGGGATGATGTCAAGAAGCTGGTCAACAAGGTGCTCACTTACGAAGGTCGTGACTTTGTTCACAGTGGATGGAATTCCGATAAGAACGAGTGCTACTTCATCCACATCAAGAACGCTCCGTCCGCCGTCGCTACCATCCACTAAACCATGAACATCACCCTTCACCTCGACACCAACTTTCTGATCGGCTTCACCTTCACCATGCTGCTCATCGCTAAATTAGCCTGGGAAAAGAAGATCAGCTGGGGCTGGATCATCTTCACAGGTCTTCTTTGGTGCTTGACTGCTTAAAAAAAGCTGATACACTGCTGCCACAATGAAGAACACCTCCGTTATGACCAACAACCTCGTCCATGTCATCTATCCTGACGAATTCACCGCCGGCTTCATCATCAAGACCAATGGCGAAGTCGATCCCCATGACATCCTCGAAATGGTCTTCGCTCAATGGAACCACGGATCTGGGCTCGAATCGGAACTGTTCGTCAAGTCCAAAAAGCGCTCTCTAAGCGTCAACGACATCGTGTGCGTCAACGGTCGCTACTGGCAATGTGCTAGTTTCGGTTGGAATGAGGTCACCGCCGAATACGTCAACGAATTGGAGAAGGCGGTTGAGAACCATCCTAGTCGGGAAGAGGGTGCCTGGTTCGCTCTGATGGATGTGATGTGGGAACGACAGAACACTGTGGTCGCCTAATCGTCACCGTGTAGCGCAAAGGGGTCTACAAACCGTTTTGTTCGCTAAAGGGTGTGTCGAGTCGGCCAGGGTATCAAACCACCCTTAAAACGTCAAATAGAAATTGTTCCACATAGAACATTTTCTGCTTGACATGATTTTTGATAAAAAGTGCTTGTGGTCTGGGCTGGATCTGGTAAAGTAGCTGCACAATGAACGTCAAGATTGAGTTTCACACCGACAACGCCGCCTTCGAAGACAGCTTCCTCATGGAAGTCACCCGAGTTCTCGCTCGAGCCAAGGGCGCACTCATCGACAGTGAGAACACCACGGGTATTCGTCGTCCTCTCACCGACTCCAACGGCAACCGAATCGGTGTGGTTGAGATTGCAAACGATTAAAAAAAGGTGTTGACTTCTTAAAAATAATCTGGTAAAGTATCTAAACAATGAACACTAACTCTAAGATCCGCAAGAACGACATCGTTACCACCAACAAGGACATCCGTGTCGGTTCATCCTCCAACCCCGTCGTTGTTCCCGCTGGCACTCAACTCCGTGTGTGGAAGGCTACTCGTCGTGGTGTCCTATTCTGTAACGCAGTTGACCGTGGTCTGCCCTATTCCTACTACACCGTCAATGCATACGCAACCGATGTCACCAAGGTGGAACTACCCATGCCCAAGGTCAATGTGGGTGACATCTTTGTGTGTAGTTGGGGATATGACCAAACCAACATCGACTACTACGTCGTCCGCAAGGTCAAGAACGCATCGGTCATCGTCAGTCCTCTGGGTCAGAACCGCACTTACACTGGTCACATGCAAGGTGAATGCACTCCCGATATCACCAAGATCAGCGACAAACTCATCACCAAACGAATCAACCGATGTGGTTCCAGTGTGAGTCTCAAGATGACCAGCTACAGCTGGGCTTATCCTTGGAGTGGTCAGACCAACATGTTCACCGAGTGGGCTTGATATCCACACAACCTACCTGGCACAACAGCCGGTAGGTCTTTTTTATGCGCACAGGGGGGTGGGTGCGTCAGGGTATGGTCATAAATAAACATTGACGGCATGGGGTGGCATATGCCCCTCCTTTTATATAGAACAACCGGGGGAGGGGGTGGCAGGTCCCCTGTCAAGTGGGTTCTGAACATGGGGCGGTGCGTGCGCACCCCTGCGTGGAGAGCTTCCTGACACACATGGTATATTTTGGGGCTTGAAATCAACATATGCTTAGTGGGGGCTTGAAATCAACATATGCTTATTGCGGTGATTGATGCAGCGTTTTTAATGGGTATTGTTTTGACTTTTTTATAAAATGTGTGTGTTTAGCAGGTGGTCAAAAAATTCATATGGAAAAATCACATATGCTTGTTATTGATTGGTCGTTCCAATACATGGTATTATTGTTATTGAATGGTGCTTTACAAGTGTGATGGTATGGTGTAGTATTGGTTGTATATGAATGTGAATGAGATATATGGATTGGCGTTTACTGTTGTGTTTAATGTTGGTCCATTGATACAGTTGCGTAAGATAGTTGTTAACAAAAGCAGTGTGAACATTAGTTTGGTGATGTGGATATTACAGGCTATTGGTCAGGTGTGTGTATTGAGTTATTATTATAATTTGAATGTGCATGGAATCTTTAATTATGTTAACAGTATTATTGGATTAATATTGAATATGTGTATGGTTGTTTGTATATATGTGTATCGAAACAAGCGTTGAATTTATATGAATATTATGATTATTGATCGTATTAAAAATTGGGTTATTGATTATCGGTTGCGGCGTAAGTATGGTATTGATCGTGGTGGGTTGATGCGGTGCAATGTGATATTTAGTGAGTATATGTTACCCAGGTTGGAGTATATGCGTATGAATTTGAATGAATTGACGCGAATACCGTTGCGATTGAATGAAGTGGGTGAGGAGGTTGGAACGATGGATGTGAGTGAGTGGGGAATGATATTGGATGACATTATATATGCTTTGAGGTATGATTGTGGTATTGGTCGTGATATGATTGGCAGCATACCTAGTCATGGTGAGCAGCAGTATATTAGTGAGTATATGAATAAGTTTAGGTCTGATGTGGAACGATACAAGCGTGGTTGTAGGTTATTGGGTTTGTATTATGGTGATTTGTGGGGATGAATGGAATATTAATAGCAATTGGATTATTGATATATTTTATTGCGTTGTGGTATTATTTTTTTTATATTGAATGAGCATATTGACCAACAAGTTTTTTTTGATATTGGCACGAACTATTGATCATCGTGTTGGGCATACCGATGAGTGTAAGCCGGATGTTCCGGTGTTGCCTGTGAAGTATGCTTTGGCTAGTTTTTTCTTGAGGTTTATTATTGTGGTGGTAAACTTCATTACGTGTGCGTTTATTATAGCGAACATTATACATCACTGGTAAAAATTTATGAGCAAACCAAAGTATTATTTGACAATTAACTTACCGCCGAATTTTGATGAAGCGGACGCTGACAACATCAAGAATGATTTGACTGCGTATATCAACAGCAAAAATCAATATGGCGCTTTGTATGGACCCAAGTCTAGCAAAAAGGGAATTGTTGTTGAAAAGGTGATTTATCGAACCAACGAGGACTGACAGCTTTGTTTAAAAAGTTGTTGACTTCACACAAAATGTCGCATATGATTTATAACGTAATTATGAACGTGATTGTAAATATTATCAACAGTGATTGGTATCAAAAATTCTGTATATTTCTTGGATTGTTGATGTTGATTCCTGTGGAACTTCGACTCAATGAGGGAAAGTATCTGAATGCTTTGTTCAACGTGATCATTGCATTTGTGGTAATATTTACCAATGTCGTTAGGTTGTATAGCAAAAAGAAGCTGTTGAACAACATCAAGTATGTGAGTGTTGTTGACGGAAAAATTGTGAGAAAGTAAAATAACTAATATGACTACTGAACGTAAGTTGGCTAGTGTTGTTAAAATTGCTGACATTCAACCCATTGCTGGAGCTGATGCTATTGTTGTTGCTACTGTGCGTGGTTGGAAGGTTGTGGTAAAGAAGGATGAATTCAAGGTGGGTGATTTGGCTGTTTACTTTGAAATTGACAGCTTTTTGCCTATTCGTCCTCAATTTGAATTTTTGCGTAAGAGCAGTTACAAACGTATGGGTTCGATTGAGGGATTTCGTCTCAAGACCATTAGGTTGCGTGGACAAATCAGTCAAGGTTTGTTGACTCCGATTCCTGTGGGTATTAGTAATCCCAAGGAGGGTGATGATTTGACCGAGGCGCTTGATGTTGTCAAGTATGAACCTCCTATTCCTGCTCAGTTGGCTGGTAAAATCAAGGGAACATTTCCTAGTTTTATTCCAAAGACTGACGAAATTCGTATTCAGAACTTTGAGAGTGAAGTTGGATTTAATCCTGCTGGTGAACGTGCTTATGTCACTGAAAAGTTGGATGGAACCAGTTTCACTTGTTATTTCAACAATGGTGTGTTTGGAGTTTGTGGACGTAACTGGGAGTTGTCTGAAACCGATGACAATTCGTTGTGGCGTATGGCCAAGATGCTTGAGTTGAAGGACAAGATGACCAAGCTTGGCAAGAACATTGCTTTGCAGGGAGAACTAATTGGTGCTGGTATCAATGGTAATTTGTATGGATTGACTGACCACAAGTTGTTTTTCTTTACTGGTTATGACATTGATAAGGGTCGTCGTATGTTCTTTGATGAACTTGAGTGGGTGTTGTTTGGTTTGCAATTGCAAATGGTTCCCGTGCTTGAGAAGTATGGGTTTGTGATTCCGAATGAAACCAACATTGTTGACTACATGTTGAAGTATGCTGAAGGCAAGAGTGTGTTGAACATGGAGGTTGATCGTGAGGGTGTTGTTGTTCGTGGACTTGAGCGTGAGTTTAGTTTCAAGGCTATTAGCAACACTTATCTTCTTGGAAGCAAAGAGTAACTGAACAAAAATAGTATTGTTAACAAAAGGGAGGTATTTTTGAATATCTCCCTTATTTTTATGAAAACGTTGAAATTAAAAAATCGAATTGGATTGATTCGTAGCATGTCGTATGATGTGTTGGTTAAGAATGGATATACAACCAGTGTGCTTTGGCCCGAGATGTTGAGTGGTGGTCATGGTGAATTGGTTGAAGCAATTGTGTGGATGATTTTTACCAAGAATGATCGATATAAAAATCTCAAGCGTCGTGACAAAGCTGATGCCTGGGATCTTGAGTTGAAGAACGACAAAACTGTTCGTGTTGATATTCGGCGTATAAGCAAGGATTTTACCATCAATTTGGGTCATACCAGTGGTAATTTGTCTGATCATGATTGGCAAAAGAAAGCTGAGACGTTGAACAATGGTGGATATCTTGCAGTTCATTTGCAACCCAGTGGATTGTCAATTTATTATTTGCCTGCTAAGTTGTTGTTACAGTCCCGAATCAAGACTGGCAACAACATTTCGGTGTCAAGGTTAAAAACTCGTTTTGGGGGTTTTAATATTTCTGTTGACGAAGGTGTGACTGCGTGATAGTATATTTTCATACCGAGTTCTAATTGGCTCGACGAAAAATAAAAAACAAAAAATAAAACATGAAGAATACCGTTATTGTTGATAACAACTACATTAGCAACACTGAGTCTCAGAATTATATGTGGTCATTGGAGACAGTTTCCAAGTTGATGAATACTGTTGAGATTGACCGACACTTTCAAAGTCCTGCTCGGTGGAAGACCAATCAGATGCGAGAGTATTTGAACAATTTGTTTCATGGTCTTGCTCCCAGTAAGTTTTTGTTTGCGGATGTTGATGCGTGTTTGACAAATACCAAGAGCAGCAAGTTTAAGCTTGACATTGAGTATTACTCTGGTTGGGCCAAGAAAAATGTCAAGTATTTGAATGTTGACGGTAACAATCGTCTTACCACGATCAAGGCATTTTTTAGTAATCAACTTACTTTGTCTCCGGGTCGTTATTACATTCGTCGTGTGAATGGATCTACTCCGGGTGAGGCTGTCAACAATGATTACAACGAGGTTGTGATTGGTGCTGATAAGACTTGGGATGAATTGGATGACGATGTGAAGCGATTTATTTTGAGTAGGGAGATTTGTGTTGAATTGTTCACCAAGTCAACTCGGGCACAGTTGAGTGATTTGTTCTTGGCTGTCAACAGTGGCACTCCGTTGAATCAGGCTGAAAAGCGTAATGCTATTATTAGTGATATTTCCCGTGTGTGTCGTGAGATGGGTGTGAAGTATTACAACAACGAGGAGACTGCTTCTAATGTGCTTCTCAAGGCGTTCAAGAAGAGTGAGATCAAGTATAATCGTCGTGAGGTTGATGCTTGGTTTACGCATTGTGCTTTTATTCGACAGAATGGTATGACTCAGAGGTGGAATTCTGTTTTGTTTGATGATGCTTATCAGTCTGGATCTACGATGGATCTTGATCATCAGAAGTTTGAGTTGTCTGTGACCGAGTTTTTTGACAAGTGGGTTGAGCCTAATGCTTCGTTGTTTGGCAATCGTCCTTCTGTCAATGCTTTGTTGGACTTGTATATTTTGAAGGCAACTGATTATTCTCATATCAAGACCATCAAGGATGTGAATGAGTTTGTTGAGACATATTGCACGTTGGTTGATACACTGTGTAATGATCGTAAGACTCTTCACAAGATTGGCGAACGTTCGTTTACATACAAGTCGATGTTGAGGGGACATGATTATCTCAAGACCCGTAAACGTTACAAGGTTCTTTTGAGTAAGCTGGAGAAGAAGATTGCCTCCAAGAGTGCTACGGTTATTGAGTCACATGAATATAACGGAACTCCCGGCCGTAAGCTTGCCAAGGTGTAATCTAGGTATATAAACAAAAAAACCCGGCGTAAAAGCCGGGTTTTTCGTGCATTTAGAACAGGTTTTTGTAGTCGTAGTTTATATACTGATTAAGGTGTTTGAGGTTTATGAATCTGGGTTCAATACCATAAACTGTATCGGTATCGTAGCTTGGATCTGGATAGTGATGTTTCATGAACTTGTCTACCTCGTTATTTAGTATCAAGAACTGATCACAAGCTTCGTCACAGTTTTTTGTGGATTGGTTGTATCTGTGTTTGTAACGTTCGACGGTTAGATCTTGATCATATAACTTTGCGTGGATCAACATTAGGTTTGGAATTTCACGTTGAGTTTCTGAATACCACACTTCGTTGTTTGCGGTGTGAGCACCAATATTGAAACGCATGTCATAGTTACCCATTACAACCTTGGAATATTCTTTTGAATACATCACATAATTTCTTTGATTTAACAATGGTCTACCAGCATCAAATGCTTCTGGTTCTTTGTGTTTCCAGTGAACGATGTTATAACCTTGGCAAATGATACATGGTGTGTTGTTTTCAATTTGTTTGTCAAACTCTTGTTTTAGAGTGTCACCATTTTTTGTGATGATGAATTCGTCTACGTCTGTATACATTGCATACTTGTAGTCTTTCAATAATTGGTTCCAGATGTGACCGATGTTTGTCCACAACCAATATGGGTCATAAGCATTTTCGTTGAACAGTTTGAATGTTTTGACTGGAAGATCGTTGGTGCTTCCGTCAGTGGTTTGGTTATCAAAAACATATATGTCACAGTCATCAAAGTGTTGTCGGTAGTATTCCAACCACTTCTTGAGAAAATAACGTTCGTTTTTTACTATTGTGAATATTGCCTTGTTACGTTTCATACTATTTATAAATTATATGTTTCTTTGATTCGTTTGTTCGCCATATATATTTAGAGATATACACTTCGTTATAGATATGAATAAAAAAGATGCTACACAGTTGATGATCTCAGCAGACCCACTTGCAATTTACATTGCGGTGAAATGTTATAAAAATAGACTACGAAAATTTGTTGACAACTTTTTTGTGGGAATTCATACAGCTCATTACTGGGCACCACATCCAGATAATCCTACGAATGATGAAATGGTTGAGTTGACTGATTTTTTTAACAACCTCATCAAGGATGATCCAGATATTAAGTTTGTTTATCCTCATCACGATTATACCACTCAACATGGAACGATGTTGAATGCGTTGGTCAAAGAAGTGTATGATGATTGTAAGTCGAATCTGTTGATCACCGAGACTGATGATTTCTTTGTGAATGCTGACATGTTGGAGAATCACGTTGATAGAATGAACCGTGGTGATTATGACTTTGTTGGCGAACCAAGAGGTTGCACAAACAATCAACAGTTGATAGAGTTTGAACGAAAGGTTGTGAAGGAAGATAAAGTTTTGGTAAATGATGGTGATGGTCCAGGTATATTTGGTGAATTTACACACTACTGGCCTACACACTTTTTGATCAAGAAACAGTTTGTCAAGAAGGATGATCGATTTGAAGCGTTTGGTCCAAATGGTGATGAACTTGGCAAGACCATCAACAACACCGAGATAAGCTACAGAGGTAGAAAGTTTTACGTCGAAAATACATGTGGAGATACATTTGTCAAGTTTAGTATCGACATGATGAGTAGAGTTAATAAGGGATATGAATTTCAACCGTTTCCATACGCAGCGCAACATTTGCCAGATGCTGAGATATTATACTTCCTCAATCGTGGTTTGGTTAACACACCGTTGTTTAAAATTCCAGACAATATGGTTGAGATTTCTTTGAAACAGTTTTCTCTACACACTGGATCTGGATCATCATTACAGATGTTCCCAATAATTAAAAACACCATCAAAATGCAAAGTCTCTTTAGACAGATTCAAGAGTTTGCTGAGAGAAACGATAACTATCAATTGTTTGAACTATACAGACGTTATAGTTTGTATCGTGCAGGATTTGAAGCAGTTCAAGATGATCCAGAGTTTGCTATCTTCCGTGAACGTTGTTTAAATAACTTTGCTCAGTTGGAACAAGCGTTTGCTGAGGCTAAAGTTGAAGAACGTATGAAGGAAGCTGGTAACTGGTTGATTCCACGTAGTGTATATGTAGAAACTTTCAAACACATTGTGGGTAAATAATTTATGACAATATTAATTACAGGTGTAGCTGGTTTGCTTGGTTCAAATATTGCAGATTATTTGATTTCTAAGGGTATCAGAGTTATTGGCATTGATGACTTTAGTGGGGGTTACATCGAAAACGTTAACGAAGATGTAGAACTACACAATCTCAATCTAGTTACTGATATCGAAGAAGTAAATGCCATATTTGAGTCACAAAAGATTGATTATGTTTATCATTTGGCAGCATATGCTGCTGAGGGATTAAGTCCGTTTATTAGAAACTACAATTATAACAATAATCTAATTTCGACCACCAATATCGTTAACGCTTGTATAAATAACGACGTAAAGAGGTTAGTTTTCACTTCTACCATGGCTGTATATGGTCAGAACAAGACTCCATTTGATGAGTCATTTGTTCCAAATCCTATAGATCCATATGGAGTTGCTAAGTATGCTTGTGAAATGGACATTATTGTGGCTGGACAACAGCATGGTTTGGATTGGTGTATAATTCGTCCACACAACGTATATGGTAAGAAACAGAATATATGGGATAAATATCGCAATGTGTTGGGTATCTGGATGTATCAACATTTGAACAACCAACCGCTTACTATCTACGGAGATGGACAACAAACTAGAGCGTTTTCGTATATTGACGATAGTCTTGAACCATTCTTGAATGCTGCCTTGTCTGCTAAGGCTTCAAAACAGATAATAAACTTGGGTGGTATTGTTGAAACTTCTATAAATGATGCTTGTGATGTTTTGATTGAGGTAATGGGTGGTGGTCAGAAGGTATATCTTCAACAAAGACACGAAGTAAAACATGCTTATTCCACACATCAAAAGTCTGTGGATCTTCTTGGGTTTCAACACAAGACCAATCTGAAAGATGGTTTGACTGATATGTGGGCTTGGGCAAAACAACAACCAATGAGAAACAGATTTGTTTGGCCTAGATACGAAGTTGAAAAAGGTATTTATGACTTTTGGAAGGTCAAATGAACAACGTTAAAAATTCCACGCAGTTATTGGTATCAGCAGCTGATCCACTGTTGATGCATGTTAGAATCAAAAATCACAAACGTATACTTAGTGATATTTTTAACAATTTGTTTATTGGAGTTGCTTTTGGATCTAAAATACGTGAACCCGCAGAGGTAGCTGAAATAGTTAATTATTTTCATGAACTTCGTGGTGATGACAAGTCCATTGAATTTATATACCCGTTGATGGATACTCAGAATCATGGAATGATGATTGCACATTTGTTTCAGAATTTTTATGACAGATGTGGGGATAATATATTGCTGATGGAAGATGATGATTTTATTATCAATTCCAGATTGCTTAAAAGTCACATTTGCGCCCTGAATGAAGGGATTTATGATTTTGTTGGTGATCCTAGAGGTTGCGTTAGTAACTTTAAATTAGTAGATCGTGAAATTCAATACATGAGAGAAGATAAAGTATTGTATGATCATGATAGTCCTTGTGCATATCAGTTTGGACACTATTGGCCCACACATTTTTTAATCAAGAAGAAGTTTGTCAAGAAAGACGACATTTTCAGAGCGCATCTTTTTGAGGCGGGTGAAACAATATTTTATCGTGGTAGATTCATAACATTAGAAGAAGAATGTCATTCTGATACCTTTGTTAAGTTTAGCATTGATATGATGAGCAGAATCAATAAAGGATATCAGTTCGATCTGTATGATTGTAAGTTGGACAATGAGGACAGTCATACGGCATACTTTTTTCATATGGGTATGATAGAACAAAAACCTGAATTCACTTTTTGTGATGATGTGTATAAGAAGATAGAAGATTACTACATATATCACATTGGATCTGCTTCCTGTTTAAACAGGTTTCATGTTGTTTTTGAAGACAACTTGTTGCAAGAAGAAATGTTTGTAGAAATATTAGATCGTATCAATACGCGTGACTTATCGACTGTGGCACAAATTTATAGAAGATACTTGGTATACAAAGCAATATTTGAAGCGGTCAAAAATGATGCGGAACTTAAAGTATTTCGTGAAAGATATCTTCACAACTTCAGTATAGCAGATAAGTTCTTCGAAGATATCAATATCAATGGTTTGATGGCATCGATACAAACCAGATTTATTCCAGCCGACTTATACACCCACGCATTTAAACAAATTGTGGGTATTTAATGTGACGGTATTATATTTATATCATTATGGGCATAAGCAAGCTTGAAAAACTCGTCATTCAAACACTCAAAGAAAGTGTGAATAATCCACCAGTCAAAGTTATGGTTTCTACTATTGATAGAGGAACCAAGATATTGATGTGGAAGATGGAAAACTTCGATAAAGAGGTGGGATCTGACGCATATGTTTCTACCACAACTCCTTTTAAACAGTTGGTAACAATGTTGAATACAGATCCAAGTAACTTGATTACCACCGACCGTGAAGCTGTAGAAGTGTTGAAGTTATTGACCCAAGACGAGATTTCAGAATTGCTTGGTAAAAACCCAGTCACAACAACCAACATCCCACCATCTATTTTGGACAAATACAAAACATCACGTAACGATATTCAAGATTTGTCGGAGAACTCACATATGAACAAACAAGAAAAACTAGTCAGAATGATCAAACAAATGATAGCAGAAGAGTTTAAGGGTTCTCCGAACGACGCTGCTGAGGTTGAGAGTGACGAACTAACGGCTCATTTGAGTGAAGATTCTGTTGCGGATGACATCAAGGATTTGGAAGCACTGTTGGCAAATCCAGATCCTACCAGAGCAAAAGACTATGGCACTATTGACAACTATAAGAAGATGTTGCGTCAAAAGATTGCTCGTTTGAAAGGTGAAGAACCAGGTATGGGACCAGAATATCGTGTTCGTAGCGATGAACCAGAACCATTTGGATATGGAATGGATGAGTCCAAGATTTCAGTCAGTGAGTTTACCAACATCATTTACGAATCGATCCGTGAAGTGATGGATGAAAAAAAAATTGTAGAATCAATCAAAATTCAAAGTCTTGAAGATTTTTATCAAGACGAAATGGACGATGTAGTTGCTGAGTCTCTACTTGATGTCAGAGAAGAAGTTGATCTGGACAAGTATAGAGACATGTTGGGTTCTACATTTAGAGAATTGTCAGATGAAGAATTGATGGCATATCTCAGAAGACAATATCTCAAACGTCAAGCTACAACTGACAAAGTTTTGAAGAAACAGTTGGATAAAGATCCAGAGTTTCAAAGACAAATTAAGATAGACAAATACAAGTATCCATATATTCATGCTAGCACAGCTGTGAAGATTGTGGATGCGTCAGGCAAAGAGTTCAACTTGGAACAATTGAAGAACACCATCAAGGAACGTCCAACCAAGATTCTCAAGCAAAACGAAAAGATTCAACATAGCGGTGGTGGTGTGTCGATTTACTACAACATTGGTCTTCCAGCACTAAAAGGTTTGGCGGTCAATGAAAAGACAAACAAGTTGGTAGTAATTGATACATGTCCAGGTGCTGGTGCTTGTAAGGTTTATTGTTATGCCAAGAAGGGTGGATATATTCAATATGAAAACGCTCCAATATCCGCAACCAGAATGTTGAATTTCTTGGTCAATGATCCATCAGGCTTCAAGTCTATGTTGGAAAGCGAAATTGCAGCAGCTGTAAAATCCGCTGGTAAGAAAAATGCCAAGGTAGTCGTAAGATGGCATGATGCCGGAGATATGTTCTCAGCCGATTATTTAAATCTTGCTTATGATGTTGCTAGAAAGTTTCCAAATGTAGACTTTTATGCTTATACCAAGATGGCATCTGTAGCACAAGGAGATAAGCCTTCTAACTTCCTCATCAATTTCAGTGCTGGTGCAACAAAACCACAAGAACGTGATGTTGATTTCAGCAAGACCAAACATAGCACTGTTGTTCCAAAGCAAATGTTTGATGATCTTATCACCAAGGATGCTAAGGGTGTGGCAGTCAGAGATGATCAAGACAGAGTTCAATTTACACCTGACAACTTGAATCGTTTGAAACAAAAGTTGGCAGCTAAATACAACGTTCCGGCATCTAGCATATTGAGCTATGAGGAAATGTTGGCTACACCAGTATCCGATGAAGTTGGTAAATACAACGTCATTGTAAGACCAGGTGATGGTGATGAAAGCGCAAACAGAAAAGATGTGAAAGGCACATATTTGTTGATTCACTAAAAAAATTTAGTGTTTTCGAAATTTCCTGATATATATTAGCAGAATGAAAGTTAAGTATACACATATTAAACGCTGGAATACCTTTACAAATTGTGAAGATAGAGGTATGGCGGCTGATATTGTGTAAATGTAACCCTGAAAATAGAAACAATATCAACCGTCGCCCAGAAATGAGTGACGGTTTTTTGTTTTCTAAAAAAAGACGGTTGACAAACGAAGAAAGGATGATAGGATGTTGACCGTCGAACGAAACTAGAAAAACGAACGACAAAGAAAAAATAAAAAGACAGTTGACAACGATAAAAAGTGTGGTAGACTGTTAGGACAATTTAAGAAACGAAGGTTTGAAACTCCATCTGTTGAACCTCCGCCAGTGAGTCAAGAAATTGACGATAAGGTAAAGTCTGGGAAAATCAATTGATTGGTCCGTGGGTGTTATGTATCGATCCAGAACCCATAGGGCGATGACGGAATTACCGAGGTGATTTCCGTGAATGTTATAAATGAAGAAAATTTATGCCATCTTAGCTCAGTGGTAGAGCAGTAGTTTTGTAAACTACCGGTCGTCGGTTCAAATCCGACAGATGGCTCCAATTTGTAATGGTGTATATAGCATAACTGGTCTAATGCCCCAGATTGTGAGTCTGGCAGATACGGGTTCGAATCCCGCTATACACCCCAATTTATGCTTCGGTGGTGAAAATGGATTTATCACGCAACGCTACGAACGTTGAGTTTGGGGTTCGAATCCTCACTGAAGCACCAATTTTATAATGGCCTCATCGTCTAATGGCTTAGGACGGTAGACTTTCAATCTATAAATCGTGGGTTCGATTCCCCGTGGGGCTACCAATTTAATGGTCGCATCGTCTATGTGTGTTAGGACACCATCCTCTCAAGATGGAGAATAGGGTTCAAATCCCAATGCGACTGCCATTTAGTATATCCGCCCATGTTCCAAGGATTAGGCGACAGAGACTCCAAATCTCAGTGGGTAAGTTCGATTCTTACGGCGGATGCCAATTTCAAACGCGACATAGGTGTTTATAGATACACGCGAGTCTTCCAAACTTGAGTAGATGGGTGCGTTACCCACATGTCGCTCCAATTTTCTGGTCTATTGTTGAATGAGTTTATCATAGGAATCTGTCTAATTCCAGTAACGGGTGCGAGTCCCGTATAGACCGCCATTTTAATTCCCGAGTAGTGTCAAAGTAGCACGGAACGCTGTTAACGTTCTTGTGAAGGTGCGAGTCCTTCCTTGGGAGCCATTTTCTAATAAAATTATAATTGTTTTGTTAACCTGTTACCTATTTATTAACATAGAAAGTTAATTATATGGTAACATCTGATATTATAAAACAAAAAAGAATTTTAGCGGGGATTAAAACAATCACTGATTCTGAACTTAAAGAAATTCAAGCATTTTATGACGATGGAAATTCTTTAAGAGATTGTCAAAAAAAATATGGACATTGTAGAGGAACTCTGATAAAGTATCTAAATACTAGACCGGTAGGCAAAAATAAATTAACGGATGAAGAAAGAAAAACCAGAAGAGTAAAATCCGTTGTTGATTGGAGAGTAAGAACTAAACAAAAATTAGTTGAATATAAAGGCGGTAAGTGTATAAAGTGTGGATACAAAAATTATTTTGGTAATCTTACATTTCATCATAAAGATCCTTTACAAAAAGATTTTCAAATTAGTGGACAATCTGTTAGTTTTGATAAGTTAAAATTAGAAGTTGACAAGTGTGAGTTATTATGTCATAATTGTCACGGAGAAGTTCACGCAGGTTTATTGACAATTTAATTCCAGAGTAGCTCAATGGTAGAGCATGCGGCTGTGGGCCATAAAGTATTATTTAATAGAGAGTGCAAATCTCACAAGGCCAAAGTTAACCGCAGGGTTGGGGGTTCGAAACCCTCCTCTGGAGCCATTTTCAAGTGGGACTAGTAATTGATAAAAAACGAATCAGAGAGATAAGCAAGTTCGAAATTGCTTGACCAATGTGAAATCCTGATGTAAGTTTAGATGAAAGTCCCTACTAATTTTTTTGGTGAGTGTTCCCTATGGCTGTCTGTAAAACAGTTGCCGTTATTTAATAGGGTGGCTCGGCAAGTGGTTCAACTCCTCCACTCACCACCATTTTTGGAGTATTATACTACTAAAGACGTAGCTCTGACTGTAAATCAGAAGGCTTAACGGCCTGGGTAGGAGCATTACCTACATACCCCACCATTTTTATTCGGTGTCAGCAGACTCACGATGCTGAAGAAAGAGTTGATAATTGCAAGTATCAATGTCGTGGAGAGTGAGTGGGTTGATCTACGCAAGATATCATGTTGTAGGTCGTAATGATGTTCTGTAAACATTCCCGTAAACCAACATCGAATTGTTTTAGTCTGTCATATTTATTAATATGATTAGATCCATAAGTCTTGTAGATATTTTGTTGGAAGTTAAAAGTCCAACCGTGTCAACTTTAATATCAAAAATTAAAAGTTGTCTTGAACCAGAGTTATTGGAACCAAAGTATCGTAAGGAAAATGAGTCTAATCCAATGTTTGGTCATTGTTATGTTGCCACTGAAGCTTTGTATCATTTATTAAAGTCTACAAAGTTGAAGGGAACATTCAAACCACATCAAGGAGAAGATGACCGAGGAATTTCCCACTGGTGGTTACAAAATGAAGACGGTAAGATTTTAGACGTAACTTCTGCTCAATATACGTCAAAAGGAAAAACACCTCCGTATAAAAAAGGAAGCGGAAGAGCATTTATGACACAAAAGGCTTCAAAGAGAGCCAGAAAAGTTATACGTTGTGTCAGACTGAAAATGTCGGGTGAATAGTTTTTGATTACATATAGTTCAGAGGTAGATCAGTGCTCACTATGATGGTAAATGACACCGTAAAAGTGTGAATAAGCACGGGCCGTTGGTTCAATTCCAACTATGTAATCAAGTTTTCAAAATCCGGTAGTAGCTGAAATAGATTAGCGTGTCCCTGAAGAGGACGAGATGTTGGAGCGTTACCAACCTGCCGGGCCAATTTTTTGATCAGTGGTCAAAGCACAAACTGAGATAGACACAACTCTGGGGTTCGATTCCCTCTGGTGAAAAGAGTTTAAATTGTGGAACGGAAGACAATATTGTCGTTGGGTCTAATTAACCCGCCGTGAAGTCCTCAGATATTTTATACTATGAAACCAAAATGGCCAACAATAGAAGGAAGGTTAAACCAATCATTAACGAGTGAAATACAAGCACTTAAACAGTTAAAACAAAGTGGAGTGCCACTCAGTGAGTATGGTGAAAAACTCTTAAAGAAGTTAGAAAAAGATGTTGACGAAACCAAAAAGTCTGATAGGATGTATACAGTTCGTTGACATATTAAACAAGATTTTCGGAAGTGAAGCTACAATAGACGGGCATCTGACTCTTAATCAGAATATTCGTGTGGAGGCAGTATCCACCACTTCCACCAATTTTGAGTGGCGTATGAAAGATTCAATCGGTCAGTCGTTATAGGCTTGTAAAAACTCCGTAATGGTCTCATAACTACGAGATATCCCGCTCAAATTAATTTATGGATCGGTAACTCAACTGGATTAGAGTATTCGGCTCTTACCCGAAAGGTTGTGGGTTCAAATCCCACCCGATCCACCAATTTAAAATGGTCCTATGATGTAATGTAGCATCTGTGCCTGATTAGCGCAGCGTTATGGTTCAAATCCATATAGGACTACCAATTTACGGAGTCGAAGCCACAATAGACGGGCACCCGGCTTTTAACCGGAATATTCGTGTGGGAGCATTACCCACCGGCTCCACCAATTTTGGCCATATAAAGTAATAGTAACCTAACCCTCTGTCTAAGGGAAGTCCGGGGAGCGTAACCCCGTATGGCCGCCATTTCAATAGGCAATTAGCTCAATAGTAGAGCACTCGACTGATAATCGAAAGACCACGGGGCGGAACCGTGATTGCCTACCATTTTCACCAACTCTATGAAGCAGGTCGTGTAGTAAAAGAGATAGCGGGATTTGTGTTGACGACGAACATAAACCGAATACGCCTAGGAGGCATCTATCGTGTTGGTGCCATCATTGTTCGAACAGTGGTGGGTAATTTTATAACGGGGTGGTAGCTCAATTCGGGAGAGCGTCTGTTTTACACACAGAAGGTCAGGAGTTCGAATCTCCTCTACCCTACCAATTTAATTGCCCGTTAGTATAAAAGTAGAATATCTCACTGACACTGAGAAGAAGTTGGAGCGTTACCAACACGGGCAACCATATTTATTTCATATGGGATTAATCGAATTTTGCCAACAAGATAACTGGAAGTATCCAAGTCACAGTGCTAACATGCAACATAACTTTTTTCAAGTTTATGATGAACTGTTCGCAATAAAACGAAGATATGATCCTATGGTTATATTGGAACTTGGAACTCACATTGGTGAATCTACAAGAGCATACCACGATTATTTTGAAAACTCAAAGATTCTAACTATAGAACGAGTTAAACTACACATTGATGCTTTTGCTAATAAAGATAAATTTCCAAGAATTGAATTTTTTAATTTGGAATTGAAGACTCAAGGTGGTTGGTCAGATATTCCAAAGTTCGATTTTGAAACGTTTCCTTACAAAAAATTCGACATCATTATAGATGATTGTGTAGCACTACCAGCTGATTTTAACAATCCTGTATATGAAGAACATATTCAGACACAAACATTCAATAGATTCTATGATAGATTGAATCCAGGTGGAATGATTATTATCGATTGTATTCAACATGATAGTTATGTTGATATCATTAAGAATTGTTTTGTTGGGGATAAATCTAAGATCAAATTTTACGATTTAAGACATATGATAAATCATTATGATAATACCATGCTGGTTTATACAAATGACTAATAATAACGCACTCGTAGCTAAACTGGACTAAAGCAACTCGGTTCTAACGAGAAGATTGCAGGTTCGAATCCTGCCGGGTGTGCCATTTTGACGGAGTAGTGTAATGAAAAGCACACTGCAGAAGTTAGCTGTGGCTGGGATGATCCAATTAATTTTGGGTAAATGTAAACGACGACCAAGGCAAGCCGTATTAGCCCCATGATTGTCATGTCGATAAGCTCCAGTAAGTTAATAAAACTTGAGGTTTGGGTTTGATTCCCAACTCTGTCACCATGCTCACATAGCTAAATTGGAATAAAGCACTTCGGTCCTAACGAAACGATTGAAGGTTCAAATCCTTCTGTGAGCACCAATTTTTGCCTCCATAGTATAAAAGCATTACACATCATTGGTAATGATGAAACGTAGGAGCGTTACCTACTGGAGGCTCCATTTTATGCCTGTTTAGTGGTAGTGGCAGCACATCTCATTCGTAACGAGAAGGCACAGGCTCGATTCCTGTAACAGGCTCCAATTGTCACGTAGCGTAATAGAATCGCAGCTGGTTCTGACCCAGAAGATTGTAGGTGCAAGTCCTACCGTGACAACCAATTTTATGTCTCGTTGGTCGAGTAGTTAGGCAGTTGTCTGCAAAACAACATTAGGTTGGTGCAAATCCAACACGGGACTCCAATTTATAAAACCCCAGACTAAAAACTGGGGTTTTTTTATTTACATCTTATGATACTTATTCATATACCATGAGAATTGTAGGACGAAATAAAAAGGGGCAAAAAATACTGATAACGGTTCCAGATTTAGATGATCCTGCGGTTATCATGGAGGCAGCAAGGGCAGCACAATCAGCAGCAAGAATGGCAGCCTTATCTACGGTAAACCAAGCATCTGCAGACGGATCTGGAGATGGTGAAGGAAGTAGCCCTGGGTCAACACCTACTCCTACTCCAACGCCTACAATAACCCCTACACCAACCGCTACTTCGACACCTACTCCAACTCCTACTCCAACTCTACCACCTGTAGATTTTGGGTTAATGATTGAGTTGGATGCATATAATATAACAAGCTATCCAGGCTCCGGGTCGTCTGTTAATAATTTAGTAAACGTTGGACAATACACTCATACATTAACAGGCGCAACTTACACCGAATTAAATTGTGTAAAATGCTTTGATTGCACAACGGGAACTAATAGAGTCGTTGTAAATGGAACGGGTCCAACATTACCAACAACGGGATATACGTATATTACTTGGGCTAAATTAGAACCAACATCGTCATTTAGAACATTACTTTATGTAAATTCGCCTAAATACACACCGATAACAATCCCTAACGGAACCGACACATTAGGATATTGGGACACAGCATTTAGAAGTTCGGGATACAACGTTTCATCTTCGGTGGGTGTCTGGGCCCAGTATGCTGTAGTCGGCGATAATTCATCTCAAACATTTTACATAAATGGTTCACAAGTTGGAAGTTCAATAGCTTATGGTTCGGGTGGCAGAACACATTGGGGTTGGGGTAATAATGATCTTGCTGGACAACCATGGGGATATGTTGCCAATTTGTATTTGTATAACAGAAAGTTATCACTCTCTGAAATAACGCAAAAATACAACTATTTATCAAATAGATTTGTAGGATGTCCACCAACAGCAACACCAACTCCGACACCAACTCCGACACCAACAGCAACACCAACAGCAACACCAACAGCAACACCAACTCCGACACCAACGCCTGAACCAGTCGCTGCTAATCTTGTGTTACACTATGATCCAAGCGATGCAACAAGTTATCCTGGATCTGGGACCACGATAAATGATATATCAGGTAATGGGTTACATGGAACAATGTCTAATATTACGTTTACATCACCTTATTTTTCATATAATGGTTCATCATCTCAAATTAGTGTTGCTGACAACCCATTGTTAGAGCCAGGTAGTGGTGATTGGTCTATTGAGTTTTGGGTAAACCATACGGTTATTGCAGGCTCAAGTCGAGTTTTAATTGGAAAAACAAACGGTGGTATGTCTGCGGATTGGGGATATGGGTTAAGAACTTTCTCAAATGGTAATACGTATATGGAAGTAGGTGATGGATCGACATCAACGGCATCACCAGCTGCAGTTTTAAATATTAATACTTGGTATCAAGTTGTAGGTGTATGGACTAACGTTGCAAGTAATTCATTAGCTCTTTATATAAATGGTAGTTTAATTGGAAGTAACTCTCATTCATTTACAAGTATTAAAAACACGACAGCCGCTTTATATATGGGTTCATTTAATGGGGGACAATTTTCTCAATGGTTGAATGGTAAAATGGGCATTGTTAGAATGTATAATAAATCCTTAACAGGATCGGAAGTATTACAGAACTTTAATGCTGATAAATCAAAGTATGGATTGTAAAATCATTATGATGAATCACGGAATGAAAAATATGTCTTTATATAACACGTTTCTTCAGATGAAAACTGAGATAGACCGCCATAAATGGATTGAAAGTGAAAAAAATCACCACGATATTGGTTTTGAAAAAGCATTGGTAGATTGGATTGGTAAACACAGAGTTGGCTGGGTTAATAGTTACAATACAACGCACGATGAAAAACAAAGATAGAGTAGTAATTGTATCAAGTTATGGCAATCCATTAGCTATTAATGTTTGGATCAAGTATTATGAGAAGTATTGGATGGATATTGTTGATAAGGTATACATTGTTGCTGGAGGAGAATTACTAGATCTTCAAGATAAATTGATCGAAGCAAACACCAAACTGTGTGACCATTATAACAAAAAAACCAACAGCAACAAGCTACATTTTATCTACGCAAACGACTCGAGCGACCGACATACTTTGTCAACACACGCACATTTGTTGTTTAACGGAACCAAATATGCTTGTATGCATCACAAAGATGCCACGTTATTTTATGTAGACGATGATCTTTTCATTTTGGACAAAAATTATATTGACGATTGTTTCAAGAAGATAGAGTCTGGAGAATATTTGTATGGCGGTCAAGTTACACCCAGACCATCATTTGGAGAAAAATCTCATACACTTGGTTGGTTTTCTTTTTGTGATTTGAATGTCACACGTTATTTAATTGAACAATATGAATCATCAATGAATGAATACTTTTCAAATATTGATATATCATATCTACAAGCAAGTTTAATTTCTGGAGAATATGACTCAGATCCAAAACTAAAAAATAATATGGATTGGGTATATCTTAACATTAATATGTTCAAGGCATATATTCATCAATATGGAAACATATTTGGCAGCATACAATATGTTCCAGGCATAAATTTTAACTTCATAAATTATGTAACTGATTATCTTGCTACAGATGAAGTCTATTGGTTATTTTCAAAAATGACCCGTGAATATTGTGGTAGAGACAAAGAGTTTGTGTTGTCAACAAAACCCGAAATGATGTCGCAACTTTACATACATCAACATATGAATATTGATGAACAAGTTGATGCGTTGATAAAAACTAATCCAGTATGTTATCACATTTCTGGAAACTATCGTCAGTTCAATTTTTGTTACAAAATACCTTTTGAGCAAATATGTGAGGAATTGGATAGACTAGACATGCTTCAAAAAGATTACGAGAATTACAAACTGTTGGTATTGATCAAGTTATCTTTGGATTGTTGGGATCATGACCACATTGATACAGGTGAAATACGTTCGACTATGCAACGATACTATGATCACGTTTATACGTTGCCAAATTTGTCTGACTTTATGTCCAAGGAAAACATAGCAAAGATTCAAAATGTGGTGATGCGAAACATTCAGTAAAAAAGTTTTGTTTTGGGGCTTGACGAATCGGATTTGTAGTGTATAGTGAATACATACTTAAGTTCGTCATTCAACAACGAACTGAAACAATCGAAAAGAAAGTTTCGAAAAGTTGTTGACAAACCGAAAAACGGTGATAAGATGATTGGACAGTAAGTTCTTTGAAGTAAAAAGATTTTGGGGGGTTTGACCTCCATATAAGATAGTGAGTAGTAATACTCATGAAAGAGGTAGTCCCCTAACGGACCCTCGCCTGGGCAACTAGGACACTCAAACAAATGGCAAAGTCTGTGACTTTCATCCAAAAGGTGGAAGTATATCCGACGATGGTGAGAAAAAGAACATGTGTGGGTAACACTGGCATATGTTCGGTAACGGTGCCGCCGACCACTGCTCACAGCAAAACATCCAAGAGTAAGATTTAAGCCAAAGATACGGGTGTGAGACCGCAATCAAATGCTCGTATGTAGATTGATAGAAAGAGGACCAAAGGCCAACCAAGGGACTTGATCTTGAAAATCGGTGAAGTATCCGCAAGAGAAACACAAATGGCGTGTCGCATATTGTATCCCAAAAGGATATGAAACGACAAACAACGCACGTCATTGTTAGGTGCATGATAACTCAATGGTAGAGTAATAGCTATGTAAAGCTATGTGTTGCTGGTTCAAATCCAGTTCATATATACAAAAACGCAAAGTCGTTGTTTGTCTAGGATGAAAGTGACTTAACTCTGTGGTCGAAAGATAACACAGACAACGAAATGTCCGCAAGACACTAGTTGTTAATCGGAGTCTGAACGGTGTCCGCAAGACTTAACTGCTGTCGAAGGCAGACGGATGGATGAAGGTTGAATAGTTCTAGGTTAAGGTTGATAAGCCACAACCCTAAAAAGGCAGTCATGTTGGATACGATTATAGGCGCAAGTCGTGATCGTGGATAAGTTAGGAAGCCTGTCCGCAAGATGGGTATAATCTAACCGAAGGTCAACAGTGAAGGCGGTAATCTCACGCCAAACACTTAATAAGATATTTGTTGATAGACTTTATACGGAACATTATGTGAAATCCAACAATACTCTTATAAAAAATTGGTCGATATAATCACAATCTCATTTATATTTATATGAGATTATGGCCAAATTCAAAAACATCGCACGAGAGCAATTTTATCATAAACTCATCACTGAGTTTGTAAATTCCCAACACAAATCACAATTTACCGTCTTGAATGAAGGATTGGACACAAAGTCCAATCTTTATTATGCAATTCAACTGGGTGAACAAACTGCCAAGCAGATTGAAGCAGACATTTTGAGTGAATATCTCAATGAACACCCAGTTCTAAAGGAAGATATTTTTCAACGTGGTTTGGCCAAGACAAAAGCATGGTTGACTACACCACTTGGTAAAGGGTTCACCCAAGGTAAAGACACACAAGTAATTCAGAACTTGTTTGCAGCTCTCAAGAAGAACACAGACAAAATCATCAATGCGGGTCCAAGTCCATTTGCTCCATCCGCTGAAGATGTCAAAAACAGTCCTACACAGATTGGCCAAATTGGTGCATTGATTGGTAAAAGATTTGCTGCTCTTCAAAACAATCCAAAGTTAAATGTTCCAGCTACACCAGCAGAACAACAAGCTGGTATGGGTCGTATTCAACAATTGATTGATAAATTGCGTTCGACTGGTTTGGTCAAGGGTGCAGATAATGTATTGGATGAAATTGGTATTTTTGCTCGTCAACATCCTACATTGACCAACATGATTGTCGGAGGTTTGGTCGCCGTATTGACACTTTCTACAGGCGGAGGTTTGTTTGGTATTCCACTTCTAGGTAAGTTTTTGGTCGGCACAGCATTAAGAACTTTGCTTGGTATGTTGAAGGGTGAAAAAGCAACCCAAGCAGCAACAAAAGCAGCCGCAGTATCTGGTGCTGGTATCGCAATTGGTAAGTTGTTGGGATTGTTTTATGATAAGTTGGCAGGTTGGTTGAGTGGTCCAGACGATGGATCTGCTCTTCCAGTTCCAACAAAACCGGTTCCTACTCCTCAAGCAATGGATGTTGATACTAGCGCATTGGGTAAAGAAGAATATCTATCTAGTTACAGAGGAATGTTGTTTAATAAGGCTGAGAATGCAGCTAGTGCTGAAGAGTTTCAAACATATCTTCAACAAATTCAAAACAGCGATGCTCAATATGGGTTTAATGGAGAACTTCCTCAATGGAATCCAGCAAATGCGAGTGGCCAGTTACCTATTGGAACTCCAAACGTAACTCCTCCACCAGTTCCAACACCAACCACAGTTCCGCCTGGAATACCACAACCAGGCTTTGATCAACAACCTCCTGTAACTGGTGTTGATATTCAACCAACACTTACTACTCTACGTCCTAAGTTGGATGCATTGGCTAGATTGGCAAGCACAACGGATGTGAGAGGTGCTACTGCTCCAGCTGCAAGACAAGCACTTCAAAACTGGGTAGCTGGTATTAGTCAACCAGAAGCTCAAACAATGTTGGCAGATCCTAATGTGACCAATCAACTGATGCGTAAGGGTGCTTTGGGATTATTGAAGAAGAAATTTGGTCTACAAGAAAGTGAAATTGATTTGTTGAAAGCTGAGTTATTGGGAAGTGCAATTGCATTGACCGAAGCAAATCCACTTACAGCTGCTAAGAACTTTATGTTTGGTGGTCCAGAAGTCGGTGGTAAAAATTCTCGTTTGGATTACAAACAAGTCGAAAGCGACTATTTGAAGTTCTTGAATAACATGGAAAGTTCTTTGGGTCTCAAGAGTGAAAAAGATATTCTTGATACATTGAAGAAGTATGATAAGACATTCCCAGGCGTTTATGATTATGTGAAGAAAGTCCGTGACTGGTTGTATGGTGCTACACCAGAGTCTAATGCTGCAACTCCTGATCCAGTAGTTGTTCCACCAGGCGAAGTTCCAACACCAACAAATCCAAATCCCGGCCCAGCAAATCCTACTGATCCTAAAACTATTCCAAAAGATCCACCAAAACAAGGTGATACTCCAACCCCAACTGTTGGTGGAGTATATTCAAATAAAAACTTGTCAAAGTATTTGGCTGCTTTGAAAGCAAGTCCGTTGTTTACTGGAAATCTACAACAACGTGTGGTCAATATGTTGAAGGCTTCTGACAATCCAAATAGTCCAGAAGCAAAAGCAGCTATGGCTACACTCAAGACATTCTTGATCAATTTCAGCAAAGCAATTAGTGATGCTTCTGCTCAATATCGTCAAAAGATTGGAGATCCAAACGCAGTTCGTGCTGAAATAACAAAAGATCCTCAATTTACATCATTGGCTGAAGCAGCTGCTGATCTATTGGCACGAAACAAAGATAGACAAACATTTTTGGGTGAGTTCAATGCTTCTATACCAAACTTGGTTGGAGCTGCTTTTGAACTTCGTCAAGCATTTAATAGAAAGAATCCAAACAATGTATACGGTATGCAAAGAGCAGCTGCCGGTGCAGTTCCTCCAGTAATTGGATCTACAGTGTCAGAAGATTTGGAAACCCGTGGTAAGGCTGTTGTTCCAAACTCTGGTGCTACCGGTAACTTGACTGGTCCAGACATTGCAAATGCTAGAGCAATGTTTGCTAAGTTGATTGACTTGGGATCAATTCTTCAAAGAATTAACCCAGACAGTCTTGATAAGGCATCTTTGAAACAATTGATTATCTCGTTCTTGGATATTGGCGATGTGTTAGTATACAAGAAGGGTAGTAAGAAGACCAATAAAGCTGTTGATGCAGCACTTCAAGGTTTGGATCTTCTTGGACCAGGTGGTGCAGCTGTTCCACAACCACAACAAGGTGGATTCAAACCTAAAGAAAAGACTTTGGTTATAGCTGGACCAGAAGAAAAACCATTGACACCAAAAGCTGTTTATCAATATTTTGGTGATAAATGGAATCTTGTGACAAAGAGTGGATTACAACCACTTGATGTTAAAGGTGCGGCTAATAAGATTGCTAAGTTGAATGCAATTGCTAAGGATGGTAGAAATGACTATGACAAAGCAATTCAATTGATCAAGACTAACAAAAATGATAAGAGCAAAGGTATTAGTTATGATCTAGGTAATCAAATTAAGGAAGGACTATATGATCTAAACGATTATAGGAAGTTCTTTATCTAACAAATTAACAATATAATTAACGAAAATACATCTGCTTTCGGGCGGATGTATTTTTTGTTTCTTGACATTGTTAGCAAAAGTGGTAAACTAAAGGAGTATTATGAATAACAGTAATATAAATAAACAAGAATTAGCAACGTTGGTCTTTAACGAGGAGTTGAAGTCTAATGTTGAAAATACATTGAAGAACCATTATGGAGTCAAAACGGTAAACTATCGTTTGATGACCTATGGTATGGGAATCGAAATATCTGGAAGTGATAGTTTTGATTTCATCCGTGGTGCAATGGTCAAGGTCAGTGGATTGCCAACCGAAACGTTTAGTATAATTTCAGAAGACAAAAAGTCACAGTCTGCATTTTATGTTTATATGCCTGAAAAAGATAAGGCACTAAACCGTAGAATTCGTAGAGACAAAAATTAATCGATTTTTAGACATATTCTACGATATTTATTCTAACCAAGATAATGTGAAAGGATATTATATGATTGGAATTATTCGTAGAATTTTTAGTAAAATTTTTGGAACAAACAGTGGGTGCTGTAAGCTTCCAAATAAAGGCGAACTGACTAATGAGTTACAAAAGTCATATGTTACTTCTCAGAAGTCATATGCCAGTTCGAAGTAAACAAAACACAAATAAAAGGAAAATAGATAAATATGAAGAAACTAGTATTGATGGTATTGTCAGTGTTTGCTGCTTTGTCAGTCGCTCGTGCCGCTGATATCGCAAACTTTAATGTTGACGCTGGTTACAACAACTATTATGTTGTTAACGGCGTTGCTTACGCAAAGGACACTCCATACGCAGGTATTGGTGTTGTTAAGTCCCTCAAGTATGCTGATGTATACGCTGGCGGTCTTTTCACTGCTGATAGTAACAATGAGCAGTCTCACTGGTTTGTTGGTGCAGGTAAGAGCTTGAGTCTTAATAAGGATTTTGCTCTCCGTTTGGACGGCACTGCACTTCGTCACCAAACTTCAACTGTTGGAATTGACAATTCTACGGAACTTGGAGCCAAGCTCGCTCTACAAAATCCATGGGTGACTCCATATGTTCGTGGTTCATTCAACTTTGAGTTGCATCAGAATGCATACTTTGTTGGTGCTGAACGTGCTCAGAAGCTCCCTCTTGGTTTCGTCTTGACTCCATCCGTTGAGTGGGGTAAGTCAACCTCTTATGAGGCAGTTAATGCCAAGGCTTCGTTGACTCGTCCAGTCACTTTTGCTTGGGGAACTGTTTCTCCTTATGCTGAAGTTGGTTGGTATCACAACAATGTTTTTGACACTACTGCTAGGGCATTTGCTTTGGGACGTTTTGACAACGACGTTGTTTATACTGCCGGTGTCAAGTTGAGCTTCTAATCCAAATAAGCCAAACTAATAAATCAAAAACCAATGGCAACCCCATTGGTTTTTTTATGCGTTGATATGCAATTTTCACTTTGATTGAAAAAAAAATAATTTTTCACTTTTTCTGAAAATGTGATCGCTTTTTCAAATTTCGATGATATATATTGTTGTATGCGTAACAGTCTACAACCATCATTGTCCGTAGCGGGTCAACCTAGTTTGACCTGAGACCGATGGTTGCTATTTGCGAAAACTCAAGTAACCGTTGGTCTGAAAAGATCAACGGTTTTTTGTTTTAAAAGATTTCGCAAAAAGCCCATTGACAATTTCAAGGATGGTGGTAAAGTAGTTACATGTTCGGGGTTGAAACTCTATCTGGTGTCCCCAACGAAAGTTAAAACACTTGATCGGTCAGCCGGTGTTATCCTAGTAGAGAACCGGTATGGCGATAATTGGATAAAAGAAAACAATTTATGGACGATTAGCTCAGTGGAAGAGCACCTCCTTTACACGGAGAATGTCGGGGGTTCAAATCCCTCATCGTCCACCACTTTTATCGGAATGTAGCTCAACTTGGCTAGAGCGCTTGCTTTGGGAGCAAGAAGTTGCAGGTTCAAATCCTGTCATTCCGACCATTTTACGGTGATATAGACCAACTGGAAGGAGTCGTTACTTTGAGATAGTAAATAGTGCAGGTTCGAATCCTGTTATCACCACCAATTCGGCATGTGATGTAACAGAAGCCATGCGAGTCTTAGAAGCTCGTCCCGAAAGGGGTGTAGGTGCAAGTCCTATCATGCCGACCAAATTTATAATGGCTACGTAGACCAACTGGAAGGAGTCGTCTATCTCAAAAATAGAATAGTGCTGGTTCGAATCCAGTCGTAGCTACCAATTTAACGGGTGTGTGGATGAGGGAAACTGGAACAACCGTGATACTTAAAATATCATATCCTTTGTAGGTTCGAATCCTACTACACCTACCAATTTTATGGGCTGGCATGTTCTAAGGCTAAGCGAGACTGATTTGCAATCAATCTGATGTGAGTTCGATTCTCACCTGGTCCACCAATTTTACGGAAGTAGTCCGGCAGGTCGAGGAAAGCGTCTTGAAAACGCCTGGGGCCTAAAAACCCTCGTAGGTTCGATTCCTACTGCTTCCGCCATTTTTATGGAAGGTAGACGAATAGTTAGTTAGTCGTAGCAGTTTGCTAAACTGCCGTGGCCTAAAAAACCACTGAGGGGGCAGCACCCTCACCTTCCGCCACTTTACGGGCCAGTAGCTCATTTGGTAGAGCGTCTGCTTTGCAAGCAGAATGTGGCAGGTTCGAATCCTGTCTGGTCCACCAATTTATAACGCGGGTGTGATGTAACGGTAGCCTACATCCTTGCCAAGGACGATGAGAGGGTTCGATTCCCTCCACCCGCTCCAATTTAAAAAAAATAAAAACTATGGCGAAATCATATAAAACGTCTCACTATAGAAAGACGCATATTAGGAAAACCAAGAGTGGTAAAACTGTTAGAGTTAATTCTACTCATGTAAAAGGTTCCAAACGTAAGAAATAATTTCAGAACTGGGGATTTGCATAATGGTAGTGCGGAAGACTTTGAATCTTCTTGTAGGGGTTCGATTCCCTTATCCCCTGCCAATTTTATCGGGATGTAATGTCAAAAGTAGACGGCCTGTTTTGGAGACAGGAGGTTGAGATTGCAAAATTCTCCATCCCGACCATTTTATAACTGGGGATTGATTGTAATAGTAGCAAATCAGACTTTGAATCTGAGAGAATCGGAGCGTAACCGGTATCCCCTGCCACTTTTTTTGACACAAGCGATCCTACGCTGAGATAATATCTTAGAGGAAGTTCGATGCTGCACAGCAGATGATTGGGAGAATGTAAGTTAACTTCATATTGCCCACAATGATTAAAAGATTGCGATTCCGTGGAAGCAAGGAGCAGTCCGGTTAACCTTAATTTGATAACACCACATATTAGCAGTAATCCTAAATAACCCGAGTGTAGTGCTGCACGTTTGAAAGGATAGGTTGGAGCAGTTGTTTTTAACGAACAACCAGACAATGGTAGAGGTTTGAGCTTGGCTAGGTCCGAAACAATAACCAACGGCTGTGTTCGGCTAATAATCTGTGGGTTAAATATGCCCATAAAACCGCCAAGATGTCTGAGATAAATGTAGGAATAGAACAGAACATCGGCTACGGCTGTGTCAAAGATCTTGTGGTGGTTTAGCCATGGCGTGAGGGACACGATACACCCCTGTATGTCTGACCCGGACGAATCTGTTCCAGATAGGATAGGGTTGAATTTAAATTTGATCGTTAGTGTATAGAATTATAGCACGATACCCATAGGAGGGTATAGGAGACTGAAGTTGACGAGATAGACATTTGGAACGCCCAGTGAAATCCTCGTATATTCGCAAGTCACGGTCATCCAATTTTAACAGTTGACACAACAACAATCTGTGGTAGACTTTAGATATGAAGAAACTATTGATATCGTTGATTTTGATTGGCAACATTTTGGTTGCAAGTGAAATTATCAAGGAAGAAAAGATCTTGCCAATTACGGTATATGTTGTCCGTAATGGTGACAGTGAACGATCAATTCATAAGGTTTTTTTGACCGAGAAGTCAGCAAAAAAGTATTGTGATATGTTTAAGGAAAATCACAATTACGAATATGAAGTTCTTGTGTTGACCGAATAATATTTATTAGAATGCGGGTATAGCTCAATGGTAGAGTGTCAGTCTTCCAAACTGATTATGCGGGTTCGATTCCCGCTACCCGCTCCAATTTTAGAATGGCTGGGGTTTCAGCAAACGACGAATCCTCATAAGGTTTGTTAAGTGGGGGCAGCACCCATACCAGCTACCATTTTTGTTCTTTAAAATTTAATGGGCGCGTTCAGGTTTCGATTTAAGGATGCGTTCATGCTAGGCACGTAGAGGATGATAGTTGGCCTCTTTAAACGTCTATCAAAACATAACTGCTGAAGAAAACGTGGTTAGCTATGACTTCTCTTATGGAGAAGTTGCAGCACTCGCAGCCTAATTAAAGGTTGCACACTTGACTAATGACTGTTCGATAGTTGGTTGGGTGTTATCATCGAACTATAATTGGAATGATTGATTTGCTCATCCAATCTACCATTCTGTAAATCTTAAGAAACGGATTTTTGATGATTTAGATTCTGTTTCCTATCAAATTCAAATCATACAAGCGTGTAGTCTGGTATGGATCACTTCTTAAAGACGCGAGTTCGATTCTCGCCGCGTCCACCATTTTAACTTATAACCCCGGGCTATGCTCGGGGTTTTTTTATGGTTCGAAGTCAATGTAACTATCAAATATTAGACAGTTTTTGTTGGTAGGATCTATATAACCTTCATCTGTTAGATACTTCACCATGTGTTCTCTACAATGTTCATCTTCATACAAATCACATTTTTCTGGATGTCTTAATACAACAAAACGGTCATCCCATATGGTTATTTTGTGATTGTTGATTTCGATGTCATGAAAATTAACAGAGTCCATAACTATAAGTATATTTATATTCAATGAAATCCTACAGTTTGCTATACGAAGCTAGCATATATGATTATTTGATTTGGGAGCCTCAAGGCGAACTCAAGCATATTGCTGACACACTTGATACATACAATAACTTTTCGTCAGACGATTTGTTCAGAGGCATGTCCAAGAAGGAGTTGGATCTATTACAAAAGCATGGCAGAGTAACTTCGAAGGGTAAAGGTAACACACGTAACATCTATGGTAGTTATCTAGCTAGCGATTTCAAATTGAGTGCTAGATTTGCTTTGGTAAACTATCGTGATAAGAAAGAGGGAGTCATAATCGTCGTAGATAAAAATAAGTTACCCGATTTAAAAAGTGTTGATCCAGGCAACTTTGTTACTAGTTATATACCGTTAGAAGCAGTAAAACAAATTATAGATTTATCAAAGTTATGAGCCAACTCAAATTAAACAAAGCAGACGCACAAAAGAAAGTATACGAACTAACCGAGAAGCTTCTCTTCGTAAAGAAGGACTTTAAGGATGTAGCAGCCGGATACAAGGAAAAGATCAAGGAAATTGAAAACGAAATCAAGGCTGTTGTAGAAGAATCCACTGCTACGACTCCGTAATATCATTTTTGTTTTTTAACACGTTTCTTTTTGGGTTTACGATTCTTATCAGTTGTCAATCGGATGCTATTTATAAACTCTTCCGTCTTGACATTTAATTTTTTCTTCATATAATTAAGTATCATGGCAAAGATCAAAGAAAAAGTCAAACGTAAGAAACGTATAAAGAAAGATATTGTTGTTGACCGTGAGATATCTAAGTTGACAAAAGGTTTGGAAGTTGTTAACAAGACATATAATGTTAACGGCAATCCATTCAAAATCTACAAGAATATTCCAACCGAATTGGCGGTAGATCATATGACTGAAAAGGGCCGTAAGATATTGTCGTCCATATATCCAGACAGTCATGAAATTTATTTGGTTCAGTATCATCGACCAGGTGAACCAACATATCCGCATGGCGGAGTAAAGATTTACAATAAAACATTGGGTGAACAAAGGTGTGTTTATCCAGATGCTGTGGTTAAACACAAAGACGTTGAGTATTACAATAAATCAATGGAAATCGATTGACACACATTCATCTAAGTGATATTGTAACGACCCTGTAGGGACTGATAATCCCCACAGTAACTAATTATATCAATGCTATAACATAATAACACATATAAGAATACATGCAAACTAAGATTAAGAAAAACGAAAATATTAATGAGTCAGTTGATCGTTTTGTTGTGTTGCGAAATGGCGCTCGTGTTTCTGATGAGGAATATACGAACCGTAGTGAGGCACAACCAGAATTTGATCACTGGAACAAAGTTATTACTCGTTGGCCAGATGGTAGTAAGTTGGAAATCGTTAACCTCTCAAAGAAAGGTAGGTAATTATGGGACTACGTGAACAAATTAAGACCGCAAATTCTGAATCAGAAGTTTCGACCTTGTTGTCAAAGGGCAGAAATTTTGAGTTTGCATCAGAACGAACCAAACAGTCTTGGAGATCCACGGCAAAGTTTAGACTTGCTCAATTGACTAGCGGAGATACAGCACAAACACCAGAGAAGTCTAGTGAGACGAAGAAGGTCAAAGGCAAGAAGAAAGCTGTCTAATAAATAGTAGATACAACTTGGTTAAATGATGAGGGCGCCAAAATTATGGCGCCCTTATTATTTTTGCGGTAGATATTTATTAACATGGCAAAGAGGTTTCAACCAAAAATGATACCATCGGAGTTTAAGTCGATGGAGGAGTTTGTTATAAAGCATAAATCGGAGTTGACAGAACAAGTTGTCACCGCCATAGAATTTGCATTAAAAAACAATTTATCAAATGTTGAGGTTTTCAATTTCAGTAAAACTGATTTTATAGTGGTTTTGAATATATCTACGTTCAAAGAGAACTTGGACAACATTTACAACTACTATATTAACACGGAACAATATGAATTCTGTGAACGTGTTTTGAACCTTCAAAAGATAATTAACCAAGAAAAACCTAATGAGCAAGAAAAAAGACACAAGTCCAAAAGTTCCCCAAAATCCAAAAATAAGGGACTCAATCCAAATTAAAAGTGTAGACTTAACTGAAAAACAAAAACAGCTCATAGAAGTATTACGAGACAAAAACACAAAACTAGTATTTGTAGCCGGTCCAGCCGGAACATCAAAAACATACACTGCAATTCTTGCCGGTTTACATCTTATTAATGATAAACGTGTAAGCGAACTGATTTATATCAGAACAGCTGTCGAAAGCAGTGACAGCAAGTTGGGATTTTTGCCTGGTGAAATGGACGACAAGATGAGTCCATATATACAACCACTCGTTGATAAGCTTGAAGAAATGTTGCCTAAACATGACATCGAAAAGCTTAAAAAGGAAGAACGTATCCATGGAGCACCAGTTAACTTTCTTCGTGGTCTAAACTGGAATGCTAAATGTATAGTTGCCGACGAAGCACAAAACATGACCAAGAAGGAACTAATCACTTTGGTCACAAGAGTAGGTGAATTCAGTAAGTTGTATGTTTGTGGTGACCCAGATCAAAGTGATATCAACGGTAAGAGTGGTTTGACTGCCATTATGAATGTGTTCGACGACGCAGAAAGTCGTGAGAATGGCATCCATATATTCAGGTTTGACGAAGATGATGTAGTGAGAAGTGGTCTTGTCAAATTTATATTAAAAAAACTCAAAAAGTTTACCTGATTGATAATTATATTTATAACATATGGCAGTATTAACAAATAAAGCGAGACCAATCCCAGCCCTACCAGAAACAACAGGTAGTAGGGCTGGTGATTTCCTGATAATTCAGGACGTAACTAGTGATGTGACCAAAAAGATAACGTTCAGTAATTTGGTCAACTCTATATTTTCGGCACCACCAAGCACAGTTGAATTTACTGGGTCTTTTTACGTTTCATCTTCACATACTTTAACTTCTTATGGTTTGACAAAATTGGGTGTGGGACCAAGTGGTTTACCTTCAATAAACACATACTATGACGGAGCTCTCGGCAATCAAGTCTATATAAGAACCAACATATTTGATGCAGTCAGTAATGAAGGTAGTATTACTGTGACCAACACACTTTTCTTGGAAGGTAGTTCGGTGTTGATTAATGGTAATACTGAGTTCAACAGTCCTATCACGGCATCATACGGAAGAATTACCAACTTAGTAGCTACAGTTACAGGCAACTTTTTTGGTGGGTTGTATGGAGATGTATATTCTGCAACTGGTAATAAAGTATTGGAGAATGGTGCCGGTCCAGCAAAAGATGCTCAATTTACTGGAACTTCTAGTTATGCATCAAGGGCAAAATCTGCATCATATGCACATGTTGCTACAAATGCATTTACATGTTCTACAAATGTTGTTTTTGCTGATACCGCTACGTCCGCTTCATATGCTCTTAGTGCTAGTCAAACACAAGTGGCGAAAACCGCATCATATTTAGAATACAGTATAAATAATGGTTCGGCATCATATGCGGTTTTTGCTGGAAGTGCATTAAACGTAATCAATACTCCTACAACAGCTGTCAGTGCAAGTTATGCTTTAAAATCAGCTGCTACAGATGAAGTTGACGGAGTTGGTCTTGGAAATGGTAGTGGCAGTTTCAATATTGCATTTTTCTCACAGTCTGTGGTTGCGTCAAATGTGGGAATGAAACGAATTACAAATGGCACAGGCCTTGGTAATTATCAATTGTTGGAGATATCTTCATCAAGATATTTGAACGGATTGAGAGTAGCATCCAGAGGATATAATGGACAAAATCAATCATTGATCTCGTTCTATAATTTAAATAATGCAAAGAATCTAATCAACTATCCAAACATTTCTGGATATACGATTGGATCGATCAATAGTGGAAGTTTGACATTTATTGCTCCACTTGGTAGTGCAGAATTTTCTTCTTCAACCAGAACAGCTGTAGGTAGTGCTACCGAAACTTACGGTCTTGTAAGTAGAAGATCTGGATATTATTTCTGGCCATATCTAGCATCAAACACTCCATCAAGAGAAGGATCTATTGGTATTGGTTTCCAACCACCTACATCAGCTGATACCAATCCTACGTTGCTTGGTAAGTTTAGTATCAGATGTTTTAGTTCAAGCAAAGCACACGTTGGTAAAGTCACGGGACAAGCTTTGACTGGAACTGTGAAGTTGCCTGAGTATGCAATTTATGTAGACTATGGTTCTAGTAGTTACGCTCCAATTTTCAGTGTGGGTGCTTCTGGTTCAAATGCTGGAGATACATACATTGCTGGTGATCTTACTGTTGACGGCAATATCAACGGAACGTTTGGTTATGGACCACAAACTCCAAATGCATTTGCAGTCAGATATCCAATTGGAGCTATAACTTATCAAGATTACATTTTCTATAATCAAGTTAACTTCACCAACAACGGATATTTGTTCAGACTAAATCAAAACACAAATGCTGTAACAAAAATATTGGACGGTGGCACTTTGGGTAGATCGTTTCAAGGCGGTCACATGGCACTACACAACTTTAACAATCAAGGTGTCACAGAAGATTGTATCGTATTCACAGACACAAACAATTACATTAACGTGATTGGTGGATTGACCACGGGATCACCAACACATCAACAATATTCATCTGGAACTAACTTTTTTAGATATAGATGTGTATTTGTGGATGCATCCGATAACTTACATCCTACGTTCTATTTGTTGCCAGATTCGTATCAAGCTGGATCTGTCAATAATGCCAATAATCTTACCATGTATAAGGTATATTGGAATGGATCGGCATACACTTATGCCGCGGTTGGAAGTGCGTTGAATTTGTTAAACAATAACAACATAATTAACTATTCGACACTTCAAGGTATTAATGGTTTGACAAACTACAACACCATAACCAACATATATAATCCAATTAAACGTAGATTATACTGCATAAATAATAATAGTGGTATGTGTGATGTATACAACTTGAATTTGTATAGCAGTAACGACATTGGTGCATGGTGGGCAACAGCTGAAACTGGTAGATCAGCTCAATTAACCTACGAAAAGACAATTACAATCCCACAACAAGGTTCTAATTACTGGACTGATTCTAATTGGGAAACATACAGTTTGGAATATGATACTACAACTGGTCAAGAATTGTTCTGGTCGTGGAATCGTGTTAATAACTCTTCGTTGACGGGTATTGTTGGTAAATCGCCATACTACGGTAGCTAAATTTAAAGTATAAAAGAAACAATACGATATTTATTAACATATGTCAAGTCCATGTAACAGTTTAAACGTCCAGACAATCAAGATAAGCTCTTTAGCATCTCCATCCAGAGCAATTCAATCAAATGATTATCTGTTGTTGATTCAGAATGATTCACCAAACTACTATTCTCGAAAAACAACAATTGGTGATTTGGTGTCATATATAAGTGACCTCGACGGTAGTTACACCGGTAGTTTTACCGGTAGTTTTATAGGAAGACACACTGGTAGTTTTACTGGTAGTTTTGTAGGCGACCACACTGGAGATCTTGTTGGAACATCAAGTTGGGCTACAAATGCCGTAACTACCGAGACTGCTTCATATGTTGAGGGTTACGCATCTGGTTCAGGCACTACAGATTACTACGCATATTGGAAAAATTCAGCTGAAGTAGCCGGTTCTGATTGGTTACGTCGTAATACCACGGGAACCGTCGCTGGGTTTGGATTGTCAGGAGCATACCCAGCCGCAACTGGTAGAGTTACGTTGTATAGACCATTGGCAGTAAATAACTACATTGGTCAACAGTTTATTCAGTTCTCAGCATCTGCTGCTGGAATTAATTACATGTATGATATTGGGTTGCAACCTGGTTCTAGCTACATAAGAACCGGTGCAAATTTTGCAATATATTATTCTGGTTCGTATGATGGAAACACCAGTTTTGTGTCTCCAAGTGAAAAAGACGGATACTGGAATCCAAATACCGCCGCTAAGAAGGGTATATATGGATGGACAACATTTGGTGTTCGCGGTCGCCTTGTAGGTATTGGACACTTCCCACAAACCAACAATGTTCAGGCTCAATTACACGTTCATTTGAGTAGTTCATTTGGTTGGCCTCAATACTATGCTGATAATCTAAGTCAAACTAACACTTACATTCCTCATCGTAACGTATTCTTGGTCACATCTGGTAGCTCTTACACAAAGTTAATGAGAGTTAGCGGCAGTGGTCAACTTGATGTTCGTGGTGACATCGTGGCATATTCAACATTTGCTTCATCAGATGCACGATTGAAGGATGATATTGAACCAATCGAAGACGCAATTGGAAAATTGTCATCTTTGAATCCAGTTTCATTTGTTTGGAACAACACTGAACAATCAGATTTTGGTTTGATTGCTCAAGAAGTTGAAGATGTGTTCCCAGAGTTTGTCAAAGAAGACATGAACGGATTTAAAGCAGTTAAATACAATTCGTTTGTATCATTGTTGATCAAAACTGTCCAAGAACAACAATCATTGATAGAAGATCTACAAGAGCGTGTATCTGCCTTGGAAGACAAATAATTTATGTCTGCTATAACAAGACTAAATAGATCAGGTCCAATTGCATTTTCCCAACTCACAACGGGAACACCATATGGTTCTATTAACAATTTGATAGACAATGTTGTTGGAACACCTCCGACTCAAAATATTTCTTTGTCTTCGTCGTTGGGGTTGTTGATGAGAAACACGGGTGATCCAGTAACAGACACTCAAAATGCTTTGGGAATTGGTATAGGATTGGTGACCCTCAATGATTTGGCTGATGCCAGAATGAGTGAGTTTTATGGAGGCAATTTTTTAAGTGCATCTATACAAGAATATGGAGTTAATCAAGGAGTTTGGTATACAAATTTTTATCCAGACAGTGTGGTGCCAAACGCAAATTTCTTAACTAGAGAAACGTCTAGTAGAGTATACAGATATGCTGTTTATTCAAAACCAACAGCTTCTCCAGGGTCAGATTTTAGACTACAATATTCATATGTAAGACCAAATGATTCGGATGAATATATTACAAATCTCACCAGTAACAACATCTATAAAATTGTATTGAAAGATGTGGTTTCTAACGCATTTACATCTAGTATATTCACTGGAACTTGTGCATCAACATCTACAACAAGTCCAACAACATTGTTTCAATCCAACAATACAACAAACTTTCAAACAGCAATTGATTCGACCAAAGCATCAATCAATGCTAGTAGTGCTATATCAAGTCTTCAACGTCAAGATTTGAATTTTGTATGTAATTTTTTATCAACATTGATCAACACTCCTGAGACATATACACTCAGTGGATTTTCAAGAATAATATCTACATCGTGGCCATCTGGTGGCACCAGAACTTTTACAGTAGAAGGATTTATAGCAAATGTTGTAAATGGAGGAAGATATTTTGCCGGATATGTTTCTGCTTCTGGAGGAACGGCAACACTACCATATTCATATGCTATTTCTGATGCTACGACAACCACTGGAAATGCTAGTCTTGCGGTTTCTACTATTTCAGATCCAAGTGCGTCTTCTTGTGGATCAGCTCCATCAATTACTATTTCAAATACATCAGTTACTCAAAGATGTGGCACACCAGCACAAGTGACAAACAATCCGACTACCCCATCACAAGTGAGGTTCAGTGGTAGTGCGATTTTCACAAATCCTTCTACAAATGCTTATAACGCTACATACACACTAAATGCTGATTGGATAAATTTGGCAAACAATCAATCTTTGTATGCCGCACCAGCTGGTATTGCACAATTGTTGCCAACATTCAGTCCATCTACGTTTACTTTAGCACCTGGTGCGACACAAATTGTTCAATATGGATTTGGTTTACCATATTACAATCAATCATATCAAAGTTCAAGTTTTTCAGCAAAGGCATCATTTACCGCATCATTTGCAACTACTCCAAGTGCTACACTCAAACGAGGCGAAATTACAGCTACTTTGGACAAATCAGTATGTTATGTAGCTGCTCCTCCTCCAAGTGGTGGCGGTGGTGGATGTCCAGCTGCTTGGCAATTGATGGAAACTCTTGAACGTGGATTTATACCTGCTAGAGAAATCCAAGTTGGTATGCATCTACGTGACATACAAGATGGTTTGTGGAACAAGGTCACAGTAGCTTACATCGCCAAGGCACCAATCTACAGAACCACGATCAATGGTAATGATTTTGATGTAGACGACAGTCATCAATGGTATGTTGGTAACGATGTATGGAAGGTTGTGACTGAAGTTAAGAAGGGTGACAAACTTGAAGGCACCGAGGGTGAAGTATTAACTGTAGATGACAATATCTTGTTGTTTGGAGAAGAAGAATACATGCACTTGAATTGTGAAAACCAGAGATTTGTCATGGGAACTAATGTCATAGGTCACAATTTCCCACTCAAGGTTCCTATCGTAAAAAATTGATTTTTCGTATCTTGACAAATATATATTCTTGATGGTAAATTACCGTCACGGCAACGCTCGAGTGAGGTTGCTATGATAATAAGTTCAATAGAATTATTATAACAAAGAAAGGAAATATATGAGTATTGTTAGATATAAAGTGCCTGCATTGCGTCCTACTTCTAAGGACGATTTCGTAACCCCATTCGACAAGTTGTTCGATGAGGTTTTTGCAAATACCTTCCCAGAACTTACAAAGGATTTTGGTGTGGGTTTCTTCGAAAAGCAAAGTTATCCCCGTGTAGACGTAATTGATTATTCAGACCGAATTGAGGTTGTAGCTGAGATTCCTGGTCTTGATCGTGACGAGGTTGGTGTTGAAATTGAGGAGAATCTGTTGATTATCAGTGGTCAGAAGACTAAGACTATTGATGACAGTGACACCAAACGCACCTACATTCGTAAAGAATTGAAGCACAGTAGTTTCAAGCGTGCTTTTGTGTTGAGTGATGTGTTTGATAAAGACACACCGTCTGCTAAGTTTGAAAATGGATTGTTGACGGTCACTGTAAAGAAGGTTAAACCTACACCTCCTACCAGTAAAAAGGTCAAAATCACATAATTATACAGTAAATTGGTTATGTTCCGCCCTCCATTTAAAGTGGAGGGTTTTTTATTTGTATTGATATTTATATATATGATAAAATTTAAACATCTAGTAATGTTCACATCCATGTTGATCGCAGGTTGTGCTGCGTTCTTCAGTGTGTATGGTATCGGACTATTATTTTCTGGTGCAGTTGTTGCTGCTATGATCATGGCTAGTTCATTGGAGTTAGGTAAGCTTGTAACTACATCATGGTTATTTAGATATTGGAATATTGCCAACAAGTTGATGAAGGTTTATATGGTTATTGCCGTTGTGGTATTGATGTGTATTACTTCGTTGGGTATCTTTGGATATTTGACCGCTGCTTATCAAAAGTCTTCGTTGGAGACCGAATTGGCAAACACAAAAATTACAACTTTGGAAGCTCAAAAATTAGAGGAGACCAAAAAGTTAGACAACGTAAGATCAACCATTGACAAATTGTTGGCACTAAGAAGTAGTCAAGAGTCAAGATTGGGTGAAAGTATGACCAATGCTCTTATTGCTAGAAACCCAGTTCAACTACAAATGCTTCAAAACCAAATCAACGAACAAATTGAGGGGTTAAATAAGCAGATTGAAAATGAGAATGAAAAGTTGAAGACTGCTGCCGCAAAATCTACTAAGATTGATGATGAAATTTTTAAGTTGAAGATTGACAATAGTCAGAAGAAGGATATTACTACATTCAAGTTTGTTGCGAAGGAGTTTAATTCTGATATTAACACCGTTGTGAAGTGGTTTATCATAGTATTGATTACTGTATTCGATCCTCTTGCTGTGGTTTTATTGTTGGCATACAACATGTCTGAGAATTATCGTGAAGTAGAGTCTGACAAGGAATACGAACTTTACAAGAAGAAAGATAAGGAAGAAAAGAAAAAATCAGTGTATGACCAACCAGAACCAGTTCAAGAACCGGTTCAAGAAGTCAAGCCAACAGTGATTGAAAAAATTGTTGAGGTTGAAAAGCCTGTTGAAACAATTGTTGAGAAAATTGTTGAGGTTGAAAAACCAGTGGAAGTTATTAAAGAGGTTGAAAAACAAGTTGAGGTGGAAAAAATTGTTGAAAAACCAACGGAAGTAATTAGAGAAGTCGAAAAGCCAGTTGAAAAAGTGGTAGAGAAAGTTAAGAGAATAAATACTGGCGGATTGAGAAGAATGTTTAGCTTCTAAAATAAAAATTCGTTTTTCATACGTCTAACTATATATT
>Ga0255088_1000115_pt1 | contig 45555 bp, 45 predicted proteins | sample Colum_Miss_RepB__2_FD_188587 | JGI IMG/M metagenome (GOLD analysis project Ga0255088, IMG submission 188587) | Freshwater microbial communities from Columbia River, Oregon, United States - Colum_Miss_RepB_8d | ecosystem: Environmental > Aquatic > Freshwater > River | place: USA: Oregon...
GACTTTTCTCTGCCACCCCCTGGCACCCGCCATTAACCCCCTGACATCATGACCGACCGCAACCAAACCCTGTTCGACCGCGCCCGCAACGTCATTCCTGGTGGCGTCAACTCGCCTGTGCGCGCCTTCCGCGCCGTGGGCGGCACGCCCCGCTTTGTGCAACGCGCGCAAGGCGCCTACTTTTGGGACGCCAATGGCAAGCGCCACATCGATTACATCGGCTCCTGGGGCCCCATGATCCTGGGCCATGGCCACCCCGCTGTGGTGGAAGCGGTTCAGCGCGCCGTGCTCGAAGGCTTTTCTTATGGCGCCCCCACCGAACGCGAGATTGAGCTGGCCGAGGCCATTCTGGCCCACGTGCCCTCGATGGACATGGTGCGCCTGGTCAGCTCCGGCACCGAAGCCGGCATGAGCGCGATACGACTGGCGCGCGGCGCCACGGGCCGCAGCAAGCTCATCAAATTTGAAGGCTGCTACCACGGCCATGCCGATGCCTTGCTGGTCAAAGCCGGCTCGGGCCTGGCCACCTTTGGCAATCCCACCAGCGCCGGCGTGCCACCCGAGGTGGTGCAGCACACCTTGGTGCTGGAGTACAACAACATCGAGCAACTGGAAGAGGCCTTCAAACTGCATGGTCCCGAATTGGCCTGCCTGATGATTGAGCCGATTGCCGGCAACATGAACTTTGTGCGCGCCAGCGTGCCGTTCATGAAGCGCTGCCGCGAGTTGTGCAGCCAGCACGGCGCATTGCTGGTGTTCGACGAGGTCATGACCGGCTTCCGCGTGGACCTGGGCAGCGCGCAAAATGTGTACGCCCAAGCCATTCCTGGCTTCCAGCCCGACCTGACCGTGCTGGGCAAAGTGATTGGCGGCGGCATGCCGCTGGCGGCCTTTGGCGGACCCCGCGCCATCATGGAACAAATGGCGCCCCTGGGCCCGGTTTACCAGGCCGGCACGCTCAGCGGCAACCCCGTGGCCACCGCCTGCGGCCTGGCCACGCTCAAGGAAATCAGCAAGCCCGGCTTTTTTGCAGACCTCTCGGCCAAGACCCAGCGCTTGGTCGCTGGCCTGAAAGAGGCGGCTGCGGCCGAAGGCGTGGCATTTTCTGCAGACAGCCAAGGCGGCATGTTCGGCTTCTTCCTGTTGCCTGAGCTTGCGCAAAACTATGGGCAGGTCATGAAAAGCGACAGCCCCCGCTTCAACAAGTTGTTCCACGGCTTGTTGGACCGCGGCGTCTACATCGCGCCAGCCTTGTACGAGGCCGGCTTTGTGAGCGCTGCCCACAGCGAGCAAGACCTGGCCGACACCGTGGCCGCGGCGCGCGAAGTGTTCAAAACGCTGAACTGATCGGCCCCAAGGCCTGGTACACATGCCAGGCCGCGTAGGCATCGTTGGCGGCGTAAACCACTTGGGATTCACTCAGGCGGGGCAGCGCCCAGTTGGAGGTTGCTGCCTTTTTTGATTTGGCAAAGCGCTGGCCAAACAAGACCGCCACCGCGCCTTTGACGCCCATGTCCTTGCGATAGCCGCGCTGGTGAAAGACATGGTTCAGGTCCAGCACGCCCTGGGGCTCTACCCCGAGTTTTTGCAAGATGCGCTTGCGGTCATCGCCCAGGCCAAAACCGGCCTTCACCGCATGCGGCTCGGCCATCCAGCGCGCCACGCGGGCGCGGCACTCGGGGTCGTGCAACTGAATCACCCAGGCTCTGTCGCCCGTTGCCAATTGAAGGACATGGGGGCCGTCGGACACCTGGTCCTTGAAAAACGTGGGCTTGGACTCGGTGTCAAAACCCCAGACCGGCGCCTGTGACAAGGTGGCCCAGGCCTGGTCGGCTTGCGCGGCGGTCGACACCACCACAATGCGATCCAGCATCAACCGCTCGAAGGGCGGCATCAACTCGATGGCCGCTTTGTCGGGAACAAGGTGGGTGTGTTTCATGCTGGCCCCATAATAGCCGCATGAAAAAGACATACCCGCTCCAGGTCGAAGGCAAGCATCCCGATAGATGGCTGGAGTCGATCAAGCACGAAATTCGCAAATACCTGCGCCGCGAGCGCCGCCGCGCCTTGCCAGCGGGCGTGGACTTTTGGGACTTTGATTGCCGTTTTGGCGAGACCGAGAGCACGTCCGAGATCGCGCATGTGGCCAGCTTGATTGAACGCATCGACCAAGTGGTTCAGGCGGGCGGCAAGCAGTTTTACATCGAAATTCTGGCCAAGCACGGCATTCGCCAGACTCGCCCCGACCGCATCACTGCGAGCGATGCGTTGCAATCCCTGCCTGAATAAAGAGTTCGCCGCGCTGCGCTCTCGATGACGGGGGTGGTTAGTTCGAGGGGGATTTAAGGGCAGGCAACAAGCCTGCAGCCCGAAGCTTGTCTTTTTTGCTGGGACGCTTGCCCTTGATGCCGCCATTGCCAATGGGCAGATCGACTGCGCTGGCTTGGGGCTCAAAGCCTGGCACCTGTTCCCTGGCCACGCGTTGCCCCTGGCGTTTTTCAATCAATCGGAAATGCGCTTCCATCTCGGCTGTGACAAAACTCAGCGCCAAGCCTGATTGCCCTGCCCGCCCCGTGCGCCCCATGCGGTGCACATAGTCTGTGGGTGAACGTGGCAGGTCGTAATTCACGACCACCGGCAGGTTGGCGATGTCCAGGCCCCGCGCGCCCAGGTCGGTGGTCACCACCGCATCGTAGCGAGACTCCTTGAAGGCTTGCAGCACCTCACGGCGGGCGCCCTGGCTCATCTCACCGTGAAAAGGCGTGGACACAATGCCCGCCTGACAGAGCTTGTGGGCGACATGCTCGGTGGCGTAGCGCGTGGCCACAAACACCAGCACGCGCGGCCATTTTTCTTGCTGAATCAGGTGTTTCAACAGCGCGGTACGGCGCTCGGCATCGACCTGGATCGCCCGTTGCGCAATCGAAGGCGGCGGCGCCTGGGCTGCCTCCACCGCGATGCGCACCATGGAGGGCCCTGATGTCGCAAACAACTTCTCCGCCAAGGCCTGCAAGGCCGGCGCAAAGGTGGCGCTGAACATCAAGGTGTGGCGTTGGCTTGGCAACAGGGCCAGGATCTGGTTCAACTCGGCGGCAAAGCCCTCGTCCAGCAATCGGTCGGCTTCGTCGAGCACCAACACTTGCAACTGCGCCAGCGACAAGGCGTTGTGCGCCACCAGATCAAGCAAGCGCCCAGGCGTGGCAATGACCACATCGGCGCCGCCGCGCAAGCGCATCATTTGAGGGTTCAGGGACACGCCGCCAAACACCGTGACCACTTTCATGGGCACGGGCAAATCGCGCGCGAGGTCGTGCCACAAGTCGCTGACCTGGGAGGCCAACTCGCGGGTGGGCACCAAGACCAGGCAACGCACCGGTCGCTGGCGCATTGGCGTTGGGGCCTGCGCCAAGCGCTGCAACAAAGGCAAGGCGTAGGCCGCCGTTTTGCCTGAGCCGGTGGCGGAGGTCGCCAGCACATCGTGGCCCTGCAAGATGGCCGGCACCGCCTGCACCTGCACAACCGTCGGCAGCGTGAAGCCTTGCTTCAGGGCCGCTTGTGACAACCCCTCGGTCAGGCCCAGCCCCAGCCAGGGCTCAGTGCCTGAAATGACGCACCCCAGAGAAGACCATGGCCACACCGCGTTCGTTGGCGGCGTCAATCACCTCTTGGTCGCGCATGGAGCCGCCAGGTTGAATGACACAGGTGGCCCCTGCATCGACCACCACATCCAGGCCATCGCGGAACGGGAAGAACGCATCGCTGGCCACCACCGTGCCCTTCAAAGACAGCTTGGCATGCGCCGCCTTGATGCTGGCAATGCGCGCAGAATCCAGGCGGCTCATCTGGCCGGCGCCCACCCCCATGGTCATGCCATTGGCACAGAACACAATGGCATTGCTCTTCACATACTTCGCCACTTTCCAGGCAAACAACAGGTCTTGCAATTGCTGCTCGGTGGGCTGCAGTTGGGTGACCACCTTGAGGTCAGACAAGCTCAGCTCGTGGTTGTCAGCGGTTTGGACCAACAGGCCCGAGCCCACGCGCTTGATGTCCAGCGCGTTGCGGCCTTCGTTGGCAGCGGTCAAGGCAATTTGCAGCACGCGCACATTGGCCTTGGCCTTGAACAGTTCCAGTGCCTCGGCGGTGTAGTCGGGCGCCATCAGCACCTCGACAAATTGTTTGCTGACCGCTTGCGCTGCCGCCAGGTCGACTGTGCGGTTGAAGGCGATGATGCCGCCAAAGGCCGAGGTCGGGTCGGTCTGGAAGGCCTTGCTGTAGGACTCGAGAGCGTTTGCGCCCACCGCCACGCCGCACGGGTTGGCATGTTTGACGATCACGCAGGCCGGGGCGTCGAAACTCTTCACACACTCCCAGGCGGCATCGGCGTCGGCAATGTTGTTGTAGGACAGTTCCTTGCCCTGCAATTGCACGGCGGTCACCAGCGAGCCGGCCGCGGGATGCAGGTCGCGGTAGAAGGCGGCTTGCTGGTGCGGGTTCTCGCCGTAGCGCAGGTCTTGCAGCTTCACAAAGCGGCCATTGGTCTGTCCGGGGAATTGCGCATGGCTGCCATCGGCTTGAATGCCCGAGAGGTAATCGCTGATGGCCGCGTCGTAATTGCTGATGCGGTTGAAGGCCGCCACCGACAGTGCAAAGCGCGTGGCGTCGCTGAGCTTGCCACTTTGGCGTAGCTCATCAAGCACCGCAGGGTACTGGCCAGCATCGGTCAACACCGCCACATCTTTCCAGTTCTTGGCAGCGCTGCGCACCATGGCCGGGCCGCCGATGTCGATGTTCTCGATGGCGTCTTCCAGCGTGCAACCCGGCTTGGCCACGGTGGCTTCAAACGGGTAGAGGTTGACCACCAGCAGGTCGATGGTGTCAATGCCGTGGGCCTTCAAGGCGGCCATGTGCTCAGGCACATCGCGGCGCGCCAGCAAGCCGCCATGCACCTTGGGGTGCAAGGTCTTCACGCGGCCATCCAGCATCTCCGGAAAACCGGTGACCTCGGCCACCTCTTTGACCGGCAGGCCTTGCTCTGCCAGCAATTTGGCGGTGCCGCCCGTGGAAATCAAACCAATGTTCAAGGCGTGCAAGGCACGCGCCAACTCAACGATGCCCGTTTTGTCTGAAACCGAAATAAGTGCGTTCATGAAGGGTTCAAAAGAGAGATTAAAAAAAGATCACAGCAGCTTGTGTTCCACCAGCTTCTTGCGCAAGGTGTTGCGGTTCAGCCCCAGCCACAAGGCCGCACGCGACTGGTTGCCATCGGCTTGGCGCATGACAATTTCCAGCAAAGGTTTTTCCACCACGCCGACCAGCATGTCGTGCAGGTTGTCGGGCTCGGTGCCGCGCAAATCGCGAAAATAAGTTTCCAGGCTGTTGCGAACGACTTCTTCGATTTGTTTCTTGCTCATACCGACATTTCCAACACAGGCGAGTTCACGGGAGCCGGCAAGCGGTCCCCCAGTTGCGCCAACTGATCCAAATAGCCATCGACCGCATGCTGCTGGGCTGCGCAATCTTCCAGGCGGTTCATCGCCACCCTGAAAGCATCGGCACCGGGCAAGCCACGGATGTACCAGGCAATGTGCTTGCGTGCGCTGCGCACGCCAATGAATTCACCATACAGGCTGTAATGCTCTTGCAAATGCTCTTGCAGCAGCCGACGCACTTCTTCCACCAAGGGCGGCGCCAGCAGCTGGCCAGTCTGCATGAAGTGCGCGATCTCGCGAAAAATCCAGGGGCGGCCTTGCGCGGCGCGCCCGATCATCAGAGCATCGGCACCTGTGCGCTGCAACACCTGCAAAGCTTTGTGCGGCGAATCAATGTCGCCATTGGCCACCACCGGCACCGATACCGCCGCTTTCACCGCGGCAATCGTGTCGTACTCGGCCTCGCCTTTGTAGCCTTGCTCGCGGGTGCGGCCATGCACCGTGATCATTTGCACGCCCACCGACTGCGCCGCTTGCGCCAGCCTCACCGCGTTCTTGTGGCTGTCACACCAGCCGGTGCGCATTTTCAAAGTCACCGGAACCTTGAAAGGCTCACAGGCTTGCACCACGGCTTCGACGATGGACAAGGCCAGCGGCTCGTCTTGCATCAGCGCCGAGCCGGCCCACTTGTTGCAGACTTTTTTCGCAGGGCAACCCATGTTGATGTCAATGATCTGCGCGCCACGCTCGATGTTGTAACGCGCAGCCTCGGCCATCATCGGGCCATCGGTGCCGGCGATCTGCACGGCGATGGGCCCGCTCTCGCCTTGGTGGTCGGCACGCCGCGAGGTTTTCAAGGTGTGCCACAGGTCGCGCCGCGATGTGACCATCTCGCTGACCGCGTAGCCCGCACCAAGCTGCTTGCAGAGTTTGCGAAACGGCCGGTCTGTGACACCTGCCATCGGCGCGACGAACAAATTGTTCGCCAGAAGGTAAGGGCCGATGCGCATGGGGAGAAGGGAGATGGGGTTGCTGAAAAAAGAAGCAGATTGTAGCTGCCAAAATTTTCAGCAATCGAAAATTTTTCTGACGATGCGCTGACTGCCTATACTGCCGCCATGGAAGCCTGGATTCACCAACTGCTGCACACCCTGTCCTTGCCAGAATTTGGCTTGAGCACGGTGTTTGTGGTCGCGCTGATTTCTGCCACCTTGTTGCCCATGGGCTCCGAGCCCGTGGTCTTTGGTTTGGTGAAGCTCAACCCCGAACTGTTCTGGCCCGCGGTGGTGGTGGCCACCCTGGGCAACACTTTGGGCGGTGCCATCGATTGGTGGATGGGCTATGGTGCGAAATCCGCACTCGACAAGTACCGCGGCGCTTCTGCCGACAGCCAGCATGCCCGCGCCTTGCGTTGGCTGGAGAAGCTCGGGCCCAAGGCCTGCTTGCTCAGCTGGCTGCCGGGTGTGGGTGACCCCTTGTGCGCAGTCGCAGGCTGGCTGCGCCTCGCCTTCTGGCCCTGCCTCATGTACATGGCCATCGGCAAGTTTCTGCGCTACCTGCTCATGACCGCTGGCTTGCTGTGGGTGTTCCCCCAAGATTGGTCACTGACCTGAATCAAACGTTGAACAGGAAGTTCATCACGTCGCCATCCTTGACGACGTATTCCTTGCCCTCGGAGCGCATCTTGCCGGCATCCTTGGCGCCTTGCTCACCTTTGAAAGCAATGAAGTCTTCAAACGCGATGGTTTGCGCGCGGATGAAGCCACGCTCGAAGTCGCCGTGAATCACGCCCGCGGCTTGCGGCGCCGTGTGACCGATGTGAATGGTCCAGGCCCGCACTTCTTTCACGCCGGCCGTGAAATAGGTTTGCAAGCCCAGCAGCTTGAAGCCGGCGCGAATCAAGCGGTTCAGGCCGGGCTCGTCTTGTCCCATTTCCGACAGGAACAGGGCGCGGTCTTCGTCGCTCATGTCAGCCATGTCGGCTTCCATCTTGGCGCAAATCGCCACCACGGGCGCATTCTGGCTTTCGGCGTAAGCCGTCAAGCGCTCGAGGAAGGGGTTGTTTTCAAAGCCATCTTCGCTGACATTCCCCACAAACATGGCGCGCTTGGCGGTGATCAGGCAAAAGGGTTTGAGCAAGGCTTGCTCTTCCTGGCTGAAGTCCAGGGTGCGCACGGGCTTGCCTTCGTTCAAGGCAGCCTGGCACTTGGTCAGCAACTGCACCAGCTTGGTGGCTTCCTTGTCATTGCCCGACTTGGCCGCCTTGGTGTAGCGCTGCAGGCTTTTGTCGACCGTGCCCAAATCGGCCAGGCACAACTCGGTCTGGATCACTTCAATGTCGGAAATCGGGTCGACCTTGCCAGCCACATGAATCACGTTCTCGTCTTCAAAACAACGCACCACGTTCACAATGGCGTCGGTCTCGCGGATGTGGGCCAAAAACTGGTTGCCCAAGCCTTCGCCCTGGCTCGCGCCCGCAACCAGGCCGGCAATGTCCACAAACTCCACAATGGCCGGGACAATGCGCTCGGGGCTGATGATGGCAGCCAGTTGCTGCAGGCGCGGGTCGGGCACTTCGACGATGCCCACATTGGGCTCGATCGTGCAAAAGGGGTAGTTTTCTGCCGCGATGCCCGCTTTGGTCAGGGCGTTGAACAGGGTGGATTTGCCAACGTTGGGCAAGCCCACGATGCCGCATTTCAAACTCATGAAAATTCCTTAGAACAGTCTGCGATTGTAATTTGCGGCTTAAAACACCTGAACCTGCACCGCCTGGCCCACTTTGAGCACAGCTTCGGTCTCGTCGCTGTCCGCAGGCACCAAGCCCTCGGTGACGATGGCATTCATGCCAAACGTGACGGCGCCCTCCAGCCGCGCGTCCTGTCGGTAGCTGGCCAGCACCGCGCTGACCTGTGGCTGAAGTTCGGCGGTTTGGGGGTCCACATTGGGAATGCTGCAACGCGCACAAGGCTTCACAGGGCGCAGGGTCACCGAACGTTGTTCCGTGACGATGGTCAGTGCCTGGGCATGGTCTTCGGTGTGGGCCGCCACCTCGGACAACACCAGGTTGGGCCGAAAACGCGCCATGTCAACAGGCGATTGGCCTTGCGCGCTCAAGCGCTCATTGAATTCTGCCAAAGCGGCCTCGCTGAGCACCAACAGCGGGTAGCCATCGCTGAATTGGTTCAAAGCCTGCACGCCCTGGGTCCATTTCGTGGAGGACGCGCGCTGGAACTCCGGGTCAAACCGCACCAGCCGCAACGGCCCCAGGGCACGGCCTTCTTCGGTCTGGCTCAAAAAGTCGGTGAACCATTGGCCCGCCAGCGCGCCCATGTCGTAGGCTTTGACGGTTTCGCCCCACACCGTCACTTGCACCGGCTCTTCGGCTTCGTGCAAGGCCACATGCAAGGCCAGCATGCCGGGCGCACGCAACACCATTTCAAGGTGGCGCATTTTGGGCTCAATCAAGGCCATGCGCGGGGCTTCCCGCTGGCTCACGAAATCGCCCTGGGCATCCACCACCATCCAGGCGCGGTCCCATTCCAGGCCGGTTTCAGTCAGGTTGGCTGACAGCAAAGAGACGCCGCCGCAGGATTTCACCGGATAAATCCAGAGCTGGGACACACGGGCTTGAAGGTCGGACATGGTCAAAGGTCTTCTCAAAATGAACCCCCTGATTGTGCCGTCCTCCTACAATCTTGCGTATGGCTCAAAATTTGGATGTGTGCATTCGCGGTGGCGGCATGGTGGGACGCAGTCTGGCACTGCTGCTGGCCGCCCAGCAGTTGCGGGTGGGCCTGGTGGCGCCCCCGCCGCACAGCGCCGACGTGCGCGCCTATTCCCTGAACGCGGCCTCGCGCCAGATGTTGCAGGGTTTGGGCGCCTGGCCCGATGCAGCCCATGCCACCCCCGTCATGGACATGCGGGTTTGGGGCGACGAAGGTGGTTTTGTCCATTTCCCGGCCCCCAGTGCCGAGGGCTTGACCTGGATTGTCGATGTGCCCGAGTTGGAGCGCTTGTTGGCGCAACGCGTGCAAGCCGAGCAACGCATCACCTTGCTAGAGGCGCCTGCCCCCGCCGCTTTGACGGTGATTTGCGAAGGCCGCGCCAGCAGCACCCGCCAAGCCCTGGGCATCGACTTCGAGGTGCTGCCCTACCACCAGCATGCCCTGGCCGCGCGGGTGCGCTGCAGCACACCACACCGTCAACAGGCCCTGCAATGGTTTCGGCAAGCCCATGGCGGCTTGGAAATTCTGGCCCTCTTGCCCTTAGGCGGCGCCCATGGCCATGAAGCCTCTTTGGTCTGGTCGGTGGCCCCCGAGCAAGCCGCCTTGTTGCAAACCCTGGACAGCACAGCCTTTGAGGCCCAGCTGGAAGAAGCCAGTCAAGGCGTCTTGGGCAAGCTGCATTTGACCAGCGAGCGCGCCATTTGGCCCTTGCGCCTGGCGCAAGCGCGCCAGTGGACCGGCACATTCGACGATGGCAGCGCCTGGGCCCTGGCCGGCGATGCCGCCCACACCATTCACCCGCTGGCTGGCCTGGGCTTGAACCTGGGCCTGGCCGATGTGCAAGCCTTGGCGCAAGTGCTGGCCACGCGCCGCGACACAGCCTACTGGCGACCGGTCGGCGATCGGCGCTTGTTGCGTCGGTATGAACGGGCCCGCAAGGCCGACATGCTGCCCACCTGGATCGCCTGCGATGCCTTGCAGCGCCTCTTTGCCCACCCCCACACCACCGTTCAAACCCTGAGAAACTGGGGCTTGTCCGCTTTCAACCAAGCCAGCCCCCTCAAGCGCTGGACTCTCCAACAAGCCATGGACGCCAGGACACCCAATGCACTCTGATTTTTTCCAACCCCTGCGCCGTGCGCTCATGGGCCTGCTTTGCCTGGCCTGCAGCCTGACGGCCCTGGCCCAAGGCCAGGAAGCCCTGATTCGCAAAAACCTGCAAGAGCGCATTCCACAGTTTCCAAAAATCGATGAAATCACCAAAGCTCCAATGCCCGGGCTTTACGAAATTCGCGTCGACGGCACGGAGATTTACTACACCGATGCCGAAGGCAATTTCTTGATCCAAGGCCAACTGATCGACACCCGCAGCCGCCGCAACCTGACCGAAGAGCGCATCGACAAGCTCACGGCCATCGACTTTCAAAGCCTGCCCTTGAAAGACGCCTTCACCATCGTGCGCGGCAACGGCAAGCGCAAGCTTGCGGTGTTCGAAGACCCGAACTGCGGCTATTGCAAGCGCTTCGAGCGCGACCTGCAAAAGGTGGACAACATCACCGTGTATTTGTTTTTGTACCCCATCCTCGGGCAAGACTCGGTCGACAAGTCGCGCAACATCTGGTGCGCGAAAGACCGCGTCAAGGCCTGGCAAGACGCCATGCTGCGCGATCAAGCCCTGGCCAGCGCCAATTGCGATATTTCGGCCTTGCAGCGCAATGTGGAGTTGGGCCGCAAGTACAAGATCAATGGCACACCGACGCTGATCACCACCGATGGCAACCGCGTCCCTGGCGCCATCAGCACTGCCCAAATTGAAAAGCTTCTGGCAGATGCCAGCCGATAAGACTTGTTTCACGCCATGCTTCACGAACCACTGACTCCCGACAGCGCCACCGGCCGCCTGATTCAACGCCTGGGCTATGCCGGGCTGATTCCCTTCGTGTTGTGTGCCTTGCTGATGTGGCTGGTCACGCCCGAGGTCCACCCCCTGGTGGCGATTGCGCTGGCGGGCTATGGCGCCACCATCGCCTCGTTTCTTGGCGGTATCCATTGGGGCATTGGCTTGCGGCAAGGCGCGACCCATCGCAAGCTGCACCTGATCTGGGGGGTGATGCCCTCTATCCTGGCCTGGATTGCGGTCATCATGCCGGCCTATGCCGGCTTGCCATTGCTGGCCTTGCTCCTGCTGGCCTGCTATCTGGTCGATCGCAAAACCTGGCCGGATGCAGGCCTGCGTGACTGGCTCACGCTGCGCTTTCGCCTGACGGTGGTGTCCACCTTGGCTTGCCTGTTTGGCGCCGGAGGCACCTGATGGCTTGTGGTTTGCACTACCGTGTCACACAACTGGACACCCACGCCCACCAATTTCACCTTGAATTGACGATTGCAAGGCCTGCTGCGCAGCAAGTGGTGCGCTTGCCGGTGTGGATTGCTGGCAGTTACCTGGTGCGCGAATTTGCCAAACAGTTGAGCGGCTTGAACGCCAGCCAAGCGGGCCGCGCCCGCGCGGTGACGCAATTGGACAAAGCCAGTTGGCGCATCGACTGCAGCGACCAGCACCCACTCACGCTGCGCTGGCAAGTCCATGCGCACGACGCTTCGGTGCGCACTGCGTGGCTCGACAGCTTGCGCGGCTTCTTCAATGGCACGAGCTTGTTCCTTCAAGTGCAGGGGCAAGAGGATCAAGCCCATGAAATCAGTTTGCCCGCCAGCGTGGCGCCTCCAACTTGGCGTTTGGCCACCGGCCTGCAAGCCCTGAAGGTGGACAAGCGCGGCTTTGGCAGCTACCTCGCCGCCAACTACGATGAGCTGGTCGACTGCCCGGTTGAAATGGGCGACTTCTGGTCTGCCACTTTCAAGGCTGGCGGCATCACCCATGAATTTGTGGTGGCCGGTGCGACGCCCGCCTTCGATGGCGCGCGCCTGATCGCCGACAGCCAAAAAATATGCGAATCCCAAATTCGGTTTTGGCACGGCAAAGGCAAGCCGCCGCACACACGCTATGTCTTCATGCTGTGGGCCGTGGGCGATGGCTACGGGGGTCTGGAGCACAGTAACTCGACCGCCCTGATTTGCAATCGCAACGACCTGCCCCGCGTGGGCCAAAAAGGCAGCGAAGGCTACACCACCCTGCTGGGCCTGATCAGCCACGAATACTTTCACACCTGGAACGTCAAGCGCCTGCGCCCGCACGCGTTCGCGCGCTACGACTACCAGCAAGAGAACTACACCGAGCTGTTGTGGTTCTTCGAAGGCTTCACCAGTTACTACGACGACTTGTTTTTGTGCCGCACCGGCCTGATCGATGAAGCGCAGTACCTGAAACTGCTGAACAAAACCATCAACCAAGTGCTGCAAACCCCGGGGCGCCAAGTGCACACGGTGGCCCAGTCCAGCTTTGAAGCCTGGACCAAGTATTACCGCACCGATGAAAACAGCCCCAACCTCACGGTGAGCTACTACACCAAGGGCGCCTTGGTGGCCTTGTGTCTGGACCTGAGCTTGCGATCGGAAGGCCACTCGCTGGACAAGGTGATGCGCGCCTTGTGGAAGCGCTGCCAGGCCGGCCCCATGCAAGAAAGCGATTTGCTGGCGGTGCTGGCCGAGCTCACCGGTCGCTCATGGCAGAAAGAGTTGAAGGCCTGGGTGCACAGCACGCAAGAACTGCCCTTGGACAGCTTGCTGCATCGCCATGGCGTGGCCCTGATCGAAGAGCCCGCGCAATGGGCGCAACGCTTGGGCCTGCGTGTGACAGAAACCCAGGGCATCCAGGTCAAAACCGTTTTGAGGGGCGGTGTGGCCAGGGCCGCTGGGTTTGCGCCCGGCGATGAGTGGCTGGGCATCGAGGTGCCTGCTGGCAAAGGCCGCAAGGCCAGCGCCTGGCGGCTGAACCGCTTGGACGAACTGCCCCTTTACGCGGGCACCGCAACGCAAGTGACGGCCCTGGTGTCACGCGATCGGCAATTGCTGCGCCTGCCACTGTCCTTGAAACAACTCGACAAGGTCACCACCGCACGGCTGGTGTTGAGCCAGCCTGAACCCGTCAAGCGCTGGCTCCAGGATTGAGCGCCCTTATTTAGGGCGCAAATCCACCACACGTTTGGCTTTGCCCTGGCTGCGCTCGACGCCGCCTTCGGCGTGCAATTCAACGCCGATGGAGGTCCCCACAAAGGTCTTCACATCGTGCTGCAATTGGCGCGCTGCGGCCTTGGCCGCCTCGCTTTGCGGGTCCACGCCAGGGCGTGTTTCCACGCGCACCGACAAACTGTCCAGCGGGCCTTCACGGGTCAGCACGCACTGGTAGTGCGGCGCCAGCTCGGCACGTTTCAAAATGTACTCTTCGATTTGCGAAGGGAACACGTTGACGCCGCGCACGATCATCATGTCGTCGCTGCGGCCGGTGATTTTTTCCATGCGCCGCATGGTGCGGGCTGTGCCCGGCAACAAGCGTGTGAGGTCGCGCGTGCGGTAGCGAATGATGGGCAAGGCCTCCTTGGTCAGGCTGGTGAACACCAACTCGCCCATCTCGCCATCGGCCACTGGCTCACCCGTTTCGGGGTGGATGATTTCCGGGTAAAAATGGTCTTCCCAAATCGTCGGGCCGTCTTGGGTTTCGGCGCATTCACTGGCCACGCCCGGGCCCATGACTTCGCTCAGGCCATAAATGTCAACCGCCGTGATGCCCGCGCGCTTTTCAATCGCACGGCGCATGTCATTGGTCCAGGGCTCGGCGCCAAAAATGCCAATGCGCAAGCTTGACGCGGCGGGGTCCAGGCCTTGGCGCTCAAACTCATCGGCAATCGCCAGCATGTAGCTGGGCGTGACCATGATGATGTCGGGCCGGAAGTCTTGAATCAGTTGCACCTGGCGCTCGGTTTGCCCGCCACCAAAAGGCACGACGGTCAGGCCCAGTTTTTCTGCGCCATAGTGCGCGCCCAGGCCGCCGGTGAACAAACCGTAGCCATAGCTCACATGCACCATGTCGCCACGACGCGCGCCCGCAGCACGAATGCTGCGCGCCACCACGTTGGACCACACGTCAATGTCGTTTTGGGTGTAGCCCACCACCGTGGGCTTGCCGGTGGTGCCGCTCGATGCATGAATGCGCACCACTTGGTCGCGCGGCACGGCGAACATGCCAAACGGGTAGTTGTCGCGCAGGTCGGCCTTGGAGGTGAACGGAAACTTGGCCAAATCGGCCAGCGAACGGCAGTCGCTGGGGTGCACGCCCGCAGCTTCAAATTTGGCGCGGTAAACCGGCGAGTTGGCATACGCATGGTGCAGCGTGGCCTGCAAGCGCTTGAGTTGCAAAGCGCGCAGCTCGTCGACGCTGCACTTTTCTATCGGTTCGAGTGGCAGTGAGGTGTTCATTCTGGAAAGACCGTCCCTTGAATTTGCGCACTCTTGCCACGGAACACGGCGACCACCTCGCCGCGCTGGTTGGTCACGCGCATGTCGTAAATGCCGTGGCGGCCTGACAGCACCTGCTCTTGCGCCTCGCAAGTGAGCACATCGCCTTCGTGCGCGGGCTTCAAGAATTCAATGCTGCAACCCGCGGCCACGGCGCTCTTGTTGTAACTGTTGCAGGCAAAGGCAAAGGTGGAATCGGCCAGCGTGAAGATGAAGCCGCCATGGCAAATTTGGTGACCATTCAAGTGCAAGGCCTTCACCGCCATGCGGATCTTGGCGCGCCCCGGCTCCACCGACAGCAACTCCATGCCCATGGTGTCCTTGGACGCAATGTCCACGGCGAACATGGTCTCGCCGACTTTGCGTGCCCGCTCTTGTGCATCCATGGCTCACTCTCCCTTGAATTGCGCGGGGCGTTTTTCCAGGAAGGCCATGACGCCTTCAAAATAATCATGGGTCTTGCCCAAGGCCGACTGGGCATCCCGCTCGGCATCGAGGTGTTGGTCCAGCGTGCGCTGTCCGGCGTCGCGCAGCAGATGGCGTGTGGCCACCAGCGCTTGGGTGGGCATCACCGCCAGGCGCTCGGCCATGGCCAGGGCGGCAGCAACGCAATCGTCGGCCACGTCCCAGATCATGCCCCACTCTTTGGCTTGCTGCGCCCCCAGCTTGTCGCCAGTCATGGCCAAGGTCATGGCGCGTGCCAGGCCCAGGCGCTCCACCAAGAGCCAACTGCCGCCTGCATCGGGAATCAGGCCAATTTTGCTGAAGGCCTGAATGAAGCTCGCGCCCGGTGCGGCAATGGCAATGTCGCAGGCCATGGCAAGGGATGCACCCGCACCCGCGGCCACGCCATTCACGGCGGCAATGACCGGCATGCGCAAGGCTTGCAAGCGCCGCGTCGTGGGGTTGAACGAGCGCTGAATGACGGGGCCCGGATCGGCCCGTTGAATGCGGTCGGGTCCGTCGCTGAAATCAAACTCAGACAGGTCGGCACCTGCACAAAAACCACGGCCCGCGCCCGTGATGACCATGGCACGGATGGCTTTGTTGGCTTCGGCTTTGTCCAGCAGTGCCCACAAGGTGCTGTGCATCTCATGGTTCAAACTGTTCAAAGCTGAAGGACGGTTGAGGGTGACGAGGGCCACAGCCCCTCGCTCTTCGTACAAAACGCTGCTTTCGCTCATGCGGATCTCCTGGCTAAGCCCCAATTTAACATTCACCGACCAATCGGTTGGTCAATGTTTTCCCTTGGTTATAGTTGCATCTGGAACAACACACTTTACAGCCAGAGGAAACACCATGAGCTATGAATTTATCCAGGTTCGCACCGAGGCGGACAAAGTGGGCGTGATCACCCTGAACCGTCCCAAGCAGTTGAACGCCCTCAACCCCGGCCTGATGGTGGAACTGGGCACCGCCCTGAAAGCCTTCGACAGCGACCCCGCCATTGGCTGCATGATCATCACCGGCAGCGAAAAATCCTTTGCGGCGGGTGCCGACATTGGCGTCATGGCCAACTACGGCTTTTCAGATGTCTACCGCGAGGACTACATCACCCGCGACTGGGAAACCATTCGCAGCGTGCGCAAGCCCGTGATCGCCGCGGTCAGCGGCTTCGCCCTGGGCGGCGGCTGCGAATTGGCCATGATGTGCGACTTCATCATTGCGGCCGAGAACGCCCGCTTTGGCCAGCCTGAAATCAAGCTTGGCGTCATTCCTGGCGCCGGCGGCACCCAGCGACTGCCCCGCGCTGTGGGCAAAGCCAAGGCCATGGACCTGGCGCTCACAGGCCGCATGATGGACGTGACCGAAGCCGAGCGTGCGGGCCTGGTCAGCCGCGTGGTGCCGCTGGACAAGCTGATGGAAGAAACGCTGGCCGCCGCCTTGATGATTTGTGAGTACTCACAAATGGCCGTCTTGGCCGCCAAAGAATCGGTCAACCGCGCCTTTGAAAGCGGCCTGGCCGATGGCGTCATGTTCGAGCGCCGCCTGTTCCACGCCTTGTTTGCCACAGCCGACCAGAAGGAAGGCATGAACGCCTTTGTGGAGAAGCGCAAGCCCCAGTTCAAGAATGCTTGATCGGGGGTGCGGGGTTGTTTGAAATCCCGTTATAATGGAGAGCTCTGGCGCTTTAGCTCAGTCGGTTAGAGCGATGGAATCATAATCCACAGGTCCGCGGTTCGAATCCGTGAAGCGCCACCAAAACAGAAGCCCACAGCTGCATGCAACTGTGGGCTTTTTCTTTGATTGGCGCTAAAGTCTTTGCCATGAACATCACCTCGATTGCGCAACTCAGGGAACTTTACGGCCACCCTGGAGAGCGCGCCGTCAAAAAAGAGTTGCGGCATCTGGACAGGCACATGCAAGCCTTCATTGCGCTGTCGCCTTTCGTGGTGCTCTCCAGCAGCGATATCCATCACCAACTGGATGCCTCACCGCGTGGTGGCGCACCGGGTTTTGTGAAGGTACACAACGAAACCACCCTCTGGCTGCCCGATGCCCCTGGCAACAACCGCTTGGACACGCTAGAAAATGTGGTGTCCACAGGTCGGCTGGGCTTGCTGTTTTTCATTCCCGGCGTGGATGAAATGCTGCGTGTGCAAGGGCGCGCATCGTTGACCACCTCGCCAGATGTCTTGAAGGCTTTTTCGGACACATCGCGCCCGCCCAAATTGGTCATCGACGTCGCCTTAGAAAGCGCCTACCTCCACTGCGCCAAAGCCATGATGCGGTCCAAGCTCTGGAGCCCGGACAGCAAGGTCGAGCGCAGCGTGCTGCCCACCATGGGCGAGATGATCAAGGAACAAGCGCAATTGAGCGAGCCCGCCGAAAGCCAGGCCGAGATGCTGCGCCGCTATGCCGACAGCCTGTAAGCCCTCAGTCCTTCAACAAGCGGCGCAACACTTTGCCTGAACCCGTGGCGGGCAAGGCGTCAATGAATTCAATCGCGCGCGGCACTTTATAGTTGGCCATGTTCTCGCGCGACCAGGCGGTCAAGGCCTGAGCGTCCACCGAGGCCTCGGGCTTGCGCACAATGAAGGCCTTGACCACCTCCCCCTTCTCGGGGTCGGGGATGCCAATGACCGCCGCCTGGGCCACGGCCGGGTGCTTGATCAACAGCAACTCCACCTCTTCGGGAAACACCGAATAACCGGACACCTTGATCATTTCCTTGAAACGGCCCATGAAGGTCAGGTAACCGTCGGCGTCCATCTTGCCCATGTCGCCGGTGTACACCCAGCCGTCTTTCAAAGCCTTGGCGGTGGCCTCTGGCTTGTTCCAATAGCCTTTGAAAACGCCCTTGTTCTTCAAAATGATTTCGCCAGGCTCGCCCACAGGTTTGTCGACACCGGTGTCCGGGTCGATGATGCGGATCTGATTGCCGGGGACGGCAATGCCATGCGTTCCCCAGCGAATCGCATGGTTGGGCATGTAAGTGTCCATGGTGTGGGTTTCGCTCAAGCCATACGCGGCTTCCATGGACTCGCAGTTGGGCGCAAAGCTGCGCCACTGCTGTGCCAGGGTCTCGGTGAAGGCAATGCCAAAGCTGGTGACGGTGTTCTCGCGCAGCGAGCTCAAATCGAAGCTGCGCGCCGAGGGCACGGCCATCACCGCCACGTTCATGGGCGCGATGCTGTACCACCAGGTCACTCGATGGCGCTCGATGGCTTGCAAAACGGTCAGGGGGTCAAAGCGGTGCAACAACACCGTGGTGGCGCCCGACAGCATCGGAATGTTGACGCCCATCAGCATGCCGGCAATGTGGTACAGCGGCGCAATGGCCAGCAGCACATCGTCCGTCGCAATGCCTTTGGTGCTGACCGACACATCGGTTTTGTACAAGGCGTTGCGAAAGCTCAGCATGGCGCCTTTGGGCAAACCTGTGGTGCCGGAGGTGTAGGTCATCAAGGCCACATCATTGTCCATGTCGATGGCGACGCTGGGGGGCTTGGCGCCGCTGCGCGTGACCGCCAGGAAATCCTCCAGCCCGTCGGGCATGGCGTGAGGCGCGGCTTGGGCGGCGAGCAGATCGGGCGGAACATCGAGCGTGGGCTGCTCAGGCAAAAGATCGGCATAGCGCACCACAAACACATGCTGCAGCGCGGTTTTGTCACGCACTTTGTCCACCACCGGTAGCAAGTTGTCGGCCGCCACGATGATGCGTGCCTGCAAGTCGGTCAACTGGTATTCGAGCTCGTGCTCTTTGTTCAATGGCCCGCAAGGGCACACAATGGCGCCCAACTTCTGAATGCCATAGTGGGCCATGATGTACTGCGGGCAGTTGTTCATGAACAAGGCCACCGGCTCGCCTTTGCGCACGCCCAGGGCTGCCAGGCGTGCGGCAAAGGCATCGCTGGCACGGTCCAGCTCGGCAAAGCTCAAAGCTGCGCCATACCAAAGGTAAGCGGGCTTGTCAGGCGTGCGCTGTGCATGCGCGCGCAAGTGTTCATGCAGGGGCGCATCCAACAAAGGCAAAGGCAGGTTCGACATGGGCTTCTCCTGAAGTGGGCTCACTGCGCCAGAAAACCACCATCCACCGGCAGCGTGTGGCCAGTGATCATTTTGGCGGCATCGCTGCACAAGAACAGGATGGGGCCCACCACATCTTCTGTGTCCGCCAGCCGCGAGAGTGGGGTCATGGCCTCAATGCGCTGGACCAAGTCTTCTTGTGCCAACAAGGGCTTGATGAAGTCTGTGCGCACCCAGGTGGGGGCAATCGCATTCACACGCACTTTGGCGCCGGCCCACTCCACGGCCAAGGCACGCGTCAAATTGACCACCGCCCCCTTGGTCGACTGGTAGGAAATATTGGGGTACAAACCGCCCCCCGACAAACCCATGATGGAGGCGGTGTTGACCATGCAGCCACTTTGCTGTGGGACCATGAAGCGCGCTGCCGCCCGCGCACAAATGAACACGCCCGTCAGGTTGACATCCAGCACTTTCTGCCAGTCGGCCAAGGACAGTTCCAGGGTGGGACGCCGTATGGCAATGCCCGCGTTGTTGACCAAGATGTCGATGCGGCCACAACTGTCGTGAAACGATTGCATGGCCGCCTCGACCTGCGACTCCTGCGTCACATCCACCGTGTAAGGCCAGGCTGCGCCGCCCTGCGCTTGAATTCGCTCGCAGGTGGCTTTAGCCGCTTGGCCATCGTGATCGAACACCGCCACCTTGGCGCCCGCCAAGGCCAGCGCCAAGGCCACGCCTTGGCCAATGCCATTGCCACCACCGGTCACCACCGCGGTCTTGCCATGAAAATCAAACACATGCGCCGGTTGAAATGAAGCCGTCATGACCGAAATCCTTTGGAAGCTGAAGGGTGTCGCAAAATTCTAGGCGCCCGTGCCTGCCCACGCTGAACCCAGTGTGACAGTCGCTGTGAAATAATGTTTTGAGATGCAAAGGCCGACGCTCCATGACCGAATTTCAACTTGAAGGCGCACCCAATTTCCGGGATTTAGGTGGCTATGCAAACCGCTATGGCCAGCGCATTCGCGCTGGCAAGCTGTTTCGCTCGGACCATTTGGGTCAATTGACGCCGTCTGACATCCGCTTTTTGCACGACAGCTTTGGCGCACCTTGGCGTGTGCTGGACTTTCGCGGTGTGCAAGAACGCAGCACCGCTCCCTGCCAACTGCCCAATGCGCAAGTGCATGCGCTGTCGATCGAGCCCACGATTGTGCAAAAGATCACCGATCTTCTGGCGCAAGCCCACACCGTCTCCCACGAAGAAACCGTGCGACTGATGCAAGACACCTACCGTGGGTTTGTCCGGCACAACACGCACCGCTATGCCGAATTTTTTCAGCACCTGTTGGCGGATGCCGATGCCCCCCTGGTCTTTCACTGCACAGCGGGCAAGGACCGCACCGGGTTCGCGGCCGCCTTGTTGCTGCATGCTTTGGACATCCCTTCGGAGGTCATCTGGCAAGACTACCTGACGACCAATGCGCGTTTAAAAAATCGCCCTTTGTCCGGCCTGTTGCCTGAGCCTATTGCGCATGTGCTGCATGCCGTGCAGACGGCGTTCTTGCAGGCCTCGTTTGAAACGGTAGAACAGGACCATGGCGGCCTGACGGCCTATTTGGAAACCCAGTTGGGGCTGTCCGCCAGCGCCCGCCAACAATTGCAGCGTCTCTATTTGGATTGAACACTTGTTTCAGCAACGTCTTTGAGGAACACCACCATGTCACAAGCCACACCAAGTTTCAAAATTTGCTGGGAAGACTTTCATGTCGGCGATGTCAGGGTCATGGGCTCACACACTGTCACAGAAGCCGAAATAGTGGACTTCGCCCGACAGTTCGATCCCCAGCGGTTTCATGTGGATGCTGCCCAAGCTGAAAAAACCATTTACAAAGGCTTGATCGCCAGCGGCTGGCACACCTGTGGCCTCATCTTTCGAATGGCCTGCGATGGCTTCTTGTTGGCGTCTTCCAGCATGGGCTCGCCCGGCTTGGACAATGTGCGCTGGCTCAAGCCCGTGCGCCCGGGCGACACGCTGCGCACCCGCATCGAAATCCTGGAAACACGGCCCATGGCCAGCAAGCCCGACCTGGGCATGGTGAAAGTGCGCTGGGAAGGCTTGAATCAGCGCGACGAGGTGGTGGTCAGCATGGAGAACTGGGGGATGTTTGGTCGGCGGCAGCATTGATCCAAAAATCAACCACCACCTCCTCCAGATTGTCGCCAGGGCCGATGCGGTCCAGTGCCATGAAATTCAGCGGTTGGTCCAATGCAACGATGGGCAAATGCCAAATACCTTTTCGGTAATTGACGCCTTGATCGCCGGGCACCACAAAAGCGCACACGCGTTCAGTATCCAAAGCGCCGGCAGGCGCCACCGCCACCAGGTAGCGCTGACTGGGGTCCATGGTCATCGGGTAAAAGATTTGCGAACCCAGGGGATGACACTCCATCACCTGCACATGAAAAGGCAGGCTGGAGGCGGTGCACGCATAAACGCTGAAGCCCACGCGCCCATGCATGTCCGCACAATCGATGGCTGACGCAAGATCGTGGTAACGCGTTGCCCGGCCTTGATTGCAAGCGAAGTTTGGAACGTTCTGCAAAGACAGCAACTCACCATAGGCCGCAAACGATGGGGCCGTGATGGGTTGGGCAACAACCGTCTTTTTCATTGCAGCGGTGGTCAGCCCTTCTTGGGCTCCTGATGCCCACCAAACTGCTTGCGCATGGCCGACAGCGTCTTGTCGGCAAAGCTGCTGTCCTGGCGCGAACGAAAGCGCGCAAACAAGGCGGCTGAGAGCACCGGCACGGGCACGGCTTCTTCAATCGCGGCGTTCAAGGTCCATCGACCCTCACCAGAATCTTGCACATGGCCAGAATAGCCCTCGAGTTGCGGGTCTTCGGCCAAGGCAATGGCCGTCAAGTCGAGCAGCCAGGATGACACCACGCTGCCACGTCGCCACAACTCGGTGATGTCGGCCAGATCGAGTTGATAGCGGCGATCTTCCGGAATGCAATCTTGTCCCGCACCGCGCAGCAAATCCATGCCTTCGGCAAAGGCTTGCATCAGGCCATATTCGATGCCGTTGTGAATCATCTTCACAAAATGGCCGGAGCCCGCAGGCCCGGTGTACAAATAGCCTTGCTCGGCCGTGGACACCTTGCCCTCGCGACCTGGCGTCTTGGGAATGCTGCCCTCCCCCGGTGCCAGCGCGCGAAAAATCGGGTCGAGGTGGGTCGCCGCTGAACGGTCGCCCCCCATCATCATGCAATAGCCACGCTCCAGACCCCAGACACCGCCGCTGGTGCCCACATCAAGGTAGCGAATGCCTTTGGCTTTGAGCATCTGCGCATGGCGAACATCGTCCTGAAAATTCGAGTTGCCCCCATCGATCACGATGTCTTCGGGCGACAACAAGTCAGCCAAGGCATGAATCGTGGAGGCGGTGATCTCGCCTGCGGGCAACATCACCCAGACCGCACGCGGTGCAGCCAGTTGGGCCACCAAGCTCTGCAAATCCTGGCTGGGCGTGGCGCCCTCGCTGGCCAGTTGCGCCACGCTCTCGGGGTTGGCGTCGTACACCACGGTGGTATGGCCATGGCGCATCAGGCGCCGCACGATGTTGCCGCCCATGCGGCCCAAGCCAATCATTCCTAATTGCACGGTATTTCCTTCAAAGAACTTTCTTTTTCAAGACCCGCACTATAAAGGTTCTCAGTTCAGCTTGACCCCGGTGTCGTTCACCACGGTGCGCCACTTGACCATCTCGCCAGCAATGAACTTGGCAAACTCCTCGGAAGTGTTGCCCACAGGCATGGCACCCTGCTCCAGGTACAGTTTTTCAAAGTCTGGCTGCTTCAAGATGGCCGTCACATGCCGTTGCAACAACTCCACCACCGGCTTGGGCGTGGCACCTGGGGCAAACAAACCAAACCAGGCAGACGACTCATAGTTGGGCAAACCCGCCTCGGCCATGGTGGGAATCTCGGGCGCGCCCGGCCAGCGCTTGGTGGTGGTCACCGCCAAGGCGCGAACCTTGCCGCTGCGGATGTGCTGAATGGATGAAGGCAGGTTGTCAAACGCAATCGGCACCTGCCCACCGATCAGGTCCACCAACATGGGTGCGCCACCTTTGTAGGGCACATGCACCATGTCAATTTTGGCCAGGCTCTTGAGCAGTTCACCGCTCATGTGCGGCGAGCCGCCCAGACTGGTCGAGCCAAAATTCAACTCGCCCGGCTTGCTGCGTGCCATTTGAATCAGCTCAGACAGTGACTTGAAGGGCGAGGCCACATTGGCCAGCAAAACATTGGGCGTCATGGCCGCCAGCGAGATCGGCGCAAAGTCTTTCAAGGGGTCATAAGGCGGCGGATTTTGCACCGCCGGCAAGATGCCATGACTGGCAATCGAGCCGAACACCAAGGTGTAGCCATCGGCCGCCGACTTGGCCACCACCTGCGAGCCAATCACGCCACCCGCACCGGCTCGGTTGTCAATCAGCACCGGTTGATTCAGCCGCTCCGACAAACGCGGGGCCAGCGAGCGTGCCAGCAAATCGGTGGTGCCGCCAGGCGGGTAAGGCACGATGATCTTGATGGGCTTGTCCGGGTACTGCGCATGCGCCAGCAGGCTGAAGCCTGCAGCCAAAAACACCAAAGCCCAACGTCGAATGGATGGCAACATGTCAATCTCCTTGTTTTAACGGGGTAACAACTGATTTTTCTGCATGCGCTCCAACCAATCATGCAAAGAATCTTCGGTGTCCATGCACCCATGGAACCCATGCTGATGCAGCTTGATGGGGCTCAGCACCGAATTGGCCGGATGCGTCAAGCCATAACCGAAAGCGCGGTCGGTGAACTCCCATGAGCTGCCAACCAATTGCGCCAGCGTCAACGGCCGCAAGCCATGGCGTTTCACGATGCGCTGCCACACCTCTTCGCGCTGGGGCATGACGGTGCGCATTTCTAGCGGCACATCGTCCCCGCGCGCCATGCCAAAGCGCTGCGCCACCGAGCCCCAAATGTCATGCCACACCAGCATGTCGCCATTGACCACGTTGTAGGTTTCATTGGCCGCCACTTCATGGGTGGCCACAAAGTGGGCGGCCTGGGCAATCAGTCGGCTGTCGCTGGCGGCATTGATGTAACGCCCACCGCCCGGGAAATGCAGGGGTTGACCCATCTCGCGCAGCACAGCAGCGTAAGCCCCAACCGCCCCCACGATGTTCATCGGGCTGGACACCGCATAGCCGAACACCAGTTGCGGGCGCAGCACAGAAAATGTCCAGCCGGCATGTGGCTGGCGTGCGCGCAACATGTCCTCTTGCAGCCAATAAAAGTTCTCGTGCTGGTGCCGCGGCGAACGCTCTTTGGCCGGCACGGGCGCCGGCTCGACGTGACCGCCATAGGCCTTGGTGCCCTGCAGGATGGTGATGTGACGCAGGCCTTTGGCTTGCGGCGTCAGCGCATCGAGCAAATTGCGCAGCATGGCCTCGTTGGTTTGCATCTGCCGTGGGTCACGCCAGCCGGCCACCAACTCCGGCAATTCAAACAGCGCTGCAAACAAGACATGGGTGACGTGCCCCAAATTGGCTGCTGCAGACTGGCAGGCTTGCGCATCGCACAAATCCACCGGCACATGCTGAACGCCTTCGGGCAAATCAAAAGGCCGACGCGACAAGGCCAGCACTTGCCAATCAGGCAACGCGGCAAAGTACTCGGTCGCAGCCTTGCCGACCACGCCACTCGCTCCGGCGATGAGGATGGTGTGTTTTTTGGCAGCCATTCAGATCTCCTCAAGCGTGGGCTTTGAGCAAATGTTGCCCGTGCAGTTTGGGCACCAAGGTATCGGGCACATCGATTTCGAAGCCCAGGATCGCTGCGGACAAGGCCTTGCCATAGTTGTCCAGGCACAGGCTGCGCGACACGCCACCGCCCAAGGCGCCATGGCAGACAAAGTTCATGGCCTCGATGTTGTCGACCTCATAGCGCAACACCTCGCCGCGAATGGCCTCGCCATAAAACGCCTTGAAGCGCTCGGCGGTCAGCTGCGCCTTGAGCAGCGGGTAAAACTCGGGCTCGAAGGCAAACACCGCAATGTTGGAGGTGTCGCTCTTGTCACCTGAACGGGCATGGGCCACGTGTTGAAGTTGAACTTTCATGATCAGCTTTCAAAGTAACGAACAGAGGCCGGCACTTTCTCGCGCGGCACCAAGGAAGACCAGACGCCAATGACTTCGCGCGTGCGGTCTGCATGGGGCACGCGTTTGCCGGTGTGGCCAATGCCGGAAACGGCCATGCCATCCACCTCGCGGCCCACCTTGACGGCTTGCTCGCGGGTGCGGGTGCGGGCCGCGACACGCACCGCAATCTCATAAGGCTCGGGCGCATGGGCCGGCGTAGCGGCACCATGAATGGCATTGAGCCCGAGGAAATCGATGCGAATGTCGTCGGCCTCCAGGCCCACGATGCGGAAGCGCTCGGTCAAAATTTTCTTGGCCAACTCAGCACGCCGCAGGGCGCCAGGACCGGCATAGAAAAACATGTCTTCGCCAATGAAGCCTTCGGTGCAGCCGATGGACACTTTCAATGTCGCGGGACGCGGCTTGCCGCCAATCTTGGACACTTTGACGCGGTTGACGCCCACTTGTTCCAATTGGGCGGTGGTGAAGTCCACCACCACATCCGGGGTCAGGTAGTTGGCGGGGTCGTGCACTTCGTACAGCATTTGCTCTTTGACCGTCTGCAGGTTGATGGCGCCACCGGTGCCTGCCACCTTGCACAGCGTGGCCGTGCCATCGGGTTCCACTTCGGCAATCGGGAAGCCAAAGTTCCAGGGCTCGGGCACATCCTTGAATCCCGGGTCCGAGAAATAACCGCCGGTCACTTGCGCACCACACTCCATCAAATGGCCAATGCCCATGCCCTGCCCCAGACGGGCCGCATCCATGGGGTCCCAGTCAAACTCATGCATCATGGGCGCCATGAAAATCGACGGGTCGGCCACACGCCCTGTCACCACAATGTGCGCACCGGCAGCCAAAGCTTGTGCAATCGGCTCGGCGCCCAGGTAAACCTCGGCAGAAATCAGGTTGTCTGCCAAGCTCGCAGTGGGTTTACCGTTTTCCAGAATGCGGTCTGTCATCGACAACACCTTGTCAGTGATCAGGCTGCCGTTGACCGACGCCACCTTGACGCCCTTGTAGCCCATCGTCTGCAACCAGTGCACGATGCGTTGTGCAGCACCATCCGGATTGATCCAGCCCTGGTTGCTGATGATCTTCGTGCCCTGGCGCATACACCCCGGCAACACGGCTTTCATGCGATCGTCCAGGTAAGTGTCATAGCCTTCGAACGTGGGGTCGCGGCGTGCACGCACTTGGGCGGCCGACACCGTGGCTTCGGCCATGGTTTCAAAGCACAAATAATCCAGCTGGCCTTCATCGGCATTCCTCTTGGCAGGCTCGACCCGGTCGCCCCACCAGGCCGACCCTGCACCAATGCGTATTTTGTCTTTCATGCCTCTTCCTTTCGGTAAATCACGGCATCCAACGCGGCACAGCCCTGTCCTTGGGCGCGCACCATCACGGGGTTGATGTCGAGTTGGCAGATGCCCGCTTTCGGGTCCAGCATGAGTTGCCCCACAGCCACGGCCGCCTGGCAGAAGGCCGGCACATCCCATGCGGGCTCACCGCGCACACCGGCCATCAGGGGGGCGACGCGCAATCGGCGCAAGGCAGCGGCCACTTGGTCTGTGCTGAAGGGAGGCAACATGACCTGCGCGTCCGGCATGGCTTCCACATACTTGCCACCGTCGCCCACCAGCACCACCGGACCAAACACGGGGTCGATGCGCGCGCCAATCATCAATTCGCGCTGGCCCTTGAGCTGCTCGGCCACGATCACGCCGGTGAGCTTGACCTTGGCCGCATTGGCTGAAGCGTGCATGGCACGGAAAGCCTCCCGCAGCGCGGCTTCATCGCGCACACCCAAGCGCACCAGGCCCAGCTCTGATTTGTGCGAGGCATCCGCAGTGCAACCCTTGACCACCACGACCTCGCACCCCAGCGACTGGTAAGCGGCCACCGCCTCGTCTTCGCTCTGGCACAAGCGGAGCGGCACCACCGGGACACCGTGTTGGGCCAACCAAGAAAGGCTGTTGGCCTCGTCCAGCAATTGGCCATCGCCCTGTGGCACCACGGGCGGTTTGATCTGCGGCTGTCGGGCTTTGGCGTCGGCCATCCACTCGGCATGCGTGAGGTACAGGCCCAAGGCGCGCACGGCTTCGCCTTCGGTCGGGTACACCACCAGGCCATTGGCCTTGAATTGCGCCGCGATGTTGGCCTGCGGTGCGGCCACCACCAAGGGCTTGCCGGTTTGCTGCGCGAACTGGTGCGCATCTGAAGAGAAAGCGTTCACGTCATAGCCGGCCCCCGCCACGGCAATGCCAATCAAGAAGGCATCTGCCGCCGGGTCTTTGGCAATCGGCGGAAGGATTGCGCCAAACAAACGGCTGTTGGAAAGCAAGGCAGCGGTGATGTCCACCGGGTTGGTCACGGTGGCGAAACCCGGCAGAATGGTTTTCAGTTCTGCCTGGGTTTGCGCTTGCAAAGGTTCCAGCGGCATGTTCTCCTGGGTGGCAGCGTCGGCCGTCATCACGCACACTGCGCCGGAGTTGCTGATGGCCACCAGGCGACGCCCCTTGGGACGCCAGCCTTGCAGGTACAAGGGTGCGGAGTCGACCAAATCCACCATGGACTGGGCGCGCAAAATGCCATGCTCTTGCAAGAAGGCATCGACCGTTCGGTCCTCGTTGGCCAAGGCACCCGTATGCGACTGCGCGGCTTGCTGGCCAGCGGCCGTGCGCCCCGACTTCAGCACCACCATGGGCAAATCGCGGTCACGCGCAATGCGCGCCGCTTCGGCCAGATGCCATGGATCCGGAATGCCCTCAAGGTACAGCAGCAAGAGTTTCAGCGCCGGGTCTTCGGCCACCACGGTGGCCAACTCGCACACCGTCACATCGCAGTCGTTGCCGGTGGCATGCGAATGCCGAACGCCCATGCCGCGGGCGCGCAGCAAGCCATAGGGAATCACGCTCATGGCGCCGCTTTGGCTGATGATGCCAATCGGGCCATCGGCCGGTGCCACCTCGGTGAACATGGTGGAGAAACTGGCCACCGCGCCCGTGCCAAAGTTCGCCAGCCCTTGTGAGTTGGGCCCGACGATGCGCATGCCATGCGCATGGGCACTGGCGCGCATTGCTTGCTCTTGCAATTTGCCAGCCGCGTGGCTTTCCCCGAAGCCAGAGCTCATCACAATGCTCAGCGACACGCCCGCTTTGGCGCACTCGTCGACCGCTGCCACCGCCAAGTCGCCGGGAACGGCAATGATGGCCACGTCAGGCACTTCGGGCAAAGCCTGAAAACTGGCAAAGCTGTGAAAGCCTTGCACTTCGCTGCGGGCCGGGTTGATGGGGTACACCTTGCCCTGAAAGCCAAAACGCGACAAATAGGCCAAGGGCCGACCGCCAATCTTGTTGGCATTGTCAGAGGCGCCGATCACGGCAATGGAACGGGGGGCCAGCGCCACCCGCAGGGCAGCACGAGGATCAAGCGACATGGTCATCTTTCAAAAAATAAGGAACAGCACGGCCAGCGATCTGGCGCACTTCGCAATGCACGGCGTCGCCAATGGCCACGCCCGGCTGGGCATGGCCCATCACGCGAAAGCCCTCGGCCATGTCGACCAACACCATTTGGTAAGGCACGATGGCGCGAAACTCATCACTGGGGGCGCGATGTACCAGGGTGGTGGCATGCACCACGCCACCACCCGAGGCTTGGCGTGTGGTCGGCTCGGTGTGGCCGCAGGCCGGGCAAAAGTCGCGCTCGAAGTACCACAGGTGGTGGCAACTCGGGCATTGCTGGCAGTGCAAGGCCGTGCCGCCGCGCGTCCAGTCCAGGGTTTCGCTCATACGGCCTCCAACACAACGCTGACATGCGAGGACAACACACCGCCATCGGCATGCAACAAAGACACACCGGCTTGCCGCGCCTGTCGCGCGCCTGCACGGCCGGTCATTTGCAAATGGGTTTCGGCCAAATGGGCCATCGCACCGGCCACGCCGCAATGGCCATAGGAGAGCAAGCCGCCATGCAGGTTCAAAGGCACTTTGCCGTTCAACCCAAAGTGGCCTTCGCGGGCCAAATGACCCGCTTGGCCGCGCGGGGCCAAGCCAATTTCTTCCAGCAGCATGGTCAGGGTGATGGTGAAGCTGTCGTAAATGGCGGCATATTCGACCTCGTCCAAACGACGGCCCGCATCCGCCAAGGCGCGCTGCGTGCAACGGCCCGCGCCAAAGTCGCTGAGCGTGGTCATGGCGCTGATGTGTTGCGCATTGTGCTGTTGGCTCGCACCGCTGATTTTGATGGGATGGTCGCCCAAAGGATCGGCCGAGATGACCACCGCACAGCCGCCATCGGCCACCGAGCAACAGTCCAGCATTTTCAAAGGCGTGGCAATCGGCCGCGAGGCCAACACCTCGTCCTCGGTGATGGGCTTGCTGAATTGCGCGCCGGGATGGCGCGCGGCATGCTCGCGCATCAGCACGGCCAGCGCAGAGAAGTCGCGCTCGGTGCTGCCAAAGGTGTGCATGTAACGTGACGCGACCAAGCCGTAATAGGCGGGGATGGTGGCGCCCAAAGGGACCTCGTAGGTGGGATGCCCGACCTGCGCCAGCACCTGAATGGCAGAGTCACGACTCTGGCCCGTCATGCGGTTCTCACCGCCCACCACCAGAATGCGCTTGGCGGCACCCGACAACACCAGTTGGCGCGCCAGCATCACCAAGCCCATGCCGGTGGCTCCGCCCATTTGCAAGGTGTGGGCATAGTGCGGCTGAATGCCGAAATGCTCGGCAAAGACCGTGGCCAGCATCAGGTGCGGCAGCGTTGTCGAGTAGCCGCAAATCAGGCCGTCGATGTCACCGCGCGCCAAGCCTGCGTCATTCAAAGCTTGCGCGCTGGCCTGGCTCATCAAGTCCAGGGTGGTCTGGCCCTCGTGTCGCCCGTAAGCGGTCAGGCCACTGCCTACCAAATAAGTCATGCCATTTCTCCCAAGACTTGAGCTACCGAAAGCTCGGTAGCATCTTAGTCTTCAGAGTTTGGCGAGGGCTGGAACAAAGGCGACTGAAAAAGCCAGACTTAATCCAGCTTGATGCCCAAATCCACCGCCAGCTTGATCCACACCGGGACATCGCGCGCCCAGTCTGCGCGCGTGCCTTCCAGATTCTTGGGCTTGTTGGGAATGGCAAACGCCTCGCGCAGCTGCGCAGCGCGCTGGGTGTTCGCGCCATCCACCGCAATCTGCGACAGCGCCTGAAGAATCGGCTCCGGTGTGCCGGCGGGCGCCATCAAGGGCAGCCCCCCTTCCAGGCCCACCAGCTTGGGGTCAATGCCTTGCTCCAACAGCGTGGGCACATCGGGCAGTTTCGGCGAGCGGTAAGGACCGGTGACGCCAATGGGCCGCACACCCCGGCCTTGAACCGTGGCGAAGGCCTGGTAGCTGCCAATGGCGATTTGCGTCTGTCCCGACACCAAGTCCACCCACATGGGCGATTCACCGCGGTAATGCACGGCCACGATCTTGGTGCCGTCGTTGCGGTTCACCTGGTCGGCCACCATGTGCGGGTAAGAGCCCGGCGCATAGGTCCCCATGGAGGCGGGGTTCTGCTTGGCGTATTGAATGAACTCTTTCATGTTGGTGACAGACAGCTTCTCAGGCACACCTGCCACCAAAGGGCCCGAAGGAAAAACGGCGATGGGCACCAAATCCTTGTCGAGGTTGTAGGGCAACTTGGAATACAGCACCCGGTTTTGCCAGACCGTGCCCGATGTGGTCATCAGCAGGGTGTAACCATCGGGCGCCGACTTGGCCACCGTGTCAATGCCGATGATGGCACCCGCGCCCGGCTTGTTTTCGACCACCGCCGGCACTCCCAGCTTGGCCGTCAGTTGCTCGGCATACATGCGGGCATAGGCGTCGGTCAAGCCGCCCGGCGGGAAGGCCACCACGATCTTGATGGTCTTGTTGGGCCACGCCCCTGTTTGCGCGCCCACCGTGAACGCAGAGCAGCCAAGGGCCAAAACGGCGCCCAACACCACACGACGACGCATCGATGACAGAAAGCTTTGCATGAGGATGTCTCCAGTTGTTTGCGTCGAGCTTAAAGGGAAGCAATTTGCGAAACATCGGTGTTTTCGCCAACTGTCCTCGAAGCGACATACCGCGGGATTACCGCAGGTCGCGCAGGCTCGCAAGGCGCCTAAATTTGCAGTCTCAACTCAGGGATTTCAAATTCATGGCTTTCAAGTCTTCCAAAGCTCGCTCATTGCGCTTGCCGCCAGGAAGTTGCGACTGTCATTTTCATATTTTTGATCAGTCCCGCTATCCCTATGCCGCCGAGCGTGGCTACACACCGCCAGACGCCACCCTGGCCGACTACCAACAATTGCGAGACGACTGGGGCATCGACCGCGCCATCCTGGTCCACCCCAGTGTGTTTGGCTCAGACCACCAAAGCTTTGAAGCATTGCTCGGCGCCCACAGAGACTGGCTGCGCGGCGTGGCCGTGGCGTTCCCCCAAACCAGCGACGAACAGATCGCGCGCTGGCATACCCTGGGGTCACGCGGCTCGCGAATCAATGCCCTCAACGCTGGCGGCCCGGGCCTGAGTGCCATGCACACCCTGGTGGACAAAATTCGCCCGCATGGGTGGCATCTGCAATTGCTGATTGATTTGCAGCAAACACCTCATTTGCCCGAACAAGTGGCCGACCTGGGCGTTCAGGTGGTGGTGGACCACATGGGCCACCACCCGGTGCCTGAATTGCTGCAAAGCCCTGGCTTCACACGCCTGTGCAGCCTCTTGAAAGAAGGACGCGCCTGGGTGAAGCTTTCTGCACCCTACCGACTGTCGGGCGCACACCCCAGCTACACCGACCTGCGCCCGCTGGTCGATGCGCTGCTGCAAGCCAATCCGAAGCGCCTGGTCTGGGGAACAGACTGGCCTCACCCCGCCAGCCCTTTCCCTGTGCCTGAGGACGAACACCTCATGGCCCGCGTTTTTGACTGGTTGCCCGACGCCGCCCTGCGCCAACAAGTGCTGGTGGACAACCCCACCGCACTTTATTGGCAAGACACCCTCACCCCCTGACTTTTTCTGACCTTCTGGAGATATTCATGAAACGCAAAACCCTTTTATCCGCATTGATCGCCTCCCTTCTCTTGGGGCTGGGCGCCGGCGCGGTGCATGCCCAAAACAAAACCGTGATCAAGCTCGGCTGGACCACCACCGACGGTGCCCAAGACCCCTACGCCATTGCGGCGCGGGCCTTCAAATCCCATGTGGAAGCAGCGAGCAAAGGCAGCATCGAAGTTCAAATGTTCCCCAACCGCCAGCTCGGCGATGAAAAGCCCATGCTGGAAGGCCTGCGCTTTGGCACGGTGGATGCCTCCATCATGACCAATGCGGTCATGGCGCAAATAGAGCCGGGCTACCAGCTCAATGACTTGCCGTTCTTGTATGCCAGCGAGGCGCAGGCCCACAAAGTGCTCGATGGCAAAGTCGGTGCCGAGCTGGCCAGACGCCTGGAAACCAAGGGCATCATCACCTTGGCAGCGATGGAAGGCGGCTTTCGCAACATGATCAACAACAAGAAGCCGGTGCAAAACCCGGCCGATGTGAGCGGCGTGAAATACCGCGTGATGCAAAACCCGGTGTACATCGACATGTTCAATTCCATGGGCGGTTCTGCCGTGCCCATGGCCTGGGGCGAAACCTTCACGGCTGTGCAGCAAGGCACCATCGATGGCCTGGAAATCCCGCTGGCCGTGATCGACTCCAGCAAATACAACGAGGTCACCAAATACCTCTCTCTGACCAACCACACCTACTCGGTCATTTACTTGCTGGTGAGCAAGCGCACCATGGACAAGCTGACACCCGAGCAACGCAAAATCATGAGCGACTCGGCCAAACTCGCCCAGGCCGAGCAGCGCAAGGCCAGCGCAGAAAACAGCAAGCAGTTGGTCACCGCTTTGCAGGCCAAAGGCATGGCGGTCAACACCATCTCTGACCCTGCGGCCTTCCGCAAATCGGTGGCTCCGGTGTATGAAAAGTTCCGCCCCAGCATTGGCGCCGATTTGCTGAACATGGCGCTTGAGCAGGTCAAGTGATGGTCAAGCGCAGCATCACCCGCGTGTCCGATGGGCTGGTTCGCCTGGTCAACGTCTGCGTGGTCCTTTTGGCCAGCGTCATGTTGGCCGCCATTGGCTGGCAGGTGACGCTGCGCTACCTCTTCAACCGCCCGCCCTCCTGGACCGAAGAGCTGGCCTTGCTTTGTTTCACCTGGACCATGCTGCTCATGATGGCCCTGGGTGTGCGACAAGCCTTTCATGCCCGAATTGACCTGCTGCTGGACCGGCTTCCTGCACCCTGGGCGCAACGGCTGGAAAATGTGATCGGGTTGTTGACCCTGTTTTTCGGTGGCTATTTGGCCTTGGGCGGTTGGCGCTACATGGCCGAAACAGCCACCTCCACTTCGGCGGCCATCGCCTACCCCATCTACATGCTCCATGGCGCGGCACCGGTGTGCGGCGCACTGGTCGCCTGGTTTGCGCTGGAGTTGCTGGTGACCCAACCCCAGCGCCAGGACACGCCCTTACCGGAGCTTGCCAAATGAGCATCACGGCCTGGTTTTTGACCGTTGGCTTCGCTGCGCTGATGGTCTTGGGCGTCCCCTTTGTGTTTGCCATCGGCTTGAGTGTGGTGGCGGTGCTGATCGCCGTTGACATCCCCGACATCCTCTTGCCCCAAACCCTGATTGGCGGCACACAGTCGTTCAGCTTGTTGGGCATTCCCTTTTTCATGCTGGCCGGTGAGCTCATGACCGCGGGCGGCCTGTCGCGTCGTTTGATCGGTGTGGCCGACGTGTTTGTACGCCACTTGCCCGGCGGCATGGGCCATGTGACCATTTTGGCCGCGGTGATTTTCGCGGCCATCTCTGGCTCGGCCCCGGCCACCACAGCCGCCATTGGCGCCATCATGATTCCGGCCATGATCGAGCGTGGTTACGACGCGGGCTATGCCACCGCACTCTCTGTCTCGGCCGGTGTGCTGGCACCCCTGATTCCGCCCTCGATTGCCTTTGTGATTTGGGGCGTGATTGCCGAGCAATCGATTGCCAAACTTTTCTTGTCGGGCGTGGTGCCCGGCTTGGTGATGGCCGCAGCCCTGGTGGTGGTGGTGGCCTTGCGTGCCAAGCGCGACCAGTTGCCCCGACTGCCCCGCGCCAGCTGGTCTGAAATACGCACAGCGGTCAACGATGGCAAATGGGCTTTGCTCGCGCCGCTGATCGTTTTGGGCGGCATTTATGCTGGCGTGTTCACGCCCACCGAAGCGGCCGCCGTCGCTTGTTTTTACAGCCTGGCGGTGGGCCTGTGGATCGAGCGCCGCATCCGCTGGAGCGACCTGCCCCGCATCATTTTGGCCGCCATGAAAATCAGCGCGATTGTGATGGCCATCATTGCAGTGTCGGGCGGCTTTGGCGTGCTGGTGGCGCAAGAGCAACTGGCCACCAAGATGGCGACCTTCCTGGGCGACAACATCCAGCAAAAATGGGTGATGCTGCTGCTCTTGAACGTGGCGTTCTTCTTGCTGGCTGCGGTGATGGACGAGATCGCCATCATGGTGATTCTGGGCCCGATGTTGATCGCCATTGGCAACAAGTTTGGCATCGACCCGATTCACTTTGGCGCCATCATCGTGACCAATGTGTCCATCGGCATGGCGGCGCCGCCCATCGGTTACTGCCTGTTTGTGGGCATGGCCATCAGTGGCTTGTCATTGGCACGGGTGGCCAAGGCCATCTGGCCCATGGTGCTGGCCATGCTGGTGGTGCTGATGCTGACGACGTATGTGCCAGGCTTCTCCCTGGCTTTCCAAAAAGCGGCTTAAGTCAGCAGCCCAACTGATCGGCCAAGGCCATCAGGCTGCTGGCGTGCATGTCGTTTTCAGCACGGGGTGACACATCCTTGAGCTTGTGGCGACCGTTTTCAAAGGGACGCTCGATGTAGGCAGTGTGCACGCCGCAGGCCCGCGCGCCCGCCAAGTCGTCATGGTGCGCAGCCACCAGCATGACTTGTGAGGGTTGCAAGTCAAACACCTTGGCAACGCCCAAATAAGTGGCTGGATCGGGTTTGTAGGCCCGGAACACCTCGGCGCTCAACACGCAATCCCAAGGCAAGCCGGCACGCTTGGCCATGCGGGTGAGCAAGCCAATGTTGCCATTCGAGAGAGTGGTCACCGTAAAACGCGACTTCAAGCGGCGAATGCCTTCCACGCTGTCGGGCCAGGGATCGAGTTCGTGCCACACGCGGTTCAAGGAGCGACGATCGGCTTCGCTCAAATGCGCCAAGCCAAAGTCAGGCAGCAGGCTGTCCAGAATCATGCGGTGCAAATCATCGATCAGGGTCCAGCCCAGCTCTCCGCTGCGCACCCGCGCCATGGCCGGCACGTAGCCGGCGCGCCAAGCCAGCGCAAACGCGCTGCCATCGATGCCTGGAAAACGCTGTTCGACGGCGCGTTGAATGCTGCCATGCCAGTCCACCACGGTGCCAAACACATCAAAGGCCAGAACTTGAACATGGTCTTGAATAGACGTCGCCATTGCACTTCTCCCAAAGTGTTCAAAGTGTGCCACGCCCAGCCCGTAGACGTCACAGTGTCCGTGTCGCCTACAGCGCATATTGGCGTTAACCTGGATGACTTTTCAGCCCTTTGCAGGTAACTTGCAGCCACCCTTTGGCTCACCATGGATGACTTATGACGCAACGACGCAGTTTTCTTCAGGCCGGCTCCGCATTGGCTGTTTCGGCGGCATTCCCCACCCTGACGCGTGCCCAATCGTTTCCTTCGCGTCCCATCAAATACATTTGCCCCTGGCCGGCCGGTGGCTCCACCGACATTGTCATGCGCAGCCTGGCAGAAAGCGCCAGCAAGGTTTTAGGGCAGAACGTCATTGTGGAAAACAAGCCAGGCGCAGGTGGCATGCTCGGCGCGGTCGAGATGCTGAACGCCAAGCCCGATGGCTACACCCTTTGCCAAATTCCGCAAGGCGCTTTTCGCATCCCCCACATGCAAAAAACAGCTTTTGACACCCTGAAGGACTTCACCTGGATTGCATGCCTCACAGGCTACACCTTTGGCTTGGTGGTGCCGGCCAATTCGCCGTTCAAGAGCATCAAAGACCTGGTCGATTTTGCCAAGGCCAACCCCGGCGTGGTGACCTACGGCTCAACCGGTACGGGCACCAGTCCGCATCTGGCAGTGGAAGAGTTTGCGCAGAAAGCCGGCATCAAGCTCAACCACATTCCCTACAAGGGCAATGCCGAGAACATGCAAGCCATTCTGGGCGGCCACGTGATGGCAGCCAGCGATGCCACCGGCTGGGGCCCCCACGTCGAGTCCGGCAAGCTGCGCCTGCTGGCCACCTATGGCAGCAAGCGCACCAAGCGCTGGCCACAAATTCCCACGCTGGACGAGCTGGGTTACCAAACCGTTTCCGACTCGCCCTTTGGAGTGTGTGGCCCCAAAGGCATGGACCCGGCCGTGGTCAAAACCATCCATGACGCCTTCAAGAAAACGCTGGAAGACCCGGCCGTGATGGCCACCTTTGACAAATACGATCAGAACGTCATTTACCTCAACACCGAGCAATACACGAAATTTGCGCGCGACAGTTTCTTTGCAGAGCGCGCTTTGATCGAAAAACTCGGCATGCTGAACAAAGGCTGAGCCCGGGTCCAGCCCTTCGGGGTGCGACTTTAAGCTCTAAAATGCGCAAACCTTACCCTTTGCGTGGCCTTGACGCATGCTGGAACGACTGACTTACACCTCCATTGAAACCGAGCCCTTCGGGACCAGGGAGCTTTTCAATTTGCTGAATCATGCGCGCGAGAAAAACGCGCGCATGAACTTGACCGGCCATTTGCTTTACGCCAACGGGGTGTTCACACAATGCATTGAGGGGCCGAAAGAGGCCTTGGACAACCTTTGGCTGGCCTTGCAGAAAGACCCTCGGCACCACGACATACAGTTGCTGGACAGAAGCGTCATCGATCATCGCCGCTTTGCCGACTGGAGCATGGCGTTCAGCACCTACCGCTACCTCAACGCCTACAACATGCCCGGGTTTTTTCCGATCGATGAAAGTGGCGCTTCGCCGCAATCACAGATGTGCGGCGGGTGAGCGGATTGGACGCCCGACTGTGCGGGTATTCAGAAACGCATTCGCACTGTGCTCCTGAGAGTACGCGGTTGCGCTGGGTGCAGGTGCACATCGTTCACGCCTGTCGCCTCAGAGCTCACCCGTGACATGTAGTAATAACTGATGTCGTTGTTTTTGCGGTCCGTCAGGTTCAAGACATCCAGCACAAGGTCCAATCCCTGGGCTATTTTTCGGTCGACGCGCAAATTGGCGGTGACACTGGGCTCTGAGCGCACAGCGTTGTTTTCCAACAAGGGGGCAGCGCCAATGTAGCGTATGCCCAAAGAGGCTGCCCAAGGCCCCAGGTCACGAACAGCCAAGCTGAGTTGAGCCACCCTTTGGACAGCATTGGCGACATGGCTTCCCTGCGGCTGGCCATCTGAATATCTGGGACGGGTCCACGCAAAGTTGGCATCCATCAAGAGTTTGTCACCCGGCGTCCAATGGTTGCCCCACTCCACGCCTGTGCGACGGCTTGGCCTGCCTGCCTCGGTGTTGCCAGCGTCGCCAACGTACACCAATTCTGAGTCGAACTCGAGTTGCCAGATCGCCAAACTTGTCTGGAGGCTTGGAATGCGTTGCGATTTCACGCCCAGCTCATGGCCCCTTGAGCTCACCAGTCCTGGCACTGAATCCACCGGGCGCCCTGTTCTGGGATCGACCTTGGCCGTGGTTCCCCGTGCGTCGTTGCTGTGGAAGCCCTGGCCCGCATTGATGAAAAACTCTGTCTTCTGCCAGGGACCGAAAATCAAGGCAAGTTTGGGCGACAGCTTGCTCGCCCTTGCAGCGCCTGAGTTTTGAGCCTGCGTGAGGCTTGTGACATGGGCGTTGAAGTGATCGGCTCTCAGTCCCGCAACGGTGCGAAGCCAAGGCGTCCACCCCACCTCGTTTTCGCCATAAAGGCCGAACAAGGCCTGTTGGACCTCATCCTCTCGCACAACCGACTGAACTTGTCGTGAAAGGCTGTCGTACAAACCCAGCCGAATGCGATCTTGGCGGATTTGAATGCCCACGGTGTTCTGCAGGCTGCGCCCGTCGCTGAGCTCAGAAAACCAAGATTTGTAAGCCTTGCCACCCCACGCGGAGCGCTTGTCGGATTGGGTCAGTTGGTCGCTGGCACGGTCAAGCTGGTAAGTGAAATTTGAAAAAAGGCGCAGGTCGTACCCTAATGCATACCATTCCACTTTGGACATTTCATGTTCCGAGGCCTGATGCCAATGCCCTGACAAGCTGTTGCGACGGGTACTGGCGCCATCCGATGTGTCGAGCGAGTCAAAGCGGCCAAAGGCCTGCCCCTGGTAGGTGCCAGCATCCAACAGGCGCTGAGGAATTTGGTCTGTCGCATGCCAATGCGCCGCATAAGTGGACAAGCTGGCAGACCACCCTTCGCTCGGGCTCCCTGCACTGAGCATGAGCTGCACATTCATTTTGCGCAGCCCCTCTGGCATCGACCAAGGGCCGTTGTTGTTCATGCGCTCAAGGGCTGTCAACAAGGACCCGCCCTCGCCAACAGCCCTGGAGCTGGCCGCCACGCCACGCCAGTAGCCGCGCTGCCCCAAGCTCAAGTCAAAGATGGGCCGGTCCAATTTTTTTCGGTACACGAAGTTGGCGGAACCGGCAGAAGAAAAATCGCCGTCAATGGCGAAGTACGGCCCTTTGCGGTATTCCACCCTCTGCACCAACTCAGGAATCAGAAAGTTCAAGTCACTGTAGCCATGCCCATGGGCATGCGTGGGCATATTGACCGGAACGCCATTGACCGTGGTCGCAAAGTCGGTGCCATGGTCGAGGTTCATGCCTCGCAAAAAATACTGGTTGGCTTTGCCATCGCCAGAGTGTTGGGTGACCACCATGCCGGGGATGTATTCCAGCACGTCCGCAGGCCTCGAAATAGCACGGCTTCGCAACAGCGCATGGCCCACCACGCCCTGGCTGGCAGCTTCGCTGTTGCCGATGGCGTTGTCGTAGTGACCCGTCACCTCGATCGTCGTCAGTTCGTGCGACGCAACGCCATTGCACGCCAAGAGGGCTGTGCCGAGGACGGCTTGAAGGGCAGTGACGATCGTTTTGGGTGACAAACCGGTTTGGACTCCAGGGTGTAGCTTAGGTTCCGAGGATTGATTTTATTTGCTTTGCGAAGGAGACAGCCCAAGGACCTGGCCATCTGGCCAAGGTGAATGGCGTTGCCAACCCAATGCAACCGGCCCGTTTGGGTGTTTGCAGCGCGCACAATGTTGAAATTTGTGCTGTTCATTGGCCAGGTCATGCATGTGAAGGGCGAGGCTTGGTGTCGACCGGCAGGCAAAGCAGACCGGTGAGCAAGGCCAGCGCGGCATGCAACAGGTACAAAGCGTCAAAGTCCGTGCGTTGCAGGGTTGCATGACCCAGCAGTGCCACCGTCAGCGCGACCCCCAGCACCGAGCCGATTTGGCGCGTCGCCTGGTTGACGGCACTGCCCACCGCATAGTGCGCCGCAGGCAGGCGGCTGACAGCCGCAGCCGACAATGACGGCAACACCAAACCCACCGCGAGGCCACTCATGATCAGGCCGGGCAACCAGTGCAGGACATAGTTCGGCTCGTTGCCTGGCACGAGAAGAAACCACAGGCTGCTGATGGCATACAACATCGAACCACCGACCAGGAATCGTCGATGCCCCAAGCGCGAAGCCAGTCGGCCGGTGACGATGGCGGCCGGCATCACCAGCAGCGGCCCTGGCGTCACCGCCAACCCGGCTTGTGGCAAGCTGTAATGCCAAATGTTCATCACGTAAAAAAAGAAGGTCAAGAACATCATGGAAAACGCTGTGCCGAAAGTCAGTGTGGCCAGGTTCACATAGCGGTAAGTCCGGTGCTCAAACAATGCCAGGTCGACCAGGGGGTGTTGGATTCGGCGTGCCCATGCCACAAACACAACCGAAGCCATCACGCCGCCGATGCCCATGACAGCCAGCTCTGTGCGGCTCCAGTGGGGCGCATCAAACTCGACGATCGCCAGCGTGATCGAGCCTACGGCCAACATCAACAGAGCCATGCCGACAAAATCTACCCGACGGCGCTCGCTCGATGGCGCGGATTCGTTCAACAGTGAGGCACCACGCCACAAGGCAAGGCCACCGATCGGCAGATTGATGTAGAACGCCCAAGGCCATCCGAAATGATCGATCAAGAAACTGCCAGCGCTGGGCCCCACCGCAGCGGCAAGTGCGCCAACGGCACCCCACAAGCTCACCACCACAGCACGTTTGTTCTGAGGAATGGCCGCCAGCACAATGGAGAGGGAGGCAGGCGTCAGCAAGGCAGCGCCAATGGCCTGAAGCACACGGGCCGCCACCAACCAGCCCACATTGCCAGCCAAGCCACAAGCGGCCGAAGCAGCCAGAAACAACGCAACGCCTGTCAGGAAGACTCGCTTGCGCCCGTAGGTGTCAGCCAGCCCCCCCGCGGGGATGAGCATCGTGGCGTAGACAACGGTGTAAGCATTGAGGACCCACGACAGGTCGGCCGCCGAGGCTGATGGAAAGGCTTGCCGCAGCGGGTCAAAGGCTGCGAACAACATGGTCGTGTCTAGCGCTACCAAAAAGGTGGCGACGCTGGCCACCCAAAAGATCGGCCAAGGCGATGCAGTTTCAGGAGGCGGCGGCGCCAGGGCGGGCCCCGCATCAGGGGCAAGGGCTGGGTTGTGCGGAGAAGAATTAGCAGGCTTCATGTTTTATGTGACGGTCGTCATATTTGGCGGCATGGCACTGTTTGGCATTTGGCTGGGCTCAAAAGTCAGGGGGTGGCAGGGGGCTGAAACTTCAGGATCAGCGCGTCGCGAGTCTGTGACAGCAAGGCACGCCCAGCCGCGCCCCCCAACGTGCGGGCAAGTTGCAGCGTGCCCACCAGGGTGGCGGTGATGACCTGCGCTTGCTCGCGCTCGACGCCTTCGGGCAGTGCCGAACGCACAAACTCAACCAAGTCAGAGACGCGACGCTTGGCTTCTTGCTGCACCGCATCACCCTGTCGCGTCGTTTCCGAAGCCAGGGCCGCCACCACACAGCCCTTCTCGGTCCGGTCCAGGTGGGTGTCATGGAGATATGCCCAAACGAGTGCAGCAAAGCGCGAGTCGCCTTTTGTCATGCGCTTCGCCATCGACTCAGAAAGTGCGGCCTGGTTGTCGCGGCCTGCCTGTTGCATGGCCTCGACCAGCAGTGCGTCACGCGAGGCAAAGTGAGCATAGAAACCGCCGTGCGTGAGCCCTGCCTCCTTCATGATGTCAGCAACCCCAACGCCACGGTAGCCAGCACGTCGAATCGCGCGCGCGGCCACTTCAACGATGCGCGCGTGGCTGCGCTCTTTGCGTGTTGGCATTGTTTTCATGGCAAGTTAATATGATGGGTGTCATATTTTTTGTCAAGCGCAAGCAGTCTCTTAAGCCATCGTGATGGGTGACCATTTTTGGTGGAGTCAGGGATGCGAACTGACGGTCTAGGAGGTCTTCGGGCAGGAGCCCATAACAAAAAGCCCCGCGTGATGCGGGGCTCTAAGCGCCTGACAACCCAACTGAGCGAGTTAGCAGGACTTTTTCTGGCGGAGAGAGAGTCCGCCATATTTTAACTATACCGAACTTCAATGATCTACTATATGTATGATTTAATTCATATTTTATCGAATGATCTATACAAAGAGGTACAGAGTGGGACACAATAGTCCACCATTAAAAGGTGGACCAATAGGTGGACTCACATGTCAAGCAAGCTCAATGAACTGAAATGCCAATCACTGCTCAAGAAGCCTGGAAAGTATGGCGATGGCAATAGCCTATGGTTTGTTGTTTCACCCAACCTACGGGCCAAGTGGGTGCTTCGCTACACGTTGTCAGGCAAGCGCTCGGAGATGGGCCTAGGGTAATAAACTTTTCAGGGGATTCACTAGCGAGCAATAAAAGGTGGACCAAAAGGTGGACTTCTTAGTGCACAAAAGAAAAAACCCCAAGTAAATCAATTACTTAGGGTCATTCATTGGCGGAGTAGCAATGATAGCCCCACTAACCTGCTCAGGTCCGGATTCATCGTTTTTTGGTGGGGATGGGGATTCGAACTGCTATCCCGTGCTTTGGTCGGCTTTCGGCCCACAGCAGTCACTCGCACTGTTGATTCATCGGCCAAACTGAGCCAGTGTTCACGTTGAATATTGAGCCACTGGTTTTAGGGAAGTTTTGTTCAGTTGGTTGTGGGTAAGTCTAGCTGCTCGGTGTCTTTGGATTCTCCTTTCTGGGCTTTGGCCCGCTGAGGTTTGGTTGGAACGGCAGCTGCCGTTGAGTTCTTGAACCGCCAGCTTTCATTGCCGGTCTCCACGATGTGGCAGTGGTGCGTCAGGCGGTCCAGCAGGGCCGTGGTCATCTTGGCATCACCAAACACGTTGCTCCACTCCGAGAAGTTCAGGTTGGTTGTGATGACCACGCTGGTGCGCTCGTAGAGCTTGGAGAGCAAGTGAAACAGCAGTGCCCCGCCGGACTGGGTAAAGGGCAGGTAGCCCATCTCGTCCAGGATCACCATGTCCACGTACATCAGCCGATAGGCCAGTTGACCGGTCTTGTTTTGCGCTTTCTCCAGCTCCAGAGCGTTGACCAGTTCCACCGTGGAGAAGAACCGAACCCGTTTGCCGTGGGCGCGGATGGCTTGAACGCCCAAGCTGGTGGCCAGGTGGGTTTTGCCCGTGCCCGGACCGCCCACCAACACCACGTTGTGCGCCGAGTTCACAAACTCCAAGCTGTGGAGCTTTTGGACCAAGGCCTCGTCCACATGAGCTTGCGTGAAGTCAAAGCCCAACAAATCCCGGTGCGCCGGGAACCGGGCCACACGCATCTGATAGGCCATGGAGCGCACCTCGCGTTGCGCCTTCTCGGCCTTGATCAATTGCATCAGCACCATCTCGTGGTCCAGCGACTTGATGCGGGCCGTGCCTTGAACTTCCGGCCAGGCGCTGGCCATGCCATGCAAGCCCAGTTCCTTGAAGTCACCAATCAGATCAAGCATGGCTGACCTCCTGTCCGCTCATCTGCTGACTTCGCAGCCGGTCATACCGGTCCACATTGGCCTGTGACGGCCTGCTCAGGTTCAGGTGGGTGTGCACCGGCTCGTTGCTTCGGGTTTGTTCCTTCAGCCGCGAGAGCACGTTCAGCACATGCTCGGCGCTGACCCGCCCGGACTGCAAGGCCAGCTCAGCGGCCACCAGCACAGCTTCCAGCCCGTGCAAGGTCACCGCGTTGAGCACCTGCGCCATGACCCGATCTCCACCGGGGTGCCGCAGCAACTGATCCTGCAACTGCCGTAATGGCTCGGGCATCGTCCTGAACGGTGCTCCATTGCGCAAAGCGCCGGGCTTGCGCTCGATCAGCGCGATGTAGTGCGTCCAGTCATAAATGGTCTGGTCCCGCTCAAAGCAGCGCTTGAGCCGGATGAACTCCCCCTCCGGCGAGACCACCATCAAATGGTCGTGATACACCCGCACGCTCACCATCGCGTTGACCCATTCGCATGGCACGCTGTAGCGGTTGCGCTGGAAACTGATCAGCGATGTGGAAGACACCCGCGCCGGGTGCTCGATGTACCCATCAAACGGCCGGGGATTGGGCATCAACCGCAACCGTTCGTCTTGGTACACATCGGCAATGCTCATCTGAGTCCATTCGGGATGCTGCAAATGCTCCCAGGCGTCGACACAGGCTTTGTGCAGCCAGGCGTTGAGTTCTTCGAGCGAGTTCCAGCGCCGCTCACTGGCCTCGCGCCAGATGCCCCGTCGCCGGTCCTGTACGTTCTTCTCAACGATGCCTTTCTCCCAACCCGATGCCCGGTTGCAGAACTCAGGATCAAACAGGTAGTGGCCCGTCATCGTTTCAAAGCGGGCGTTGACGATGCGCTTCTTGCCTTCGCCCACCTTGTCCACCGCCGTCTTCATGTTGTCGTAGATGCCGCGCTTGGTGACGCCGCCAAACACAGCAAACGCCCGGGCATGGGCCTCAAACAACATCTCGTGCGCCTGGTTGTAATAGGCCGACAGCACAAACGCCCGGCTGGCCGCCAGTTTGGTGTGCGCCACCTCCAGGCGCCTGCGCAAACCGCCAATGACCGCGTACTCGGTGCTCCAGTCAAACTGGAACGCCTCGCCCATGTCAAAGTGCATCGGCACAAAACCCTGCCCCTTGGCCGCCAAGTCCTGCTCTTTGCGCCAGCGCAGGGCAAAGGTGTAAACCGGCCCTCGGCTGCCCGGATAGCCCAGCGCCCGCAGCCCTTCAAACAAAGCCTTTGTGCCCCGGCGCTCGCGTTTGTTGCGGTGGCTGTCTGACTTGAGCCACTGCGCCAGCACCTCCTCAAATGGCCCCAAGATCCCCGGGCCTGACGCCCGCTTGGGATACCGGGGCTCCACCATCTCGGGCTGATCCAGCCATTTCTTGGCCGTATTGCGAGAAATCCCCAGCCGATTGCTGGCCTCGCGAATGGATACGCCGTCCCTCAAGACAAGACGGCGCAATTTGCTCAATGTACTCACGTTGATCACTCCAGACCACCCTGCCCAAAAAATCAGCAGGGTAGCCCTCAACGTGGCTCAGTTTTCAGCGTGTAAACCTCGGAAACTGGCTCAATTTTGGTTGTGATTCAACAGGGATTCGAACTTTCCTACATCGGACGGCTTACGACCCAAAGCGGACGTTTGCTCATCCAATAAAAGTTTATTAATTTAACCTCCATTTTTTTGATGTGTATACCTCGAAGTTTGAGGCATATACTTCAAACTTATGTGGAGCGCTCTTTTTCTCACCCTGCCAACGCAACCGAAGGCAATTCGCCTGCGCATTTGGCGTGCGCTCAAAACTCTTGGGTGCCCTTCATTGCGTGATGGCGTTTATTTGCTGCCTGAGTCTCACGCTGAATTGTTCGATCCGCTAGTTTCTGAGGTACGCGAGAACGGTGGTCAGGCGCATGTGCTGCAACTTTCAACTCATGACGAAGCAATGCGCACCGAAGTGCTAGCCTTGTTTGACCGCACCAAATCTTATGCCGAATGGCATGTTGAAGTGGAGGCGCTGAACGCCTTACTCCCGGGACTTGACGAAACTGAAGCTAGGCGTCGCTGGCGGGGGGTCACAGAATCACTGCAAGTGTTGCGCCGTCTTGATTACTACCCTGGCGCTGCCGCC
>Ga0255088_1000120_pt1 | contig 44279 bp, 88 predicted proteins | sample Colum_Miss_RepB__2_FD_188587 | JGI IMG/M metagenome (GOLD analysis project Ga0255088, IMG submission 188587) | Freshwater microbial communities from Columbia River, Oregon, United States - Colum_Miss_RepB_8d | ecosystem: Environmental > Aquatic > Freshwater > River | place: USA: Oregon...
GAATGGATACCGTCACGATTTGAAGTTTGTGGATACCGATTCTTATCATGAATGTATGACCAGTGGGTTCCGCACCATGTTTGTTGGTTGGGGTTCCGTTACGTTCAAGACTGAAAGTGGGAAGTTTGAACCCCGTGAAACGATACTGCGCAATGAACGCAATCGTGACCAAGACTATGATATCGGATGGTCTGACCGTTATGAGTTTTGGTAATTAACATGAAAGGGGCTTTAAGCCCCTTTCGCATTTAGAGAATTACAATAATGTTTCCACCAGAATATAATGAATATATGAAAAAGACTGGCATTCACTTTAGATGTGGTGAATGTACATTCTGGAAAAGTACCATGATGCCACCAATGCCTGTTTTCAGCAATGAAAATATTTTGTGTGAGCGCACTAAGTATTTTAATTATTCACCACATGGTTTTTTTATTGATAAGAAAGAGTTACTGAAAGATATATTCAAAGTTGAGTTTTATAAACATTTTTATGAATATATTGAAAATACCAAGAAACTAATAGAATATGATAATTCAAATATTGATTATCTTTTTCGCATTTCTACCAATGTTATTGAAGCCATAAAGAATAATAGAGATAATCGAGGTGATATCAATAACAAACACACATTTACTTTTACTGTGAAGTTTTTGGTAATAAAACAAAAGTTTGTGGTTGTCTTTATTGATGAGTTTTCCCGCACCGAATACGGGAAGAATTATACAACCGGCTGGGGATATAGTTATTGCTATGCGCCAAAGTTGAACATCAATAGAATTAAAGGTAAGAAATCTATTGGTATGAAGGATACTTATACAATTCCTAAGAAGAAACACAAAGATACAATTTTTAACAATATAGAGATTGATAATTATATCAAAAATGGTAAGATGATATATGATAGCCATCATCTCAATCAAGATGGTACATTAACGATAACGTTTAAGCCAAGAGAAAAGAAAAATGTGTAATGGTACTTGCGATCTATGTGGAAAGAATGCCGAAGGTCTGATTGAAATTGGAAATGTTTTGAGTTGTGTAAATGTTGAAACTTGTTCAAACAATGAAGAAATCCGCACATTAACCCCGTGGCAATATAATAACAAGGAGTATACCCGTTCGGATTGTTTCGGCAACGTCCATGCCAAGATAGAGTTTTATAATACCACATATCATTGTTTTGTCTACCGTGATAATGATGTTGTTTTGTATACAAACAAAGTTTTGAAGGCATCCGCAACCTTGTGGTGTGATTCGGTATTGTCAGCCGGGTGGAAGTTGTCATGATATTGTGTCCACTTTGTAACACCGAAATGGTCGAGAAAACAGGATGTGATATATTGATTTATCATTATCATGCATGCCCTACATGTTTTGATATTGAAATAATGACACAAGAAGATCAAAAGAAAACCTTAGAAAGTGCAAAACATTCAATTGGGAATGTTGTTGTTTTCTCTAAGGAATCTGTTTCACGTTTCAATACATTATCAACACTTAAAGATAAAAAGTTTAAGATATTATCTGCAAATATTATTGAAGGTTATGCCACTTTTGATTTACAGGATGGTGATGATTTTCTGTCAAATGTAAATGCAGATATGTTTACCAATAATTTTCCATTAAACATTGGTGATACGGTTGTTTTTCATCAAAGAATGTTTGACAAACCTTATGTTGAGTATTATAATGAATACTCAGGCCACCAATTCAAGGTGATAGGGTTGCACTATGAGGACACACACTATGAACTAGAGTGTATCACAGGCGACATAACAGTTAAAGGGTACGTTCATCGTAACGAACTATGTTTGATCTAAATTCTTTTGAAGTCAAAGTTTCCTATGGTGAGCAAGCAATCACGTTTGCCAAGGAAGCGTTGTCTGCAAGATTGTATGTCCCCGGTTGGGACTTGAACCCAACACTCCACAATATCATCAAATATGGCAATTCTATGAACTATGGAGTTGCTATTGTTTATCATAACAACACCCCCATCGCAATAGCCACTGTTAAAGCCTCTTGGAACGGCATTCTGTACGTTTTCGTTCGCAAGGCATACCGTGGCATGGGTTTAGGCAAAGAGGCCGCAAACAGGCTCCTAGAGGCTTATGGAGGGTGTGAAGAACCCGCTGGTCATGTGAATGGTTCTAAGGGGACTGAATTGTTTTTCATGAAATTGGGGTTGCCTTTAAAAGAAAATTTTAGTGACGGGTATTAATGTGATTTATTTTAGCACCAAAACAGCAGTAACAGAAGAATATCAAACCAAGGTTATCAAAGAGATGGAACGTGCCAATGCACAGATGTTTGAATATGAAGCCTTGATTGAAAAACTTAATAATATGGAATATACTCAAGAAACTCGTGACGAAATAAAGAATCTGGCGGAACGTTTCATTACACAATTCAAAGATTATCGAGCGCATATGCTCAAGACTTGTAAGAAATCTGAATTGATTCAAACACTTATAACTATTTTGACACGCACTAATTCAGACTTGAGTGATTATATTACCCTCACTCTATCGAATGAGTTAGCCCGTTGTGATAAACATTTTGAAACTATTGCCATTGGTAGAAAGAGAGATGCGTTATTGGAAAAGGTATATCCGTATGAAAACCAATACATAAATGATTTTGATAATGTTCGTGAGGGTATTAGGGCGTGGGATTGCCTTCTAAGTTGTATAGAAAGTGGTTACATTACAGAAACAAATCTTGGTGAGTACGGTATTGATCTTTCAATGGAACCTGTTAAACTATAAAGAAACTTTTTTGGATATTCTATGCGTATCAACTTTGACGTGAATTACAAGGGCAATTTATTCTATTGTCATGCGGAAATCACAAAGATCGAAACAAAACATGGTATTTCCCATAAGGTGAATGTTTATTCGATTGAAAATGAATATGGGGATGAAGTTGGTATGTGGTTTGGATATCCTGATCGTCTGTATTTTGAACAATTAGCATTTGGTGCATATAATGTCAAATGATGTGTTTTTTCACAGAACAATGGAAATACTGTTACACCAATATTCTCAAACAAAACCACAATTGCATATCATCGCAAATTATTTTGGTTTTAAAATCATCACAGGCACATTTCATAATAATGAAACTGCATATGTTGATGGTGAATCTGAAACTATTATAATTAATGGTAATGACACATTTATTCGCCAGCGTTGGGCAACTGCATTTGCCATTATAACATTGCTGGAAATGAAATGTGGTGTCATTCCCAGAGAAAATATTTATCATTATGCCAAGGATTATAATGTAGATAACAATATAGAGAAAAACATTTATGTTTCTCGATTATTGATTCCTGCCGCCACCATTGAACGTTCAATGCGTGTTTTCAAAACAATAGAAAGTTTTTCTGATTATTACCAAGTTTCCAAAACAGCAGCATTATATCGTCTGGAAAGGTTTTTTAATCATAGCAACCCAAGAAAGAACGGGAATGATGATACTTTCCTCAAAGATGTTTCTTCCGATGTTTTAGGATTCGCCAAGAACATGCTTAGTCTTTTTATGTAACAAACAATTACATCTTCAATCTTGCATGGCATGGTTTATATGATATAATAACACCATCAACCAGAGAGATTACACCATGACCGCTTCTATTTCTCAAATCATCGAAGATATTTCCAACCAAGCATGGGAAGGAATTGGTTTGGATCAATATGAGGCCGAATACCGACTGCGTGTTCTGTTCTACAGCCAAACCAAAGATATCTATTATGGTAATTTTGGTAACGAAAAGGGAGAACTTGGCGACTATATTATCAAGTACGATCATGGTTGTCAAAAGTACGTTTTCACCCCTGATGTTGAAGGCATTCGATTTATCGCAGACACCATTATGTTGGGCGGTGTTGATAAAAAGGAAAACATTTTCCTCTGCTAACAAACAATTACAAAAAAGGCTTCTACGGAAGCCTTTTTTATTTCAAACAGAATATTTTCATGATATAATAGTTTCAATACCTGAGAACGGGGGAGACAATCACCGGGGCAGCGTGTTTTTCAAATGTAAGGAAATGTTATTTTAGAAGAATACTATTGACCTAATTTTTGTACATGTTATAATGAACACATCAAGACAAGGGCAGCATTATGAACACCAATACGCCGATTTTGCCAGTTACTGTAGCTCTTATGCCTTTGGGAGACAGAACGATTGATCGTGCGTTTTCGTATCTGGTTGATTCTGCCGGTAATACTTTTGCGAAAAAGTCAATTGACGGTAAATTGATTACCAAAACTTTCCTGAATAATGATGATGCCGTTTTCTACGCCAAATATATGAACGGTGACATTGAACGTAATTTCTATCAACAAGCACGTTTTCGTGCGCTGAACGGGTGAGCAAATGAAAATCATTCTTAATCGTAATTTTGGCGGCTTCCAAATTTCTCATAAGGCAATTCGCTTGCTGATTGCTGCTGGTCGTCATGGTGAAAGTGCATTGGACGTTGAGCATTGCAATGACATTCCTGATTATGCATATGAAATGTCAGATTATCACTATGATTCGTGTGGTGTTTATTATGATGGTAAGTTTTACACCACCAATGTTGAAGAAGCCCGTTACAATCAGGAATTGGTATCATTGATTGAAACCTATGGAAGTTTTTTTGTCAGTGGCATTGACTCTAAACTTGAAGTTGTTGATTTCGATCTGGAAAGCCGTATTAACTGTTTTGATGGTCGTGAAAGTTTGTTTTAACACAACTTTACAATAAGGTTCTTTTCATCTGGAAGGAACCTTGTTATAATGAACACATCAAGACAACGAACCCCGGAGAAAACACCATGACCACCCCGAACATGTCCCTGACTTCCTTCCTCACCATGAACCACAAGCCGGTCAAAGGTGTTCTGGAAACTCGCACCCCTGTCCGTCTGCGTCGTCGTGGTAATCCGTTCGGCAAGGTGTTTGCCATCACTAAGACCAATGTTGTGCTGAACGCCGACTATGAAGCCACTGTGAATGCTCACCGTGCCATCGAAGGCAAGCCGCAAGACTTCAAGGCTGGACAACGTGTTTGGGGCAAGACTGTTTCCCCGGCGATTGTTACCCGTGATGGCAAGACGTACCTGCAAGCCATCATCGAATCTGTCCGCAGCGTTACCTATGTTGATGAAAATGGTAACACTATCGACCGCTCGGCACTGGTCGGGCTGTTCCGCAAGATGCATGGCAAGTCTGCTGCTGCCAAGCAAGGTTTGGATGATGTTGTGGTGTTTCGCAATATCAATTTCGATAACATCGAAAAGTTCATTCTGAAAGGCGATGTTGTGATGGTGATGACCAAGTAAGAAAAGGGGCTTTCGCCCCTTTTCCATTATGTAAATACAGACATATTAAACATTTGCAAATGGAGTATAATATGTCTAAAACATTTAAGGAAATATTACAAGGTGATATTTCCACTAATTTGAACGAAAACTTTACCGATATTCTTGGTAATGAAAAAGAAAGTAAATTGAATGATGAATCTTCATTAAATTCAATTTCCCGCCATATCAAGTCTGGTGAATTGGCTAAGATTGCCGAAGCTGCATCCCACCCCAAAGCTGACAAGACTCATTTGGAAAAAGCATTAGAAACTGGTCATTTAGATCATATCGTTGCAATGCACCCTAATGCACCATTAAGCGTTTTGCGCCACATCTTGCGCCATAGCAATGACTCGTTTGCCCGCTCGGTTGCTTCACATAATCCTAACTTGACCCCTCGTGCTTTGGAAATTGCGTTTGATCGTGAAACTAATCCTGCTGTCAAGTCGATCATGTTACGTTCTTCACATATGCCTAAAAACATTTTGGAGCGTGAAGGGAAAACAGAAGTTGCAAAAGATTATCCAAATTATCACGCTATGGAATCTATTGCTAGAAACCATAATACCCCAAGTGCTGTTCGTGAATCAATATATGAAAAACTAAAAGCAGGTAATCGTGAAGTTGGCATTAATCGTAAAGATGAAATGTTGAAAAAGTTAATGCATGTTATTACAGAAAATGGTTTGCATCACAAAACCGCACATGGAGGAATTGACATTCATTTAACCAAGAATACAGAAGATGGTCGCCACGGCATAACCATTACCGCAACTCATCATTATGACGAAAATACTAAGCCCATTTCTGCGTACAATTCACAACGTAAGAATTGGTCTGGTGTTCATGAAAGATTTGATTCTATCGCATCTGACCCATTTGTGCAACACCATTTTGATACATCAGTAAACAAAATCAATATGGGTAAAGCAAACTCTGAAACTTCCAGAATTGAAAAGGAAGGTACAACCGGCCCTCGTTCTCATGGTTCGGTAATGCACCTTGAATTGAAGCCAGAAGGCGAATAATGTAACACAATCATGAAAGGCGCTTATTGCGCCTTTTCTGTTTTAGATAACTTGTAGGAGAAAGAATTGAGATAATGTGCCAATGCACGGATAACCGCTTCATTATCACATTCCGGATGTCGTACAACGCCATCAACAATTACATCAAACTTCCCGTTACACTTTTTCATAACAACAAGTTTGAAATTGTCATTGTCAATTTCACTGACAATAATATCTTTTTGTTCAACGAAATCCGAAATCAATTTGTCAACGTGGAACGTGTTGACTAATACCTCACCAATATTATGGAAAACGCCATATTTTTCTTGGTTTGCCAATGCAAAATCTACCAATTTTCTCGGACTGAGATTGCGTTCCTCTGCGACTGATTTGATATGATGCCACATAGTAATTCCCCCGGACGTTGTGTTTATTATATCAAATGCGAAAATTAGATGAAAGGAAAGGATTGTTATGGTTTGTAATTCTGGTAACAAAACTATCATACATTTTTCTTTATAACATGGTACAATAAGCCATCATTATGAGGGTTCGTCATGCAAATGTCAAAGTCTGCCGCCATTCGCAAGGCAATTCAAACGTGCTTCATGAAAAAGATTGGAAACACGTATTTCATTTATGATACGATGACCAATGGCGACCATCTGGTTACTGACAAGACAGATGATTACAAGTATGCTTTGCATATGCAGCGGGATGACCGTATGTTCGCAATCTTCGCATACATGGGATACCATGATGATGACATTATCGAATTACGTGGTTTAGCAATGAATCATAACGGTAGTTTCTTCAACCGTGTCAATCATGCTTTAGAAAACTTCAAGAAATAATTAAAGGTGATATATGCTTTTTGACTTGACAAAATTATGTAATTCTGCTGACTCTATAATTTGTAACGACTATGTAATTCATCTTGTAGATGTAGATGATGACATGATTGTTCTTGGTAATATGGCTGGTCGATATGGTTATGCCTGTGTTGCAAAATTACCGAAAGATACCAAGGTGGAAATGTATTCTGACGGTACTATTTCACCACTAATTGTGAGTGGCGAAACTTATATTTTTTCATTCAGTATTACACGACGCTTAATGCCCGAAGACATTGTGTGATTTTAACAAACACTAACACAAAAAGACTTCTAAGGAAGTCTTTTTTCATTTCAAATAACATATTTCTATGTTATAATAGCTTCAATACCTGAGAACGGGGGAGACAATCACCGGAGTATCCTATCTTTCAAATGTAAATGGTTTGTATCACAATAACATTCATATAACATTTCTCACAAACTTTTTCTTTACAGTTTAAAAGAAATCACTTATAATGACTCTATCGAAACCAAACAGAGGAATGCAACAATGCCCGCCGCCATCAAAGCCAAAGTCGCTGCCCAAGTTGAAGCCAACCGTATTGCCGCCATCATCAGCCAAGCCAAGGGCGCAGCCCGTGATGCCGCCGAATCGTATTTCAAGGAAAACCTGCGTGGTCATGATGCTTTCCCGTGTGGTTTTGCTTGGGTTCGCATCACTGGCGTCAAGGGGAATACCAAGCTTGGTAAGAACCTCGCCGCATGTGGTTTTTCCAAGGCTTACAATGGCGGCATGGAAATCTGGAATCCGAGTGGTCTTCCGGTTCAAAACGTCGATGTTAAGGAACACGGTGCATCGAAGTTTGCTGACCTCATTCGCCTGCACCTGAAACTTCCGGAAGGTTGTGAAGTTCGTGTCGAAAGTCGTCTTGACTGATTGACAACAACGGGGGATAGTGTTAGAATACACTATCCCTTTTTGGTTTTTTGATATGTTTATTTGTTTTCGTTTGTGTGATAATGACTTCATTGATGTTTTAGGGAAAGCTGTTAGTGGCGCTGAACCTGTTTGGTTTAAGATTGACAGGAAAGACCTAAAAACTATAATCGTTCGTGCAATGGTTGCGTATGACATATTGCGCCAAAATAGAACCCCTGCCGACGCCAAACGTGGTGATTATGATTATGGGTTTCATCTGACATATTTTGATAACACCCTTGATATTTTGGAAGTCAATAAACTTTCAGAACTTTTAAACGATTACCCATCGTTTGAAGGGTTTATCTATAATACCTGTACTGGTAAAATGCATTACTTTCAGTGTTAACAAACAGTAACACAAAAGGCTTCCAGAGAAGCCTTTTTTCATTTCAAATAACACATTTCTATGTTATAATTGTCTCAATACCGGAGTTAAGGGGGAGACAATCACCGAGGCTGCGTGTTTTCTTATAAGAATAAAAAACAAAAAAGAGGCAATCAAGCCTCTTTTCGTTGTTGTATTGTTACTGCGCCATGAAGCGCAGGTTGTCATTCGGTGCGGTTTCAATCGTCGCATACAGCCCTTCAAAACAGACTTTCATTCCGGGTTCAACCTTGACCAAGGTTTTCTTGGCTTGCTGGTGGCTGGTCAGGGCAACGCTGCATTGTGTGATCCAGTGCAGGTCATGGCCGTGGAAAGTTGCTTCCCGGACGGCTTTCATGGGGCATTGGTTGTATTGCAGGGCATAGCTCACCACACTACCGGCTTGATACATGCGATAGAACCGGCCACACTTGGAACGTACACCGAGGATATCATCAGCGGTGATTTGAACCACGCCATCAATCGAAGATGCTTCACGGGCAACAACATCATAGGCCGGGAAAGATTCGACAATTTCTTGCTTCTTGAAAACGCTCATGGTGTCACCTCGTTGTCTTGATGTGATCATTTTATCAGGATTGTACCATGTGGTCAAGAACTTTTTTCAAATAAAAAGAAAAAGTTTAGGTTACAAAGAATTACATTTAGGTTGTTGCATTTCTTTTTGAATGAGTTAAAATGTGTTTATCAAGTTTGGAGAGTACACCATGAACACTATCAAGGTTGGCACTGGTTTTAATGTTGTCATTGCCTTTGGTGCTTATTCTGATGAAATGCGTTTCGTTTTCAATAACATGGTTTTGGAATCTGATAAAACCAATATTGAGTTTTATGTTGATGCTAATGACAATTTGCGCCAAAAAGTTTTCGATGTTTTGTCCAGTATTAAATTGACCGATAATACTCCGATTACTACTTATTATGATGGTGCTGGAATAACGCCGTTTTTTGATAAATCTTTTGAGCGTTGTTTTGAATGCTATCCTTACACACATTTTTGTGTGTATATTACCCGTACTGGCAAGATGACCAGAATTTTGTTGTGACGTTTACACATTGAAACAAAGAGGTGGTTGCTTGCTGTCTCTTTTTGTTTTAAAATAAACTCATACCAAACGGGGAACATATCATGACCGATTTCCAAAAGCGCATCGCACTGAAAGTTCAATACTATCTTGACGTTGCCCGTGAACGTCTTGGTTTTGATGTTCCAGTCTTTGAATACGATTTCAGTTTGAAAGGCAAGGTTGGTGGCAAGTTCAACTGCATGGTTACATCTTCCAATCGTTACCATAGTCAAGTGTTGCGTTTCAATCTTCTGATGATGAAACAAGACCCTGAAAAGTATTTGGAGATTGTTGTCGGGCATGAAGTAGCTCATATGGTTGCTGAAAACATGTATGGTAGCTTTGGCAATGCCGTTCATCATGGCAATGACTGGAAACATGTCATGCTTGTTTTTGGTCTGGAGCCTAACCGTACACACGATTTTGACGTTACCCCTGAAACATCCGGGCTGGCTTTGCGTAATGTCAAGCGCCATGCCGCTAAGTGTTCGTGTACAACGCACATGATTTCTACATGTCTCCGTAATCGAATGGTGAAAGGGCGCTCTTATAGTTGTAAAACCTGTAATATGCCAGTACGTTTGGTAGCATAAGGTTACAAACTTTGACACAAAAGCAGTTGTTTTTATGATTACTTTTGTTTAAAATAAACCATCAATTCAGAACAGGTGTAATTATGAACAAGCCCAGCCGTCGAGATGTTGTTGCCCCGGTTTTTGAAGGACAGGTTTCAATTGACACTTTCTATTTTGTTGCGTTGCTGTTGGCATTGCAAAATGAAAGTAGTGATATGGATTCCAGTGTTTCCAGTATGTTGGCGTACTGGCGTGCTGACCACAATGATTTTGACCGCCATGAAATTGCATATATGCTGGCGGAAGGTCGTAAGGGGTATGATAACAACAGCATCCCGGAAAATCTTCACCTGTTACTTGAGTTTGCCTGTGATTCGTATGGTGACAATGGTGTATATGATGCCATTAGTGCCGATGATATGAACAAGTTTATTCGTTGGGGAATTAACGAATATGTTGAATGGAAGCTGTAATTTTTACAAACGATAATATGAAAAGGCTTCCCATGAAGCCTTTTTTCGTTTATAATAAACCTATCAAGACAGAAAACACCCCGGAGAACATCATGAAGAAGTTTGAAATCATCTACAAGGGTCAACGTGTTGAAGTGGAAGCTGATACCATGTGGTTGGCTAAGCAAAAGGGCGCTGAACACTTCAAGGTTGCGTCTAAGAATATCATCTGGTGTGTTCCTGTCAAGGGGGTGTAATATGAAAACTTGGTCATTTTCCACCATAATTCGCTGCAATGAAGTAGGCGGCATCCTTTCAGAAAAGATTGATTGGGACGCCATTGAAGATGCGCCTCCGGAAATTGTTGAAGCACAAAAACAGTTTGTTGAAGCATTGGAAAAGCTCAACGGCTTGTTGAAACCTTACGATACCAAGGTGTATTTGTAAAGTTTACACACGATAACAAAAAGAGACTTTTCAAATAGTCTCTTTTCAGTTAAAATAAACACATCAAGACAAAGCCGAGGCGTAGAATGTTTGTATTAACGTATACCAATATCATTGCGGAAGATGCAAATGAGGTTGATGTTTACACTGATGTTGAGTTGTTTGAACATGAATCTTCTGCATTGCGTGAAATGGCTGACCTGTGCGAAGACATTGAGGTGAACAATCCTCATTTGCGCCCGGTGGTGGAAAATAATAAAAGGATTTATATTAACGAAGATGGTTTAAAGGAATATGTCATCACCTTGACCGAAACGAAAGTTAAGTGACTGACTGTCCGCAATAAACAGTAACAAAAAGAGACTTTTCAAATAGTCTCTTTTCAGTTAAAATGAACACATCAAGACAAAGCCGAGGTTGAAATGGGGGATCGTATGTTTGAAGCTGGTGTTGGGGTGGTATCTCGTGACCACAAGCACAGTGGGGTAACTACAGGCTCCACTCACAAGTGCCAAATGGAAGGCTGTTTGGGGCGACGTGTATCGGTTCGCTGGTCTAACGGAAAGATCACCTACCCGTGTTCAAAGGGTATGCAAGTCATGTCCGATGGTCGTTGGCATATCATGTAACATTCGGTTACAAAGGGAAGGTAGAATAATATCTTCCCTTTTGCTATAATAATCATATCAACCAAGTGAGATACACCATGTCCGATTATTCTTTCATCATTGTCGATCAAGACACCGTTGCTCCCCGTGTGATTGACATTGTTCCTGCCAATGAGTGTGATGTTGCTGCTGCTATTCACCGTGATATCGTTGGCGAAATCAATGCTGGTGTTGGTGAAGATCAAGGCGCAACAAACATTGGTTTCGGCCAGTACACGATTGATATCAAACAATTCGTGAAAGAAGGAGTTTCTCTTTTGGAAAAGTTTCTCACGGATGAAATGGTTATTGATGATTTTTCATTCATCATATCATTTGCAGATGATGACCACAATGTTGAAGGTATTGAATACCGTTATACCATTCAGGGCTGCCCTTTCAATCTGTTCACCTAAGTAACATTCGGTTACACAAAAAGCCTTCAATTGAAGGCTTTTTTAATTTCATCCAACAGATTTCTATGTTATAATGGATTCAATACCTGAAAACGGGGGAGACAATCACCGGGGGAGCCTGTTTTTCAAATGTAACCAGAATGTAATTTTGAAACAAACTTTTTACATTATAAATGAAAATAATGCTTTACTAAGTTTTTCTATCTGATATAATGAACACATCAAGACAACGAACCCCGGAGCAACGCAAATGACCATGCCCACCATGACCATGACTTCCTTCTTCGCCATGAACCAAAGCAAGATGAACGCCACTCTGGCGACCAAGACGCTGGTGAAGATGAACAAAAAGGATGTTGCTACCAAACAAATCCCCAACCCGCATGGCAATGTGTACAAGATTCAGCGTGTTCATGTCGAACTGAACGGCGACTATGAACTGAACGTGAATCAATCCCGTGCTGTTGAAGAAAAGGAACAGGATTTCACCAAGGGCGACCTGAAATGGGGCCGTCATGCCTATGGCAAGGCAATCATTGAAAACGATGGTAAGCTGTACCTGCAAACCACTGAACTTGGTAAGGTCGGAAAGGTTGAATACGTTGATGAAAACGGCAATCCGGTTGATTACGAAAGCATCAAGCCTTTCATGCCGGTTTACAAACCTTCTGCAAAGCAAGGTCTTGAAGATGAAGTGAAAATTCGTACTTTCAAGTATGAATCGGTGTTGGAAATCATCATCAAGACTGATACTCTGGTGTTGAAGCTGGTTCCCTGACGGGGGCCAGTGCTTAGCGTGGAATCTGCACTAAGCTAGACAAGAAACGGGGCCATTATGGCCCTTTTTCTTTTCAAAATCAGTAACTTACACAGTTACATTCTGAAACAAAGAAAATGTTGCCAAGATGAACTTAGTTTGATATTATAAATCCCATAGGAAGCAGCAATGCTTCAAACCTTAAACAACCCATGAGGAAATCAACATGAATCGCAATCTCGGTGTTATCGCTACCTTCGGTGCCAAGTTTCCCCGTCACCAAACCCTGCCCATCGCTTTTGCCTATGTTCGCAAGAATGGCACTGGCACTGTCCGTGATTTCACGGTGACGGTCAAGACCGCCGATTATGAAGCTGTTCTGGCTGCAAACGGTCAGGATGTGGCCGATGCCTACGTTTTCGCTCAAACCGTCCTGCAACACACCAAGGATGCGATTGCTGCGAATGCCACCAAGCTGAACCTGAACCAGTCTTACCGTAAGGTCAAGGTCAACCAGACCACCACCCGTTTCCACCTGACCGGCTATTTCTCCACTGGCCGTGCTGGTGAAGATGGTGAATCCACCCATGTTGAAACCACGGTGGAAACGGTTGCTGAACCTGCTGTTGAAGCAGTCCAGTCCGAAACCTCGGAACTGGCACTTGCTGCCGAATAATATCAACCTTTGACAAATGGGGCTTTTATAGCCCCATAGGACATTTTAATGAATGCTTTTTATGTTGTTTTGAATCTTAACGACAACGGCTGTTCTATATACGTCTTGGACGCCACAGAAGACGATTTTAAGGCTGCTGAACAGAAGCTAGGGCATTGGGTGTCTTCTAAGGAAGATGTGGCTAATTTGGGCCTTCCCGTGCGTTTTGAGTGGGGCGCATCATATCAGATTTTTGATATGGTTGAACTAGATTCTTTCATTGACGCATATGCGGATGGCGTGTTAGAATATCCGTGTGATAATGAATGGGCTTGCTGCTATGAAGATTAACTATGCAATGCGTGTGAATAGGGTTTTCCTTAGTCATCAAGCGCAAAACATTCTTTCTATGAAAGTTTACCAAGAGGTAAAAGAATGGTTGAATCAATGGACTTGCAAAAATAATTTCAAGGCAGTTTTGTGTGAAAATCGTGAAGCCGGTATTAGTGAATTGCAAGCGGATTTGCGTGAAAATCTTATTCCATCTTGGATGAAAAGTCAAGGTGTTACCACAGAATGTTTTGTTTTCGACATTGCTAGTGCTGATGTCAAAGATGGTCGTTTTTGGTCATGTTTTGAAATGGTTAGTGGTACTGTACACACAATTTGATACAAACAGTTACACACAAAAGTTTTTCAGGTGCTATAATATTTGCACACTAACCGGAGAGCGTTTATGTCGTCACAAGCCTATGTAATCATGGATCAGCCCAATGGTCTTCCAATCGTCATTGGTTGTGTTCCAAATGATCCCGGTCATTTGGCGGAAGTGATTTTCCAAAATGTGAAGGCCAATTTTAATTATCTGTTAAAGAAAAAACGTATTCATGATGTTTACTTGACATCTATTGATGATGCAGATGATTTTGACGGTTGTTTTGAAGTGAGCAATTTTTTGGCCAATGGTGAACAGATTATTCATGATTATCTGGCGAATACCATGAAACATGATTTGTTCGATTTCGTTGTTGAAAATGATGCGGAGGAAACCATCTACCGTTACATTATTCAATATGCAGATTGACTTGAAAGGCTTCCGTAGAAGCCTTTTTAATTCCAAAATATTATAAAGAAAAATCAAAAAGTGCTTGACAAGTTTTATATGATGTTGTATAATCCTGCGGAGCAAAGGTTGTTGAGCAAACCTGAATGTTGAATGTAAACGAGCGTAAGCGAGTTGAAACCTGCCTATAATTAAACCACATCTACAATGTGGTTGTCCTTTGGACAACATCAATAATGAACGATAGTGAATTATTGATTACTTTATATAACACAAAAACCGTTTACAATCCTTATTTTCCTGCTATAATACTCACAACAACCAAAAGGTGAGTATCCATGTCTACTATCCCTGTTTCCTCTCTGTCTGGCACTGATCTTATTAAAGCAGTTCGCAAGTTCACTGGTTTGACGAAGGATACACACAATTTTGACCAATTGTTTGTTGACATTATTTCTTCCTATGATATCAACATAATTCGTGTGTCCGAAACCCACACCCATCAAGGGCCGTGGGCTGCTCAATGTGGAACCAATTTCTTCGTGAATAGCACCGAAGGTCAAACACATCATGAAATGTTTCAGTTTTATGAAAGTGAGGTTTCTTATGGTAATACTCCACAAGAAGCTGTTTTCCGTGCCTTATTGGTTGGTCACAAGGGTAAAACTATCAAGCTGAGTTACATTCAAGATACAAATTGAATGATGATTTTTCTTTTCATCCGAAACAAATTGTGATACAATGATCACATCAAGACAGCGAGGTGCATCATGAACGGTCACGTTAAGTTTCACAAGGCAAATGGCCCCGCATTCAATGCTGGCGAACCTTGGATTTCTTCCTGTGGTAACAAAGTTACCATCAAATCTGTTCGCCAATTCGGCCCCGGAAAGTGGGATTATGAGGTTCACTATTCCCAAGAAAGGGGAGTTGATTGTAAAAAGGATGCTTGGAACTTCCAAGTGCGTTACGAACACATTGCCGACAAAAAGGTGAGGGAAAAGGTTCTGTAACAAAGTGGTAACAAAGAGACTCCATTGGAGTCTCTTTTCTTTTATAAGACTTACAAACGGTTACACAGTTTTTCTTTTCAAATGAAAGAAATCTTGATATAATGATCACATCAAGACAACGCACATAGGAACGCCGAAATGCACAACTCTTTCCCGAACATCGAAGCCATCATCAACTTTCGCATTGACCTGATCGACAACTATTGTGACACTTTGATTGCTCATGACAAGATGATGTTGGCGTATGAAGATGATTGCGGCTCTTTTGGCGAACTGCGCTTGTTTCATTCCAAGTGGGATTCCAATGAACTTGGTTATGTCTATGACATGGCATGTTGCGAAAAGTGGCTCAAGACACTGAAACAATCGCTGCGTGGTATCGGTTTTGGTGATGAAGTTGAATCCCTTGATTTCAGTGAAAGTGGAATGCAGGGCCGCAACTTTGTGTCTCTGGATATCAATTCTGGTCGTGGTGAAAAGGAAGGGTTCGGGATGCGTTTTATCAAGCGTTACAAGGAACTGTTTGGTAACAATTGATAACAAAGGGCCGCTTTTAATGAGTGGCCCATTTTGTTATAATGATTGCATCGAAAGCGAGGATAAACAATGAAGTATCTTTTGGCAGCAGCGCACTTGGTTGAAGATGGTATGGACTCCCTGATTGCCGAACAGGTGTCTTACAAGAATTCCTACCTGATTGACCAAGAAGATATCGAAACAGCTTGTCGTAAACATCTGGCTGATGCTTACGGTCATTTTGATGAATCTGATATTCAGGTTTTCCCCGATGGAACTATTCAAGCCTACAATTCCCTTGGTGATACCGTGGCGGAATATAAGGCTACCGAAATGATTGAACGAAAGGATATTTTGCAATGAAATACTTCATGATTGTTGAAGAAGCACAAGGCGAACCCCGTGTTTATAAGGGGAAGGCACTTGAACAAAGCGTTATTCCTACGCTTTTGACTATCTGTGCTGGCAACACCATTGGCAATGTTGCGGAAATGGTTTTGGTGGAAAATGGGCTTTTCGCTAATAACATTGTTATTGGCAGTGAAGTTTTCCCACTTGAAGATTTTGTGAAGTGTACAGAAAACAAAATCAATAAAATGTTTTCTGAAAATAATGGAAAGTTTTCAGTTACTATTGAACTGTATGCTGACCTTATTCGTCTCACCACCATCCGTTTCACGATGCAGCCAGAAGGTTGGGAACCTCAATAAATCACTTGTAACGACATGAAAAATGGGGTATAATAGCCCCATCACCAAAGAGGAAAGATTATGTGTTGTGATGGTTGGAATAATGGCAAACCGAATGGTGAATGCCCTGATTGCGGGGAACCTACGGTAGATGGCGAAGCTGCCAAGGGTTGTAACTATTCCCCTGTAGTTTGCAAGACCTGTGGCGACCGACCTTGCGATCAAAGCTGTTGATACAAAAGGCTAACAATATTGTTAGCCTTTTTCATTTCTTTTATGGTATAATGGATTCAATACCTGAGAACGGGGGAGACAAACACCGGAGTAGCCTGTTTTTCATATGTAACCGAAATGTTACTATCTTTACATTCTTTGACATTAAATGCCTTTTCATATGAAAGAAATATTGTTATAATGTCACCATCAAGCAAAGGTGACAGTTATGAGCGCAATTTACAATCCTGTTCAAGTCGGTCTGTACAAGGTGGGACACAAGTTTCGCCGCCATGTTACCGATACCGGGGAATACAGCCTCAACATTTGCATCGTGGTTGTTACCCCCAAGGGGCGTGTTATTGAGTCGGTTTATAGCGAACCTAGCACGTTCTATCGTGCAAATGGCGACCTGTACGATATCAATGAAGTTGCCCTTGAAATGATGGAAGTTTATCGCCACCATGTCATCAATACACTGATGTTTGGTGAAAAGCTTAATCCGTCTGATTGGATTGTTGGTGACATTCTGGTAACAAACTGATACACAAAGAGGCTTTCCAAATAGCCTCTTTTCAGCTAAAATGATTCCATCAACTGAACGAGGATGCAAACATGGTTCGCTACACCAAAACTGAAAAGACCAAGAGTGAGTTCACCCGTGACAAGGCACTTGCAAATGCCGATATTATCCTTGGTAAAAAGGGTATTCCGGTTTGCACCAATGCCTACCATCGTGTTTCCCCCAACCGCATGTTGACGCTGGTCGAAGTCAACAATTTGGTTTCCGATATTGTTTCTGATTCCCTTTACTATCACTACGGGTAAACATCATGGCTAAAGTGGTTCTTACACCCGACCGCATCACCAAACTGGTTGAAATGATCAACAACAAAGATGTTTTTGTTGTTTTTCATGGTGAAACCCAAATAGTCGAGGCGTATTCAACGGTATCCGAACCGTTAGTAGGTGGTCAACGCCGATATAATTTTGAAATTTATGAGGATGATAAAACCCCATACATTTATTATGGTGGTGAAGAAATTGATATCCGCATTTTCCGCCGTGATGATACGGTAATCTTCTGACCAACTCAGTAACCAAAAAGGCTTCAATTGAAGCCTTTTTCCATTTGTATTTTAGGAATTGAAATATGCACAGTGAAGATATGTTGATTGTTCGTGCCTGTAAGACTAAAGACCCAATGAAGCGTCTTAACATGATTTTCCGCCGCCTGTACCCAAATGCCAAAAGTTTATCACAAAATGAAATTAATGGTATTTTAATTTATTATGTTAGTGATGTTTATGAAAGAACTATGAGGTTTAGGCACATTCAGTTATCGGTTGATCAAATTTTTACTAGAATATTAAAAGCAATGCAATTTGATATGGATAATACCAAAAAGCATCGTGGTGATACTGCATTTTATATGATTGATTTTCTTATTAAAGAAATCGGGAAAACATCACAGGCTGATTGGCCTGATGATATGATATGGCCGAAATACGACTATAACAAACAGTAACACAAAAAGACTTCACCGGAAGTCTTTTTTCATTTATAATATAGTCAATACCGTGGTTAAGGGGGAGACAAACACCGGAGCAGCGTGTTTTTTGTTTGTATAGAAAACGTAAAGTTACTTGACAAATAAACTATTTTGGTATATGGGTGAAGTGTAATTTCTTTTCATATAAGTTTACGTTTCTTTACATGAAAAGACGTGACAATATTTTCAAATGCGTTATAATGAACACATCAAGACGGCAAGCACTACAGCAAGCCGAAACCAAACCCCAAATGAGGAAACACAAAATGGCACATCTTATCGACTTTTCCAATGACCGTGCAAACATGGCTTATGTTGGCGACGAACTGCCGTGGCATGGTCTGGGTACTGCCCTGACCCGTGGCGCTCCGCTGGATGTCTGGCTCAAGGAATCCGGCATGGCTTGGGAAGCCAAAAAGACCAAGCAAATGTTCCGTGATGAAGATGGCGTGATTCACTACGGCGACGAAAACATCCTGTATCGTTCGGACACCAAGGCCCAACTTGGCACGTGTTCTGACCGTTACCAAATCGTGCAACCGGGCGAAGTGCTGGAATTCTACCGTGACTTGGTTGACCTGCAAGGCTTCACCATTGAAACTGCTGGATGTCTGGATGGTGGTAAGCGTCTGTGGGCACTTGCCAAGACCGATGGTGAAATTGCTGTTAATGGCACGATTGACCGCATGAATACTTATCTCATGCTGGCGACTTCCTTTGACGGTTCGATGGCGACCATTGGCAAGTTCACGTCTATCCGTGTTGTTTGCCAAAACACGCTTTCGATGTCGCTGGGTGACGGCATGGCCAAGATTGCCGTTCCGCATAGCACGTCTTTTGATGCCCGCAAGATGAAGGAACAACTTGGCATTTACGAAGCCGCTACAATCGAAATGCAAGAAAAGGTTGACATGCTGTCCCGCCGCAAGATGGCTGATTCCGAAGCAATGCGTTTTATCCTTGACGTGCTTGCTGGCAAGGATACTGAGGTGGCTGACCTGTCTACCCGTAACCATAATATCGTGCAAAAGGTTTTCAGTCTGTACAAGGGTGAAGGCATGGGCGCAACTATGGCAAGTGCTAACGGGACTGCATGGGGCGCACTGAACGCAGTGACCGAATATCAGGATCACTTGATTAACACACGTGACAACAACAACCGTATCAAGTCCGCTTGGTTCGGTAAGGGGGATGAACTTAAAACTGCTGCTTTTAAGTCTGCCCTTGCATTGGTAGCGTGATATATAGAAGAAAGGGGCATATGCCCCTTTCTTCTATTGGAGTTTATAATGGAAATATGGAAAGATATTCAAAAGTTTAATAACAAATATGAAATATCAAATAAAGGTAATATAAGAAATAAAGAAACCAAAAATATTTTAACGTTACAGCCACATAAGGGGCGGTTATAAAAGATTTTCGTGTAAACCATATTTTATACACGGTGATAAACGAACAATTTCGATATTAATTCATCAAGCGGTTGCTATGGCTTTTATTGATAATCCAAATAATTGTAAAGAGATAAACCATAAAGACGGTAACAAACAAAATAATAATGTTTATAATTTAGAATGGTGTACTAGAAAACATAATATCAAACATGCGTTTGATAATGGCTTAAAAACGCAAAGGGGTATTTCTAACTCAAGGTCTAAATTAACAGAAGGTCAAGTGTTAGAAATATTTAATTCAACTCTATCAGCAACAAAGTTATCAAACTTGTATAATGTTTCTAAATGTACAATCAATGATATTCGCAAGGGAAGGTCATGGACACATTTGACTAACAAACCGTTACACTGATTTTCTTTTCAAATGAAAAAAACCTTGGTATAATGAACCCATCAAGACAACGAGGTGACACCATGAACGCTCCCGCCCTGATTATCGAAGTTCCCGCTCACACTGGCGATGACGCTGTTATGGTTCGTTTCGTGTGTCCGGATGGTTCCGTGCATGAGGCCCGTGCGGGCGATTTGATGCAGGAATACAGCGATATGTTCAAGGATATTCACGGCATTCGTCCTCGCTGGGAACGCCACACTTCCGCCACCATCGGTCGTGCGATGGAAAACCTGTGTTATGAGTATGAGCAACACATGGTAGCGGAAAAGGCCCGTGAACAGGCCGCTATTGCGGAAATGGAAGCAACTATCACCAAGACCATTGCCCTTGGTGCTGGCAACCGTAAAACCGCAATTCGCTGGCTGATGCAAGCCGATGACACCAATAATTTTGAGGAATTTGAATATTTGAATAACATCCCTTACGGTTACTTTGGCAAAAAGTAACCAACCGTTACAATATTGGTTGCCCTTTATTGGGCAAACATGTTATAATGCATCATCAACCGGAGAACGTGAATGATTGAAAAACCTGCTTTCCTGAATGAACCCGGAAACGAAAACTTGAAACCGTTTCAGGTTGAATATGTTGAAACTTTCTATACGGGTGAAACATCTACCCAATATTTCAACTGTTGGGCGGAAGATGCGGATCATGCGATTGAACAGTGCGCCATTGCATATGAAACGTGTGATATTGATATTGTTCGTGCATATCACCGCTAACGCACCGTGAAAGGCCAGAAATGGCCTTTTTTATTTTTTGTGTATTACAAATTACACGCAGCCCCGGTGTTTGTCTCCCTCGGTTCCCCGTTGCCAAGATCATTATATCAAAACAAAAGTAGGTAATCTATAGCAATTTACATTCCGATACAATTTGGAAATATGAAAAAAGTTGTTGCATCACACTTTTTATTTTGATATAATACAAACATCACTTAGGGGAGATTCAAAATGTCTTTTCGCAATCGCAAAATGGTTTCTGGTCAAGTGTTTCATGATTCTTCTGTGATTCGTGGCGACGAAGACGTTAATGTTTCTGTGACAGGGTTTTTTAGCCCTGCATCTGGCGATGGCTGGAATGACCCGTTCTATGATGCAACGGTTGAATTTGAAGCAGCCGAAGATGAGCATGGTAATCCATTTGTTCTGACCAAGGATGAAATGGAACATTTTTGTCAAGTGATGCTTGAAAAGGCATTAGGGCAAGATGACTGATACAATCTGTCACATACCAAGTCTTTTCAATTAAGAAAGGATTTGGTATAATTATCACATCAACCGGAGTTTGACATGATTACTGTTATCGCCCCTCGCTACAATGCCACCATCAAGATTTCGATTGGCAATCCCAAAATCGCTGTCCTGTACAAAAAGATTCTGATTCAGACTGACCGGGCTGAAATTACTGTTAGTGCGAACAATGTGAAAGATATTTTCTGGGAAGCCGTTGTCGCCCTCAAGTCATTGATTTTTATCCCTACGTCAAGCCAACACGGTGCGTATTTTAAGGACGTTGAAAGTCATTTGGACGGTTTGAAAAACCTGATGGTTGACCGTTGTACTAATGGCCATTCTCGTTGTGAAGATAATGTTTTGCATGTCAATATTTCTTATGAAGTTTTTGACAATGTGCATGAAATAACCAGAATTACAGGTTGAAGAAGATGAATAGAAAATATACCCCAATGCCGGTGTTGGCCGATGACGAAAAGCAAAAGTCTGACAGTCTCAAAACGTCAAACGCTGTTTATGCGGCAATCAATGAAACAGCTAGACAAGGGTTTCGTTCATTTAATCATATTTGGGAAGACCCCACATTGCTGGAATATGAAACCGTCAATCGTATTTTGAATGAATGGTGTGTTTACGGGGATATCCCGGCTGGAAAATATTATTGGGGAAATAGAAGTCTTGATGTTTATGATGTTTGGGACATATAAGGGGCAATTATGTTATTTGCTGTTCCACCTGAGATTTTCAATAATATAAAGTTGATCGCCGATAGGTTTTTCGACAAACAAGAAATTGATTATCTTTTTATGCAAACAACAGGCAACAATTTCTTTTTTGGGAAAGATATTAACCATGAAGTTGAATGCTTGCTTCCACATTTGAAGAAAATTTTATCTGCCCCTTTTGATAATATTTTTTCAAGTAATGTTTCTATGGTGCGCAGTTTTGGAATAACACATCATGTTGATCAAGACGGGGATTGTTTGTTAATATGCACCCGTGGTGATAATTATGTGTTTGGTTATCACGACAAGGAAACTGATGATGGTAATAAGTACCCCATGCCTAAATCAGTGACACTTGAACCCGGTCAAGCCGTTTTGTTTCGTGCCGACCGCTATCATAGTTTGTATAGTTTTAAACCAAGCGAACAACCGTTTGAATGTGTGTTGATAGGGCTTGATGATGAAGATTGTTTGTGATATAATAAACTCATCAACCGGAGATTGTTATGAAAATCCTTCCCGTTCTTCCCAACAACATTTCTGCCGAAGTTTACATCACCAGTATGGATTCCGTTGTTTGGGGATTCGATATTGATCGGGTTCCCGGCCTGATTCGCAATGGTAGCAACACCAAGAAACGCCGTGTTACTGGTGTCCACTATGCCTTTCCCAATGATGAAAGTGCCACCGAATACCTTAACGGTTATGTTGTGATCGGTGGTGTTCAAGTCGGTGTTGAGTCAACAGATGCCGGAAAGACTTGGGATGTCATGTGCAAAAAGCGTGAAATCAAGGGGGAATGATATGTTGAAGGTCAGGCTTAAAATTAAAGTTCCTCATGGTTTTAAGATCATGAAGAATGGTCGTGATCTTATCTCAAGAAAATATATTGACATTCAACAAGCTAGTGATTTTGGCAGTGCATATTATCATTTGAATAATATGCTGGCTTGTGTTGACGTTGTTCCAACTATCGAAGTAAACAAGGGGTTTGGCACGATTTATAATAGCGAAAGTTTGGTTAAATCTGTGAAAGAAAAGATTTACCAAAAGTTTTTTCTAATGTCAACGGAAGATATGCTTTATTTTGAGTATTCCATGTGTGGGTTGAATATTGGTAATTCTTTTTGCTATATCGAAGTGTCTGTGATTAAGATTTGATTACAAACAGATACAATCAAATAGGTTGTGTCAGTTGTCTTTTACGTCTTTTTGATTTATAATAGACACATCAACCAATGAGGAAACTGTAATGAGTGACCACTATCTTCCCCACCCGAAGCATTACATTGACCGCATCCGTGATCTTGATGCCAAGGAATATATGGTTGAGTTTGAAACACAGCGACTTCATTTCTTTGGTTTTGGTGGGGTGATGAACTTTCTCGCTTATACCACTTCCACTGATGAATATGTTATGGTTCGTGCCAATATCAGCGAAGAACGCTACAAGTTGAGTGAAAATTACAAAATCTCTTGCGTTCCCATTGACCCGAATTATGCGTCGAGGCATTTCTACCAATCCGATTTGGAATCTATCATCGGTGATGGCAACGCCCGCATCATCCCTGCATTTATCGACTATGGCATTGGAACCTAAAGGGGAATGAAAATGATCAGAAACGTATTGGCCGCTGTGTTTTACGATACCGATGGTAATGTTCGACGTTATGCATCATCCGATGGTAGGCTTGAATTGCGCCATAATCAGACCCTTGCCAGATGGGAATATTATGAAAATGGCCAAATGATTGATTCAAGCTGTTATCGCCTTAATATTGCAATCTGGCATCGCTTTAATTTGATGCAAGATTTCAGTTTGGATGATACCAAGACAAACTTGGTTGTAGTCAATCCGCTGGTTAATGATGAATATACCGAGCAATATGATGACTATGATGAAAAGGTAAACGACTAAAACGCTTGCAATGTCTTTTGGTTTAGGTTATAATACATTCATCAACTGGCGAGGATACTAAAATGCAACTGGCAATGGTTTTTCAAGGTGATGATGACACCGGATACATTTCTTCTGATGGAAAGACTGTTCTTCGTCGTGAGGGCATTCATGAATACCATTGGGTGTTGCGTGTTGATGGTGTTTTTAATGGGAAAGCTCGGTATCGCAATGACATCGCCAAAAAATACAATTTGACCCTGACCATTCTTTACCCGGATTATATTCAATGAATATTTTTTGGAAATTGGTTTTGTGGTTATTTGATGAAAGGATTACATCCATCGTTTCCCACAATGTTGCCAAGGCAATCAAGGATGCCGAACTTCATTGTGAATCGGTTGCCAACAATTGCATCATTTTGGAATACCCAATTGGCGCAAAGGTCATTTCGATACCAAACGAACCGTCTGATTTGATTGTTGGTGAGGTTGTTGATTATGAAGTGATGCATGGTAAAGTTATCATTTGGCTTCGCAATATCAAGACAGGTGAAAAGTATTGCATGGCGGATAACAGGCCGATTCATTGGACACCGGAACTTGAATACATTTTTGGTCTGATGGATTGGGTTGAACGTTGGAACGTCCATACAAGGGGTTTTTCTCCTATGGATAATGAAACCCGCCTTTATAAAGAAGCTTATACCAAAGGTTACATTCCCGGAAAACGCCTTTATAACCCCACTAGTTGACATTAGTGGGGTTTTGTGCTATTATTACATTAATATCTTTAGAGGTTTATATATGAGTCTTGCGTTTTATTCTGGAATTTACGTCACTGATTCTTCAACTGATTTATTGCGTGATCATGGTTCACCTTTGGTAAAACATCATGCAACGTTGGTGTTTTCAAGAAAACTTCCTGTTGGAAAAATGCGTGGGTTTATGATTGGCATGATTGGCTGCATCGTGGCAGAGATTATTGCTATCAGACATTGGCCCGGCGCTGACGGAAGGGGTTATACTGTTGCAATCTTAGATTGCGGCTTGTTCTGTGACTGGAATGACTACTTTTTGTCTAAGGGGTGTGAAAATGATTTTGATTATATCCCACACATTACGCTTGACAAAGGTATGGGTGATACTACTGAAAAGTATCAAGGATTGATTGGTATGAGAGTTGGTTTCGATCAGCAGTACGTTGAAATAATGAATATAAAATAATGAGAATAATATGAACTTAAAAAAAGAAAAAGAAAATGATAGTTTGACGGGCAGTGTTGGCGGGAATTTAATGGCCTTATGCGCTATAATCCTCTTTGATGTTTTTGTTTATTATCTTTATGCAGTCGCATTAACTAAAATCTACTCTTGGTATATACCGACCGATTGGAACTTGCCTACCTTAACTATACAAGCTGCACTTGGGATTCTTTTGATCCAGTCTCTTTTTAGCAAGCCTGTTGATGATAATAGAAAAGTTTCTGATAAGCTTGCTGTAGCAGTAGCAAGACCAGTAATTATTTTGGGATTAGCATATATATTGAAAATTTTTATCTAAGGAATGGATATGGAAAATGGTTTTGAGCGTGATTCGGAAGAAAGAATCCAAAGAGTTTTAGCTAGAATAGACGGAGAGGGGGAAGATGTACTTTTGCCGTCTATAATGGAAAGAGTTTATGAAAAATTAATAACTACAAAAGATTATCAATGTTATATCAATTTGAATGACAAAAAGTATAAACTTATAGAAATTAAAACTTCTAGTAATTATGATCAACTTATAATTACACTTGAAAACAATTTAGTTATCATTTTTGATCAAACAAACATTGACTTTTTTATCACAAATGCTATAGTTGCTGTATACCAACCATTTTTTGTTTGAGACAAATATGACATCTTTCCACTATGGCACATTGACTTTTTCTCATAAGCAAATTGAAATGGTAAGTCAACATCATCTGGCTGACGGAACCATATTTTATTTGATTGAGTTTGATGTCAATGTATCCGAGCATACCATTTCTGCCTTTATGAGTTCATTAGTAGAAAAAACTTCCATCATGAAGAAAATGGGCAAGAATTTAATGTTTTTCAATATACGTGCTGGACAAAAGTTGTCATCCATTAAGGAAACGTATAAGAAGAAATGCCCTTCTTTATATGTGCCTACCAATAAGTGTATTGGCATCAACAAAACGGAAAATGGGTATGAGGTTAAATTGATTGATAAAGAAAATGTTGATCAATATTCTTTCTATGCCTTCATTCCAGAATAAAGAGATGCGGAAGAACTTTCTAATTTTGAAAGCTATGAATTTGAGTATGACACATGATCAATGACGATTTATATTTCAAGAAAATTGAAAATCCCGAAGTATACTGGAATGCCTATCAAGGTTATGAAGTCATTACCAGTTTTGGGATGGCAGGTTATTTGCACTTCCAACAAACGTGGCATTATGAGCCAATTGATTGTAGTGTGCTTTTAACCGGGAAAGATTTGAAGAAAATTACTAAGAAACTGAAAAAATTGAATAGGGGGCATGATGTTAGAACCGATTTGGGTAGTACGTAAGGGATTTTCAGATAAAGCATATCACCAATTGCTTGAAGCATTGGAGAGGCTGGAAATCAAACATTATGTTGTCGAATATGTTCCATTCGATGATGAAAATGTTTATGGGTTGCCTGAAAACTTTGACGAAAAAGACGTAATTGTTTATGGCGGACAAGGATTGATCAACTATGGAAAAAAACATGGTTGGACAGGTGTATATCAGAATGACAACTTCTCTGTAGACGCTTGGATGCGCCATTACGGCACTGAACTGCTAAACTATGACTCTGCTATTACCACTATCGAAAAGGCGTTTGTGGACGCTCCTAGAGTGTTTGTTCGCCCTGTCCATGATACCAAGAGCTTTTCAGGTCAATTGATGGATCGTGAAGACTTCTACACTTGGAAGAATAGTATTCTTGCGATTCCTGACGATGTTTTCACGACAATCAATGGGAAAACTGAAATTAGTATTTCTACTGTCAAGGACATTGTTGCTGAATACCGCCTGTTTGTTGTTGATGGTAAGGTAGTCACTGGTTCTGAATATAAGCGTGGTGATACAGTTGCCTACCATTCACATATTCCTGAATATGTGTTGGAATATGCGAACCTTGTTATAGCAATGTGGGAACCTGATAAAGCATATTGTTTAGACATTGCTGAACTGTATGGAGAAGGTGCTGGTTGTAAGGTACTTGAAATCAATTGTATTAATGGTTGTGGCTTGTATGCTGCTGATGTTTATAAGTATGTTCATACGCTACATTATTATCTTTCTGATATAATGGTAAGCCGCCATTATGATGAAGTACGGATGCCCGATTAATTGTTATAAGTGTGGTTCAACTGATTTAAATGATATTACTATTGATCGCATAGATTATACGCCATTGGAAATAGAAACTTTTTGCAAAGAATGTGGTACGTCAGTCGCATATTGGGCACATGGTCAATATTTGGATGGAAGATTTCAGTGATGAAACTTACAAAATTAGAACTTGACAGTAATAACAGAATGCTACGTATTGGTTTTGGCAAACATGGTGGGAAATGGTTTGCCAGAGTCGATATGTGGTATTTTGGAATAAGAATAACTGGAAATGAAAAATGAAAGACAAATTAGTAGAGAAACACCATTTTGCTTTTAATAATCATGATAATAGTGGCGAACAATTGACACTATTAACCGAACTCTATGACAATGGTGATGAAACAAATAACATTTACTTAAATCAATTTTTGACTTTACAATCATATTGTAATAGTGCTACTTTTAATCTACATGGTGCTTTTTTAAGACCAGACAACCTAAGAATGTTGGCTGATTTGCTAGAAGAATTGATAAACAAAAATACAAGATGAATTAATAACCTTTCTATAAATATATGAAATATTTGAGGTTATAATGAAAAAGTTTATAGACATTCTAAAAGAAAGTAATTACGTGATTGATTTATCAGCAACAAAATTACTTGAAGATTTGCATCCAGAGTTAAAGCAGGTGTTGGATGATGATTCTTACCCCGCAAAAAGCAAGATATCTGCATTCACCAAGAAAACACGCAAAATGATTTCCAATGGCGAAGATACCGGCCTTGAAAATGATAAACCAAAGAAAGGTTCTTCCCGTGCTGTCTGGTTTCCTAAGCAAGAAAAGGAAATAACTCTTGACGGGCAGAAAACAAAACTTCATACTGCGGTTAAGGTTGCGTTTCCCGGTACACTTGACAAATATACAGGTGATGATCGTTTGCTTGGTGAACACCAGAATGAGAATGAGTCTTCATATTTTCATCAAAAACATTATGCGGTATTAACACCTTCTGACAATCATGATGGTTCATTGGAAACTAATGAACATGGTGTTTTAGCACCTGTTTTAGATCACCATGAGGATGGTCATTGGTTGGAAATGGCTAAGGCAGATAAGTTTGATGCTAAACGTTTCCGTGAAGCAACTAAAACAGAAGATATGCCAAAAGGCATGACGTTTAAAGATTTTTCTGATGTTTTGTTGGACGAACACGAATTATCAAAAGGTAATGATAAGTATCGCACTAAGCATATGTCAGAAGAACATTATGAAAAAGTATTAGATCACCCTTTTACTAGATCAGTAATAGATTTTTGTAATGATACACAAACACATCCTGCTGACATTGGTCATATTTCAAGAAATATGGGTATATTTAGACATCCAGTTACAGGCAAAGATCACCCTGTAATTTTGGATTACGGCTTTAACCACGATACAGCAAAAATGTATAACAAAGCCCGTAGAAATCAAATGGATTCAAAATATAGAAATTACTATTGATTTACAAAAAGGGCTTGCAAGCCCTTTTTTCTTGTGTTATGATAGACATATTCTCTAATTGGTGATGTTCATGAACACAAAGATGAAGTTTGCTCTTGCAGTATTCAATGCCATTTGTTCAGGGTTGTTGATGGCATTTTATATCTCACATCACTATTTTGACGGATCGTTTTCGAGTGTGCTGCGCTTGTGTGGTTTTTTCTTCATCTGTTTTTGCAGTATGAAGTTCACCTATGTTATTGATGGCGTCGAGACGGTGCGTGAACTCAGTTTTTATAATTTTGGTCGCACTATTCTTAACGTTTTCCTTCTTATATTGGTGATGTAATGATTAAACACCTGAAAACCGCACTGATAGTTGCCTTCAACATTGTATCTGCCGTGGCTATCACATATTACTATTACACCATGACAAATCCACATACTTTTGCGCAATTTTTGCTGGGATGTTGTGTGTTTGCACTTTGTTTTACCAAGATTTTTTCACATGCTCATAATTTTAGTGGTGAAATGAAATACTTCTATGACGGTGAAATAACCAGCTATACATCTCGCCCAATCATGAACATTTTCATCTTTTTCGCTGTTTTTGTATTGACTCACCATGTATGAGCCGGTATAATTACACTATCAAGACAACGGTGACTGCCATGCAAATCGAAGTGAGTATGATTGATGCAATTAAGGTTCAGTTTTTGAAGCCGATCTTTAGTGATGATTTTGCCGAGCGTGGTATGAAGGCATACCTCACCAAGATCGAGTGGAATGATAACATCGGATGCTATAAGTTGTATTTTGACTTTTCCGAGTTTGAAGCAGAAAACATGAAATACTTTTCGGCATCGTACTACCCGAATCGCTTCACAAGGGAAAATTGCGCCCACAAAGATTTTTATACTGCTATTGAATGCGGTATGTACACCCCGAAGTATGAAGTTTATTTCAGTATTTCCGGAAACGGGCGCAATGATGCTGTTTTTGAAAGTGAAATCCCAGAGTATCTGCGAGTGATTGATTAACGCAGTAACCCGTTAGTAACCCCGTGGTCTAGTATTACGGGGTATTTCTTTTTGGTTAAAGGATGTGTGAAAATACCAATATTTTCACTGTGTATGTCATTATGAGCAACATTATGTTCATTCGCAAAATCTTTTATCTTTTTCACAAGAGGGTGGTCGGATTTACCTTTTCCTGTCATCAATGCGTATTCAACGTCATCGCCAGATATACCATGCGGATAATTATCGGTTTTTGTGTGGTCTTGTAGTTTAATTTTGTCAGACAAAGGTTCAATGTGCAATGTGTGAACCCAATTATGATTTTTGTCATGGTCAAGGGTTGGTAAGATAATCCCATTCTCATTTGTATGATAATTCCCCTTTTCGTCTGGGGTTATCACATAATGTTTTTTCAATTCTGGTCGTGATTCATTCTCATTTTGTTTTTTTGCTATCTCAGTACCAGTGCTTCCATTGTAGGCAACTTTAACTCCTGTTTCAACAGGCACTTTTTCACCGTCTAATGTGATATTGGATGGTGTTTTAATCTTGTAGTATTCACGTGAAGAACCTACTCCGGTCGGCTTCAAAGACGATCCTGAACGATCTGTTCTACGTATTTGGCGTAAGCTGTCAGATATTTTACCAACATCATGGTTTGATAATGCTTTGTACTCATCATCTGAAACCAAGTCTTTAACAGACTCTATCATAACCGAAAGAAAATATTTTGTAAATGACATATGACACCTATTTTTCATCTATTTATGTTAGTAATAGTTGCACGAAATGGCGTGGTATGGTAGAATGATAGAAAGGAACTCTTATGAAAATTAGAAAGATAGAAATCAAAAAAGATACCACCGCAGACCAATATTTTGAATCTTTTCGTAACCTAACGAAAGATTTATACAAATATTTGGTAATGCCAATGTCTATAGAAATGAATAATATTTTCCATTTACGAAAGAAGGCATGGGAATTGAAAAACACCCGACACAAGCAAGTTGGGTCTTTAGACATGTCAAAAATATATGCATACAAAACTTCTGATAATCTTTTTAAAAAGAATACTTGGAAACCAGAAGGGAAAAGTCATGGTGTGGTGATAGCACTCGACTTTTCATCATCCATGCATTCAACTATCATGTCATGTGTTTTAAATGCCGCCGCCATTACAGTTTTTTGCAAAAAGAACAAAATACCTTGCAAAGTAGTAACATTCACTACACATGGGTTATCAAATACAGCACCTTCTACATTAATTAATACCGGAATGAATAGTAAAGGTATTTTTGGAATAAGTAATAATTTCGATTCCAAAATATTATTTGATGATAAAATGAAAGAATATGATATTCTGACAACATTTTATAATCTTTTCTTGATGGTAAACCGTGACAATTTGACCAAGATGAATAATGGTTTTAAACACCGCTCTGAAATTGTTAACCGATATAGCAATGTTTCATATTTGAATATGAACTCCACGCCGCTTTCTATGGGCATGTGGTGCGGCATTGATAATGCTATGGAAATGAAAAAAACAGTTCAGCAAGTTACTTTATTGACAATTAGTGATGGTATGGGGAACCAACATTTTTCATCTGGTGCTTTTAATTGCATTTATAATAATGAAGTTTATACAGTTGAACATATGCATAAACAGGCGTTATATCCACCTAAAAAAGAATATAAGTTTGAAGATAATGAAATAATCATGATGAATGAAATATGCAAGGATTTAGGCATAAACTCTATTCATATCAATTTGACTACCAATACCAATGTTTCAACAACATACCCGCTAACTGTTATAAACATTCCTCAGAAAGAGGTGGACACATTCAATAAACAATATCAAAATAATGGTTACGTAGTTGTTGGAAACCTTCTAAATTTCAATAAGACATTGTTTATAAACCAAAATATTTTAGATCGCTTTATTGACGACAATATTACATTTGAAGAAACTAAGCGTCATAAAATAGCTTCCGAAAAAACGGCAAAAGTTGATGAAATGTCTAACAATATCAATGGTTTAAAGAAAATACTCAAAAAGTCTGGAAGTGATTTGAATACCGTTAAAGAAATATCAAGGGTAGTTGTTGAGGAAATTTGTAAATGGTATCATTGACCAGTTTACTTTTTAGTCTTGTTGTGATACACTACACATTCAATGGAGATAATAATGTTAGACGATTTTAAGAAAGCCTACGATCAAGAATTGGCTCGTCGCCAGATTGCTAAAGAACAAATCAAGCAAGTTTTTATCGACAATCTCAATCAAGTAATAGCACCACTTTTGAAAACAGAGCCAAAATATGATTTTTATGAAATCTACTGGTATGCTCCATTTTTCAATGATGGCGACGAATGTGAATATACTTTGAGTCATATCTATTTTGATAATGCTGTTTGTGACCGTAATGAAAGCGATTATGAACCAGAGTATTATTTTATCAATAGGCGTCATAATAATGTTAAAGACCTAATTGATATAGAAACCATTTATGATGTTTTTAACATTTATACTGAAATGGTCAAAAATATTTTTGGTGATATCAAAATAACATATACACATGCAAATGGTTTCACGATGGAAGATTATACCAACCATGAATAAAATAAATTTCTGCGCCGCTGTTGAAAATAAAGAATTAGTTATCTACGTTTATATTGATGGTGTTCTTGTCAAATGGAATGTTGTCGATCCAGTTAGCTTTTTCATGGATATTTATAATAAAGGCTTAAATGTCCCTGCCTATGGTGATGCAAAAACCAGAGATTATTTCTATAACCTCAAGATAAGTACATTTGAACCATTTACATGTGGTTGTGGTGTTTCTGGCTGCGCTGGCATTTGGACTGGTATTATGACCAAACATCGCAAGCATACCGTTGAATGGAGATGTGATGTGAAAGAAGGTTATCATTTCTTGAAGCCTTTTTACAGTTTCAATCGCATTCAATATCATGATGCAATTTATGAATTGTATCTTCAACTATTAGGGTTGATGGAAACTGAGTATGTTATAGATCAGTATACATCTGATTATGAAATGCCGGTTAAGGAATATCTGCTGGGATATTTCAACTGGCATATAACGGAAATAATTTATAAGAATGGGAATAACTATGGACATTATAGAAAAAGCAAACAGTTTTTTAGACCGACTAAGCGCAATAGAAAAAGAATACGAAGATAAGATTTTAGCATTACAACCAGAACTGAGACGATTGTTACTTGATATCGCAAAAGAAATATTTGCCGCTGATGAAAAACTGACAGGCATTTCTTGGACACAATATATCCCTTATTTCAATGATGGCGATGAATGTATTTTTGGTATCCAATGTATTGCTATCTTGGGTGAAAATGAAGATGGTGATGAAGAAGAGTATTGGGAAGGATATTATCAAGGCTCAGCCCGTGAAATAGTAAGCCTGTTTTATGAAATGCTTTACACATGCGACGATTTAGAAAATGTTTTTGGTTCACATGCCAAAATTAGTATAGATCGTGATGACGACGACTTTGATGTGAATGAATATACAAACCACGAATGAGAAATAAATGAATATACAGCAATTAAATGAAACCGCCCGTGCAGCAGAAAAAGAATACCGCACCAAAATTGAAACTTTGGCAGAAATCACAAAGACAATTCTTGAAAATGATATCCAAAAACTTTTGAAAGAAAATGAAGAATTAAGTAGCTTCCGTTGGATTCAATACGTACCATCTTTCAATGATGGTGATGAATGTTCTTTCACCATTTCTTGTGAAGGATGGGATTATTCCTGTAGTTATGATGACTTCGAGAAAAAGCCTTATTATCAAAAGTGTAAGGAAATTGAAAACTTCATTACGGAACACTATGACTTGATGCGTGAGGCGTATGATTGCTATGTTGACATAACCATTACTAAAGATTCTGTTAACATATCTGATTACTACGACCACTAAAATGCCGATTTACGCCACTTCTGCTACGTGGGCGCATCTTACCTATACCGAGGCGTTAAAACGCCTAGAATCGACTTCTGACCCATTTCTCGGTGCTATTTCGATGGGTAAGGTGCAACTGTGTCCTCAAAACCAAGGCTTCAATGATTTGGCATCAATCATGCGTCTTATTGAATCATATCCAGAGACAAAGTTCCGTTTACATGCCGACCTGAAAGTTGTTGGCCGCAAGTCAAAAGCCGATCTATGTTGGTATGATGAACAGAATATTTCCAATTGGAAATGTATAGCTGACATTTCAAATGCAATTAAAGCAGAATGTTATTCAATGCATGCCGGTGAAGCGGTTTGCACATTAGATGAAATGTTTTTGAAACATGAGCAGTTACAGAAATTGTTTAATTGTCCTGTTGCCATTGAAGGACATTACCCAAATAGTAAGAAATATTTGTTGCATAATTGGGAAGAACACCGTATACTGTTAGAATCTGGAATTGGATTTGTTGTTGATCTAAGCCATTTCAATATTATAGCAAAGCGTTATGGTTGGGATGAAAACTTGGTCATCGACATGATTACAAGCAAAAACTGTTTGGAAGTTCATGTTTCTGATAATGAAGGTATAACCGATTCGCATCAAACTATTCAGACAGAACCATATTGGTGGAAGTTTGTTAAACATACAACTGCTGATATTTTCTATGAAGGCAATCATTCGATAATCGAACTCCGCAAAAATAATCCTAATTGGTATAGAAAATGAGTAAAATAGTCTATCGAGACAAAAAAATCCAAATTGAAGAACAAAAAGAAAATGGTTTAACGTATTATATTGTCCACTATTACACTAGCAGTATCTGGTATCCGTATCGTGATAGTACATTGACTATCGTTAAGTATTATGATATCGAGCATGCAAAATCACATATAACGAAATAATAATGAAATCCTCAGACGCAGACATAATGTTGAAATCACTTTTCGACCTTCATAAAACATTAATGTATGATTTTGAATCTGTTATTAAAATGAAGGTTGTTGAGATTTTAGCGCCTTTGTTTAAATCTAAACGTAGTTTGAATTGTGTGTTTTGGTATTTTCAAACAGATGCCCCACTGAAATACTATGATCGAAATTTTATTGTAAGTGATAAGTTCGTAGAGTATACTAAGAAGGGTATAGTTATAGAAGAAAATGCATGTGATTTGGAAGATGAATGGTTTAAAACATCATCTCTTGATGATTTGGATGTTTTCTTTTTGGATGAAAAAATATTGGACATTTGTTATTGCCTGTTTAAAGATAAACGTATGGTTGTAAATCGTAGTGGTGAGGTATTAATAGAAGATGAATAAGAAAATCGTAATTTATGGTGGCGGGACATTTAGTTTTGTCCGCAGTCATTTGGCATTAGCAGCCCCGGCATTTGGTGAAACCGCAAAAACACTTTACCACATGTGTAAAGACCAGTTTGAAAATATGGACATTGAATTACGTCTAACCAAAATGGCGGACTCTTCAAGCAACTTGGTCACTAATGATGATGTTGCCACGGACGTTGATGCTCTATTATTGGATAATACCGTTAAGGTTGTATTCTTCAATGTTGCCATGACAGACTACAACGGCCAAATTGATGATGTGCCTTCTGGAAAGCATGCGAAGCGTTTAAAGACGGCTAAGGATGGAAACCCTACTATGGTACTGACTCCATCTGATAAGGTCTTAAATCGCATCCGTAAGCAGCGTAAGGACATCTTTTTGGTGGCCTTTAAGACTACGGCTGGTGCAACTGACGCAGAGATGTTTGAAGCTGGGTTGAATCTATTGAAAAAGAACTCATGTAATCTTGTTATTGCTAATGACATTGTTCGTAAGCACAACTTCATCATTACACCGGAAGAAAGTGTTTACACTTCGAAATATAGCTGGGGTGTTGGTCGTAAAGATATTCTGTTAAAAGCCGTTAATATGGCTTATCATCGCACCCATTTGTCATTTACACGAAGCACGGTTGTCGATGGTGAACCTGTTTCTTGGAATGATGTCAGGGTATATCCAGCCTTGCGTGAAGTCATAAACTATTGTATCAAGAAGAATGCATACAAAGAGTTTAATGGTGCAACTACAGGTCACTTTGCTGCAAAGATTTCTGACACTGAGTTTTTGACTTCAATTAGAAAAACAAACTTCAATGATATTGATAAGAACGGAATGGTTTACGTCAAGTCGGACAGTCCAAATAGCGTTATCGCAATGGGAGCAAAGCCTTCTGTTGGTGGCCAAAGTCAAAGAATCATTTTTGGTGAGTTTAAGGATGTTGATTGTATCGTACATTTCCATTGTCCATTGAAAGAAGATCATCGTGATGATATTACTGTTATGAGTCAATTTGAATATGAATGCGGTAGCCATGAATGTGGTGAAAACACTAAGAATGGCCTTTCACGTCATGGGAATCTTTACGCAGTCATGCTTGATAATCATGGCCCTAATATAGTGTTTAATCATGATATAGACCCACAAGAAGTCATTGATTTTATCGAAGCCAACTTCGCTTTAGATAAGTCAACATCAGGATTTGAACAAGTTTTTATATTGAGACGTTGATATGAACTTAGAAAAGAAATCATTGTCGTTATTGCCGAGGTTGGATGAAATAAAAAAACATGCCGATATCAATCTTAGTGTAAAAGCTATTCTTGATAAAAAGATTGATGAACTTATGGAAACTTTAGAAAAGCGTATAAAAGAAAAGAACTATTCTGTAAAAAAGAAGTTTAATTTTTTGTTTCAAAGAGAATATGCTCTTTCCATTGACCTTCATATAACAAATTACTCCGATTTTGAATATGTTTTTAAGCATGACGACAACACCAAACTGTATTATAAAAAGAACAGTGATAAATGTTTAATATATTTTTTAATGGAAATTGATAAAAGACTCAAGAAATATGTTGATCAATTCAAACATGAACATGGTCAATATCTGAGATTCAAGACAAATATAAAAGGCGCATACACGTATGATGATAATACAATACTGAATATAATATTCATTTATAGGTGAAAAGAAGTGTATACATCATATTTTGGTAATATTGACAACATAGACGAAACTGAGCAGATAAGCATTAGTAGCCGTAATCCTTCTGGATATACGGGTGGAAAATATTTTCCACTTGCACCACATCCTAGTTTTTTAGTTCCTTACTTAAAAGGTAGAACAACAAAAGAGCAATATACAGAGTCTTATAAAACACTTGTATTAGATGTTTTAGACCCAGAAGAAGTCTATAAACATCTTTTAGTTATAGGTGGGGAAAATGCATGTTTGTTATGTTATGAACAACCCGGTGAGTTTTGTCACCGTAGATTGGTTGCAGATTGGTTTAAAGAAAAACTAGGCATTGACATTCCAGAGAAGGTATAAAATGAAAGAACAATATTGTTTTACATCAAAAGAAAGTAAAGATATTGCGTATGATTTAGCAACCAAAATAACAAATCATATGCTACAACAAAATGAAAGGTCTGGTGAAGACGGCATGTGTTATTACCGTTCTGAAAATGGTTTGAAGTGTGCCATAGGCTCGATTATATCCGATAAACACTATACTACTGATATTGAAGAATATGTGTGTTCTAATTGTCATGTGTGGAATGCTATATCGGCATCAAATCCACAAATTGAAAGTATGGGTTGGGGTGATCAAGCCATGTTAGAAAAATTATTCATGAAGTTTCAAAATGTTCATGATATTATTGATGTCAGTCACTGGAAAGAAGAAACAACAAAAATACTTAATGATATTTGTGTGAAAGAAGATGAAGCCGACACTACCACCGTTTGAGTTTGTTAAGAACAACAAACATAATATACACCTGAAATGCGTTGCCAAACTTGATGATTTTATTAATCGTCTTAATACAAGTTTTGATAAAAAACTGGCTGATGGCAATTACACCACTTTTGAAAATAAAAGATTTTGGCGTCAAAATGAATATGGTATTGAAGTAAAAAGCAATATCGTAAATTATGGGTCGGCTTTTAGTTGTCAAATATTTGGTGAGTATTCCGAAGAACAAGAACACTTTTGGGGTAATCAAAAACTATATCTTGATTACATTTTAAAAAATGTTAAAATCCATCTTCAACGATATATTGACCAATATAATGATTTTTATAAAGACTCCGAAGTTAGTTTGGGAATGACGGTTAGTGAAGATTTCCGTGATTATAAAGTTTATTTTACTTATAGAATGAAAGAAGAATATCGTGACTGATTCAACAATAAATTTAGTAAAAGTACAAGAAGCACCAATTGACATTTTTCTTGTATGTGTTAACATAGCACGTGATACTCTAACAACATTGTGTTCATTGATTAGTGAACATGATACGGAGTATGCTATTATGTCCACTGCGCTTAATATCGACACCTGTATTATGGAAACTGTTGGTGCAAAAATGACGCCTGCATTGAATGAAATACGTTGTTCAATATTATATGATGTTGCGTTCAACTTGAAATCAAACTTTTTTTCCGGTGAAGACGACAAAGAAGAGGCATTAGAAGTGTTAGTGAGTGCCATTAATAAATTGCGATTTGATAAGACAAAATGAAACCTTATAAAAACTTGTGGGATAAAGAGCCTGATTTTGTGAATGAAGTCGGTACTAAATGGTGGAAACATCAAGAACTAACTGAATACGCACATAAAGAAAATAAACATGGTGTTTCTTTACCCACAATGCAATGTTGGGTTACGCAAACAACGGACAATGATTTGCGTTATGTCATATTGAATACTAAGATTGGCGAAATCATCTACACTTCTTTATATTATGATGCAATCTGTGAACACATTAATATTAGAAAGTTTTTGAAACATGAAATGAGAAATGATTGAATGGGTATGTATACAAGAATGGCAGGGAAGATAAAGTTTCCACAAAATATTTTGCCATATATTAAAGAATTGATAACAGATGATTTTGGAGTAATATCGTTCAAAACATTTTATAATAAAGAGCCTGAGTTTAGTATACCAGAATTTTATGAGTTTGTTGAATGTGATCGTCAAAGTTCTGTTTTCTTTTGTGTTTCTGCATATTTTGATAATTTTGAACGTATATTGGAATTGGAAGGTGACATATTGTCATGTCAGTTTTCCATGAAAAATTACATGTATGAATTGGAAAAGTTCATTAAATGGTTACGTGCTGCTGATATACCACATAATTTAGTTACTCGCTATGAAGAATGTTATGAAGATACACACCATTTTTATAAATGGGAAAGTGAGTGGGGAAATATAGAAGATTTGGAGACATAATATTGGAAAAGTTATATAGACGTTCTGGGGATGAACACAAATTTCTAATAAGTCATAGTGTTGATAACATTCCTGTTTCATTTACAGATATAAATGATTGGTTAGCAGCAAAACATTTATTTCCTGATTATATTGCAGAGCCTCCACTAGATTTTCATGATGGTTATACCATCTGTGATCTTGAGTTTTCAGTAACACATTTTATACAGCAACAGGTTGACTTTATCATTTTACGTGATAAACTATCCAGTCTAGTACCAAAAGATAATACGGAAGTTATATCATCATTCATGATCGCTAATGCTGATCTTGTCAAACAATATACACCCGGTAATCAAAAGATACTAAACTCTCTTGTTGGTAAATTCCTAAAAGAAAACAAAGGATATGTTCCTCAAGAAGTAAAAACAAAAATAGAAAATATTCTAAACGAGAAATAAATGAAAGTATTAAAAGAGGCATATGGTATTGTGTATGAATCTGACGAATATAAAGAAATAGTTCAATTTGAAAATATATCATTGTTTACAGACTTGAAGGAAGCTATCGAAAAGTTCAATGGTCATATGTCGGCAGAGTTTAAAGCCATGAATGAACAGGAAGAACTTGAACAGGATGATTTTGTTGATTATATGGTAGAATACACCGCAATGGATGATAATTTGCCCTGTTATAGTTTCTATAGTGCAGATCATTATCGTGGGCATATTTTTAGCATGTACATAATGAGATTCAATATCAAGTAAGGGAATATATGATATTCTACTCAATTATCATCAATGACGGAAACGATCTTTCATTTTTGGAAGACAAAACAAAAAACAGCATATTTCTAAAAAAAGACTATGCCAAATCGTTAGTGCAAGAATATATCAAAAACCTAAAATCTATGTATTCTCAGTTTTACATCAGTTTAGAAATTGATGATTCTGGTGATACCATTATAGTTAAGGACGGCGATGAAGTAGTTGTACGACTTACTATAAAAGAATTGCAATATGCATTTTGAGAAAATACAATGAAAGTAATATATTGCGTAGTTATGAATGATGGTGAAGACATGATTGTTAACAATCATAATGTGAAGCCATCAATTTCATTCTATGTTGACTATGACAAGGCATTATCACAGTTATCAGCAAGGTTTACAAATGCGGTTGAATGGTATGGAAGTGACAATGTAGTATGGTTAAAGGAAAAATCGAAGTTTGTTATTTTACATTCAACCACTGGAAAAGCTTTGATTTCATACCGTATTGATGAATACAATTTAGATGACCAATGATATCTCCATTGAAACACTTCAAGTACCCCATCAACAACCAAAACCTGTTTGGTGCGAAGCGTAAGTATGATTATCATACCGGGATTGATTTGTTTGCAGATGAAAACAGTCCTGTTTTTTCTATGACTGATTGTGAAGTTGTTCAAACTGGTTGGTTTACCGGCGAGTTTTCATTCCCACCTAGTCCTTGGTGGAATAATACTGAATATGTTATTTTTAAAACCATTATAAACAATAACACATTATATTTCCTTTATGGGGAAATTATTTCATCTGTTAAGGTTGGTGATTATCTCAAAGAAGGCGATACTATAGGTCATATTACAAGAGTCCTTAAAAAAGATAAGGGTTTGCCTACCACAATGCTTCATTTTGAAGTTTACAAATCTTTACCAGAACATCCTTTGTTTTGGTATCACGATCAAGAAAAACCTGATATACTCATGAATCCTGAACCATATGTCAAAATGGCAATTGATTGTGAAAACAGTAACAGTATTTTACCGCTATAAGTCATTAAGTGGCTATTGGATGACAACCAATACAATTTTCCAATATGAAGGCGATTTCAATACAGAATTTTCTAAACTCATGAAAAAGAAGAAATACACAGAATGGGAAGTTACTAACATTCTGTAACACTTTCTTTTCAATTTATCTTTCATTCCACTTAATAATCTGATATAATGATATCATCAACAACGAGGGTGTCATTGTGTCTAATATCCAATCCGTAACCTGTGCAGGCCGTACATTCACCGCTGATTATACCAAGAGCATCCTCCAATCATCTGGTATTGAAAAGTCTGGTCTTTTCGTCTCTACGATTCTGGTTAATAAGAAAACCGGGAAAGTAATCGTTGAGTTTCGTGCTGGTAATTCTAAACATAGCATATTCTGGGATATTGCCGAAGTTGATGAAAACTTCAACCTCACTTCTGTTAGTGGTGTTGACAAGTTTGGCCCTGAGTATGAATGTGTCATGTTCCGTGCCAAGACCTGTGATGTTTACCTTCAAAATGGTAAAAAGATTTTTGATGTGTCTGTGTTGACTTAATAATCAACATTCGGTACAATAGACGAATATTCAGAGAGAGTTGTGAAAATGAACCAGTTTTTAGATCATGCGGTGCAAGAATTGAGCGAGTGGGTACGAAACAATACCGCTAAGGGTACTCCTGTTTGCCGTTTTCCGCTTGAACTCGGTTTGATCATGGCCAATGATGGTGGTCGTCGTGCCGGTCTGGAAGATTTGGTTCTGATGAACTATTATCCGACTGCTGCATTTCGCCGTGCTACCGAGTGGAAGGATATCGAACGTGTTGCCCGTGGTTTGATCTTTGAAAAGGGTACTGGTCGTCTGGTTGCCCGTCCGTTTGCCAAGTTTTTTAACTATGGTGAATTGGAAGAAGATGCCCATATTGTTGATGGTGATATTGAGCGTATTGACTACAAAGATGATGGTTCCTTAGGGATTGTATTCTTCTACAACAACGAATGGTGGGTTACGACTCATGGTTCTCTTGGTTCAGATCAAGGTGTTAAGGGTACTGAAATCCTGCGTAAGAAGGATACTAGCAAGCTCAATCCGAACTATACTTATATGACTGAAATCGTGTATCCGGCCAATCGCATTGTTACCGATTATGGTGATATTGAAGATTTGATTTTACTTGACATTTATCCGTTGGATGCTTCTACTCCGGTTGCGTTGGCGCATCATAACTATGCCAAGAAAAACATTTTCACTTACAATGTGCAGCGTTTTAACCCGATCATGTTTTTGCGTGAAAATATGGTTGAAGCAATTTTGGAATTTTGCCAAAACCAGTCCGACTACAATTTTGAGGGGTTTGTTGTTACCCTCAAGAATGGTCGCAAGGTAAAGTTCAAGACTGCTGAATACTTGAAGGTTCATCGTTGCCGTTTTGATGTGTCGGTTTCCCGTGTAAAGGATTTGATGCTTAACAATCCGGAAACTTTGGTTCAGTGGAAGGAAACTTTGCCGAACGAATTTTTCGATGAAGTTGATCGAATCGTTGATGCAATTACCAAGTACACTGATGAAGGGCTGAGCATCGTTATTGAAAAGGTCAACAAGATTTTTGAAGACAAGGGTATCAGTTGGAATCAGAGTTTGAAGCATGTTGGGAAGATTATTCACGTTGAAGTTAAGCGTGAAGTGCCGAAGCATGTTTTGGACGCTGCATGGCATTACGCCCGTGGTGATGATATCCAAAAGGTGCATAAGATCATCATGAAGACCTATCCGGTGTGATAGGTCTTTTCTAAACATTTTGAGGTGGAAAATGAATTTTCAGAGTTGTATTGGTAGTCAACGTCAACTGATTAACCGTTTGGTTTTGGTTAACACCAGTGATTATGTCATTGGTAATATGAAAGAATGGCAATATATGGAACACTTGAATGACCTTATGAAAAGCCAGCCCGGAGATTTTGGGCATATTGTCAGTCTTGGTATTAATGCTGGTATTTTGGGTGTTAATGTGTTGTTGGCTACCGGGGAAACATGTTTTTACCGTTTTGAGCAGGTTCACTTGCTTTAATATGGAATACGTGTTAAACTAAGCAGAATCCAGTACAGGTATAATCATGAAAGTAACCATCTTGGTTGAAAAGACATCCAATTGCATTCGTTTGCAATGTAACTATTTCATTTTCACTGCATGTATTGAAAATGGAAATATCAAGTCAAGTTATACTCGCAACAATATTTTGACAGGATATTGGAACTACAAGCTCAATCCCATATTTGGGAATTGGGTTTGTAGTTTATTCACCAATATTGACGTTCTGAATGCTATTCCGGCAGGTGATTACACATTTGTTGTAGATTCAACTGTTAATCATGATCGTTACTATAAATCTGTAACCATTTACAAGCCGCAAACTGATAACTTGTATTTCATTGGTGCGGATGATATTGTGTATCGTTTTTTTATCAAGCGTTATTTGTCTGGCCATCGTGATGTAAAACTGGTTGCGTTTGATACAGTTGCAAACCTTCCCGCTGATATTGCATTTGAAACAAAAATGCATTTGTATTTCCATAAACACCTTGCTGAAAAACGTGTTATTTTCAAATTGCTTGGATACAATTACGTGGTGAATAATTTTCATTTCATCCATGAAAAAAATATTAAAAAGCTGTATATCAACTTTGGTAATGATAATAACCTTACCATTGACGCCGATGATATCAAAAAGGTGAAAAATCTATTTCACCTGAATACTGGTCAACTTTCCATCTAAGCTACCTTATGGTAGCTTTTCCATTTTGAGATAATAATGCATATTGTAAGATTTGAAATAGAAAAAGAAGATAATGTTTTGAAGTTTGTTTTGAAAACTCACTACAAATTAATTACTTATGGCGCTCAAATAGAGCCTAACACCACCATTACCGAAATTTTGTTTATCAGACAAGAGACTGGT